>JAEEGH010017158.1_pt1 | contig 15479 bp, 13 predicted proteins | sample 9134181 | NCBI WGS metagenome assembly JAEEGH01 (sample SAMN16246544, study PRJNA631951) | gut metagenome | biome: gut microbiome; feature: rumen; material: DP-attached | host: Bos | place: Iran: Karaj | collected 2018-10 | reverse complement strand
TGTAGTTCTTCCACTCCCAGGGGCCGGTGGGGCTGTCGCTCATGGCATAGCCCAACGCCTCGGGGCAGCACGTAGTGGCATAGCCAAGGTAGTATTTGCCGCCACGTTTGTAGAACCAGGGGCCCTCCTGATAGTTCTTCACCTTCCAGTCGGCCTTCTGGTTGCCAGGAATGCGGAGGTTGATTTTGGCACCTTCTTCCTTGACGGGACGCATCACGCCGTCCTGCGGATTGAGCACCAGGATGTCGCCCTCGGTGGAAATCATGTCCTTGTTGAGCCGGATGCAATAGACATGGGGATTGCCCCAATACATATAGGCCTGCCCGTCGTCGTCGATAAATACCGATGGGTCAATGTCATACCAGTGTTCCTTCTGCCAGACGAGCGGCTGCCCCAGCGGGTCGCGGAAGGGCCCGAAAGGCGAATCGGCCACCAGCACGCCAATGCCGTGACCGTGGATTGGGCAGTACATAAACCACTTGCCGTTGCGCTCAACCACGCACTCGGCCCACGCGCCGTTCTTGCCGTCGTAGTACTTGAAATCGTCCAGCGAAGCCACCGCGCCGTGGTCGGTCCAGTTCACCATATCGGTAGATGTATATAGCAGCCAATCAAACATTTGGAAGCCGTTGGCCGTGTCCTCGTCGTGCGTTGTGTACAGATAGATGGTGTCGCCGTGCACGTACGGTGCGGGGTCGGCGGTGTATTTGGTCTGTATAATTGGTTGGTTTACACCGATGTTGAACTTCCACCAGTCAAGGTCGAACAGTTCCTTGTCGCCGCCGCGGAAGAGCAGATAAAGGTCGTGCACACCGCTCACCTTGCCAGTGATATTTCCGTGAAACACAGCATTTTCGGGCCCCACTTTCACCTGTGCAATCGGGCGGTTGCCAATATTGTCGATATAAAACTCGATTGTGCCAGGATTCTGACAGTTAAATACCTCAACCGTAGCCAGTTGCGGCTGACAGTCGCCAAAATCAACGTTGCTCAACTTAATCCAGTCGCCGTTGTGCACCGATGTCACAAAATGCCGCCGTCCAGCCCGACGGTCAACCTTCACGCCCCACGAGTCCGACATTGTCTCGGCCTGCGTCACCGCATACGGATTGAGCGTCGCCAACGCCTTCACGCCCGTCTTGGTGAACGGAATGAACGGAATCGACCCGTCGGCCCCGAACTCAAACTCTTCAACGCAGGTTGAGCGCTTGAAACCGCCGCCGTTGGGCGTTGCGCCGTTGTGGTAGAACATATAGTTGTGCCCCTTGAACTCGATGTTGCCGCCGTGGATTGTGAAACTGTTCTCGGCCTCGTCCATAATGCGCCCGCGGTAGGTCCACGGCCCGTCAATCGATGTGGCCGTTGAGTAGGCCATATGCTCGGGCACGCCGCCAGCGGGGTACGACAGGTAGTAGGTCCCGCCGCGCTTCATAAGCCACGGGCCTTCCTCGTAGCCCGTCATAAGTTCTTCCTTGCCCTTGCACCAGTTCATTTTTTTCGATTCAGGACCGAAGCAGGCGGGGTCCGTAAAGCCAGGAATCTCTTTGTAACCGTCTGCAAATGAGACCATATCGTCGTTCAATCGGCCATACCAGCAGCCCTTGTTGCCCCAAATCAGGTAGGCCGCGCCGTCGTCGTCAATAAAAACCGATGGGTCGATGAACGAGCAGCCCACGGCCAGCGGTTTGCCCAGCGCGTCGGTGTAGGGCCCTTGCGGATTGTCGGCCACAGCCACCGCCAGAGCGTCCTCGCCCTTGTTGGTGTTGCAGCAGACGTACCAGTACCATTTGCCGTTGCGCTCAACCGCCTGCGATGCCCAAGCGCGGTCGCCGTGAGCCGCCCAACTGAATGTTTCAGTCGATACGGGTGTGCCCAGATAGGTCCAGTTCACCATATCGGTGGTGCTGAACAGCAGCCAGTCCTTCATTTTGAAGTATGTGGCGTCGTCTTCGTCGTGGTCCACAAACAGATAGACCGTGTCGCCGTGCACGTAAGGCGCGGGGTCGGGCGTGAAGACTGTTTTGATAATCGGATTCTGCTGCGCCGATGCGCAAATGGCTGTAGCCAAAAGAGTTGCGGTGGTAAACAAACGGTTCATAAAGTTGTGTTTTAAGTTTTTGTCTGCCAAATATAAGGAAATAAAAGTAAAAAATACTTTTTAAGATAGGGAAAGTGATTATTACATACCTATAATTTAAAATGATTAGAACCATTGCTAAACTGACAAACCAGCAAGGATTTTTTCATCGAAACCGCGCAAATTTTCAAATTGCATATAACCCGAAAAAAGGTAATTTTGCGGTTCGATAAAAATCTCAAAAAATGAATATTTCATACAATTGGCTAAAGCAATACATCGACACCGACCTGACGGCGCAGGAAGTGGCCGAAAAACTCACAAGCATCGGTCTTGAAGTTGACAGCACTAGTGAATATCAATCAGTTAAAGGCGGACTGAAAGGCCTTGTGGTTGGCGAAGTGAAAACCTGCATCGACCACCCCGACTCTGACCACCTGCACATTACAACCGTTGACGTGGGCGGCCCCGAACTGCTGACAATTGTATGCGGCGCGCCCAACGTGGCCGCTGGGCAGAAAGTGATTGTAGCAACCATTGGCACAGTGCTTTACGACGGCGACAAAGAGTTCGTAATCAAGAAATCGAAGATTCGCGGACAGGAATCGTTCGGTATGATTTGCGCCGAAGACGAGATTGGCGTCGGCACATCGCACGCCGGCATTATTGTGCTGCCCGACAGCGTGAAAGTTGGCACACCCGCCGCCGAATACTATAAAGTTGAAGATGATACGATTATCGAAGTTGATATAACCCCGAACCGAATCGACGCCGCTTCGCACATTGGTGTGGCCCGCGATTTGGCTTTGGCGTTAAGCGTCAATAAACCAACAAAATACACAATTCCCGACGTAAGCGCGTTCAAAGTTGACAACAACAGCCGCAAAATCGACATTGAGATTGTCGAAACTGCGGGCTGCTGCCGCTATGCGGGCGTCACCATCACGGGCATCAAGATTGCGCCGTCGCCCGAATGGCTGCAAAAACGACTTAAATCGGTGGGACTGAACCCGATAAACAATGTTGTCGACGTGTCGAACTTCATTCTGCACGAGTTTGGTCAGCCGCTGCACACTTTCGACGCCGACAAAATCGACGGTAACAAGGTGATTGTCAAAACAATGCCTGCAGGCACCAAGTTTGTGACACTCGACGGCACCGAGCGCTCGCTCGACGCCAAAGACCTAATGATTTGCAACGCCAAAGAGCCAATGTGTATGGCTGGCGTGTTCGGCGGACTGAAATCGGGCATCAGCGACGACACCACATCGGTGTTCATCGAGAGCGCCTGCTTCAACCCCACTTACATCCGCAAAACGGCTCGCCGCCACGATTTGCACACCGAAGCGTCGTTCCTGTTCGAGCGCGGCGTTGACCCGAACATCACCATCACGGCGCTGAAACGCGCGGCCCTGCTCATCAAAGAGACCGCTGGCGGACAAATCAGTTCCGAAATCACCGACATCTACCCCGCACCCGTCAAACCATTTGAGATTACGGTGCGTTACTCACCGATTGACAGACTGATAGGCGAGCATATCTCGAAAGATTTCGTCAAGAAAGTGATTCTCGGGCTCGAAGCCGAAATTGTTTCGGAAACCGACGAGCAACTGCAGATTCTTATGCCGCCCTACCGCGTCGACGTTCAGCGCGAAGCCGACGTGATTGAAGACATTCTGCGAATCTACGGATATAACACAGTGAAAATCAGCGACAACGTAAACTCAACGCTGTCGAATGAGCCGAAACCCGACGTGAACAAAATGCGCAACCTGATTGCCACCGCCCTGACAGGTGCTGGCTACAACGAGATTATGTGTAACTCGCTGACAAAGAGCGCATATTACGTTGGCAACGACGCTTTCAGCGATTCAAACTCGGTGCGGATTCTGAACCCGTTGAGCCAAGAACTGAACGTTATGCGCCAAACGCTGCTCTACGGCGCAATGGAAACCGTATCGTTCAACAGCAATCGCCAAAACAGTGATTTACAACTGTTTGAGTTCGGCAACTGCTACTATTTCAACCCCGAATCGACGAGCGAGAATCCGCACGACGCCTACAGCGAGACCGAAAAACTCGGCCTTCTGGCAACAGGATTCGCAACTGGCGAGTCGTGGACGGCAAAGCAGAAACCCGCAAGTTTCTACGGTGTAAAGAGCGCCACCGAGCAGATTATCAGCCGTTTGGGCATCGATTTGGCGAAAGTGGGTCAGGAAACGTTCTCAAACTCAATCTACAGCGAAGGACTGCGGCTCATCTACGCGCAAAAAACGATTGCCACAATCGGAATTGTATCGAAGAAAATCCGCAAAGAGTTTGACATTAAGGCAGACGTTTACTTTGCCGAACTTGAGTGGACAGTGCTTATGAAAGCCATTAAGAACCACAAAGTTACGTTCAGCGACATATCGAAATACCCCGAAGTGCGCCGCGACCTTTCGCTGCTAATCGACAAGGGCGTGACGTTCGACGCCATTAAGAAAGTGGTGCAGAAAGCCGATAAACGCCTGATTAAGAGCGTGTCGCTGTTCGACGTGTACGAAGGCGACAAGATTGCCGACGGCAAAAAATCGTACGCCATCAGCATTATCATTCAGGACGAAGAGAAAACGCTCAAAGACAAGCAGATAGACCGCTTAATGGAACAGATTATGAAATCGCTCGATACTGAAATCGGTGCTAAAATCAGATAATCGGAACGCGGATTTTTATAACGAAACAGAATAAGGAAATGTCTGTAAAAGAACGGATTAGCATTATTGAAGGCGACATTACGAAACTCGCCGTGGACGCCATTGTGAACGCGGCCAACAACTCGCTTTTGGGCGGCGGCGGCGTTGACGGGGCCATTCATTGGGCGGCGGGACCGAAACTGCTCGACGAGTGCATCACGCTAAATGGCTGTGAGACAGGCGACGCGAAGATTACAGGCGGCTACAATCTGCCCGCACGGCACGTGATTCACACCGTGGGGCCCATCTGGCGCGGCGGCAACAACGGCGAGCCCGAAAAACTTGCAAGTTGCTACCGAAAATCAATGGAAGTGGCTGTGGCAAACGGCGTTCAGACCATCGCTTTCCCCGCCATCAGCACGGGCGTGTACGGCTATCCGCTCGAAGAAGCCGCACAAATCGCTGTCAGTCAGGTGGTTGAATGCCTGAACGAAATGCCATCGATAAAAAAAGTGACCTTTGTGCTTTTTGGTGCGAAAAATTACGATATTTACAAGGCGATTTTGTCGAATTTAAAATAGAAACGCTTGAACTACTTAAAATTTGATAGTACCGACGACACGCCTGAAGTAATGATTGACTCTGATTTGTCGATTTTTATTATCAGCGGAAACTCAACGCCCGAAAACGCGCTGGCGACCTATACGCCTGTGATTGAGTGGATTAAGGCGCCCGATTGCGCGCTAAACAACTGTCAGTGCAAGTTCTTTTTCAAGTATTTGAGTTCGGCGTCGCACCATCTGGTTTTCGAGATTATGACGCAACTCGACAAACTCTACAAATCGGGCCGCAACCTGTCGATTGAGTGGTCGTACGAGAAGATTGACGAAGATATGCTGCGTTTGGGGCTCGATTTCGCATCGATTTTGAGCATTCCGTTCGAGTTTTGTCCAAAAAACTGACAATCAATGACTTTACTGATAGTTGCGGTAACATTCCTTGTGTCGTACACCGCATTCAGGCGGCCTGAACTATTGTTCAAGTACGATTTCAACCCTTATCAGATTATCCACCGCAATCAGTGGTATCGGCTTGTGACTCACGCATTTCTGCACGCCGACTGGACGCACCTGATTGTCAATATGCTGGTTTTCTATTCGTTTGCCGACGTTGCAATCTACTATTTTCAAATGCTTTTCGCGCAAAACGGCACGCTGCTCTTTCTGGGGCTTTACTTTGGCGGAATAGTTGCCGCGTGCATCTATTCACTTATCAAACAAAAAGATAACTACAACTACAGTGCCATCGGCGCATCGGGTGGCGTGGCCGCCGTGACGTTCGCTTGCATTCTGTTCGACCCGCTGGGCAAGATTCTGTTTTTCGGCGTGATACCCATTCCTGGCGTGCTTTTCGGCATACTCTACCTGGCCTATTCATACTATATGGGCAAGCGCGGAATGGACAACGTGGCGCACGACGCGCACTTCTACGGCGCCGTGTTCGGATTCGTTTATCCGCTGATTTTCAGGCCCGATATGATTGGACGGTTCATTGAGAAAATTTTTCAGTAATGGCAGGGAAAAACAAAGCCGCATTTTTCGACCGCGACGGCGTAATCAACGACGACACAGGGCATTACTACGTTTTCCGCCCCGACGATTTTGTGCTTTGCCCTGGCGTGATTGAAGGACTGAAGAAAGTGCATCGGCTTGGTTATCTGATAATTATAATATCGAATCAGGGCGGAATCGCCCGCGGGCAGTTCACCACCGACGACACTGACGCCGTTCATCAGAAATTCATCGACACAATGGCGGCCAACGGCGTGAAAATCACCGAGATATACTACTGCCCGCACCACCCCGAAGCAGGCAACTGCCTTTGCCGCAAGCCGCAGCCGCTAATGATTGAAAAGGCATTGGCGCGGTTCGACATCGACCCTGCCAAATCGTTTATGCTGGGCGACCGCGACAACGACGTGCTGACCGCCGAAAACGCTGGCGTGCGCGGATTTAAAATGGACAAAAACAGCAATTTGCTCACCGCCATCGACAATTGTCTGAAAGCAATGGGCGACGAATGAACCGCAAAACCGAACGGAAATGTATATTTTACTGAATCAAGAATTTATCAAAGAAGAAGACGCGCGTTTCGCGGTAATGCCGTGGCAGTTGCAGGCGCAAGGCGGCATTCTGAACGAAGACATCCGTGCAAACGCCGCCAAACCCTTGCTGACAGAGCCGCACCTCAAAATTCTGGATCAAAACGCGCGGTTGCTAAACTTCGACCTGCCCGCCTACCTTGACGAGCATTTCCTATCGACGCAAATTGCTGGTCTGCTCACTCGGAATAAACTGTTTCAGGCTGCAAATGTGCGAGTTACGCTTATGCGGAATGCCGCCACAAACCAAACCGACGTTGTCATCAGCAGCCAAATGGCTGGCGACGGGTCCTACGAACTGAACCGCAAAGGGCTGTTCATCGACGTTTTCGACGAAGCCTACGTCACCGTTCACAGCCCGTACCAACTCAACCAATTCTGCCAACTTGTAAACAGTATGGCCAAGGCCGCAGCCGTCCGCCGCAAACTCGACGATATGCTGCTCTTGACCGATATGGGGTTCATTGTGAGCGCAACCGACACAATGGTGGCCGCGGTGCAAAACGGCAAAATTCTGACACCCCCGCTCGAAATTGGCGCGCGCCTTGACGTTATGCGCAACCTGCTCGCCAAAGCCGCCGAAATGACAGGTTACCACCTTGACAATGAAGCGCTTATAATGCAGGAAGACCTGAACGAAGCCGACGAGATTTTTCTGTTCAGCACCGCCAAAGGGCTGCAATGGGTGTCGGGCTACCGAAACCACCGCTACATTCACAAAGTGGCAAGCGCACTGAATGAAGCGATAAACAAAATTCTGTTCACCAACGATTTACAGTTCATCGACAAAAAAGTTTGAAAACTTGCAAATAAGCCACCTTCGCGCACTTTACCGAACAAAAGAAATTGTATCTTTGTAAGTTAACTATAGAATTTAAAGACGTGCGACGAATATTACTTTTTGCAACTTTTGCCTTGATAACCACCATATTGTCAGGCTGTTGCGTAAAATATAAAAATCTCGTTTACATTCAGGACAAGTACGAAAACGCTTCGGACACCATTGCCACATCGAAAAATCAGGAAATTGTTCTGCGGACGGGCGACAATCTGTATATCAATCTGATAGGCGCCAACATCAGCGATTTGGGCATCTACTACCGCGACGACCGTATGGGCTCAACCCGCGAATTTCTTGCATTGCAAGGCTATATGATTGACCCTGAAGGAAATATCAAGTTTCCAATGATTGGCGACGTGAAGTTGGCTGGACTGACGCTGAACGAAGCAAGAGACCTGATTCAAAGCAAGATAGACGAATATATCGCTAATGTGGTGGTGGCAGTCAGGCTGCTGAACTACGACATTACCGTGCTGGGTGAAGTGGCGCGGCCTGGAACCTACACCTTCACGCAGCGCGAAGTGAACCTGTTCGACGCTCTGGGTATGGCTGGCGACTGCACACCGAACGCCGACCGTCAGCGCGTAATTATTTTGCGGAAAGAAGCGGAAAATACTAAAGCAGAGACACTTAACCTGCTGCATTCGGACTTTGTGTCCAACCCATACTTCTGGCTCAAGCCGAACGACGTCATTTATGTGAAACCGACACGCTCGAAGACCGTTGCGGCCAACTCACCGCTGTTGAGCGTGATTCTGTCGTCGCTGTCGGTTACCGCCACACTCATTCTGTACATCAGTTATCTGAAAAAATAATCGGCTATGGATAGCAAGCAAAACTCTATAAATCAACAAGAAGACAACGGCGCCGACATCAAGCGGTATTTAATGATTGGACTGGCCAACTGGCAGTGGTTTGTCATTTCGTGCTTTTTGAGCCTTTGCGTCGCATATTTGGTAAACCGCTATACCACACCTGTTTTCAGAGTCAGTTCGACGATTTTGGTGAACGAAGAAGACAAAAAATCGAACCGCGTGGACGCCAAAGACATCATTCAGACAATGAACACGCTCAACACTGGCGTGAACATTCAAAATCAGATTGGTATTCTGAAATCGTATCTGATTAACGACGAAGTGATTTCGGAACTCGACTTTGGCGTGAGTTACCACCGCCACGGGCGCATCCACACCATTCAGCGCTATCTGCCCGACCAACTGAACCTGATTGCCGACACATCGCACGCGCAAGGCTACAATATTCCGCTGAACATCAAGATTTTATCGGACCAAAAATATCGGCTGCGGTGCGAGTACACATCGAACTACGAACCGCGCAAGATTGACACGGTGGTGCATTTCGGCGACACGTTTGAGAACGAAGATTTTAAGTTTAAAGTGCTGATTCGCAACCCCGAACGCTTCTACGACGAGAATCCTGGCGAGTACGACGTGACCATAAACAGCCACAGCGCCCTGGTGAACAAATACCGCAACGGCGTGTCGATTGAGCAGTCGGACCAAAAAAGCACCATTCTGATTCTGACCGCAACAGGCTTTATGCCCGACGAAGTGTGCGACTACCTGAACAAACTGACCGAAGTTTACATCCGCTACGGCTTGAACAAGAAAAACGACGTGGTGGCAAGCACCATCGCCTTCATCGACGAGCAAATTGAGACGGTTATGGACTCGCTCGACGTTACTGGCGGCCATTTGCAAGACTTCCGCACAAAAAATATGATTATCAACATCACGCAAGAGGGACAGTTGCTCTACAAGCAATATGAGGAACTGAACACGCAAAAGGCCGAACTGCTTGTTGAACAGAAATATTACGATTATATTACTGATTATCTGAAAGATAAACAGAACACTCAAAGCGTGATTGTGCCGACGGCGGTGGGCATCCGCGACCAACTGCTGATAAACTTCATTATGCGGCTCAACACGCTGAACGAAGAAGCAATGGGATTGAGAGCACAGTCGGTGAAGTCGAATCCGAAACTCGACCTGATTGAATCGCAGATTGACGGCTTGAAACTGCTGATTTCGGAAAATGTGATTAACTTGTCGAAAACCAACAACATAGCAATCAAAGACATTGACAACCGCATTGACGACGTCAGCCGACAGATTGAAAAACTGCCGTCGAACGAGCGTAAGTTAATGAATATCAACCGAATGTTCAATGTCAACGACAAGATTTACACCTATCTGCTCGAGAAACGCGCCGAGGCAGGACTGAAACGCGCGGCTAACACCGCCGACGCTCAAGTGCTCGACTACGCCCGCCCCGATATGGCCGTCCGCGTGAAGCCGAAAACAAGTTTTAACTATATGGTTGCCTTGCTGTTAGGCTTGGCTATCCCTATCGGCATTCTGGTGCTGGTGAACTTCTTCAACAACCGAATCCGCAGCCGCGAGGACGTTGAGAAACGGACCAAAACGCCAATCATCGGAATCGTCGGGCATAACCCTGAAGACAACGACCTTGTGATTTTCGACAATCCGCGGTCGGTGATTTCAGAATCGTTCCGAACCATAAAAACCAACGTGCAGTACCTGGTTCCCGACAAGGAATCGAAAACAATTCTTGTCACATCGACATTCAGCGGCGAGGGTAAATCGTTCTGCACGAGCAACTTGGCATCAGTTTTGGCAATGACCAACAAAAAGACGCTGCTAATGGGCCTTGACCTGCGCAAACCGCAGATTCAGAAGATTTTCAAAATGGACAACAGCGTCGGCATATCGACTTACCTGATTGGGAAAAGCACAATCGACGACATTATTGTGAAAACGCGGTTCGACAACCTTTGGATAATCCTGCCTGGCCCCGTTCCGCCCAACCCCGCGCAACTGATTGAGTCGGAAGCACTGTCGAAACTGTTTGAGGAAGCGAAAAAAAGGTTCGACTACATTATTATTGATACGCCGCCGATTGGACTGGTGGCCGACGCTATGCTGCTGGCGAAATACGCCGACACCAATATTTTCGTGCTGCGTCAAGGCTACAGTTTCCTGAACTCGATTGAGATTGTGAACGACCTGAACAAAAACAAGAATGTGCCCGACTACAACATTCTGCTCAACGACGCCAAAATCAACGGCAAATACGGCTACAGCGGTTACGGCTACGGCCGCCGATACGGTTATGGCTACGGATACGGCTATGGTTACGGGTACGGCTATGGCTACGGTTATGGCTACGGAAACAGTTACTACGGCGACGGTTACTACACCGACTCGCGCCGCCACAAAAAGCCGTCGCTGCTGAAGCGTTTTATCGAATTCATCACACCTAACAACATTTTTAAAGCATAAACTATGTTCGCAACATTAATGCTCACTTTGGCCATTGTCGGAATTGCCTTAATTGGATTGGCTTTCAATCTGATTTTCAGAAAGAAACCATTTCCCGAAACGCACGTCGGGCACAACAAGGAAATGAAGAAACGCGGCATTATGTGCGTGAAGGCAATGGACGCGCTCGAACAGAAAAAGGCGTGGGAAAAAGAGAACAGCAAATTTGCCAATCTGAAAATAGACAACGCATCAATTTAACCAATAAATATCACTAAATGAAACCATTACAACTTTACACCACGGCCGCTCTGACATTGGTTGCTGGAATCGAGGCAACAGAGGCAGCGGCACAAGAGAAGGCAAAAATCGACTCGATTTACAACTTTGAAATAAAGGTTGACCTGCCGACAACTTCGGTCAAAAATCAGTATAAATCAGGCACTTGCTGGTCGTTTTCGGGACTTTCGTTCATTGAGTCGGAACTGCTGCGCGAGAAAAAAGGCGAGTACGACCTGGCCGAAATGTTCATTGTGAACCGCGACTACCACAACCGCGCCATCGACTATGTGCGCTGGAACGGCTCGAAGAAATTCGGCGCTGGCGCAGAAGGCTGCAACGTCTTCAACCGCATCAGCGAGTACGGAATTGTTCCGCAATCGGCTTACAACGGGCTCAACTACGGGTCGGACAAGCATATGAACAACGAAATGGACGCGGCGCTGAAGGCTTACATCGAGGCCATCATCGAGAATCCGAACGGCAAACTCTCGACCGCGTGGCTTTCGGGTTTCGACGGCATTCTGACCGCCTACCTTGGCGAGATTCCCGAATCGTTTGAATATGAGGGCAAAAAATACACCCCAATTGAATTCCGCGACAAGTTGGGAATCAAATCGGAAGATTACATCGAGTTTACATCGCTCACGCACCACCCGCTTTACTCGCGGTTCATTATGGAAGTTGAGGACAACTGGGAACTGGGCGAGGTTTACAATGTGTCGCTCGACGAACTGACCGACATCGCGTTCAGCGCTCTTGACAACGGCTACACCGTGCTCTGGGGCGGCGACGTTTCGGAAAAAGGATTCTCTTGGAACGACGGAATCGCCATTGTGCCCGACTTGAGCGAGGAAGATATGCAGGGCACCGACCGCAAGAGATTCAATCAGGACGGCAAGAAGAAAAAATCGAAACTGTTCAACGAAGTGGTGCCCGAAAAGGCCATCACCGCAGAAATGCGTCAGGCGGCTTTCGACAATTTTGAGACCACCGACGACCACGGAATGCACATAACTGGCTATCTGACAGACAAAAACGGTACTCGCTACTTTAAGGTGAAAAACTCGTGGGACATCACAAACCCGTTCGACGGATACGTTTATATGTCGGAAAATTTCTACCGCTACAAGACGCTGACCGTGATTGTGCACAAGAACGCCGTTCCGTCGAGCATTAAGAAAAAACTGAAACTCTGATAGATAACACACAAACAACACCGAATGACTCTTTTGTCAATCATCTGGAATCCCGACCCGATTTGGTTTTCAATCGGTAACATTGATTTCCGCTACTACTCGATTCTGTATGTGGCTGGATTGGCGGCTGCCTACTTCATTATCAATAAGTTGGTAATGCGCGAGGGCAAGCCGCGCGAGTTCATCGACAAGTTCACGTGGTTCATCATTATCGGCCTGATTATTGGCGCGCGTGTGGGCCACTGCCTGTTCTACGAGCCTGGCTACTATCTGCACCACATTACCGAAATGCTGCTGCCGATAAAACAAATGGCCGACGGCAGTTGGAAATTTATTGGTTATCAGGGACTTGCAAGCCACGGCGGTGCCATCGGCATTCTGGCGGCGCTATACTTTTTCTGCCGCCGCTACAAGGTTGAATATCTTTGGATTGCCGACCGCTTGGTAATGCCCGTTCCGCTGGTCGGCGTGTTTATCCGCTTCGGCAACTTTATGAATTCAGAAATCGTTGGGCAGCCCACGCAAAGCGATTGGGGCATTGTGTTTCAACGAGTTGATATGCTGCCGCGACACCCATCGCAACTCTACGAGGCCATCTGCTACCTGATAATTTTCGGCGTTCTGCTGTGGTACTACCACAAGAATTTCGGCAACCTTGTCAACGGCAAGATTTTCGGACTGTTCCTGATTCTCGTCTTCTCGGCGCGATTCTTCATTGAGTTCGGCAAGGAAGTGCAGGAAGAATTCGAAGAGGCAATGGCGCTCGATATGGGGCAACTGTTGAGTTTGCCGTTCATCGCGCTTGGCGTTTGGCTGTTCTTTTTCAGGAAACCGAAAGCGAAATCTGGTGAATCGGGCAAACAGAAAAATGGGGGAATCGAGAAATCGATTAAATAGTTAAAAAACAACGAAAAACGATTATCCGATTTTCCAATTCGACGATTAAACAAAAAGAATGAAACTGGCGAGTAAGATATTGGCAATCATCGGCTTGACCGCAATACTGACAGGGTGCGTCAAGCAACCGCAAACGCCTATGTGCCAACCACTTGCCGTGAATGGAAAATTCCTGACAAACGCCAATGGCGACACCGTTGTGCTTCGCGGCGTGAGTTACGGCTGGTCGAACTGGTGGTCGCAATATTACAACGCCGAAAGCGTCGGTTGGCTCAAAAACGACTGGCACTGCTCGGTGGTGCGGGCAGCAATGGGCGTTGAGCCGTGGGGCTCTTATCTTCACAACCCCGACAAATCGGTAAAACTGATTGAATCGGTGATTGAAGGCGCCATAAAATCAGGCATTTACGTAATTGTTGACTGGCACGCGCACGGAATCCATACCACTGAAGCGAAACAGTTTTTCGGCACAATAGCCACCAAATATGCCGACTGCCCAAACATTATTTGGGAAATCTACAACGAGCCTGTTTTTCAACCGTGGGACGCTGTGCGCGACTATGCCGAGCAGATTATCGACACTATCCGCACCCATAGCAAAAATGTGATTCTGGTGGGCAGTCCGCATTGGGACCAAGACCTTAACCTTGTGGCGGACAATCCGATACGCGACCGCGAGAACATTATGTACACAATGCACTTCTACGCCGCAACGCACAAAGATAGCCTGCGAAACCGCTACGACAGTGCGCTGACGGCAGGTCTGCCGATATTTGTTTCGGAATCGGCCTGCTGCGAGGCCAACGGCAACGGTGTAATCGACCTTGACGAGTGGAACACTTGGCTTAACTGGTGCGAAACCAATAAGATAAGTTGGGTTACGTGGTCGATTTCGTCGAAAGAAGAAACGTGCTCAATGCTGCTGCCGACGGCAAGCAACACTGGCAACTGGACCGACGCCGATCTTCGCGAAAGCGGCAAACTAACAAGAGATAAGATTAGAGAACTAAACGACTGAAAATAAGGACATTAAACCTATAAAACTATGGCAAAAGAACTTCTTTACGTAAACTTGAACTACATTCATCACGTGCTGTCGCCGAAAACACGCGTTATGACAATGGTTTCGGGCGTTGCGCTGATTGGCGTGGGCATTTGGTGCGCAGTGGGTTTCGCTGGCAATTGGGCGGCACTCGCAAGCGGCGTACTGAACATAGTTGTCGGCGGATTGGCTTTCTTCTTCTCGTTCAGACACTTACCTTCATTTGCAAAGAAATTCATCCGCTTGTCGGAAAGTTCGATAAAGGTTAAAAACGCGTGGTTCATTCCGCGACGCAGGTGCGGCTGGGAAGACATCGAGAAAATCGAAATCACCCGCGAGCACCTGAAAATCACAACCGACTACTCGAGCAAAACCAAGGTTTTCGACATTATGGGCGTGTCGTACGAGGACTACAACGTGCTGCACAAACAGATTGTGGACAACTGCCTTGAGCGTAACATTGATATGATTTAAGCGCAAACCACTCATTTTCAGCGCAGAATGATTTGCTATTTTTCGGGAACGGGCAACTCAATGTGGGTTGCGCAAACAGTTGCGGCACGCTTTGGCGACAACCGCCTGACCGATATGGCCGACGCCGTGGTAAGCGGCAACAGTTTGACTTTCAGCCTTTCGGAAGGCGAGCGATTGGGATTTGTGTTCCCCGTTCATTCGTGGGGCATTCCGTGGATTGTGCGCCAATTCATTAAGAAAATGTCCGTCAGCGGCTATTGCAACCAACTGATTTACTGCATTCTAACCTGTGGCGACGACTGCGGTCTAACCAACCGAATGTTGCTGAAACTTTTCCGCCGCAAGGGCTGGCAGTGCCGCCACATCTACTCGGTGCAAATGCCCAACACCTACGTGGTTTTCCCTGGCTTCGACACCGCCCCCGCCGAACTTGAGCAGAAAAAAAAAACCGAAGCCGTTGGTACACTTGATAAAATTATGGCGGCCATCGAGTCGGACTCGCCCATCGACTGCTATCTGCAAAAAGGAC
>JAEEGH010017155.1_pt1 | contig 15481 bp, 13 predicted proteins | sample 9134181 | NCBI WGS metagenome assembly JAEEGH01 (sample SAMN16246544, study PRJNA631951) | gut metagenome | biome: gut microbiome; feature: rumen; material: DP-attached | host: Bos | place: Iran: Karaj | collected 2018-10 | reverse complement strand
CCCCGCACCCACGCCACCGCTGCCGCGGCCTACGGCGACGCCTTTGGCCGCGAGGTCGACCTCGAATGCGGCAGCGGCCTCCCTGCCCTGCGCGAGGCAGTGCAACAAGGGTTGGTACCCGAGAGCAAGGTCGACGAGCATGTACGCCGTCTGCTGAAGGTGCGCTTGGCGGTGACTAGTCCCGCTAGCCAGGCTAACCCTGCCAGTAAAGCTAGCGCAACCGACGTGGCCGCCCAAAGCATGGTGCTACTCAAAAACAACGGCGTGCTGCCGCTGAAGGAGGGCGAGAACCTGCGCCTCGAAGGTCCCAACGCTTACGACAGTCTGATGCCACTGGGCAACTACAACGGCACCCCGCGCCATACCGTCACCCTCGGCGAAACACTCGGCCACTACCAAGTCCTCAGCGCCGGCGACGGCAAGACAATGGTATATGCCGGTGGCCTCAATCCCCAGCTCGAAGGCGAGGAGCTGCCTGTGGAGAAAGAGGGGTTCTTCAAAGGCGACCGCACCCTGATAGAGCTGCCGAAAGAGCAGGTCGAAGAGATCAAGGCATTCAAGGCCCAAGGCTACCGCGTGGTGCTGGTGCTCTGCACCGGCAGCGCCATCGCGCTGGAGAACGTCATCGACGACTGCGACGCCGTCCTTGTAGCTTGGTACGGCGGGCAGAATATGAGCACCGCCGTGAAGCAGTTGCTCTTCGGCGAGCGCGACGACTTCGGACGCCTGCCAGTCACCTTCTACCGTTCGACCGACCAGTTGCCTTCTTTTGACAACTACAACATGCAGCGCCGCACCTACCGATACCTCGAGAACAGCGACGCCCTCTTCCCCTTCGGCTTCGGCTACAGCTACAGTTTCTTCTCCATAAAGCAACCATGGGTGTCGGAGGCCGACTTCACCATCGGCGGCACGCTAAGCCTCTGCAACACCGATGCCCACGACGCCCCCACCCACCGTACCACGGTGCAGGTCTACCTCAAGAACGACAACGACCCCGAGGCGCCTGTCAAGCAACTGATCGGTCTTGCTTCCCTGGAACCGACCGAGAAACAGCCGTTGATACCGTTTACCATCAACCTCGACCCCTTCTGGTTCCGGCAGTACAACCCCGCCACCGGTCTCCTTGAAGAGCCCGCCGACGGTACCCCCTTCACCCTCCAAATCGGTTTTTCCTCCGACGACCGCGATCTGCAGGACTTCGAATTCATATATCACAATAGGAAATGAAAAAGACATTACTGGCGGCAGCCATCTTTACACTTTACACTTTACACTTTACACTCGTTTATGCCCAGCACGACTCTATTCCCGAGAGCGACCCAGCCATCGTGCAGCGCATTGGCGAGTGGCAGGACCTTAAATTCGGCTTCATGATGCACTGGGGCATCTATGCACAGTGGGGCATTGTGGAGAGCTGGAACCTGTGCAACGAGCCGTGGATTAACCGAGGCGGAGCCAACTACGAGGACTACAAGCGTGCCTACTGGGCACTCAACAAGACCTTTGCCCCCAAGCACTTCGACCCGCAGGGTTGGGCGGCGGCCGCTAAGAAAGGTGGCATGAAATACGTCGTCTTCACCACCAAGCACCACGACGGCTTCTGCATGTTCGACTCCAAATACACCGACTACACCAGCAAAGGCCCCGACTGCCCAGCGCAGATCGACTTCACACGCGGCGTGGTCGATGCTTTCCGCTCCGCCGGCTTCTGGACGGGTCTGTACTTCAGCAAACCCGACTGGCACTGTGACGATTACTGGGCCCACGAATGGGCTACGCCCGACCGCAACGTCAACTACTCCATCGCCGACCATCCCGACCGCTGGCAGCGCTACAAAGATTTTACTTACAACCAGATACATGAGCTCACCCACAACTACGGCCGCATAGATATCCTTTGGCTCGATGGCGGCTGGGTGCGCCCCGCCTGGAGCGTCAACGACGAGACACGCCCCTGGCTGGGCTGCAGCGGCCAAGTGCAGGAACTGGACATGCACCGCCTAGCCTCCATCGCCCGCCAGCGCAACCCGCAGACAATCATCGTCGACCGCTCCGTCGGAGGCCGCTACGAGAACTACCGCACGCCCGAGAAGCAGGTGCCCGACACCCTGTTGCCCTACCCCTGGGAGACCTGCATGACCATGGGCGACAGCTGGAGCTATGTACCGGATGACAACTACAAGAGCGTCAAGACGTTGCTGCACATGCTGTGTGATGTGGTGGCCAAGGGCGGCAACCTCCTCCTCAACGTGGGCCCCGACGCCGACGGCAACCTGCCCGCCGAGGCACTGCAGCGTATGGAAGCAATAGGTAAGTGGCTGGATAAGAACGGGCAAGCCATCTACGATACCCGCCCCTTGTATCCCTATTGCGAGGGCAACGTCCGCTACACCCAGTCGAAAGATGGTAAGCACCAGTACGCCATCACCCTCACTGACGAGGCACCCTATGCCATCGTCCGCGAACTTCGCGGTCGCCACCGCAAGTAATTTTTGCCCTTTTTTTGTTACCCATCGGTCCGGTTCCCCTCCGGTCCCCCTCCGGTCCCGCTCCGCTCCCCCTCCTATCATCGACGGTCGGATTGTGGAGGGGATGCGAGGCGGATGTGGAGGGGTAGGGGGGAGGGTGGCACAATAAAACGTGGTAAACGGCGTTATGGGTATTGAAATGGAAAAGATTGCATGTTTGAAGCAGGGTGACCGGGTGGCGCTGGCGGCCACGGCGCGTTTTGTAACGCCCGCCGAGATGGCGCCGGCGGTGGCGGTGCTCGAGTCATGGGGTCTGCGGGTAGAACAGCCCGAGGGACTCTATGCCGCTGACGGTCAGTTGGCTGGCAGCGACGACCATCGCGCGGCACTAATGCAGCGACTGCTAGACGACCCTGATGTTAAGGCAATATTCTGTGTGCGCGGCGGTTACGGCACGGTGCGCATCATCGACAGGCTCGACTTCACAGCCTTTGCCCGGCAGCCGAAATGGATTGTTGGCTACAGCGATGTGACGGTTCTCCACAGCCACATACACAGCCAGTTAGGCCTGCCGACGCTGCACGGCACTATGCCCATCAACTTCCCGCCTCCGGCCGAGGCTGCCGTACCGTCGCTGGAGAGCCTGAAAGAGTGGCTTTTCGAGGGTCGCTGCCGCATGGAATTCGAAGCCGGTGAGTTGAGCCGAGAGGGCGAGGCCGAGGGGGTGGCTGTCGGCGGAAACCTGTCGATACTCTACAGCCTCTGCGGCTCGGCATCGCAGGTGGATACGCGAGGCAAGATACTGATAATTGAGGACTTGGATGAATATCTCTACCACATAGACCGCATGATGCAGAACCTCAGGCGCTGCGGTATGTTGGAGGGACTGGCCGGCCTGGTGGTCGGCGGTCTGACGGAGATGCACGACAACACGGTGCCTTTCGGCCGTACGGCCGAGGAGATAGTGGCCGAGGCGGTGGCGGACTATGGCTACCCGGTGGCCTTCGGGGCGCCGGTGGGGCATCTCGGGAACCTCAACCACGCCATCCCCCTGGGGGTGAAAATGCGGATGAAAGTGTCCAATTCAAAAAAAAGTTGTATCTTTGCATCCTGAAATGCTGCTGATATTTGTACCGCGACTGACCAACCGGCTGGGCTACACGCTGAACGTGCTGCTCAAGTATGTGTTGCGTGTGGAGTTCAGCATCACGACCGACGAACGCTATTTCAACGGGTACGGCGGTCCGAAACTCTGCTACGGGCCGCACCGGGTGGGCGATGCGCTGCATATAAAGTGTTGCAACCTGCTGTTTTCTACCTCGATAGAGGAACAGGAACCACGGGCAGAGCAGCGCGACGGACAGTGGATGCTGTTCCCCGTCTATGGGCGCGACATCGACTTCGGATTCGACTTGCTGGCAGCCACATTCTACATGGTGAGCCGCTATGAGGAATACCTGCCGCACCGCTCGGACGAGCACGGACGCTTTTCGGCGGCGCAGAGCGTGGCATACCAGGCGGGATTCCTGCACCTGCCAGTGGTAGACCAATGGGCCAACCTGTTGAGAGACAGATTGCAGGAGCGTTATTCCGAGATGGTCTTCCCGCAGCGGAACTACCGTTTTGTGCAGACGGTGGACATCGACGCGGCGTGGTGCTACCTGCACAAGGGCGCCTTTAGAACGATGGTGGGGTGGCTGCGCGACCTGCTGGGCCGCCGCGATACCGTAGAAGCGCGACGCAGGTGGAGAGTGTTGATGCACAAAGAGAAAGACCCCTACGACACCTTTGAATACATCCTAGAACAGCGGCAGCGTGTGCCGGGGTCATACCTGCTCTTTTTCGCGTTGCTGGCCGACTATAGCCAGTACGACAAGCCGTCGAACTACCTCAACCCGCACATGCGGTCGCTGCTGCAACACCTCGGCGACCATGCCAAGATGGGCATCCACCCGGGTTATGGCACATTGGAGGAACCGGCGAAGGCGGATGTGGAGGTGAAGCGGCTGGAACAGATACTGCACCGCGCCATTGTGCGGTCACGATTCCATTTCCTGCGACTGCGGTTGCCTCAGTCATACAGGATATTGCAACATGCGGGCATCCGGCACGACTATACGATGGGATATCCCGACGCCATAGGCTTCAGGGCCGGCATCAGCGGCACCTATCCTTTCTACGACCTGGAGCGCGACCAAGAGACAGAGATGATGATACATCCGTTCTGCGTGATGGATACCACAATGCAGAAATACCTTGCCCTCAGTCCGGAAGAGGCCGTGGAGGCCTATGGACGACTGATTGCCGACGTGCGTGCCGTGGGAGGCACCTACTGCTGCATTGTGCACAACCAGAACCTGTCGGAACTGTTCGGATGGCAGGGTTGGAGAGCGGTGTATGAGCGGATGTTGGATATGGCGAAGCCGTAAGGAGTGAGAAGTGAGGGGGCGAAGTTGTTGAGTGTTAAGAGAAAAGACGATGATAAACTACAAGGAAAAACTGCCGTCGGTGCGGGCTTTTGTCTTCGACTTCGACGGTGTAATGACCAACGGCGATGTGTGGGTGTATGCCGACAAGGAGACGGTGCGCTGTGGCAACATTAAGGACGGTTTTGCCGTGCAGTATGCGGTGAAGAAAGGCTACATGGTGGCGGTCATTAGCGGCGCCACGTCGGCGAGCATAGACAACCGCATGTCGATGCTGGGTGTGACACAGTGTTACACAGGCTGTGGCGACAAGATTCATACCTACGAGAAATTCTTGAAGGACAACGGCTTGAAGGACGAGGAGGTGCTCTGTATGGGCGACGACCTGCCGGACTATCCGATGCTGTGTCGTGCGGGGGTGTCGGCATGTCCCGCCGATGCCGCCGTGGAAATCAAAGAGACGGTGGACTATGTCTCACCGTTCGAGGGTGGAAAAGGATGTGTGAGGGATGTGATTGAACAAGTGCTGCGCCTGCGGGGCGATTGGTTTCACCCGGACGCTGTGGTATGGTAAGAAGAATACTCTCCAGGCTTGTTTTGGCGTTGCTGCTATGGCTGCCGACGGTGACTGTGGCACAGAACTTTGCGGTTAGCGACACGGTGACGGAATATCCCCACCACGGAACCTACTACCACGATAAGTTCGAGGGTCGGAAGACCTCGTCGGGCGAGGTGTTTGACCAAAACGGATTCACTGCCGCTCACTGGAAAATCAAGCTGGGCACCATGGTGATGGTGACCAACAGGAATACCGGCAAGCAGGTGATAGTGAAAGTCAACGACCGCTGCCCCAAGCGCGGAGTGTTTGACTTGAGCCACCGCTCGGCGTTGGCTATCGGGATTCTGGGTTGTCAGCCGGTGACGGTGAGGATATTGCCCGCGGGCTATGAGAAACGGTGGGCGGAGCAGGATGCGCAGTTCGACTCGGTGCGTTCGCGGCTCCATCCTACAGCACCGCCTGCGCCGAACTACAAGACCAGTGTGGCGAAGAAGACCGTGAAGAGCGAGCCGAAGATTGTGGCGAAGAAGACTCCGCAGCCGGAAGAGAAGAAACCGGTTGAGAAGACGGTGGAGTGCTACAACATTGAGCTCGGCACAGCCGCCACCCATGCCGACGCCTATGAACAGATTCAGCATTTGCCTGAAATATACAGGGAGAAGGTTTCAATTGACACGGACGAAGCCAGCGGAGTCCTAGTGCTGACGCTCGAACTGAAGCTGTCGCGCCGTAGCGTCAAGGAACTGGGCGAGGCGTTGCGGCATAAGTTCCCCAACAACCGTCTAGTGGCGTGTGAGTAAAAAGTGAGAAGAAATTTTCACTTTTTTTTTGCTATTTAAATAAATATTATTATCTTTGCACATTCAAACCCGAGTAGGCATTTTACTGCCAAAATCGGGTGGAATGAACTATAGGAGACTAAATAACAGGCCGTTGTGGCAACGCTGAATAGACAAAACAAGCACGTTGTAATGCCCAAAAATGTGGTGTTTTTGGGGCTATTGTTAGTGTTTTTGTCCACGTTGCAGGCACAAAATGAGGGTCAGTACTCGCATTTTATGTTCAACCGGTTGAGCTACAACCCCGCCTATGCAGGCAGTTCGGGCAATATCTCGGCCACGGTGCTGTACAGAAGTCAGTGGATAGGGTTGACGCTGCAGGCCCCGACGGCCAATGGCGAGGCTGGTAACAAGCCGACGGACCTCCTCTTCAGCTTCGATATGCCGGTCAGCTGGCTGCACGGCGGCATTGGTCTGAACTTCACTTCGGAGAAAGTTGGTTATCACGAGAACACCACGATAGGCATCGACTATGCTTTCCGCATCTTCTGGGGCCCCGGTACGTTGGCGGCGGCTTTGGAGGCTGACCTGCAGAACTACCAGTTCAAGACTTCCAGCTTGATGGGTGGAAGCGATTTGAGTGGCGACCCGCTCAACCCTGGGTCAACGTCGTCGGATCCGTTGGTCAGCGCCCAGGATGTCTCCGACTTCCTGATTGATGTGTCGACGGGTCTGTACTACCAGGTACCGGGCGTGTTCTATGTGGGCTTGTCGGCGAAGAACTTGCTGGCAGCCAAGAGCGACCAGCTTAACCTGTCCAATACCCGCACGTTCTACCTGATAGGCGGATACGAATACACGTTCCCCTACAATCCATCGCTGAAGGTGAAACCCTCGGCGTTGATTAAGTCGGGCAATTTCTCGGTGTTCCAGGCTGACCTTGCCTGTGTGCTGGACTATGAGAACGTCTTCTGGGGTGGTCTCGGCTACCGCTGGGGCGACGCCTTCACCTTCCTGGCGGGCGTCAACTTCCTCAAGATTATGCAGGTGGGTGTGGCCTACGACCTGACCACGTCGAAGTTGGGCTTTGGCGGTGGCCGAAGCATCGGTTCGCTGGAGGTGTACATGAATGCTGCCTTCCAAATCAGCGTTCCCAAACGGCCTCCCACGGTATCTGGAAATACGCTTTATTTGCGTTAAATATATTTAACGATGAAACAAAATTGAAAAAACCGCGTTAATGAATTAAATAAAAAGTAGCAATATGAAGAAACTGTTTTTTATTCTCGCCGCTTCCGCCGCTCTGCTGGCCGGCTGTGGCTCGTCCAACAAAGGTGAGTTGGTGGGCGTGAATGACCGCCCTTACTTTGAGGACATCGACCTCAAGGGCATGGTTTTTGTGAACCAGGGCAATTTCATTATGGGTGCCGGCGTGCAGAATGTCACCTACGGTACCACCTCGCAGCCCCGCAAGATGCAGATTGGGTCGTTCTTTATGGACGAAACGGAAATCACCAACAATGAGTACCGCCAGTTTGTGGCTGCGGTGCGCGACTCTGTGGCCCGTCGTATCCTGGGCGAGGCCGGTGTCGAAGGTTTCCTGATTGAAGAGGATGCTTATGGTGAGCCGCTGGATCCCCCTGTGCTGAACTACAAGACGAAAATCGACTATAAGGATGCCGATGTGCGTCAGGCCTTGGTGGACGGTGGTTTCTACCTCATTGACATTAATCACCGCCGCGTGGTGGATGCCTCGAAGATGAATTATGAATATTATTATATAGATTATAAGGCTGTGTCTCAGAAGGAAAACGGCATCACTACCAAGGGTGAGCACCGCGGAACTTCGTTTGCCGTCCGCCCGAAAGGCTTGAGTGGTCGTGCAGGTCAGATACAGCGCGAGTATATCAATATCTATCCCGACACGCTGTGCTGGGTGCATGACTACGCCTACAGCATGAACGAGGACTTTACCCGCAACTACTTCTCGTCGCCGGCGTATGACAACTACCCTGTGGTAGGCGTCAGCTGGCGTCAGGCCAAGGCCTTCTGCGTGTGGCGTTCGAACATGCTGAACCAGTATCTGGAGAGCATCGACTATTCGACCCTCAACGACTTCCGTCTGCCGACGGAGAGCGAATGGGAATTTGCCGCCCGTGGCGGTATTGCCAGCCAGAGCTACCCATGGGGCGGTCCCTATGTGCGTAACCCGAATGGTTGCTTCCTCGCCAACTATGAGCCCCTCAAGGGTGCCTATGACGACGATGGTGGTGTGAAGACCCTTATGGTCGGTCACTATGCCCCCAACGACTACGGTCTGTATGACATGGCTGGCAATGTGAGCGAGTGGTGCTTGGATGCCTACAATGAGTCGACCTACCTGGTGGCAGACGCTATGTCCCCCTACTACAACTATGACCCCAAGGATGACGACCCGTTGGCCATGAAGCGCAAAGTGGTGCGTGGTGGTAGCTGGAAAGACCAGAAATACTTCATCCAGGTGCAGACTCGTACCTATGAGTTTATGGATACCGCCAAGTGCTACATCGGCTTCCGCTGCGTGCAGCCATACCTTGGCCGTGTGAAGGGTGACAACCTACGTACCGCCAGTAATGTAGCCCGATAAGCAGCAAAGACAATAACAAAAGCGTAATAACACACATTCAATAAGCAAACACAACAAAAAAATAATCGATTATGAGTTTCTTAGACAATCTCGTTCGCAGTAAAAGCTACAAGACCTTCATGGGTTACCTCTATGGTTGGGGTGCCGCAGTTGTTATCATCGGTGCATTGTTTAAGATTATGCACTGGCCGGGTGCCAATATCATGCTTATTGCAGGTATGGGAACTGAGACCGTCATCTTCTTCCTCTCGGCTTTCGAGCCGCCTCACAAAGAGTGGGACTGGAGCTTGGTCTATCCTGAACTGGCCGGTATGATTGACGAGAATCAGCTGGTTGAGTTCGACGAGAACGGTAATCCTATTGAGAAACCCGAGAGCAAAGACCCGCTGAGCGCCAAGTTGGATAAGATGCTGGAAGAGGCTAATATCAGTCCTGAGTTGATGGATCGCCTGGGGCAGGGTATGCAGAACCTGGCCGACAGCGCCAACTCGATGAACAATATGGCCAATGTGACTGCCGCCACCGACAAGTTTGTCAACAATATGGACGGTGTGGCTGGCCAGGCAGGCAAGCTGCTTGAGAGCATGCAAGGTGCGCCTGAGGCTATCTCGACATTGTCTGCTATCTACCGCGAGACCGCCGAGTCGCTGGGTGGCGAGGTGAGCTATGTGGAAGAGATGAAGAAGATGTCGTCGAGCTTGAGCAGCATCAATGCCATGTACGAGATGCAGATTAACAATGCGGCGACGCAGATGAACCTCAACAAGGAGTTCGAGGAGAAGATGGCTACCATGTTGGCCAACTTCAGCGATTCGGCCGAAGGTATCACCAAGTACAAAGAGCAGGTTGACGCCCTCACGCGCAAGGTCTCCGAACTGAACAATGTCTACGGCAATATGCTGGCTGCCATGCAGACCCGTCTATAAAATACACCATACGTCTAACTAATTAGGTATAGTGTAATAAAAAGAAAGGAATAGACTATGGGTGCAACAAACTGTCCGGAAACCCCGAGACAAAAGATGATTACCATGATGTACCTGGTGTACACCGCCATGTTGGCACTGAACGTGTCGGCGGAAGTGGTGGAGGGCTTCAGGTCCGTGGGTACAGCAATGACAGCTTCTAACATAAACCTCCAGACCAAGTTGGACGACACCTATGCCAATTTTGATTTGGCATTAAAGAATAGCCCGGACAAGGTTCGAAGTCAGTACGATAAGGCACAGCAAGTGAAGGCTTTGTCCTCACGGCTTGAAGAATTTATAGACAGCTTGGAGTGTGAGTTTATTGGCAAGTTCGCCGAAGAGGCGGAAATTGTGATGGATATCCACAATCCCAAGGATAAGCGAGTCATCAAGTTGAAGAACGAAGACGGCACGGTCAACCATGATAGTGTGCGGTATGCCTTGAAGGTAGGTGGTTTCGCTTGGATGGAAAAGGGACTTGATGATACTCACGAGGCTCCTAAGTTCTTCCTCGAAGGTACGACCACGGCCAGTGGCATAGGTGAGGCTATAACCCTCAAGGAGAAAGTTATTGCCTATCGTGCTGCCGTGAAGGAAATTCTGGGAGAAGACTCTACCAAGGTGAATTTCCCGTTTGATGTGGACAAGACTTTCTTGAACAAGGATAAGCAGGAAGTTGACTGGGAACACAAGAATTTCGACGAAGTGGTTGCTGGTGCCGGTTTGGTTACGCTGACCCGTATGAAGGCTGAGGCCATGAATGCCGAGTTCGATGCCGTCAACATGCTTTACAAGCAGGTCAATAAGGGCGACAAGAACTTCAGTAATATCCAGATGCTTTCGATGCCGAAATCGGCCTATGTGATGCGCGGTGGCGTGTATGAGACGAACATCCGCGTAGGTGCTTACGACCCCAACCAGCGCTTCCGCGTGGTTGTCAATGGACAGTCGAGTACTTCGGACGAATCTGGTACGGCGTTGTATAAGATGGTATGCAACAATGTCGGTCCTCAGACCATTAGGGGTAAGGCCGTCTTGACCACACAGGATGGTGAAGAGGAATATGAGTTCACCGACGAGTTCTATGTGGCTGAGCCTTCGGCTAACATTATGTTGGATAACATGAATGTGCTCTATGCCGGTATTGAGAATCCCATCACCGCCAGCGCCCCGGGTATGGCTAGCCGCGATATTAAGGTGTCGATTGACCCCGCTGCTGGCAAGTTGTCGCCCTCTCAGGGAGATGGAAAGTACAACATCACCCCGAATCCCACTGCGAAGAAGGTGGAAGTCTCGGTATACGGCATGGTAGATGGCCAGCAGAAGTTGTTGAACACCATCCCGTTCCGTGTCAAGGCTATCCCCGATCCCGTGCTGCAGGTGGGTACCTACAAAAACGGTGAGAAGAAGGCTTCCCGCAAAGACTTTACGGAGTCTACGACGGTGCTTGCTACCAGGGCTGACGGCTTCGACTTTAAGATTCCGAAAGGCTCCATCCGCATCAAGACTATGAATATCACGGTGGGAACCAAGACTTGTGCCCCCATTGAGAACAGCGGTAAGCTCAACGCCGAGGTTATCAGCGCCATCAAGAAGGCAGGCAGGGGTGATAACTTGGTTATTTCCGCGACGGTTCAGATGCCCGATGGTCGTCCTCGTGAGGTCGACTGCGTCATCAAGCTGGCCAAGTAGTTGAAGAGATATAATAAATGAATACAATTAAATAGAATACGCTATGAAAAAGCTTCTTTTAACCTTCGCTTTGACAGCAATGGTCGCCTTGGCTGGCTATGCCCAGAGCGTTATCGATGCCGAAGAAAGCCGCAACCCCAATGACTTCTACCAAAAGGGTATTGTCGTCGGGAAGCGTGCCATGCCGTATCCTTTCCTTCGTGAAAGCGATGTGGTGTGGGAGACCACGATTTGGCGTGAGATTGACTTCAATGAGACCTTCAATCAGTTCTTCTATTTCCCCATTGAGACCGCTTCCAGCACTCAGGGACGTACGAGCCTGATTAACCTCATTATGACCTATGCCGAGAACGGTGAAATCGACCTGTATGACGATGATGACATGACGGCTCCCATTGACTGGGAGAAAGCCAGTCTGCAGCTTACGGGTACTCCCCGTACCGAGCAGATTAATGTCATCGATCCTGAGACGGGTCTGCCTGCCGAAGATGAGGATGGTGAGTATATCATGAAAGACACGCTCATTACTCCCACTTTTGACATGGCTTCCGCCAAAAAGGTGAGGATTAAAGAGTATTGGTATATCGACAAGCAGGACACCCGTCAGAAAGTGCGCATTGTCGGCCTGCAGTTCCAGTTCCTGAAACCGGCCGCATCCAAGCAGGCTGAGGATCAGTTAGCATGGTCGTTCTGCATCCCGATGGATGACATGAAGGTGCGCCAGATGCTGGTCAATGCCAATGCTTTCGACGAGAACAACATTGTTGCCGAACGCTCGTATGACGATGTCTTCATCCAGCGTTACTTTGACAGCTATGTCGTCCGTGAGTCGAACAGGTACAACCGCGAAATCAGCAAATATCTCACTGGTCAGGACGCCATTGTCGAGTCTCAGATGATTGAGAACAAAATCTTCGACATAGAGTCTGATATGTGGGAGTATTAATTGTCTATCAGTAGAGTAAGAATAAGGAGTTAAGAGTTGGCATTGCCGTCTCTTGACTCCTTTTTTTATTATGTATCAACGGCTCCGCACAGCATTCCCGCTATTGCTTCTGTTATTCTGCCAGACCATTTCTGCGCAGACACGTCCCGATATGGTGCACACGGAGGTCCTTCCGACGGAGCAGCGCCCGATACCATATCCTTACTTGCGTGAGGCCGACGTGGTGTGGAGTACGATGCTCTGGAAGACCATCGACCTGAACGAGGCGTTCAATCAGTACATGTACTTCCCGCTCGACCAGGAAGACCGCAGTGGCAAGAAAAGCCTGGCATATGTGCTGTGGGAAGCCATGGAGCGTGAAGAGATTCCTATCTATGAGGACGACGAGTTGCTCATCCCGATAGACAACCAGCTGTTCGTCCAGCGCTACACCAAGCCCGATACGGTGCAGCTGGAAATCGGCTATGACGATGATGACAACGAAATCTATGAAACGGTCATCACCCCTAAGTATTTCGATGGAGCCGAGGTGTTCCAGTATGCTCTCCGCGAAGCATGGTTCATTGGCAAACAAGACACCCGGCAGGACTCGCGCCGGCTTGCGTTGGCCCCGATGAAAGACGTAACAATTACCTTGAAAAGCACCCGCGAGGATGTCTACATGGGCCGTGCGGCGTTGTTCTGGGTGCCTATGCAGCATCCGTCCGTCCGTGCAGTCTTGGCCCGGCAGAAGGCCTATTATGACGAGAACAACATCATCAATCAGCCCTCGTGGGACAACATCTTCATCGGCCAACTTTATACTGCTTTCGTGACCCGTGAGAGCAACCGCTACGAGCGTACCATCAGTCGCTATCTTGTGGGGAAGGACGCTTTGATGGAAGCGGCCGCCATCGAAGAAAAAGTCTTCGAGATTGGCGAGGATATGTGGGAGTATTGACCATTCTTTGCCTGTAGTGATAAGCCCCGCCAGACAGCCTGCCGCGGGGCTTGCGTGTAAAAAAGTTTTCCTATTTGAAAAAAAAGATGTAAATTTGCAATTCCAAATAGCAATCAACAGTAATACTATCAAATATGACTTTACAATCCATCGTAGACAAACTTGGAGCCACTGTGGCTCTCGGTGCGGAGCGTCTCGACACTGAGGTGGAGCACGCTTTCGCCTCCGACTTGATGAGCGATGTCCTAACCTTGAAAGACACCCCGGTGCTCGTCACCGGCCTCTGCAATGTCCAGACCATCCGCACTTGCGACATGGCCAACCTCGACGTAGTCGTTTTCGTCCGCAACAAACGCCCGACGGAAGATATGATCGAACTGGCCGAGGACAACGACATGGTGCTCATCTGCAGCCAGTATTCAATGTTCAAGACCTGTGGCCTGCTTTGGGAACTGGGCATGAAACCTTTATACTAACCGTTATGCATCAGGAATACACCGTTATAGAAGGCGACTTTGTCAATGCTGGCAAAGCATCCAGTTCTGTCAAGAAGACGCTGAAGCAGCTTAATGTCAACCCTCAGGTCGTCAAGCGTGTCGTCGTGGCACTCTATGAGGCCGAGGTCAACGCCATCGCCCATGCCTATGGCGGCAAGGTGTTGGTCGATATCGATGCCGACAAAATCAAGATGGTGGTCGCCGACAAAGGACCGGGCATCCCCGACATTGCCTTGGCTATGCAGGAAGGCTACAGTACGGCACGCCCAGAGGTACGCGACATGGGCTTCGGCGCCGGCATGGGCTTGCCCAACATGCAGAAAAACGTCGACAAGCTGAATGTCACCTCCGAAGTCGGAGTGGGCACCACTGTCGAGATGGAAGTAAACTTTGGATAATATGTTTTACCACGCACTACAGATTGAGGAGCCGCGCTGCATTGGATGTTCGCGCTGCATGAAGATATGCCCCACCGAGGCCATCCGTATTCTTGGCGGCAAGGCATCCATCCAGGAGCACCGCTGCATCGACTGCGGCAAATGCTATGAAGTGTGTCCTGCACAGGCCATCAGCATCAAAGATGACGACTTCGAGGCGTTCAAGAGGTATCCCCATTCTGTAGCGCTCCTGCCCGCTGTTTTCATGGGGCAGTTCCCCGACGATATTAGTGTCTCAAAGGTCTATGCCACGCTCTATGAACTGGGCTTCGCACATGTCATGGAAGTGGAGTCGGCAGCCTCTATCTACCGCGACGTAAAGGAGAAATACGCCCGCGAGCATCCCGATATCAGGCCACTGATATCCTCGTTCTGTCCGGCTATTGTGCGTCTGATACAGATCAAATATCCGTCGCTGACGGAGAATATCATGCCTATCAAGGTGCCGCTGGACCTCAGCGCCATGTATGCCTTGCAGGAACTGCTAAGCCGCGGTATACCGCGCGAGCAGATAGGTCTCTTCTACATCACTCCGTGTGCCGCCAAGGTGTCGGCCGTGAAGGCCCCCGTGGGCGAAGAGAAGAGCATCATCGACGGCGTCATCAACATGAACTCACTGTTCAACCGTGTTTACAAGCAAATCAAGGATAACGGCAAGAACCACCAGTATCCGCCGCTGACGCGCCAGCGCCTCTCTGCCGACGCCATCCTTTCGACCCTTACCAACGGTGAGCGCCGCATCTGTACCGCCAAGCGCAGCTACTCGATAGACGGCATTGAAAATGTCATGGACTTCCTCGACAAACTCGAGAACGACGAGGTGGAGGGCGTGGAGTTCCTCGAACTGAGGGCATGCGACCAAAGCTGTGCCGGAGCCCTGCTCTCGTGCGACAACCGCTTCCTCTGCGGCGAGCGCATGTATGCCCGCGCCCGCAAGGCCGCCGAGCGCGAGCGCAACGGCGAGATGCCGCGCGACCGCGAGATGGAGAAGTACAAAGAATATCTGGTTGAGAACGCTTTTGTCGACGAGGTCCAGCCCCGCTCCATGCTCATCCTCGACGAAGACCGCAAGAAGGCCTTTGAGAAGATGGAGAAGATAGAGAAGATGAAGGTGCACCTGCCACAGATAGACTGCGGTGT
>JAEEGH010017154.1_pt1 | contig 15482 bp, 11 predicted proteins | sample 9134181 | NCBI WGS metagenome assembly JAEEGH01 (sample SAMN16246544, study PRJNA631951) | gut metagenome | biome: gut microbiome; feature: rumen; material: DP-attached | host: Bos | place: Iran: Karaj | collected 2018-10 | reverse complement strand
TACAGCTACCTCCACATCCCCGAAGCTGGTGCGCAGCGTTTTGCTGCTGTGTCCATTTCGGCTGTTCTCCGTTTCCTTGTTCTTGTAGTCGTATTTGCTGTAGCCGAGTTCGTCGTCCAGCTCTGCATCCAGTCCGTTCTCCATGAATTCCGCTATGGTTTCTTTGAAGAGATTCTGGATGTCCTCCATGCTGCTGATGTTGCTTTCCTGCAGGAGTTCCCGGATTTTTGCTCGCCGGGCCTGTTCTTCCGGGCTGCGGTTCTTTCTGCTGCTCATGCGTAAACCTCCGATCTGGTGCCCCTATTCTACACCACTTCGGAGGTCTACACAATTTTCGGGATAGTCTCGATTTCCGTTTCACTGGAACGATGATTTCCAATTCGCCGGATTCATGTTTTCCTCATGTCCGGATCGGCGATGTCCGCCGCCCGGAATACCCAGGCATGACCTTTCGCCAATCGTAACGCTGCAACACGCGATATATCTGGCCGCTGCCGATTCTGTGCCCGACTACTTCTTCGTAACGCTTCTCCTACTCGGCAGTATTCAGCAGTTGTCCTTTTTCCGCTTGCTCCATGAACGGCTCCAGCAGAGTCTCTTCTTCCTCAAAGCTCATGTTGCGGCGATTCCCACGGTAATGATTCCCAACAATCGCTTCTATTCCACCATGGATAAACTTTGACTGTCGCCACCGCTTGAAATGGGAAGGTAGACCGCTACTCAGGGGGAATTAGACCGCTGAAAAAGGGAAATCAAACCGGCGGCAAGTTTTCTCACTATAATTTTCAGGTACTATCATAGCACCCACAGCAGTTGGGCCGAAAGGCAATTAGGCTCATAGATTGGAACTCAAAGGCCCCGATCTTCAGACTTGCGATCCCTATAAAGAATAGCGGATAGAGTCGGGGGCCAGCCCCCGCACCCCCGAGGTTTAGCGCTTTTTGTTTTCCCGAGGGAGTGGTGTGTATTCTGGCGGTTTCCAGCCCCCAGAATACTCATGTTTCGTCAACCGCCTGCCGGCGCCACACATTTCCCTTTTCTGGCGTTTTGGTTTCCCATCTACGGAGGTCCGGTTTCCCGCGACTGGCGGTCTCATTACCTTTTTGGAACGGCGTATACATTGACACTATGAACCCTCACCATTTTGCCGAAGTTCACATGGCTCCCTTTATTGAACTCCGTCACAACGTTGGGCGAGAAGCGTTCAACCGGTGAAAACGTGAAGTTCTTCCAGCGGAACAGCTTTATGATCGAAAGCTTTATCAGCGAAAAAGAAACGCTGATAATATTGTTTACCAGTCTTCGCATTATTTCTTCCTCACAACTTCAATTTCAGCCAAATACTTACTTATAACGATCTGGCGGTCAAATTCCCGTTCAACCTTAGCCCTACCGGCCAACCCCATAGCCTTTCGTTCTTCCACACTCAGGCTTAGGAATTTTCGAATCTTCTCGATCAAATCCTGGCTATCCTGCTGCTTTACTACGAAGCCATTAACCCCATCTTCAACAACTTCACGACATCCGGATCTGTCCGTTGTTATGATAGTACGCCCTGACGCGGCGCTTTCTAGCAAGACATTGCTGAGGCCTTCCGGATAGTAGGTGGGATGTACTGTGCAGGAAATGACCTTGTAAATCTCTGTCATATCCGGCACGAGACCATGGTAAACCACAGTGCCGTCATCGTTCAGCTCCTTCAGTTGACTTTCATAATCCTGCTCACAGAATCCACAGATGTGGAACCGGGTCTCTGGATGGCGTTTTCTGATTTCTTTCGCTGCATCAAGATACTGATCAATTCCTTTTTCCTTCATCACGCGGGCGATGAACACGAAATCCACGGTGTCTCCATCCGGATAAGGAAACACTTTATACTGACTAAGGTTTACTCCGGAACCGGGGAGCATATCGTATGGTCTCTTAACAACGCCATGACTAACCATAAAGTCACGATTCTCTGTATTCTGGAAGAAGACCTTCTGCGCTTTGCGAAGCCCCATCTTATACAGTGTGAGGCTGACCTTCTGCATCAATCCGCCATTCTCGATGGATGTGCCGAGCCCGGTAATGTTCGCCACATAGGGAACTCCAAGGCCGGCACAGGCCATACCGCCGTAGGCGTTAGGTTTGATCGTGTAGGTGAAAACGATATCCGGTCTGATATCACGCAGAATTCTCTTGTAAAAGCTGATGAGTTTAATCTCCTTGATTGGGTTCGTTCCATGGCGATCCATGAGGGTACAAGGCACATACTTACAGCCGATTTCCTTAATTGATTCCACGAACTCCCCGTCAGGCACGCAGAAATACACTTCATTCTCTTTCACAAGCTCTTCAAGCAGTTCCCGCCGAAACTTGTAGAGTCCCATGTCATTGTTCGCAAGAATCAGAACGTGCATAATGCTTTCCTTCATTCAGATCAGATCCAGTATCTCCGTTATTCTTTCTATTCCGCCCTTGTCGCACCTGTGGTAGAGACTATCTGGATTATCAAAGCAGATACTCCTCATGCCCAGCTGCTGCGTAGCCTGAAAATCCTTTGCCGGATTGTCACCGACATAAACAATATCTGCCGGGTTCTATCTCCATCGCATCATCATGATGCGGAACGCAATGTCACAGGGTTTCCGGAATTGAATGCCCCCAAGCTCATCAGTGATGATTACATCCTCTACATTCAAGCCAAGAGCTTCCATCTTGTTGTGCTGACCTTCGGGACTCCCATCCGTGATAATGCCGACTTTGAAGCCTTTTACCTTCAGCTCTTCTATCATCTCAGCCACACCGGGATAGAGGTGGATCGTTGGCTTGTGGGAACGGTAAACCTCCAATACTTCTGCCTTGTCGTTTTCCCGTCCCAGTTCTCTCAGCAGCTCATCTATAGCGGGCCTTCCTTCTTCAAAAAAGCCCCATAGCTTTTCTTCGTATTCCCCTCCCAGGTATTCACTTACAGCCTTATAACCGCTCCTGACATACTCTTTTTCACTGTAAAGAGTATCATCAAGATCGAAAATCACACCCTTGATCTGGCCTCCGCTGCCCTCAGTGATGCACACAGATTGGTCGAAGCGGCTGAAAATGGCACCATCGGCTATATCCTGTTTCTCAACCTCTTCTCCGTCTATCAGCTTTAGAATCGCTTCTGCGCTTCTGGCGCCGGCTTTCATTGAGAGGGGAGCGCCTCCGCCAAAACGGGGATTGATTTCTATGTACCAGTCGATTCCGGCATCATCGCGGATGAATTGCACGGACATCGGACCGCAAGGCTTAAAAGCAGCGCATAGATCCTGCGACTCCCGGATCATGGTTTCGTCCATACAAATCCGTGTCTTCAGCACTTCGCCCGCTCGAACTTGCAGCCGTTCACGGGGCACGATACTTATCGGTTTCCCATCCCAATCACAGAAAATATCTATCGTGTACGCAAACTCATTTATGGTATTATTGCTGCAACTGCTTTCTGATTGACTTCCTCCGGGGCACGATAAGTGGGAATCATACTTCTGAGCATGGCGATAAGTTCTTGATCAGACAGATTGTCGTCCGTTACCGCACGGTCCAGCGTTTCCAGGTTCTCCAAGATCTGTTTCGGATCGATCTCCTGCTGCTGTTCCACAAAGATTTTCTTGTTCTCCGTTTTACTCAGGGTCTCGCTGCTCATCAGCAGTTCTTCGTAAAGCTTCTCCCCGGGACGCAAACCGATCTCTTTGATCTCGATTTCCTTATAAGGCTCATAGCCGGACAGCCGGATCAGCTTTTCTGCCAAGTCTAGGATTTTCACCGGCTCACCCATATCCAGGACAAAAATCTGGCTTTGCTTTGCGATGGCCCCCGCCTCCAGCACCAGCTGGGCCGCCTCCGGGATCGTCATGAAATAGCGGATGATCCGCTTATCCGTGACCGTGACCGGGCCGCCTTCTTCAATCTGTTTTTTGAACAGCGGCACCACGGAACCGTTGGAACCCAGAACATTGCCGAAGCGCACGGCGCAGTATTCCGTAGGACTGTCCATCCGGCTCTGGAGGATCATCTCGCAGAAGCGTTTTGTGGCGCCCATGACGTTTGTGGGGTTCACAGCTTTATCCGTAGAGATCATCACAAACTTCCTAACGCCGTATTTTTCCGCAGCTCGGACGACGTGATAAGTTCCGAAAACATTGTTCTTGATTGCTTCCGCGGGGCAGGATTCCATCAGCGGCACGTGCTTATGAGCTGCCGCATGGAAGACGATGTCCGGCCGGAGTTCATCAAAGAGATCATAGATGCGCGCTTTATCCCGCACACTGGCAATGACCACATCCAGAACCAGCTTCTTGCCGTAGGTACGGCGCAGTTCCTGCTGAATGTCATAGGCGTTGTTTTCATAGATATCCAGGATAATGAGTCTTTTCGGAGCCCGGGCTGCGATCTGGCGGCACAACTCACTGCCGATGGAACCGCCGCCGCCGGTGACAAGAATGGTCTTGCCGGAAATAAACCCATCCACAACCTGCGTATTGAGCTGAACCGGCGCTCAGCCAAGAAGATCCTCCACCTGCACATCACGTACATTGGAGAGGGACACTTCCCCGGTAATAAACTGATACACTCCCGGCAGTGTCTTGGTATGTACGCCGGTAGCGTTACAGATATTCAGGATGGTACTCAGGTCTTCCGAAGAAGCGGAGGGCATGGCGACCAGGATTTGGGTGATTCCTTCATTTCGAACCGCAGAGGGGATTTCTTCCCGTCCGCCCACAATCGGTGCTCCTTCAAAAAACTTGCCCCACTTGTTCTCGTCATCATCGATGACGCAGCACAGTTTCGCATCGACTTTTCTGTTGGTCAGCAGTTCCCGTGCCAAAATATGTCCTGCTTCCCCGGCGCCGACCAGCATAACACGCTGCCCGGTCGCACTGCGTGTCTGCTTAAGGGCCCAATGGATCGCATCCCAGAACCGGAAAAAGCAGCGACCGCCTACCAGCAGGACGAGCTGAAAAACGAACTGCATGAAAATGACGCTTCGGGGTTGGCGATTCCCCAACAAGGAAGAGGCGACCACGCTGGCCACAAAGGCCAGGACCACGCTGACCGTCATACGTGCCACATCGTTCACGCTGATGCTGTGCCAAACATAGCGGTACATCCGCAGAAGGAGGAAACAAACGATTGTGACTCCTATATGGAGTGGAAGAAATCGAATCCAAGGATTCAGGTACAGCGCAGGTATCCCGCTAAAGGAAAAATCAAAGCGCACCAGCAGCGCAAGTCCGCCGGAAATGGCAACGCACAAGGCGTCATAGAATATGATCAGCAGCACTTTGGCTGCAGAGGAAAGCCTGGATGCCATGATTCTGTCTCCTCTCGGAATGGAAAAAACTGCCCACTATGAGTATCGCCTTATGGCATAAACGGATCCGTGAAGGTATACCTACCTTTTAAATATTTACAGCATATTCCGCCTTATATAGCAACCGGAAAGTAATTGTAAATGGTGGAGGATATGCTATAATGTGTGGCAATCACGGGCAAGTTCGTCCGAAAGACACAAGTTCTAGCGTTGAACGGGTTACCGTTCATTTTGAAGACCACCATCATGGCAAAGCAAAGTGCAGTATGCAATGAAAGGGGAATTTGAGTTGACGGAAGCAAGGCCAGAGGTTAGTGTGATTGTGCCGGTGTATAATGTAAACCCTTATCTCCGGCGGTGTGTGGACAGCCTTATTACTCAAACCCTGCATGACATAGAGATCATCCTGATTGACGATGGTTCTACCGATGGCTGTAGCCAAACCTGCGACGATTATGCCAGTATGGACGCCAGGATTCGGGTGGTCCATCAGGCAAACGCTGGACTCTCAGAAGCCAGAAACGCCGGAATTAATATGGCAAGAGCAGACTATCTTATGTTCGTGGACAGCGATGATTGTGTGGAACCGGAGTTCTGCAGGATCCCCCTTTCTATTGCAAAGGAGCAAAAAGCGGATCTGGTTATGTTTCAATACAGGTATATCAAAAAGGGCAAAACTCGAGAGCCGGATACTGCTGTTAATGAAGGTGAAAAAACGCAGCTTGAAGCGCTCACCCTGCTGACAAAAGGCATAGGCATGACCGCTTGGAATAAACTGTATCATCGAGACCTGTTCCGAACGAATCGATACCCAAAAGGCTGCGTATATGAGGACGTGTTTTTGACACCGGTATTAGTCCATGATGCCAAAACAATCTTTTATACACCTGCCATCTTATACAATCAGTGGTATCGAATCGGAAGCATTACCACAATTCGGTCAGAATCGAATGCAGCTGATCAATACTCAGCCTTTATGATGACAGTTCGGCGTCTGAAAGAATGGGGTTATCCTGAGCTTTCAGAGCGCTATCATCAGAAGAAAGCATTATCATTTGTGGCAGCTGGATGGAATGTCCCCAAGTTAAACGAGAAGTGTCTTTGCTATCTCCGCAGTCTCAAACACTGCCCGTCGTATTTTTCTCTGAAACAACGATGTTGTTATTATCTGTGCATGATATCTCCTAGCTTATGCAGGCTGGTCTACGCATGCTACCGTTTTCTACGCCGTTGAAATGTAATAGCGTCAAATAAACCGGCGGATTGAAGGCTCCCTCCAAGTGTGAGAGAATGATCCCGGACCCCTGCAGGTAGCCAGTAAGCGGGTGAGTCTACAGGAGTCTATGTTTGAGCCAGGTTGTGCCATGGACAAACATGGACAAATCGAGACGGAGGAAAACGGAGTGACCGAGCTAACGATCCGGGGAGCGCGCAAGCAGAAGAACCTTCTGGAATGGAGCCGCCGGGTGGCGGAATGCCGCGGGAGCGGCGTATCGGTAAGCCGCTGGTGTGCAGATCACGGCGTCAACCGGAAGACATACTACACTTGGCAAAAGAAAGTGTTTGCCGCGATGATCGAACAGCAGGAATTGCAGATGATGGAAACCGCGGAGCCGGAAAGCCGGTTTGTAGAATTGCCTTCACCGCCGGAGCGGAATGAACCGGTGGCGACGGTGAGGGTCGGCACGGCGTCGCTGGAATTGTATGCCGGAGCAAGCACTGAACTCGCAGCCGCACTCTGCAAGGCGCTGATCCATGCTGAATGACTTCACCGGAGCTGACCGGGTGTATATTGTCTGCGGGTACACGGATTTGAGGAAAGGGATCGACGGTCTGGCCGCCATGGTGCGGCAGGAGTTCGAGCTGGACCCCTTCACAAATACGCTGTTTCTGTTCTGCGGCAGACGTAGAGACCGGATCAAAGGGCTGTACTAGGAGCAGGACGGGTTCATTCTTCTGTATAAGCGGCTGGAACGAGGGGTCTACCAATGGCCCCGGAGCGAACGTGAGGTAAAGCAACTCACGTCTCAGCAGTACCGCTGGCTCATGGAGGGGCTCCAGGTAGAACAGCCGAAAGCACACAGACCCGTGGCCGGGATATCTACCCTCAGCATGCTCCGTCACAATGCAAGGCTACCTCAGATAACTGATCTCGTTCCATCTTGGGGCCTGCCACCGGCAGGCCTTATTTCTATCTCCGTTTGACGCTTACGTCCCCAGTGTTTTCGTGAGGGACGCCGCACTATATGTGTCCATGTTCCCGCGCGTCCCCTACAAGATGTCCCTGCGCAAAGATAAATGCAGAATTTATTGCAGAAATATACTTGATTTTTGGAGAGAACCATGGTAAAAATATAAGGTGAAGTACTGGCATTGGCAATCGGAAAGAGCCAATGCCCGCTTATCCGCATTTTTACCAAAGAAGTCCCAATTCAGAGGAGGAAACGAATATGAAGGAGAAGAGGAGCACGCATAGCACCTGGAAACGCTTGCTCGGGATCTTGCTGGCGCTCATCATGGTGGTGGGTCTGTTCCCCGCGACAGTCTCAGCGACGCTCAATGACGACGGAGAGCCAGACCACAGCAAGATCGTAAACGACAACCAAGACGGCACATATAAAATCGAGTTAAGCGTGACCGGCGATGCTGATTTGCCGACGCAGACCAAAAACACAGTGAACGTCTTGATCGTGTATGACGTTTCACAAAGTATGTCTAATGCTGTTAGTGGAGGAAACAACTCCCGCGGCGATGAGTCAGAGAATGTTATTCACGGTTTTCTGGATACGTTGCTGACAAAACAGGCGAACAGCAATGGGACGATCGGAGTTAATGTTGCACTGGCTACTTTCGCTGAGGATGCAACCGGAGTCGTGGATTGGGAACAGCTCACACAGAACTTCGTTGATCGTTTTGACGAAGGTTTAGGTGAGGCGCAGAATGCAACCAATTTCAGATATAACAGTTATGGAACGAACTGGGAAGACGGTCTGCAGCAGGCTCAGAATTATCTTACGTCTGCCTCTCAGGATCCCATCTTCGTGATCCTGTTTACCGACGGCGCCCCGACGCGTGCAGAAAGTGTACAAGGCACTGCTGTACCTTCGGCCACAGAGCCGTTCACAACATATAGAAACTATTATAATGCTGCTACCGATGAAGCTCATGACATTGCTCAAAGGGATAAGACCACCCTATATGGCATCTATGCTTTCGGCAATGAAGCCGACCTGCTTGACGATCTGCTTTATTATGCCAAGCAGGGCATACATCGGACGAAGACGAAGGAATCCAACGGTACCTCGCACGGCATAATGGATTCGGGTAACTGGACTGATGATCCGGACTTTGATTTCGGTGCGCATGACGAAGCAGAAAATTACTACAATGCAAGCAATGTCCAGGAATTGCAGAATGCGATCAATACTATTTTGAACCAGGTCGTCACCGCCATGGGCATCACGGAAGTGTCCATGTCCGACGGTACCACCAGCAACGTAGAAACGACCTCTGGCACTTTTGATCTGTTGGATATTGAGGATGAGACTGATTTCGAGTATTTCCTGACCATCCCGATGGTCGGCAGCAAGTTCAGGAATAACCAGAACAATGAGGTAACCGTAACGCGTTCCGGTAATACGGCAACCCTCAGTTGGACCGAAAATAACACTGCGATGACAGCCTCTTATACCCTCGCTGACGATGATAAGGGTTCGGATACCGAACTCAAAGTTAAGTGGACTGAAACAACTGATTTCTATCCTGCTCCGCCTGCAGCCGAAAAGAATGGCAGTTCTGTAGATTGGGATCTGAAAAACCTGGGCGTTCTTCTGAAGGATGTTAAGTATACCGTTGCTTTTGACGTCTGGCCCAGCCAGACCACCCTGGATCTGATCGCGGACATCGAGAACGGCACCGTAGTATACGATGATCTGCCCAAAGAGGTTAGGGATTGCCTGTCGGAGGACGGGAAGCTTAAGACAAACACGGGCGCTACACTTAAGTATAAAGATAACCGGCCCGGCGGTACTCAAAACGGTGAGGCGTCTTTCAAGGAACCTGATAGACAGCAGGTTAATACCGTCCAGGTCCTGTCCGTTACCAAGGAATGGGAAAACGATGTAGACGGTCGCCAGAGAGAGCCCATCAATCTTAACGTTATGCGGGACACTGAAACCACGCCAAAATATAAGCTCACTCTCGGCGAAAATGGGGTATGGACCAAAGAAGTCACCATTTCTATCGGTATAATGTCGGTGAAGAACAATGTGGTCACCATCAGAGCAGAGGGACACGATTTCTATTTCTCCGAACCGGATAACCTGGCTTACTACTGGGAACTCCATGCACCCACCGTCCACCCGATGATGATCAACAAGACAATAACTATGTTGGTGAAAGTGGAGGACGAAGAGGAACTAGAGAATATTGACAAAGAAAATGTGACGGAGACCTCTACTGACGGCACTTACTATAAAATCGGAGATAATTACTATAAAGAGGATAGTGCGATAGCAGCTCTGACTGCAACGAATTACCGCAGGAGCAGTTTTAACCTGACGAAGACCGTGGAAGGCGACGGAAGCCAGCCTGCGGATGCATTATTCACCTTTACCCTTAAGGTAGAAGATGCTGAGGAACAGGATATCTGGTTCTCCATTTTTGATCCCGGCACTGGCGAATATGTGATCAATACCGACGACGAGATTTATGTCAGCGGTGATAATGCCGGACCGGAAATCAAAACGCTTGACAAGAATGATTCTCACATTTCCAATTATAACTACAGCGACGGGATATATTCGTATACTTGGACAAGCGATGATGGCTCTGCTAGAGATTATACTTACCGAGCTGCAGACGATGGTTCCGGGGGTAAGTACTATACCGGATATTATTTTGCACCCAGCGGCACGGAGCTGACCATCAAGCTTCAGGATAAATGGAACCTGCGTATCCTCAACCTGCCCACCGGCTCGACTTACTCTGTTTCCGAGTCTCAACCGGAAGCTGCTACGGGTTTTATCTTCAAAAACGTCAAAGGTGAGTGTGAGAACGCAGGAAACGAAGAAACGGCTGAGGTTGGCACAGTAGAGGAGACCAAAATCAATGGCGTGATTGAACAGACCAATTCCACCTACACGGTCACCTACACCAACGAGTATGTCATGACTGACATCACCATAGTCAAGGAATGGGATGACAACGACGACCAGGACGGCATCCGGCCTGAATCTGTGCAGGTCCAGCTGATGGCTAACGGCCAAAATTACGGTAATCCCTGGGTACTGAGTGAGGAAGGTGCCGAGGAGGTAGTGCCCGCTGCCAAAGCAGGCACCGGAGAACCCGAAGAGAATGAGGATTCTGAAGAGATCGTCCCGTGGTCGGTGACAGTCACTGTTCCAAGATTCGATGATAGCGGCGAAGCAATCGAGTATACCGTTGAAGAAGTCAAGACCGATGTGATCACGGGAGAAGATGGACCGGACACTTATGGGTATGAGGTGACCAGCGAGGACAATGTCTTCACCATCACCAACACGCATACGCCCGGAATCATCGAAGAGATCACCGTAGAGAAGGTGTGGGACGATGCCGACGACCAGGATGGCATCCGCCCCGAGAGCGTTCAGATCCAGCTTATGGCCGATGGCAAAGCGGTGGAGGGTAAGACCCTTGAGCTGAGCGAGAAAACTGAGTGGCAGGGCGCCTTTGAAGACGTACCCGCGTACGCCAACGGCGAGAAGATCGAGTATACCGTTGAAGAAGTCAAGACAGAAGTGATCACGGGAGAAGATGGACCGGACACTTATGGGTATGAGGTGAGCAGCGAGGAGGAATACGCCTTCACCATCACCAACACGCATACGCCCGAGACCTTTGATATCCAGGTGAACAAGGAATGGGATTTCGACGAAAATGAAGACGTTGAGCTTCCCGAAAGTATCACGATCAATCTCTTGGCTGACGGTGAAGTAGTAGACGAGTTGGAACTTACCGAAGACAGCAAATGGAGCGGTACCTTTAGCGGAAAGCAGAAGTACGCCGACAGCAAAGAGATCGTGTACACCGTCACGGAAGAAGAAGTCGAAGGCTTCGGTAAACCCGCGATCACCGGCGACGCTGAAAAGGGATTCACTATCACCAACACCTACGCTATGACTGCTCTGACGGTCATTAAAGTATGGGACGACGGCGAAGATCCGAATCGGCCCGACAGCATCGATGTGACTCTGACCAACGGAGACTTCAGCGATAAGGTAAAGATTTCCAAAGATGACGATTGGACCCATACCTGGCTTGTGCCGAAAGAAGAAGCCAGGGTTTATAAGGTGACAGAGGACGTCGATCCCAATAGGTATTATTATGAAGACCCCGCTTTCGATGAGGAGACCTACACCTTTACCATCACTAACGTACTTCTTGGACAGGGCGGCCCCGGTACGACGACGGTGATAATCGAAAAGGTTGCCACTGGCGCGAAAACGCCTGCCGCTACCGTATTCAAAGTCGAAGGTCCCGACGGCTATGTGAAAGAACTGAAATACAGTGATTTCACCGATGGCAAGTATGAGCTGAAAGACGTCACCGCAGGCGATTACACCGTGACCGAAGATGAAAATACGGCAAAGGTTTCCGGGTATACGCTCAAGGTCAGTGGAGACAACGGCAAGAAGATGGAAGCCGAGGAAGGGACAGAAGCTATCTTCAAAATTACCAATACTTATACGGAGATCGAGCCTGAGCCCGAACCGACGCCTGAGCCCACGCCCAGACCTGCGCCTCCCACCCCGCCGGAGCTGAATAAGGAGGACCACTTCGCTTACATCATCGGCAACGATGAAGGCCTGGTGCTGCCGGCTGCTAATATCACCCGTGCAGAGGTCGCCACGATCTTCTTCCGTATGCTGACCGATGAAAGCCGAGATGAATACTGGTCCCAGACGAACGGTTTCTCCGATGTTGAACCCGAAGAATGGTTCAACAACGCAATCTCCACCATGGCGAACGCCGGGATCCTGAAGGGCTATGAAGACGGGACCTTCCGTCCGAGGGCCAGCATCACCCGCGCCGAGTTTGCCACCATCGCGATCCGCTTCTTCCAGGATTTCACCAGCACGGAAACTTACTTCTCCGATGTGTCCGGCCACTGGGGCGAAGCATACATCAACATGGCGGCGGAAAAGGGCCTGATCAAGGGTTATCCCGACAGCACCTTCCACCCGGATGCGGCGATCACCCGCGCGGAGGCGATGGCGATCATGAACCGGCTGCTGGAGCGTCATCCTCACAAGGATCACCTGCTCGATGGCATGATCACCTGGCCGGACAATATGGACACCGATGCTTGGTACTACGCCGACGTCCAGGAGGCCACCAACAGCCACGAATACGCCAACGGCATCAACGGCTATGAGATCTGGACGAAGATCCTGCCTGTGCGCGACTGGGCGGCCTTCGAAAGAGAGTGGTCCACCGCACATTCCGCCTCCAATCCCGGCGACGTGGTCGATAAGGATTTCTCCCTCGACCTGAGCGATCTTGAGGATGTGGACGAAGACAGCTGAGAACCGAACGAAGACGACCAGGATGAAGAGGACCAGGATACCGACGATCAGAACAACGAAGACCAGGACAGCGGCGACGACCAGAATGCCGACGGTCAGAGCAGAAACTGATTCTCTGATCCCCGGAATCCTCATGATCCCCAATTGACAACAGCAATAGAAAGGACCGCTGCAAAACGAGAGTTTTGCAGCGGTCCTCCTTTCAGCGCCTGAAAACGCGGAAAGAAATCTTGCACATGAACGGTGAATATAGTATTATATTTTGTAAGTATTTATTGGAGCAGATAAACAGCATATGGAATCGCCGGAGAATAAATAAACAAAAAAATACGACGTAAACGGCAGCCGACAATGCCGCAGAGAGGAACATAGGCGTGCGCCCCGCCGTCGGGCGCCTCACGGGCAATTACCCCTGTCCGAAGCGCCCGCGGGCCTTCGGGTGGGGGTGTTGCGCTTTTTGCGGGAGGGGGCCGAAGCGTGACCTCGTCTTTTGTCATCCTGAATCTGGCCATCGGCCTCAGCGGACTGGTGCTGTGCCTGCTGGGCATCCTCCAGGTGCTGGCGGGCTCCAGGACAGACCGGGCCACGGCGCGCTATTTCCTCCTCAGCTACAGCGCCCTTTTCCTCTTCGCGGGGGCCAACCTGGCCGGGCAGCTGATGAGGGGCCACCCCGGAGTCGGCTTCCGGGTCGCCCTGTACTTCTCCAATTTCTTCGAATTTCTGTCCCCGGTGCTGCTGGTCTACATCGTTACGAGCCATCTGCTCAGCATCGTGGACCCAAGGAAGGACCGGGTGATCATCTCTATTTTGAATGTATGCTCGTCGGCATCATCGTGGCAGATTCCATCGCCGCCAAGTATGAGCCGGAGAAGGACAAGGACTTCCTCATCGTCCTGGGCTGCGGCCTGAAGAAGGACGGCACGCCGACGAACCTGCTAAAGGGGCGGCTGGACCTGGCCCTCAGCTTTGCCCGGCGGCAGAAGGAGGAGACAGGCCGGGAGCTCACCTTCGTCACCTCCGGCGAGCAGGGCCCGGACGAGGTAGTATCCGAGAGCGCCTCCATGAAGCGTTACCTGATGGAGCAGGGCGTCCAGGCAGAACGGATCATCGAGGAGGACCGCTCCACGGATACGCGGGAGAACATGCGCTTTTCGAAAGAGAAGATCTGGGCCATAGATCCTGGGGCAAAAGTGGCCTTCTGCACCACGAATTACCATGTTTTCCGCAGCGGCCTTTTCGCCCGGCGGGTGAAGATGCGGGCTGTGGGCATGGGGGCAAAGACCAAGTGGTACTTCTGGCCCAATGCGGCGGTGAGAGAGTTCGTGGGACTTCTCACCAAGAGGAGAGGCCTGCAGCTGACCATCCTCGGCATTATGGCGGTATGCTTCGCAGTGCTCACCGTCCTCACCTATACTTTGCCCATATGAAGAAGTTAACTATAGAAGATACAATTAAAAAGACGGGGATAATGGTGATAGACGGCGCCATGTCCACGGCCCTTGAGAAGCTGGGATGTGATCTCAACGATCCTCTTTGGACCGCTGTGGTGCTGGCTCAGGAGCCGGACAAGGTGAAACAGGTCCACACGGACTATTTCCGGGCAGGGGCGGACTGCGGCATCAGCTGCAGCTACCAGGCCACCATACCGGGGCTTAAGGCAAGAGGCTATTCCCTGCAGGAAGCGGAGGATCTCATCGCCCGCTCCGTCAGGATCCTCAGGGAAGCGAGAGAAGAATGGTGGCAAACGGAGGGTGACTCTCAGGGAAGAGCGATGCCCCTCTGCCTGGGAAGCGCAGGACCCTACGGGGCGTATCTCGCCGACGGGTCGGAATACAGAGGACATTACGGCGTGTCCAGAGCATCCCTCAGAGACTTCCATATAAGAAGAGCGGAGATCCTCTGGGAGACCGGATCCGACATACTTCTGTTCGAGACCCAGCCATCTCTTGAAGAGGCGGTGACAGAGGCTGAGATAGCAGAGGACATGGGAGCAGACTACTGGGTCAGCTTCAGCTGCAGGGATGAGAAACACATCTCTGAAGGAGAGCTTCTCAGAAACTGCGCTCTGGAATTCACAAGGGAGCGCTACCCCCACATTCACATGATAGGCGTGAACTGTACCGCACCTGAACTGACAGAGGCCCTGATGGAGGAACTCAGGGAAGCCACGGACCTTCCCGTCGCAGTCTATCCCAACAGCGGTGAGAAGTACGATCCAAGGCTCAAAAAATGGAACGGCCAGGCCGGTTCCGTTCCCTTCGGGGAATATGCCCTCAGATACATGAAGGCCGGTGCCTCCGCCGTGGGAGGCTGCTGCACCACGGTCCAGAGCCACATAAGAGAGGTGGCTGAGGCCAGAAGAAGATTCCTCATGAAATGAGGGGCGGATGTTTTGCATAATAAAAGACCTCCGGCAGGGGCCGGAGGTCTTTTGATGTCTTGATCAGTTTTAAGCAGGCAAGTCTCGGTCCAGTCTGTCGGTATGGGCCGATGAGAAGAAAAGGGGCACATACTCGATGATCAGCTGGGAGTTCTCCAGACCGTACCACTTGACGTGGTCGCCGATCTGACGCCTGATGCGG
>JAEEGH010017152.1_pt1 | contig 15483 bp, 8 predicted proteins | sample 9134181 | NCBI WGS metagenome assembly JAEEGH01 (sample SAMN16246544, study PRJNA631951) | gut metagenome | biome: gut microbiome; feature: rumen; material: DP-attached | host: Bos | place: Iran: Karaj | collected 2018-10 | reverse complement strand
GGCTCGTCACATCCTGGGGCTGGAGAAGGTCCCAAGGGTTGGGCTGTTCGCCCATTAAAGTGGCACGCGAGCTGGGTTCAGAACGTCGTGAGACAGTTCGGTCTCTATCTATCGTGGGCGCAGGAGTTTTGCGTGGTGCTGCCACTAGTACGAGAGGACCGTGGTGGACAGACCTCCGGTTTGCCGGTTGTGCCGCCAGGTGCACCGCCGGGTATCCGCGTCTGGTATGGATAAGCGCTGAAAGCATCTAAGTGCGAAGCCTTCCGCAAGATGAGAACTCCATTGAGGGTCGTCCCAGACGAGGACGTTGATAGGGTGCAGGTGTAAAGACGGCGACGTCAAAGCCGAGCACTACTAATTGCCCGAATGCTTTCGCTTTGCTCAGCAGTTTAATGAGTAATTAGTAATGAGTAATTAGTAATTATGATTAGACCGGGAGCAGTAACATTCATATTTTCAGGTGTTGGTAAAATCGACATCGAAGGTTTTGCTTGTGAAGATTGTCACCTTATACGGTTAGTAGGTGAGTATGTCCAATGGAATGTAGTAATCATAATTACTCATTACTCATTACTAATTCGAAGATTTATCAGGTGGTTATTGCGGCGGGGTCCCACCTCTTCCCATTCCGAACAGAGAAGTTAAGCCCGCCTGCGCCGATGGTACTGCAATGCAATGCGGGAGAGTAGGAGGCCGCCACTTTTTCAAGAAAGAAGCCCTTTCGTCAGCAATGATGAGAGGGCTTTCTTCATTTTTTGCTTCTACTTTTCACGTATTTATGATGATATTAGAAATAAATTGTTTATCTTTGCAGGCAGAATAAATGATAGAACTATGGATTGGTTACACATTGTTGCAGTTGTTATACTGGTAATAGCCGGTATTCTGATTTATCTGAACAAGCGTAAAAGCGAGTAAAAAAGGTCTACAAGATGTAGACCTTTTTCCCATTTCTAATGTATATTCCCTTGGTGGGCTTCTCGACTGGAATACCCATCAGGTTGTAGTATTTTCCGTTCTGTTCTTCCTGCTGTTCCAGTTCATGAATTCCCGTTGGGTCATTACCTTGGAAGGAATCTATGAAGTCGGGCAGATAATAGCCCAGATGGGGTGGCTGGTTGTAAGCTACATTTTGCCAGGCAATGGCCATGCGGTAGGTATGGTCGTGCATCAGCGTCGGCACACGGTAGTCGGTAGGAGCTATGGTCGAGAAGATGTTAAGCGCATCGTTCGACCCGTTTCTCAGAATGAGTTCTTCGCGCCAGTCACCGAAGATATCTGCCGACAGATTAGGAGTAGCCTTAGTACTGTTGTTCGACTGTCCTGTAATGCTCTGAGACCCCACACCTAATGACGAACCGCCATATTTCGATATGGTAGTGTTGTCGAGCAGTTCGTCGAGCGCGTCACCGTCCCAGTAGATGCGGAAATTCATGGATGGCTTTGTTGAACCAGCTTGATTGCCACTGATGGCATTGAACGGATTCTGATTGCGTGCAGTGGTTTCTGTACCCTCTGCATCATACGACTTCATTCCCCCGTAGGCTGACCAGAATTCATAGCCGCGTGACGTTTCTACGATATCGGCAGCCAGTCCGCGTCCATTGTCCTGTCCTTTCTGTCCGCCTTTCCATAGAATTTCGCCTGTAGCAGCATCGTGTAAGTCCCAGGAGTATTCCCCTTTCTCCTCATGAACATCAAAAAGTTCTAATCCAGGACGGTCCGGATTCATGTCGCCCAAATGGATGGCGTCACCGTGACCGAAACCAACCGCATAGAGCATCTTTCCATCATCATCGAGTGCTGCCGATCCCCAGACGATTTCGTCCTTTCCGTCACCATCGACATCGCCTACCGAGAGGTTATGGTTACCATTGGCATACATCGTATAGCGACCGAGCCCTGACGTACAGATGGTGCCCTTTAGCGTCTCTTCCTGACCATTGGCATCCATCAGCCGGTAGGTATTCTTTTTGTCGGAGCTGTGCAGCCAGCGGGTCTTCAATTGTGCACCATCGAAGTCTACTGCCCAGAGATAGGCGTAGGTATAGTATCCGCGACAGAACACCGCGCTGGCATTAGCTTCTGTACCACCAAGATATGCCACACAGGCCAAGTATCGTTCGCCGCGATTGCCGTAGTCTCCCTTGTCGTTCTTGCCGCTGCGGTCGTCCCAGTTGAAGGTTCCTGCAGCTTCGCTCAGTTCTGCTTTTGCATTACGGTTGGGATAGTAGGCGATGGTATGTATGGCAGCGCCCGTCTCTCCGTTGAACACCGTCAGATATTCCTGTCCGCCATTGATGCGTCCGGCTGAAGTCCGCCAGTCTTTTGTGTTGTCTGCAGCCTTGATGTTCTCGTCGGTAGCGGCCTGGTTCACAAAGTTTCCCTTTCCGTCCTTCGAGCCTGGAGCGGTTTTGCACATCAGCTCAGCCCGTCCGTCCTTGTCGAAGTCATAGACCATGAACTGCGTATAATGTGCTCCTGCACGGATATTCACTCCCAAATCAATCCGCCATAGCTTCGTTCCATCTAGTTTGTAGCAGTCCAGAAATACGTTATCCGTCTTGTCGCTCTGCGAATTGTCCTTCGAGTTTGATGGGTCCCATTTTACGAAGATTTCATATTGTCCGTCACCGTCCGCATCACCTACCGAGCAGTCGTTAGGGGAATATGTTCCTCCCAAGGCACCGTTGGCAGGCTTGTCCAACTTCACTTCCAGATAATATTTTTCCCAAGGCGTAACCTCGGCGGAGGTTTCTACAACTTTACCATTTTGGTACGTCACCACCTGGAACTTGTCGGTTGCCGAGGCACTGATACCGTTGACGTTAGTTGACTTGCAGATGTTGTCCTGTATGGTCTCTCCGTTCTTCAGCAGGGCAAACGTCGTGTTCTGGTCGTCGGTTCCTAACAGTCGCCAACTGGCGAAGTATTTAACGCCTTTCCCCTCTGGGTATTTGATGACTACAAGTCCGCGGTCCAGTTTTTCCATCTGGCTCACCGGTGTGTCGCTGGGTTTCTGTGCATAGCTTGTCAACGTGACTGCGCACAGCAAAAGAGTTAATAGTCTTTTCATTTTGGTATGTTTATTTAATCACTATCTTGAACTTCGTTCGAGCTCGTTCACGTTCGGAAATGCGAGCGAGCTCTCATTTCTCTCACTTAATCACGACCTTCTTTCCATTCTTGATGTAGATACCTTTGGTAGTCGGTTTGCCATTGAGGCGGCGACCGTCAAGCGAGTACCATTTCTCATTTTTCATTTCTCCTTTCTCATTTGACATCAGCACGCTGATGTCTGTCGGTTGGTCAGTAACGCGCAGCACACCCTCTGCCTTCAGCAGGTCACTGGTGTCCCAATAAAGCCCTTCCGACAGGGTGGGGAGATTCAGCACAACATTATCCGATACACTAAGCCTTCCCACATTCCACAGCGTAACGGTCTCTCCCAGTTTGGGTTGTGTGCCTGACCACGTGACATTGATGCTGCCGGTAACTGACAACGTACCGGCTACGCTGATCGTGGTATTCGTATTGCTTCCACGTCCACGTGTTACCTTCAGGCTGAGGTCGTTGGCGGTATAGGTGCCACTACCCGTGAGGGTGGCATTGCCCTGAATGGTTCCGAAAGCTACGTTCTTGCCGTTGTTGTCGAATGTTCCCGTAACGGTGGCCTTGCCCAAGCCGTACGAGTTGTTCCACTGTAGCAATGGGTCATAGGATCCGGTTTTTGTATTCTTGAAGTTGATGGTACCTTCGAACTCGCTCCAGTTGCCCTGCATGTTGCTGCGTACGCTTGTCACGTTGACGGTCAGCGTTCCGGCACCGGTCAACTTACCCTTGTAGTCGCAGCGGGCATCCAGCGTCCATGTGCCGGTTTTTCCCTCCGGCACTACGACATTGGCTTTATTCGTAGAATAAGAATAGATATTATCGGGGTCCTTGATGGTACCACCATTCAGTACCACAGTCGCAGGATATTGATGTACGCCACCGTTATTTTCACCCATCAGTACGGTGCCTTGGTTCACATGAAGTGTCGTATAGCCTGCTGTGCCGTTCAGTTCCAGTGTCCCAGCATCTGTCTTTGTCAGCTCACGACCATTGACAGCTCCGTTCAAGGTCAGTTTGTTGTTCGTTGCCACTTCGATGGTTCCATTGCCTTCACCTATGGAAACAGGTTGTGTTGACACTATGTTTTGAGCTGTCGCCAGTGTTCCGCCAGCAAGGGTGATTTTGTTTGACGTGCCGCCCAAGGCGCCATATGCCACACCATCGCTGTTAGCCAGCAAGCTGACAATGACCTTGCCGTCCTCAATGATTGTGCCACCCGTGAATTTGTTCACGTTGTTGATAGTCACTTTGCCCGTGCCCTTTTTGGTCAGCGTACCATCACCGATGATGCTACCCGTGCCCTCGACGGTAAAGTCCTTGCTGCTGTTGTCGAACGTAACGCTGCCAGGCTTCACTTCGCCCTCTATCTTAATGGTGGTGTTGGTGGCCTGATCGTTGAAGGTCACTGCGTCACCAGTGACAAAGAAATCCTTCTGACCACTTGCCGACAGGAAGTTCTGGGTATCGGCAAAGTCCCAAATGCCATCTGTACCGCCATCCCATGTCACATCGGTGGGATTGCGAAGGGCGATGACGTTAAGCATGACCTTTCCGTTCTCGAAGGTGAGCGTATACTTCTTACCCGACATGCCCTCAACAATCACATCACTGATGCTGCCTTCCAGTTGGGTAATATTCATCAGCACGTAATTGCCGGGAGCCAAATCGCTTTGAACAATCTGGAGCACAGGGGCGTCGTACTGCGGACCATATTGCCAGTCTTTCTTTTCGATGGTCAGTTTGGTGGTAGTCACCTGGTCGGCAGTGCCGTCGTTGTTCACGTCGAGTACGATGCGCGAGCCAAAACCCAATGCCAGCGTTGTAGTAGTCAGCGTTCCTGTCTTGTTTTTGCCACCAGGATAGATGGTGGCGTTATAGTCGGCCTTGATGCCTCCCTTGAAATTACCACCGTCTGAAATCAGGTTGGTGTGACGATTCAGCCACAGCGTACTGTTTTCCATCGTTCCGTCAAAACGCAGCGTACCTGCCCATATATCGGTATTACCAGTGTACTTTTCTACTACGTTCGGCAATTCCAAAATGCCGTCGCCCTGTTTTATCAGACGCATGCCGCCTGTAAATGCTCCACCTGTCAATGTGTGGGTGTAATAGACTTGCTCTATATAGTTGTTGTTATCGTGTCCGATGATATGGCTCGGAGTGTTGACGGTCAAGATATAGGGCGCACAGCCTTCCTGCACCTGTGCACTCGCATTTTTGGTTTCTGCCACCATTACGTGCTGATTGTTCAGAGAGGTACCGATAGTCTCGCCGTCTTTTACCTCCGTACGTCCTGTCATGGTCAGAGCCGGCGGCGCCTGTGTGATACCCTCCAGCTCACCCAGGAAGTAGCTGGTGTGTGGGGGCTGGTTGTAGCCGCACATCTGCCAGACCATCGCCTGACGGTACTGGTGGTCGTGCCACAGCGTGTAGTTGCGCCATTCCGTCGGGATGGTGGTGGTGTAGATACGTATTTTGTTGTCGGCTGTTCGCATCATGACCTCCTCGCGCCAGTCACCAAACAAGTCACCCTGATAACAGGGAGTGGCTTTAGTGTCATTGTTGGTCAGCGAGCCTGTCAGCGTCTCAATAACGCTGTCCGTGCTGGGTTTATAGATACGACCAGCCGTATTGCGGGTGCCTGTACCATTGAGAGTTTCCTCTAACAGGTCGCCATCCCAGTAGATGCGAAAATTGACGTCAAAGGCGATATCTGAAGGAATATGATCGTTGGTCACACTGCTGATGGCGGTGTCATGTCCCGAACGACCGAGACAGCCTGGATAGAGGTTGCTGAAGTTTCCCATCATGGCACGTCCGTCGTCGTTGTTGCTGGTCTGCCGATAGTAAATCTTCGATGTGGTGGCGTCCCGATAGTTGTTGTCAGGAGCATCCTCGTTGCAGGCATAAATCTCATGTCCGTGGATATAGGGGTTGAAGTCGCCGTGGTGCTGGGCATCGCCGTGTCCCAGTCCGGTCGTCGACAGTCCCTTTCCGTTGTCGTCGATGACCATCGAGCCGAAGCAGATTTCGTCCCTTCCGTCCCAGTCGACGTCAGCCACGGCATAGTTATGGTATCCCTGTCCGTACCAGGGGCTGCTGGCAGTATTATTCGACCAGCGCCAGCGTTCCGTCAGTTCATGTGTGGCGGGATTTACATCGTAGGCAATCATCTTGTGGCGGGTATAGATACCACGGGCCAGGAAGATGCTGGCCTTGCGGCCGTCCAGACAGGGAGCACCAAAGAAGTGCTTTGTCGAGCGGTGTCCGTAGCCGTCGCCCCATGCCGCGTTCAGGTCGGTCTCTCCATCCTCCAGTCGCTTCAGCGGGTATTCCATCACCTGGTATGGTACACCTGTCTCGCCATTACAATAGACAAGGAATTCGTTTCCATAGTGTGTAAACCACTCCACGCCGCCCTCAACCTTGGGGGTGCGATAGTTCGTCCATGCCGTTCCGTTCTGTCCGTCGGCACCGATGGTATAGGTGCTTCCGTCTTTCATGTGAATGACCGACCCCTCTTCCAGACGCATGACGGCCTCTGCCTTGCCGTCCTGATCCCAGTCGTAGGCCACTATGTTCTGCTCGTTGTTCTGGAAGTCGCCCATGTTCGGACCGCAGTTCACCCACCACAGCAAAGTGCCGTCCATCTTGAACACTTCGAAGATGGAATACTCTCCGTTATGGCCTTCTTTAGGGAAGAGATTGCTGATTTCTTCCTGATTGTCGAACTTCATCAGAATCTCCAGTTCACCGTCGCCATCGACATCTGCACAACAGGCATCGTTGGGCACCAGCGTCGACGTGATAGACGGGTGGTGCGGGGGCGTAATCTCCATGTAGTTGGTCGTCCACACCGTGGCTTCCTTGCCGGCTTCCTGCTCCACGCCGCGAACGACGGCGCGCACGGCATATTTGCTGTTTTCCGAACCGGCAGCATCCGCATAGTTCGACACGGTAAGGTTCTCGGCAACCTTCACGCCGTCGCGGTACAGGTTGTACGTCACGTCATAGTATTCCTCGCCCATGATGCGCCAGGAACAATATACGCCGTCAGTAGTCTTGATGGCCACCAGACCGCGGTCCAGCTGATCCATCTTGCGCTGGGCACCGGCGCTCAACATCATTGTCAGCAACAATGCCGACAGAATAAAGATTCTTTTCATGATTACTTATTCTTCTTTTTGTTTGTTAGCAATATCCACGTAGTAGCTTATTCTGTTGTTATTTAAATCATATGATTGGCCGTTACAAAGAAGTTCGGTAACATCCATTTCCAAGGTAAGTATATCGGTATTAGTCTCTATATGGGCCAACGCTGAAAAGAGTGCATTAATCTGATAGGTTATCCCTTCTATTGTTACAGCAACTTGCAGGTTCGTGTCCTCCATACGTAGTAATACATCGGAGCCATATAGTTGCATAGATTCCAACGGAATAGTTAATTCTACATAATTCGTTAATGCAAGAGCCTCGGTCAGTTGCGTCTCATCGGTCAGAATACGCTCTAGTATAGGCTTCAAGGGGAGCTGTCGTACCTGCAGATTATTGGCGATAGTAATGAACATCTTTTGCGGAATGTTATCAACTAAGACATAGCCTACATACGTACCTTTCAGATTGTTGTACACTTGCTGGGCGGTGTCCTCGTTCACCTCCGTAGTCGACTCCGAGCAACCGTAACAGCACAGCAGTAGCAATAAGAATAATATCTTTTTCATCATTGAACCCGAATTATCTTATTTTGTACCTATAATTATATTGTCAGCTTTAAGTCCGTCGGACATCACTGTCAGCGTCATGTCAGATGCTGTGGTGCCACTTTGTACCAATATCTGAGCCAGGCCATTGAAGGCTGGAATGCGGAACTGCTTGCAGTCTTTTTCCTTCGGGTGGTCTTCACCCAGATAAGACGGGTCTCCGTTGCCGGCACCAAGAATGCGTCCATCGCCCGTCAAACTGATAGTCAGGTCCTGACAGGCATCGGGCACGATACGGCCTTTGGCGTCCTGAATCTCGACGGTGATGACGGCCACGTCGCGACCATCGGCAGCAATCTGCTGGCGGTCGGAAGCCAATGCAACCTTAGCAGCGGGTTTGGTGGTCTCGATAGTCTGCGTCATGACGCGCTTGCCGTTCTTGTAGCCCACAGCAACTACCTTGCCGGGCTGGTAGGTGGCCTTCCACTTCAGATGTCCGTTCTTGGGCATTGTCTGGCGCCCCAGTTTCTTTCCGTTCACCGTCAGCTCCACTTCATCGCAGTTGCTATATGCCCACAGGTCTATCTCTTCGCCTTCATGTCCTTGCAGGTTCCAATGAGGGAAGATGTGCAAGGTTGGCTCATCCGTCCACCACGATTTCAGATACCAAGCCTCGTCCTTCCAGAAACCGCAGTAGTCGAGTATACCGAATTCTGAGTCGGTGGCAGGGTAGGAGAGGGGATTGGGCTCACCACGATAGTCGAAGCCCGTCCAATAGAACAGTCCAGCCCCCCAGGGACGCTCGGCATAGAACTTCCAGCCTCGTTCAATACGGTTTTCCGTCCCATCCTGATCTGCCTCCAGATTCATCGACGGCATACGTCCTGGCTGCGCAGCGTCCTTGAAGTAGACACCACGCGTGCCACAGCCCGTCGTTTCCTCCGTGCCGACAATCTTCCACGTGGGGTTGTCCTTCTTTCTTCTGTCCACATCGTTCTGCAGGATGTAGTTGAAGCCCACCACATCGAGCCCCTTAATCATCTCCGTGCCACCGGCATTGGCAATGGTCGAGTGGCGCGTCGGATCGAGCAGCTTCGTGTATTCGCGCATGGCAGCGGCAATGCGCGTGCCCTGAATGGTATTCTCCATACCCCACTCCTCGTTACCGTCGCTCCACAGAATGACCGAGGGGTGGTTGCGGTCGCGGCGTATCATATTCTCCAGCAGTCGCAGATGCTCCGTATTGATGCCCGTCAGTCGGTTTTCGTCGATGACGAGTATACCCTCGCGGTCGCAGATGTCGAGCAGGGCGGGAGTCATCGGGTTGTGTGACGAACGATAGGCATTGCAACCTATTTCTTTCAGCTGCTTGATGCGCCATGCCATCAGTGCCTCGGGAATGGCGGCTCCCACACCGGCATGGTCCTGATGCATGTTCACACCCTTCAGCTTCAGCGGCTGGCCATTCAACAAAAAGCCCTTGTCGGCATCGAACGCCACATCGCGGATACCGAAGGTCGTCGTATACACATCCGTCGTCTTGTCGTCCACCTTCACCGTCGTCTCTATCTGATACAGATACGGGTCGTCGGTGCTCCACAGGTGTGGCTTCATGATCTTCATCAGCTGGTGTGTCGTCCTGGTGTCCTTGGCCTTCACGTGTTGCGCCTCGCGCATCTCTCCGCTCATCACCTCGCGGCCCTCGGCGTCCAGCAGTCGCTGCACGATGGTATACTCCTGCTTCTCCAGCGAACTGTTGTTGACCTCGGTCTTCACATGAATCACCGCATGGTCGTAAGGTGCTTTCAGGTCGGCATAGACAAAGGTGCCGAAGGGAGCCACACCGACGGCAGCGCGTTTCTCCAGCCAGGCATCACGATAAATGCCTGCACCCTCGTAGAACCAACCCTCCTCGAGCGTAGCATCGGCACGTACGCAAATCAAGTTGTCGCCACCATAGTTTACGTATTCTGTGACATCATATATCTGAGTGGCATAACCGCTGGGTTCAGTGCCCATATAAAATCCGTTAAACCACACTTGAGCGTTACGGAAAATGCCATCGAAGCGCAGGCTGATGTGTTTGCCCAAGTCTTCCGCAGGGATGTTGATGACTTTGCGATACCAGCCGACACTAGTCTCTGGATACTTGTAACCCACCGTCTTGTAACCATGCGAATGGCTGGCCTCCTTGGCATAAGGCAACTTGGTGACCCAGTCGTGGGGAACAGTGACCTCCTGCCAACTGGAATCATCAAACTTCTGAGCATATGGCCCTTCGTTATGGATAGAGTTTGCCTTTGTCAGATAGTTGAAATACTCAGTACCGCAACCGAAATCCTTCTTCGGATCGGATGCATTTCCAAAAGCAAATTTCCAACCCTCACTCATCCGGATGGTTTCGCGCTCACACTGCTGTGCCTTGAGGTTCCAAGAGACTGCCAACACGCACAATAATAACAACAATCTGTTTGCTCTCATTTTTCCTGTAGTTTTATCATCAGTTTGTCTGTCATAAGTTTTGGTGGTGCAAAGATACTGATTTTTTTTGGATCTTTTGCAATTTTCTCGTTGTTTTTTCGTATCTTTGCGTTCACCTTTCGCTCTGTTGATTCAATTGACTACAAGAAAGCGATGTTCATCTTCTATGAGCAGAACAATCTCTATGCCTTCAAACAAATCTTCATCGACCAGTTTGAGTTTGCCGTAAAAGAGTATTTTTAGTTTTTCTCCCGCCCTTTGATGCGTGAGCGCAGGGTGCGAAGAGAGGCGGGCTTCACTCCGAGTACCTGTGCGATGGTGTCGTCATCGTAGTGGAGGTCATCTTGCAGGATGAGAAATACGTATTGTGAGGGTGTGAGTGAGGCGTAGGTATGTTCCCACTCCAGCCATCCTTTGGGGCGTAGCTGAGCATAGTAGTCGATTAGGCACTGTCTTTCCTCAGCCGTCATGTCGGCAATGCACTCCTTCTGCTGAATTCTCACAAAACACCGCGTACCAATGAGCAGTTTGTTGGACATACGCTGGCGATTGGTTTCTATTTGCTTGTTCAGCACGGCAATGGTCTGTTCATTAGCCTCTCCGCTTTGTTGTAGTCGTTCTATTTCCGCTTGATTATCGTTGATCCGTCTGGCATTCTCGTCAAGCCGGAAAGCCAACTCATGTACTCTCCTTCGATGCCACCAGATACCAATCGCCAGCACAAAAACGATGGCTACGATGATCATACAAGCCATTTCCGTCATCCGTTTTCGCGACTTCTGCTCCCAACGCTCTTCATCATGTTTCTGCTGCCAGTCGGCTATTTCCAGACTATGGTTAACCGTCATGACAGAATCTCTGAATGCATCATTTTGCTTTTTCACTTCCAAAGCCTTACCCTTATCACCTGTCAGTTCATATAACTCTGCCAATAACTCCATCGCGCTGATATGCACAAATGGATCCTTCAAAGTGATGCAGTTCTTCACATCCTCTATAGCCTCCTCATAATGCCCTTGAGCTTTCAGAAGGCGAGCCTCGGTTATATTTCCTTTAATACTGGCAGCGGTCTTATACTTTTTCCATAAATCCAGATATTTTTGGGTGTTTCGTTCATCATTCTTTTCCTGATACATGACTGCGACATTGCAATAGATGTCAGATCGCAACAGACTGTCAGCCAGGTCAATATAATCCAGACTCTTGACAATGTAATCATAAGCCTTGTCTCTCAAATTCATTTGCGCATAACCCGCAGCGCACATATGAAGGGCCCTCATCGTCATGACGCTGTCATTCATTTTGCGGCTGCTCTCAAGGAATTTCTGTGAATAATTCAACAAGAGTGTGTAGTTGAGGCAATAATAGTTGGCAAAAGCCAGATTCTCGTACACCATGTTCTTCAGCAGCTCTTCATCTGCATCTTCTGCAATCCTCTCAGCCACCTTATAATCCTTAACACCATCAACCATATCACCCAGACATCGCATCCTGATACCAGCCCTGTAATAGTAAGCCCTGCCGCGATGCCAAGCGTCACCATGATGGTCATAGTAATCCACACAGGTCGATATGAGCGAATCGCCCTCTGCCTGATGCAGCACGATATAATCCGTCATCACCTTCAGCAGGTTGTATTCCATTCTGTCCGTCTCGCTGAACGATGCCGTATCCGCCTTACTTATTATGACGCGCGCAGAGTCCGGTCGCTGATGAACAATCTCAGCCGCCTCTTTCAACAGCGGATTCCGCACTTCATTGCATCCTGCCATCATAGCAATGGCTATCAGTATCCAAACTATCTTCTTCATAATTGCAGTATTTATTCTGCAAAGGTAATCATTATCTTTAACACAAAACCGACCGATTGGTATTTTTAACTTATAATTCATCTTTTTTAATCATAACGGCGCATATATAAAATAAAAAATGTAACTTTGCAGCAGAAAGAGAAGTTTGGTTATGCGCAAGAGCCATAAGGAAGAATTGTTTAACGCCACGTTCCGTCTCTTCATCCTCCATGGATACGACGGCGTGAGTCTCGGTGACATCGAGAAGGCCACCGGCATGAGCCGTGGAGCCATCTTCCATTATGCTGATTCCAAACTCGATCTGTTCCGCCAGGTGGTTGAGCAATATGTTTTAGACCGTCAGAGCATCGACATGAAGATCCGCGTGGGTGAGGATCCTACGCTCCGTGAGTTCATCGATGCCTATATCGATGGTGTAAAGCGCACCATGACAGACCTAATGACGTTGATGGGTGAAGGAGTAACGTTAGCGGAGTGTAGCCGAGCTTATCTCAGTATCATTCAGCAGATAGCAGTTCTCCTTCCAGAACTTTCCGAACGGCAGCAGCAGTCCATCACTCGCGAACAGCAGGTATGGCATCAAGTCATCGTCCGTGCAGTAGAGCGTGGAGAAGTCCGTTCCGACATCGACACCGAGCTGATGGCCCAGACATTCATTGCCCTGTTCTATGGTCGTGCCTATCGTGACTCCCTGACCACCGGCCTCGATGCCGACCTCCTGAAGCGTCAAATGTTGCAGCTTTATACCGCCATCGCCCTCAAATAGGCGTTACAGTTTGGCACTTTTTTCTTTGTAACATTTACCTAATTCAATACACCATTCATAGACGGGCTGAACTTTCATTCGATGGCCGTCTTGTTCTATGTCTTCACTTTCATGGTCGGTAAGTAGCAACAGGTTCTCGCATTTTGTTTGCCTGGCAGCAAGCAGCAGACCATTTATTTCTCGCTTGCGTGTCTTCTCAGCAGAAATGTCGTATGACACTTGTATGGCCTGTAGTACCTGATTACCCTTGCATACCACAAAATCACATTCACCGGAGCGATCGTTCAGATAATAGACATCCAGTCCATCTGCCTTGCATTTCCTAATAAGATGTATAGCCACGATCGTTTCAAGGCGATGCCCCAAGTTCTCACCGGCAAACGCATTCTCCCGTTGATCCATCATGGCCACATCAACGGCATAGACTTTCTCCTGCACAGTTCTTTGTTTGCTCTTTTGTGAGTACTTCGGTATGCCTATCAGCATATAAGCCTCCTTAAGGTACTTCACATAGTTCTTTGCTGTGTGTTCTGACTTGAAATGAAACAGATTGGCCAGGTCGGTAGTGACAATGATGGCCGGAGATACGTTGAGCAGATGGTGGGCGAGTTGCTCGAAAGCCGCCTTATAGGTAATCTTGTATCTTTGTTCAATGTCACGCCTCAGGATGTTCTCGACAAGCGTGCTGACATATCCTTTGCTATCGCCAATGGTCAGCAGTTCAGGAAATCCGCCCTGTTTCAGGTATTCGTCGAAAGCAGCCCTTCGGAAGGCTTCTGCCTTTGTAGTACGCCTATCTGTATCCACCTCTTTCATCTGGCAGAATTCCTTGAAGGAAAAAGGATAAAGCGGTATCTCCTTGTTACGACCGGAAAGATGCGTGGCCAACTCGCCGCTGAGCAACTTGGCATTGGAACCTGTGATGATGACATGCATCTTCTTTCTGAGCATACGATTTACGAACAGGTGCCAGCCATCCACGTTTTGTATCTCGTCGAGAAACAGGTACTGGAAGTCGCCATATATCTTATACAGAATCTCCAGGACATCGTTCAGTTGGTTTGCCTGAAGGTCTATCAGCCGTTCATCGTCGAAGTCTGCGTATGCGAATTTCACCCCTTTGCTTTGCAACGCCTGATAGCAAAGGGTGGACTTACCACTTCTTCTGACACCAATGACTACTTGGGCTTGGGTGCTTTTGGTATCTACAAACTGCTCTTCCTGTCTGTGACACAACACTTCGTCTGCTCTCGTCTCCAATTCCTCTTGTTGGTCTGTGAGGATGAATTCCAATGTTCTTTTGTCAATCATATGTGTTCACTTTTGCGTGCAAAAATACAAAGAAAAATCGTAAAACGCGATATTTTACATAAAAATATTGCTATAGAATACGATATTTTACGTAGAAGTATTTGTTTTGAACGCGATAATTTACATAAATAGGCAACAACATTGCACTGCACCCTTTCAGCAGACACAGGAATTGCTGAGGGCATAAACTATCTGGCGTTCGGAACGATGCAATTCGTCCTATATGAGGCCATCGCCCTCGAATAGGCGTTACAGTTTGGCACTTTTTTCTTTGTAACATTTGCCTTATTCCATTTATTATCAGTGTTTTAACTTCAAAAACGCTGTAACACCCCTTTTTGCTGTTTTTCCCCGATTCCTTTGTCCAATTCAGAAACTCAGAATAACTTTGCGAATCGGAAGGCTGTTTCAGCCTGACAGATTTTGATTCATAAGCAGCATTTGTCGAGATGATACGTGCTGCTTTTCAAAAGAAATAAAATGAACAACAAAGAAATAAATATGAACAAGAAAACTATCATCACCGCACTGTTTGCCCTCGTCGCAATGGCGGGGCAGGGGCAGACGGACAGCACAGCAGTAAAGAACGACTCTGTGACATGGAGCCAAACACTGGACGGAGTAACTGTCAAGGCTCAGCGCCAGTTGATCAAACAAGAAATAGACCGCATCGGCTACGACGTACAGGCCGATGAGGATGCAAAAACGCAGATGGTAATGGACATGCTGCGCAAGGTGCCAATGGTGACCATTGACGGCGAGGACAACATCAAAGTGAAAGGTAACACTAACTTCAAAATCTATAAGAACGGGCGTTACGACCCAAGCCTGACAAAGAACGCCAAGGAAATCTTCAAGGCAATACCCGCTAGCAGTGTGAAACGCATCGAAGTCATCACAGACCCTGGTGCCCGCGAAGACGCAGAGGGCGTGGATGCCATCCTGAACATCGTGATGGTTGATACGCGGCAGATGGAAGGCGTGACAGGCAACGTGTCTGGTAGCTACAGCACCCTGAACAATCCTAATCTTGGAGCCTACCTGACGACCCAGTTTGGTAAAGCCATCGTGTCTGTGGATTACGGATACTTTCACATGTCAAAGAAATCCTCAACTACTAACCGTTTTCTGGAGCGCACATTTGTAGAATCAGGAAATAAGCAGGTATTCAGTAGCGAGAGTTCAAATCCAGGCGACATTCACTTTGCTGATATCAATGCAAGTTACGACATAGATACGCTCAATCTGCTTTCAGCTTCATTTGGTGGCTATTTCTATAAGATAGATGTACAAGGTGGTG
>JAEEGH010017150.1_pt1 | contig 15485 bp, 9 predicted proteins | sample 9134181 | NCBI WGS metagenome assembly JAEEGH01 (sample SAMN16246544, study PRJNA631951) | gut metagenome | biome: gut microbiome; feature: rumen; material: DP-attached | host: Bos | place: Iran: Karaj | collected 2018-10 | reverse complement strand
CTTTTTACCGAATAAACGAATCTTTTTCTTTAGGAATTTCAAGCACAGGTTTCTGGATTCCACAGTGGTTCAAAGACAGTTCAAAAAACTGGAACGGACTATTTGCTGATATAAATCTTACAGTCCGCTACCACTTATAATATTTTTTAATACTTTTAATTTCAGGATTTTTTATGAAAGCTTTTATGAAAAAACGATTTTTTAATACAATTTTTACTATTCTTCTGGCAGTTGGTCTTTCTTCTTGTTTTGATCCGGTATTCTATAATATTACTCAGGATGTAGCCCCGGAAGACGAAACAGTTTCAGGTTCAATTAATTCTATAATCCGCTATACAGTTGGAGACAAGGAAATATTAGTTCTTGCTGCTGACGGCGGATTAAGATACAAGAATGCAGAAACTCAAAATGTACGTTCTGGAAGTAATAATTCTTCATGGAAAACATATGACAAAAGTCTTCTTCCTTTTGAATTGCATCACTTTGAATATTATGGTACAGGTGGGGCTTATAATCACGAGGGACAGACAATCATAAAGGTTGCTGCAGATGCTGACACACTTTATCTTGTAACAATTGAATACACAAAAGACGAAGCTGAAGGAAAAACAGTTCCACATACAGTCCGAATCTGGGCCAACTCAAGTTTCTCTCTTTCAGAAAACGGAAGCTTAACTTCAACTTCAGACTGGGTAGAAATTGCTTCCGAATCATATGACTCTTCTAAAAAAGAATATAACTTTTTCACACTTATAAACGAATCAAGATACAGTTACTGGTATAGCGACTTTAATGTTTTCTGTTCAAACACACCTCAGAAAGAACACAGAGTTGCTTATTTAAGAAACGGCTTTAGGGAAACAGAAAGTGCTACTTACTACAAGCTTAATGGCACAAACCCATTAGATGCAGAAAATCCAACAGCAAAAGTCATTTCTAATGAAAATGTACCTGACAATATTATTATCCTAAAAGATGCCGGTGCTACAGATATTTCTTCTTCTCCAGCTATGATTATTGCAGATAACAGCACAGGACTTGATATAGACTCAGTTGCCTATCTTAATGGAAATTATTATTTCTTTGATTCAATTGCAGTAACAACAAACGAAACAAAGGATACAGATGCTACAATAATTTATTATGGTTCAACAAGAACTTCCAACCGCTCTACTCAGGATCATTCACATATTTCCAGCAGCAATTTATTGAGTCTTACCTGCGAAAGTGCTGGTTCTTCAATTACTCCAACAAAAACTACTGTTCTTGATGCAGGTGAAGATATTTCCTGCCTTGCAATGACAAAAGATTCACTTTTTATTGGAAGAGCTGATTATACACTTTCTTCAACATATGCTGGTGGAGTTGTAAAAATGAATGTAAATGCTGATGGAACTCCTCTTTTGAACAGCAATAATTCCGCTTACTTAGCTTCATTTACAACAAATGCTGCAATTCAGCTTTCTTCATCATATCAGATTTTCACTCTTCTGGTTGCAGATCCGTCAAAAGATGAACTGGACAGCATTATTTACAGTTCCATTGGATTTAAATCTTCAGGAACTTCTACCGCTGTAAATTATAAAAACGTTGGTCTTTGGGCTTATTACCCATCACGAGGAAACTGGAACAGAGAATAAAGAAATATTGAGGAGATAATGGACGACACTCTTTTTGAACAGGCAAAAAGACTACAGGAACCTCTTGCCGCTCGTATGCGTCCCCGCTGTCTGGATGAATACATAGGACAGGACCATATTGTTGGCAAGGGACGTTTATTAAGGCGTGCAATTGCAGCTGACCAGATTACTTCCATCATTTTTTACGGTCCACCCGGCACTGGAAAAACAACATTAGCAAGGGTTATTGCTAATCATACAAAATCAAACTTTCTTACCCTGAATGCCGTTCTCACAGGTGTTCAGGATATTCGTAATGCAATAAAACAGGCAAATGATTATTACAATCTCTACACCCGCCGCACAATCCTTTTTGTAGACGAAGTTCACCGCTGGAATAAATCGCAGCAGGACGCCTTACTCCCCTGGGTAGAAAATGGTACAATCATCCTTATAGGTGCAACTACCGAAAATCCTTTCTTTGAAGTCAACAAAGCTCTCGTTTCCCGTTCAAGGGTTTTTCAACTCAAGCCGCTTACAAATGATGATTTGATGAAGGCAGCCCAGCAGGCGATTCATGATGAAGAACGCGGTTACGGTCACTGGAAAATTGAGTTTGAAGAAGGAGCACTGGAACATCTTATTGAGACAGCAAATGGAGATGCTCGTTCCCTTTTGAATGCCCTGGAACTGGCTGTAGAAACTACTCCCGAAAAATGGGCTCCTTTTATGCAGCCTCCAATTCCTGAATACGGAACAAAAATCTATATATCTAAAGAAACCGCCGAAGAATCCATTCAGAAAAAGGTTGTCCTTTACGACAGAGACGGCGACTATCATTACGATATAATTTCTGCTTTTATAAAATCTCTGCGTGGGCGAGACCCGGATGCAGCCTGCTACTGGCTTGCGCGTATGGTTGCAGCTGGAGAAGATCCACATTTTATTTTCCGCCGCATGCTTATTTCTGCCTGCGAAGATACAGGACTTGCCGATCCAAATGCAATCAGCGTAGTTAATTCCTGTGCAGAAGCTTTTGACCGTGTCGGAATGCCGGAAGGTCGTTATTTTCTGGCTCATGCAGCTCTTTATCTTTCGACTGCACCAAAATCAAACAGTTCTATGGCCTTTTTTGATGCACTTGCCTCTGTTGAAAAAGAAGATACCGAGGTTCCAAACCACCTGAGAGATTCTTCCCGCGATGCAGAAGGTTTTGGTCACGGAAGCGGTTATCTATACCCACATGCCTACAGAGACCATTGGGTTGCCCAGCAATATCTGCCGGATGTTTTAATGGGTCGCGTTTTTTATACTCCAAGCACTCAGGGCTATGAAGGAAAAATCAGAAGCGATGTTTTGTCGCGACGAGAAATACAGATTGCCTCAATTCTTGAAAAGGAAACAGAAAAAGAAATCTCGGCTGATATTCTGGCATCAAAGCCTGAAGAAACAGGCTCAATGAATATAATTCCAATTCAGGGCTTACGTTCTCCAACTGCTAAATCCTGTGCAGAAAGCGAGTTTGGAGCAAATCCAATTTCGCAATGGTGGGTAAACGAGCATTTTAAGAGTGGCTCTGTAAAAAAAGCTGAAAACCTTACCTTTAGCCCTAAAGATGCAGCCAAAGAAATTGCCTTGAACAGAGCCGACAGACACTGGCAGCAGAGACTGGATTCAAACAAATCAGAAATACTTTTGCAAATCCGTGACACAATGATTGAAATGGCAGCTTTATCCAGACACGACAGAAATCTTGTCTGGAATGCTGATTCGGGCCTGCTCTTGTGGGAAATTGCAAGAAAAACCCCGGAAGGAGTTACCTGTGGCGTCTGCCGTACAGAAAAAGGAATGCAGATTCTTGAACAATACGGAAGAACACTGGGCGAACTGGATCGTCCTATTCTGCAGGTTCGTGGACAATCAATTTCTACTGACTTTTTAACCGAACGTGATTTTTACGATTTAATTCTAAAGTTTCAGTATAAGGGTACAATTTTCGACCGTCTGTATTTTACAGATCCTTTTGTTTCGGAAGCATCAATTATTGCACTTTCGGATTCAATTAAATCACTTTTTACTCCGCAAAAAAGCACCAAAGAAGAAAGTGCGGGGGGAAAACCATACAAGGACGATGATGAAGATGATACTGATGAAAACTTTAAATATGAATGTCCGCTTGCTGACGGCTTTAAGGTAATAATCTCTCAGCGTATTCCTTGTAACGGCCAGAAGATTTCAGAGCTCATACGAAAGCAGATTCTGACAACCGATGCCTCTGAAGTTTTTGCTCCAATTCTTTCAAAAATGGAAGCCGCAGAACAGGAGTTTTTTGGAGACAGAGAAAATACTTTATTCTCCTGGGATGGCGTTTTTATTGCAAATACCTTCAGGCAAAGAGGTTTTGACGTAAAGATTGCCTGCCAGCAGATTCAGGAAAAGAGGCGTATAACTCCCCAGGAAATTGAAAAATGGTTTTCTGCGGAAAACTCGGCTTACGGGGCAAAAATGCAGGAAAAAGTTGGCACAGTAGATTTACAGAAAATCATAAACCTTTTGATTGCCGCATGCGAAAAGACAATTTTCAACTGGAATATAGAAATTGCCTTCCTGGAAATCACCGAAAAAAACTGAGTCGTTTAATTTCTTATTGAATCAATATTTGCTTTTCCACCCGGAACAAATGGCAAAACAAGTTCTTCTGGATTGATTCTAACCCTTACAAGGCAAGGTTTGTTTTTAGCATTAGAGTCAAAGGCTGTTTTGTACCAGTCCGGATTGTCACTTGCGTCAACTGCCCTTATTCCAAAGCCCTTTGCTAGCTGAATAAAATCTGGCACGTAATCAAAAACAGAAGCACTGTAATTTTTATCGAAGAGATATTTCTGCTGCTGATAAACCATTCCAAGCGTTCTGTTTTCAAAAATAATAAGGGTTACAGGAAGATTCTGTTCTGCAAGGGTAGCAAGTTCCTGTAAGTTCATCATAATTGAACCATCCCCGCTAAAACAAACAATTCGTTTTTTAGGATTTGCAAGAGCCGCACCAATTGCAACAGGAAGTCCAAAGCCCATTGTTCCAAGACTGCCGGAAGTAAGAAAGCTTCTTGGTCTTTCAATAGGATAATACTGGGCTGCCCACATCTGATGTTGTCCAACGTCGGTTGTAACAATTAAATCTTCTGCTGGAATACCGGCTGCAGCAGATAATTCTGGAACAGAAGCTATAAAAGTTCTAGGATTTGTAAGACTTTCGCCTTCTGGACGTCCTGCAGTATCTGATTCACTGTGAGCTTTTAATTCCTGGATTTTTTTGAGCCAGGCTTCATCAGAAGTAATGCCTTTTTCTAAAAGCACTTGAGCAATCACAGGGAGAATTGATTCTACATCAGCAATGATTGAAACTGTGGATGTAAGGATTTTATCAACCTCAGCGGCATCTATATCAACATGAACAATTTTGGCATTAGGACAGAACTTGGAAACAAGACCAGTTGCCCTGTCATCAAAGCGAACTCCGGCAGCAATAACTAAATCGCTGTCATGCATTGCAACATTAGCTGCATAACTTCCGTGCATTCCAATCATGCCAATAAAAAGAGCTGATGATTTTGGAATACAACCCAAGCCCATGAGACTTGTAACTACAGGCATTTTATAGTTGTCGGTAAGTTTTTTTATACCGTCAGCAGCAGCTTGTGTGTTACAACCGCCACCACAGAATAAAACAGGACGTTTGGATTTTGCAAGCAGAGAAGCAATTTTTTCTATTCTGCAAGAATATTCATCAATCGGAGTATGGAAGCGGACATTCTGAGATTTTGCATCTATAACATCTGGAAGCTTATCAATTTCAATTTCCTTTAACTGAACATCACGAGGAATATCAATTAAAACCGGACCTGGACGACCGTTTACAGCAACAGCAAAAGCAGTCGGAATAGCAGTAAGAAGTTCTTCCGGTGATTTTACAAGAATTGAATGTTTTGTAATTGGAAAAGAAAGTCCAAAGGTATCTGCTTCCTGAAAAGCATCGGTTCCAATCTGAGTTGTATTTACCTGTCCAGTGATTGCAATAATAGGTACAGAATCTGCACGGGCATCTGCAATTGAAGTTAAAAGATTCATGGCACCAGGACCGCTAGTTACCATACAGACAGCAGGTTTTCCTGTAGTTCGGGCAATCCCCTGAGCAATAAAACCAGCAGCCTGTTCATGACGGATTAGCACATGTCGGATTGAAGAACGATTTAATTCATCATAAAGAGGAAGAATCATACCGCCCGGCATACCGGCTACAGTCTTAATTCCATACATTTCCAATAATTTTACAATAATTTGTGCTCCAGTCAGTTTCATATTAACTCCAAAAAATATTGCTTTATATTAGCATATTTTACAATAATAGTGTATAATTGTGAGGTGAAAATTTCTAATTTAGGCGAAATAAAGGTTGTCGCATTCGATATTGACGGAACTCTCTATGAAGAACGCAAATTGAATAGACGCATATTTTTTCATTTTTTGAAGCATTTAAGATTTTTTTCACTTTATGGGCTTGCCCGTGTGGAACTTAGAAAATCTGATTATTATGCTGATTTTAAGACAGCCCAGGCAGAGCTTATGGCTAAAAAACTGCACTGCACTCCTCAAAAAGCTCAGAAAAAACTTGATGACTTCGTGTACTATGGCTTACGTAAATATTTTACTAAGTTTGACTGCATGAAAGGTTCACGCGAGTTGATTAAGCGGCTTAAGGAAGCAGGCCTAAAAGTTGCATTGCTTTCGGATTTTCCGCCAGAGCAGAAAGGCGATCTATGGGGATTAAAGCCTTACTGTGATTTACTGCTGGGAACAGAAGAAGTCGGTGCCTTAAAGCCATCGCCAAAAGCCTTTCTCGCCTTAGCAGAGCGGCTTGGAGTTCCGGCAGAAGAAATTTTTTACATAGGAAACAATCATAAATATGATGTTGTTGGACCTAAAAATGCTGGTCTCAAGGCAGGCTGGATTGTTTCATCATTAAAAGGAAAGTTAGGAAAAAAGTCAAAAGTTGCTGATTTTACTTTCTACAAGTATTCGCAGCTTGAACATTTTATTTTTGGGGAATAAAAAAACTTATAAATTGGGTGGGGAAATAAAAAGTGGAAATCGTAATTTCAATTCTTATCGCTATTGTAATTTCATTAGGTATTTCAATTTACTTTCACGAGATGGACAAGAAAAAAAAACGCAATTGAAAAAGTCAGGCGTTATGCAGATAAGCGTGAGGAAGATTTTGACAAAAAATATAAGGATATAAAAAAGGATTTTAATATCCTCATTGCTGAATTTGATTCCAGACAGGGACAGGCAAATGCAGCCGTAAAATTGCTCACAAAACAGCAGGAAGATTTCAACGAAAAAATTAAAAATCTCGATCAGTATGTTCAGAGTATTCAGAATATTGGCAATCAGATTAACAATTATTCCCGCATTCTCAACGATTTGAGCGAAATGACTGATCAGGTTGAAGAAAATCTTCAGAGGGTACAAAAGGAAAGCGGAATTGTAGACAATTTGAATACAAGACTCAGCAAGCAGCAGCAGACTGTAGATTCTCTGGAAAAACGCATTCCAAAGCTTTCACAGGAATTTTCTGATTACAACGCAGAACAACTGAAGGCTGTAGGAAACACACTTTTAACAGAATATAAAAATTATGCCGACAAAATTTCAGCAGAAATTGAAGAAGCAAAAAATAATGCCCAGATGGCTCTTGCTGATATCCGCCGCGAAATTCAGGAAACTTACAATCATGCAGCCGAAAATGCAGAAAAACTTGAGAACACAGCATTTGAACACCTTAGCGAAAAAGCAACAGAACGTTCAGAAAATTATATCAAGGAGCTCGAAAACAAGGCAGTTCAGCTTTCTGCAATGCTTGATTCACGTGTTTCCGAAACAAATCAAAAAATCGAACAAAATTATGCTGATTTAAATACCTATCTTGAAAACAAAAACAGCGAACTTCAGAAGTATTTTGACGGAAAAACCGCAGATACAGTTGCAAAATACAAGGAATCTGAATCAAAAATGCTTGCTGATGTAAAATCGAACCTTACTTCAATGAATGAAAAATTCAACAAGAGCATTGATAATCTTTCTGCAACTTACACATCAAAGGTTCAGGCCTTGCACGATAAATACAGCCAGCAGCTCGAAAGTGTGGGCGGTAAAAATGACGGCATTATTGCTAAGTTCGAAGCCAGATTCAACGAAGATTTTACAAAAATCAGTCAGAAATACGACACACAAATTGAAGCAATCTCTACAAAAAATGACAAGGATTACAACGCCCTTGAAGAAAAGTTCAATTCTGATTATCAGAATTTCGCTCAGAAATACACAGAAGCTTTTGACAAGGCAACCGCAATCAACAATAAAAAAATCAATGAATTCAACGAAAATTTTATTGCCCAGCACCAGAAATTACAGCAGGATTACGAAAATGCTGTTTCTGAGCTTTCTGCCGCAAGTACAGGCAAGGTTTCAGAAGTTGAAAACCGCATAAATGAAGAAATTGCTTCTTTTGAAAATCAGTCTCAGGAAAAGATTAATTCTCTGAATGTAAATTATACAAATCAATTTGACCAGCTCCAGTCTGATTACGATTCGCAATTGAGCCAGATTCAGGCAAAATACGATAGTGTACTTGAAGAAATCAAAAATGATTGCGAAGGAAAAATCAGCGGACTTCAGAATGATTACAACCAGCAGATGGACGGGCTCGAAAGCGACTATACAAATCAGCTGAATAAAATCCAGAACACCTGCAATACTCAGATTGAAGAAATCAAAAATGTTTATACTGAACGTTTTGCTCAACTTAAAAATGAATGTAACAGCGGTATTGCCCAGATACGCTCTGATTACGAACATCAGGTAGCAGATTTGAAGGGCGATTATTCAGAACAGTTTGCTCAGTTTGAAGGAAATTACGCAGACAGCTTTGAAAAGTTTAAGGGCGGTTACGACAGTCAGTTCACCCAGATTCAAAACGATTATACAAAGCAGATTGAAGCAATTAAGAGCGACTATCAGACTCAGATTGACCAGATTAAAAACGATTATTCAACACAATTTGCTCAAATTAAAAATGATTACACCAGCCAGACTGCTCAGATTAAGGACGACTGCACAAATCAGACATCACTGCTCAAAAACGATTATGAAAGCCAGCTCTCACAAATCAAAAATGATTATTCAAGCAGAATGGCAGAAACAAAAAAGGATTACGCAAGTCATTTTACTCAGTTTAGAACCGGCTATATGAGTATTTTTGAGCAGATTAAAAACGATTACACCAATAAAATCACCCAGCTCAAAGAAGAATGTGATACTCAGCTCAAGGAAGTACATGAAGCAAATGATGAGCGTGAAAAACTTTTGACTTCTGCAAGCGAAGAATACAAACAGAAGCTTGCTGAATTACGTCTTGAACTTCAGAACAGTCTCAAACAGTGCAACGAAACAAGTGAGTTCCTTAAAAAGGATGTTGACGGAAACTCAAAGAGCCTGGAAACAATTCAGTCAGAACTTGCTTCTCAGATTCAGGAAATCCAGAACCGATATGCAAGTCTTTACCGCGATGCACTTACCACTGCCGACCAGAAAGAAGCAGAAGCTTTACAGTCTTTTACCGATAAATCAAATCAGAATATCGAAAAATACAGTTCTATCATCCAGCAGAAAATATCTGATTTGCAGACAAATCTTACACAAACCCTGCAGCAGCTCATTGCCGACGCAGACACTTCTGTTAAAAATGCTCAGAATGCAGTTCTTTCTTTACAGAATGAATGTGAATCAGCAACACAAAAAGCCGCGGCAATTGAACCTCAAATCGCAGAAAAAATCACTTCTGTTTCTATAAAAATTGATTCATTCCAGCAGGAAACCGAAGCAAAGCTTGGAAATCTCAACAAACTTATTTCTGATTCCTTAAAGCGTTCAGTTGCAGACAGCGAAGCTAAACACCTGAATATGCTTGAAGAAATTGAGCAGAATCTTGACAGCTACAAAAAGGACATAGAATACAAGCTTTCTCAGGTTCAGAACTCAGGAAGCGACATTGATACTCTCGAAAAGAGTCTCAGAGCTGCCATGCAGGAGGTTCAGAACAGAGTTCTTGGAGATTTTGACCTCTTTACCGAAGAGCAGCAGCGCCGCCATGAAGAGTTTTCTAAAAACATAAAAGAAGATTCTGACATTATTGAAGTCCGACTCCACGAAATTGACAAATCTCTTGATGATTTGAAGGTTACTGCTACCGGCAGTATGAGCGCTAAACTCCATGATTTCCAGGTTGCTTTTGACAACAGTTTAAATAAAAACAACAATGAAATTGATACAAAACTCACCGACTGGAAAGAAGATTTGGATTCAAAGCTTAACGTGATTTCTTCAAATTACGAAAACTCACGCAAATCTTTTGAAAGTAAATATCTCGAAGAATTAAAGAATAATCTTACCGGCCTGCAGACAAAATCTTCTGAGCAGTATTCAAAGCTTTCTCAGTCAATTGACCAGTCAAAATCTGGCATGGAAGAATCTCTTAATCAACTCCAGACAAAACTTAATGAGTTTGAAGATGCTACCCGCAGCAAAATCAACCAGATTGCAAACAATACCGAAAAAGAACTTAAGTCCGAAGTTGAGCACAATGTAAGTCTTGTTCAGAATAATCTCTCTAAGGTTCAGGAAGAACTGCTTGCTAACCTCAAAACCTTTGAACAGTCAGTTCAGGATCGCCAGGAAAGCGCAAACATGCAAATTGACACAGCCATTGGTGAGTTTAACACCTGGAAAGTTCAGCTGCGAAATCAGATGGAAGAATCAAGTTCTTTATTCCAGCAGGATTTGGACTCTTTCAAAGCTGCATCACATGATAACATTAGCGAAACAGAAGAAAAAATCACTCAGAACATGCAGGAATATGCAAAAACAATTCAGAGTGAACAGAACAAGCTCAACGCCGAAATACAGCAGCTTCAGAATAAAACTGACGAAGCCCTGCAGGAATACGAAAGTCGTTCTGAACAGATTATCAATCAGCTTAAAACAACATACACACAAATGCTTGCCGATACTGAGCAGCGGGTTAAAGAACAGAATGAAGATTCTTCAAGAAATCTTGCCCAGCTCAAAAAAGACATTCAGACTGCCTCAGAACAAAACCGTGCAAATCAGGCTCAGTTTGTACTCAAAATGCAGAATGATACAAACGACATGCAGGTAAGAATGGGTGAGCTTTCTAAGGAACTCCAGACAATTCGTTCAAACATCCAGCTCTACGAAAAAGCAGATCAGATGAAAAAGCAGCTTGAAGAAAAATTACAGGCTCTGCATGATTCATTTGAACGCGTAGAAAATTACACTGAAATCGCTGACCAGTACAGTGTATATTACAACAATATGGTAAAGATGAACGAAGACATGACCCGTCAGCTTTCTTCTATTGAACAGCAGAAACAGCGAGTCACAAATATTGAACAGAAGTTCGGACAGCTTATTGCCTTCTCAAATACAATTGACGAAAGAATTAAATCGCTCAATACAACTTCTGACGATATTAGCAGCATGGAAGTTGCTGTTAGAAATTACCGCGATAAACTTGATGAAGTTTCACAGCAATATGAACGCCTGTCCAAGAAGGATGAACTGGTTAACCGCGTAATGACTGATGTTGATAATTCCTGGAAAAACCTTCAGACTCTTGAACAGAGAATTGCCGACTGCAACAGACAGGTTACTTCTCTTCCTCAGGAAATCAAGGATGTTCAAAACAATGTCGACAGACTTTTGCAGAACTCACCTAAGATTAACGAAGCAGCAGCAAAACTTACAGATCTTGATACAGTTCTTACAGAAACAGAAAAGAGAATCGACCAGCTGCAATCAGCAAATGCGGGCATGAAAAAAGTCCAGCTTGAACAGCAGCAGTTAAGTCGCGAAATAAACAGCAAGTTTGAAGCCCTTCATAGTATAGCCAAGAATGAAGTTTCTAAGAATAAACCTGCTCAAGATAACGGCATAAGTCCTAATGTCAGGGAAACTATAAAGAGACTTAAACGCGAGGGATGGACAATTCAGGAAATTGCTTCAAGCTTTAACAGAACGCCTACAGAGATTGACCTTTTGCTTGAACTACCTGATGATTAATCTTTGGAGATGATTAATCTTTAGATAAAAGACAAACAACATAGGCTTCAACAGCCTCGGAAGTACCAACCGGTGGAAGTTTTTCACCGGTTTTTGCTTTAACAAAGACCTGGTCCGGAGAGATTTGCAGGACATCCGCAATTGAAGCAATAACCTTCTGACGGTAAGGAATAAACTTTGGTTTTTCAAGTTTGATTACACAGTCAAGATTTTCGACTTTCCAGCCTTTTGCATAAACAGACTGGCAGACTGTTTTAAGAAGTTGAGCAGAATCAGCGTCTTTCCATTTTGGGTCTTCTGGAGGAAAAAAAGAACCAATATCACCAAGTCCAGAAGCACCAAGAATTGCATCGGTTATAGCATGAAATAAAACATCGCCATCAGAATGTCCGTCCTCACCTTTTTCGAAGGGAAGCTCAATGCCACCTAAAAGAAGTCTGCGATTAGGAACCAGACGGTGTAAATCATAACCGATACCAACTCGAATCATAGGCTTCTTGCCCTTTCCAAATCACCAGGATAAGTAATTTTTATATTTTTGATATCGCCGGGAACAACCTGTACTTTTCCACAATAGCGTCCGTAAATCTCAGAATCATCTGTATATTCATAATTGTCGGTAATTGCCTGAATATGAGCATAAAGAAGATTTACAAAAGTAAAGCCCTGAGGTGTCTGAACGGCAACTAATGATTTTCGAGGAAGATGTTTTGAAATAAGACCGTTTGCCCCTACTTCTTTTATTGTATCTGTTACCGGAATTGCAGGAACAGCAGCACCAACCTGAATAGTAGCCATGACAATTTCGTTGATGAGACGCTCGGTAACAAAAGGACGGGCACCATCATGAACAAGAACTATATCTGGTTTATCATTTGACTGCTTTAAGTGGTCCATCGCATTATAAACAGAAAGTTGTCTTGTTTTTCCTCCCTGAATATACTGGACCTTTTCCTGCATTGTATCGTCAAAATTAAAGAAAGCAGAAACGGCTTCTACGGCTCCCATTGAACCATCTTCTGGAACTGTGATGATTAAATGGGAAATTACAAACGTAGAAAGTGGACTTTTTGCTGCATCAACAAAAGCCTTAACACAAGAGGAAAGAACTGTGCCGTTCCCAAGTGACATGTATTCTTTCTTTACATCGCCGCCCATTCGTGTTGAATTACCGGCGGCTGTTATTATAACTGCAACTTTTTTTTTAGAAGGATTCATCGTCGTCAAAATCTTCTTCATCAGCATCCATATCGGCATCTGCTGAATCAGCATCGTCTAAATCATCATCATCTGAATCACGGGATTTTTCGTTAACATCATCCATCAAATCATCATCTTCATCGTCATCGAGTGGAATAACATGCTTAACCTTTGCTACAGATCCAGGTGGCTCAAGTTTTGTATGAATTGTCTGTTCAATTTCTTTCTGTGATTTTCCGAGAGCAAAAGAAATCTCATCTTCAAGAAGTCTCTTTGCAGAATCATAAAGCTTGCGTTCCAGAATTGGAAGTTCCTTTACCTTACTGCGGTTATAAAGACAGCGAACAATTTCTGCAATATCCTTAACAGTTCCTTTTTTAAGCAAATCCAAATTCATCTGATATCTGAGTTTCCAGTCGGAAGTGATAGGTTCAAAATCTTCTGATAAAAGATTCAAGGCTTCTTCGGCTTCTTTAGCAGAAACAATCTGACGGATTCCCAATTCATCAGCTTTTTCTACCGGAATCATAACAACCATGTCAGAGGCTTCTATATAAATCTTGTAATACAAAAGCATATTATCTTTGAATTTCTTTTCAAAGATATCAATAACTTTACCAACACCCTGACTTGGGTAAACGACCTTCTGGTCTATACTGAATTTTGTTTCCATAAGTTCTATTATTATACCATAAATTACATAAAGTTTCAATTTTTATGATTTTTTTCATTTTTAATGTTATAATGAAAAGATATTGTATATAACAAAAAATTATAGTTTAGAGGTTTATTTATGGAAAACGAAAAAAAGGAACGTAATTCCTTTACCGGCTCTCTTGGATTTGTACTTGCAGCAGCAGGAAGTGCCGTTGGATTGGGAAACATCTGGAGATTCCCTTATTGTGCTGCAAAAGATGGCGGCGGATTATTTCTGCTTGTCTATTTAGTTTTTGCTTTAACTTTTGGATTTGCCCTACTTATTACTGTAGTAGCAACAGGTAGAAAAACCCAGCAGGTACCGCTCACAGCCTACAAGTTTATTAATCCAAAATGGGGCTGGCTCGGTATTTTTTCTTTTGTGGTACCCTTTATTATTTATCCTTATTATTGTGTAATTGGTGGCTGGGTAATCAAATACATGATTACCTACATTATTGGAAAAGGTGCAATTGCTGTTCAGGATGGCTTCTTTGGTTCTTTTATAGCAGGCAGCTGGCAGCCAATTGTATTTACACTTATTTTTGCAGGTGCATGTTTTTACATTGTTTACAGAGGCGTTGAAAAAGGAATTGAAAAATATTCAAAGATTCTTATGCCTATTCTTGCAATAATTGTAGTATTTATTGCTTTTTACGCACTTTTCTTAAAGTTTACAGATGCTGACGGCGTTACAAGAACAGGTTTACAGGGTGCAAAAATCTATCTGGTTCCGAGTTTTAAGGGACTTACAGTCAGAGGATTTTTGAGAATCTGTCTTGATGCAATCGGACAGCTCTTCTACTCCTTAAGTATTGCAATGGGCATTATGATTGCCTATGGTTCTTACATGAAAAAAGACGTAAAACTTGAAAAATCAGTAAATCAGATTATAGCCTTTGATACAGGAATTGCTGTTCTTGCCGGTCTTATGATTATCCCGACTGTATTTGTATTCTCAGGTATGGACGGACTTAAAACAGCTGGCCCAAGTTTGATTTTCGTTGCTCTTCCTAAGATTTTCAACTCGCTTGGTATTTTCGGCTATATTTTGGGAGCCCTTTTCTTTATCATGGTTCTCTTTGCAGCCCTTACCTCAGCTGTTTCAATTCTTGAAGCAATCACTTCAAGTCTTATTGATAAATTTAACTGGTCTCGCAAAAAATCTGTTTTAGTCATGAGTGCTGCAACCTTTGTTGTTTCTCTGATTGTATGTCTTGGATATAATATCTGGTATTTTGACCTTACATTGCCTAATGGTTCAGTTGGACAGATTCTTGATGTTCTTGATTACCTGAGCAACAACATTCTTATGCCTCTGATTGGTATTCTTACCTGTATTCTCGTAGGATGGGTTTGCAAACCTCAAACTATCATTGACGAAATCACCCTTAACGGCGAAAAGTTTGGACGAAAATGGCTTTATACAGCTATGATAAAGTTTGTTGCTCCAGTTCTGTTGTTTGTAATTCTTCTTACAGGACTCGGAATTATATAATTATTCCTGGCAAACACATTATAAAAGATTATATAAAAAAATAATTAAAGGAGTGAAATTGGTTTTGCGAAACCGCAGGCTCGCCTGCTAGACGCTGAAGTGCCTTGTAATTATAGATTTTGCCGCTAGAGCGGCAGCACTTCAGAGTCTTTTCGCAAAACCAATTTCACTCCTTTGTGTTTGTTCTAACATAATCTTTTATAATGCGTTTGCCAGAATCTTTATATTGGGTTTTCGTATTATAAATATTTAAAGTATAAATTGGCGTGAGGTCGT
>JAEEGH010017149.1_pt1 | contig 15485 bp, 9 predicted proteins | sample 9134181 | NCBI WGS metagenome assembly JAEEGH01 (sample SAMN16246544, study PRJNA631951) | gut metagenome | biome: gut microbiome; feature: rumen; material: DP-attached | host: Bos | place: Iran: Karaj | collected 2018-10 | reverse complement strand
CAGGCGAGGTTGAGTTCACGGGTGGAAAGTTCACGGGCACATTCAGCTCCGTCAGCAGCACCGATGGGCTGCTGTTAGATGCCCACAACGCAAACGGTGGAGCCTTCCATGCGGCCCTCAGCATCGATGTGCCTGCTCTTGACGGCTTCGAGGGCTGGTACACCGACGCCACGCTGACCACAGCCGCCACCGCCACGATACCCTTCGCCGAGGACGGCACCGTGAAGTTCTACGCCAAGATTGCGGAGAGCGCGCCAGCGACAACCTACACCATCACCGATGCCAGCGGCACAGACGCTCAGGGTACGCTGGGCTTCTATAGCGACGAGACGTGCAGCACGGCTATCGCTGCTGCTGCGGAGGGAGCTACCGTATATATTAAGGTGACGCCGAACAGCGGCTATCAGTTGGGCAGCATCACGGCAGAGCGTACCGTCGCCAGCGACGGTGCAGACTCGCGGCGCAGCGAGTCAATCCCAAAGGGCGAGCCGATGGCAGTCACGCTCGTAGCGGGCACTACTAACGTTTATCAGCTGACGATGCCCGACGGCAATGTGCAGGTGGCGGCGACGTTCATACCTATTATATATAGTATCGAATATGAGCTGTTCGGCGGCACGGTGGCTACGCCCAACCCCACGGAGTACACCGTAGAGAGCGACGCCTTCACGCTGAACAACCCGACGCTCGCGGGCTACACCTTCGGCGGATGGACGGGCAGCAATGGCAATACGCCGCAGACGGAGGTGACCATCGGAAAGGGAACGACGGGTACCCTCAACTATAAGGCCGTGTGGTACACCGAGGCTACGGTGAAGGTGGTCTGGGACGATATGAACGACCACGACCTGCTACGGCCTGCATCGGTGGTTGCCACGCTGTCGGACGGCAAGCAGGTGACGCTGAACAACGGCAACAACTGGACGGCAAAGGTGGAGAACCTGCCTGTCTTCGATGCTGATGGCGAGGCTATCGTTTATACGTGGACGGGAAGTGAGGTCACTGACTACATACAGGCCAGTACGGAAGCGGATGGCATTACTACGCTGACTTACAGCCATACGCCCGCCCTCGAGTTTACATTCGCCACAGGTCAGACGTGGATGACGTGGTGCGGCAGCGAGGCTTACGCCCTGCCTACAGGACTGGAGGCTTACACCGTGAGCGGACTCAGCGAGGACGGCACGAAGGTGGTGCTGGAGCTGCAGGAGTCAATTCTGGCCAATACGCCGATGCTGCTGAAGGGCACGGCCGGCGAGACCTACACCGCTACGCCGACGGCGGCTGGCACGGCTGACGGCCTTGCCAGCACTACCATCGAAAACGTCCTGACGTTCTACGGCAATCCGACGGATGGCGTCATCACCACTGGCGGCTACTGCGTCCTCGGCAAGAGCTACGTGCTCTACAAGGGTGCGTTCGTGCTGGTGGATACCGACAATGGTATTCCTGCCCATAAGTGCCTGCTGACGCTCTCGTCGGCTGTTACGGCGCGATTGTCACTCCTTACGGACGATGCTACGGATATCGCTACCACCCCTGGCCCCTCCTCCCCGGAGGAGGGAAATAGTGCAGAGTACTATGACCTGCACGGACGGAAGCTGAGCGGGGAGCCGACGAAGCATGGCATATACATCTATAAAGGTGAAAAGCGCAACGGACTATACGGACTGAAGCGGACAAAAAAGTAAGTCCGTGAGAGTCCGATGCAAAAGAGAATATGCATGGAACGGAAATGTTATGTGAGGCCTGAGTGCCTGATGCTATGGTTGGAGGACGAGGCGGTGCCGTTGACCGCCTCACCCTCGGGCTACTATATCCCCATTGTCACGGACGAGGAGGGCGTGTCGTCAGCTGAAGGGCAGTAGCAAATTCTTCACTTTTCACTCTTCACCTCGCTCCACTTGGGCGGATTGACACCGAGGAGGTGGCGAACGAAGAAGTCGGCACGCTTATGCTCGCCGAAAGGCTCGCCCATAGTATGGTGGGCACCAGGTACGACCACCAACTCGAAGTCCTTGCCGGCTTTCTGCAAGGCACTGACCACCTGCATGGTCGAGGCAGGGTCTACATTATCGTCCAGCTCACCCACGAGGAGCATCAACGGACGCTCTAATCGCCAGGCGTTCTCCACGTTGGAACACTCCACATAGCTTGAGTCGATGGGGTACGACATCCACTGCTCGTTCCACCATATCTTATCCATGCGGTTGTCGTGACAGCCGCAGGCAGCATAGGCAGCCTTGTAGAAGTCGCCATGCCACAGCACGGCACTCAGGGCATTCTGTCCTCCCGCCGAACAACCGTATATACCTACTCTGTCGGCATCCATATACGGGTACTTCTCGGCAGCAGCCTTGATCCAGGCAATACGGTCGGGCAGTCCGGCGTCCTTCAGGTTCTTGTAGCACACCTCCTCAAACTGGCGGGTGCGGAAGGAGGTGGTCATGGCGTCCAACTGCACCACGATGAAGCCCAGCTCGGCCAGCTCAACCATACCCCAGTGCCAGGCACGGAACGATTTCGGCACATACTGGTCGCCGGGGCCGCTGTAGATGTACTCGATGATGGGATATTTCTTCGAAGGGTCGAAGTTCGTAGGACGGATGATGATGCCCCACATCGGGGTCACGCCGTCGCGTCCCGGAACCACAAACACCTCGGGAGCCTTCCAGCCCTCGGCCTCCAGTTTCGTGATGTCGGCCGTCTCCAAGGTACGCAGCACACGACCGTCCTTGCCCGAACGCAGCACGGTGACGGGCGGTGTGGTGACGGTGGAGTAAGTGTCGATGAGGTACTGCATGTCGTCGGTGTAGGTGGCGCTGTGGTTGCCCTCCTCGGGCGTCAGGCACGTCAGGTGCTTGCCGTCCAGCCCTATCTTATAGTAATGTACCAGGTAAGGATCCTCCTTCGGATTCATGCCGTTGGCCGAGAAATAGACCACTCCCGCCTTCTCGTCCACACGCTGGATGTCGCGGACGTAGAACTCGCCGCGTGTCACCTGCCGCACAAGCCGGGCCGTCTGGCGGTTGTACAGGTAGATGTGGTTACGCCCGTCGCGCTCACTGGTCCACAGGATGCGGCGCCCGTCGCTGAAGTCGTGACGGAAGAGTCGGTTATAGTTCACGTACTTGTCGTTGGTCTCCTCTATCAGCGTGCGCACCTGACCGGTCACGACGTCCATCTCCAATACGCGGTACACCTTGTGGCCGCGCTCGTTGAAGGTGAAGGTCACCGTGCGTCCGCCCTTGTCCCATCGCGGTGCCGACACCTCGTACTGGTGACGGAACAGCTCGGTGGACGGCTCCACTACCCTACCCGATGCCACCTCGACCACCACGGGGACGCGGTAGTTCAGCGAGTCGCCGGGCTTGGCGTACTCCTGCTTGTGGAGCACGGGCTGCACACCCCCGACGCCAGGGTTCTGGACGGGTGGCATGCTCTCCACGTAGTAGACATAGTGCTTCGGGGCAGGCTTGATGCGCACCGTGGCGTAGTAGCGGCCGTCCTCGGAGAACGTGCCCCATGACGAATAGTAGTAGGTGGTATCGCCATCGGTGGTCAGCGGGCGCTCCACGCTGCCGTGTCTCGTCCACAAGTTATGGTTGCGGTGGAATATGGTGAGTGTCGAGTCGGTGGGCGACCGCCGGAAGCCATCTTTCTCGTCGGGCACCTCCATCCAGTGCCGCTGCGGTCCGCGCCATTCGCGCCGCCTCGGCGGTTCGGGGTTCTCCTTCAGCAGCGTGACGGTATTCCGGTCGGCATCCACCTCTTTGTACACCGTCTCCTTACCGTCGTACACAGAGTACCAGAACTTGTGGGCCTCGCCCCGGCGGCGGTGTACGCTGACGTCGCCGTTAGCCATTTTCCACGAGTATTTCCCTCTCAGCGCCTCGGCCCGTTTGTAGTCGTCTACGGTTCCCTGCGCTGCTGCCGTCGTCGCCATCAGCGTCCCTACGGCCATCATCATTAACTTTGTATTCATCATTTTATTGTTTTGGTTCCACATGCACCGCCACGTGGGTTTCCTCGCCGTAGCGGTCTCTTAGCAGCTGCTCCACCTCCGAGGCCTTGTCGTGAGCCTCGTGCAGACTAATGTCGCCATCCATCAGGATGTGCATCTCAATGGCGTAGTGATTGCCTATGCGGCGGGTACGCAGGTCGTGAGGTTCCTCCACCCCCGACACCGAAGCCGCCAGGCGCAGTATCTCGTCCTCTACATCGTCGGGCAGCGAATGTTCCATCAGGTCGCCGATGCCGCCCCACAACAATCCGGCTGCCACTTTCACGATGAAGGCACCCACGACCACAGAGGCCACAGGGTCGAGCACCGTCCACCGCTGTCCTAAGAAGATGGCGCCGCCAATGCCCAAAGCCGTGCCGACTGACGACAGCGCGTCGCTGCGGTGATGCCACGCATTAGCCTCGACCGCCGGCGAGTTCAGCTGCCGTGCCTTTACTATCGAGTAGTGGTAGATGCCCTCCTTGAGCACCACCGAGAGCAGCGCCGCCCATAAGGCCAGCATGCCGGGGGCCTCCAACGGTGTGCCGTCTATCCATGCCACAATCTTCACCGCCCCGTTGTAGATGATGCCTATGGCCACGCCGAGCAATGCCATACCTATCAGCGTCATGGCTAACGTCTCGTACTTGCCGTGGCCGTAGTCGTGCGACTTGTCCTTGGGCATACTGCTGATACGGACGAACAGCACGACGATGATGTCGGTAACGAAGTCGGAAAGCGAGTGAACGGCATCGGCCACCATGGCGGCACTATGCCCCATGATGCCCGCCATGAACTTGAAGAGCAGCAACACTACGTTTACTGCTCCTCCAATTAGTGTAACCTTATAGATTTCCTTGTTTCGTTCCACTTCTCACTTCTCACTTTTCACTTCTTAAAGATGTGCGGTATAAACTCGGCCAGGCCACGACGCCAGGTGAGCCACTCGTGGCCGGTACCCTTCGACTCGTTGGAGTCGACCTTGATACCCAGTTCACGCAGCTGCTTGACGATGTCGCCACTCTTGATAAAGTCGTCGGAGCCCCAGTTCATGTACATGTAGTGAATCTTCTTGTTGAACTCGTCGGCATTGGCAAAGACACCGTCGTAGGCAGTCTTCACGTCGAGCCCGAAGATAGCGCCGCTGAACGTGCCGAGCCAAGCAAACTTGTCGAGGTTCTGGAGCACCACGTCGAACGTCTGGTGGCCACCCCATGAGAGTCCTGCCATAGCGCGGTTCTCGCGGTCGGTCTTCGTGCGGAAGTTGGCGTCGATATAGGGAATGAGGTCGTTGAGCAGCACGGGATAGAACGAAGCACCGTACTGGCTCTGACCCTGACGGTTGGAACCGCCGCCGGCGAAGTTGAACGGAGCCTTGATGTCGCCGCTCTCCATGACGACGATCATCGGCACGGCCTCACCCTTGTTGATGGCGTTGTCCATGATGTGCTGCATGTGGCCCTGCTTCGACCATCCTGTCTCGTCCTCGCCCATGCCGTGCTGCAGGTAGAGCACGGGGTAGCGCTTCTTCTGGTTGGCCTTCAGCTCATACTCGGCGGGGGTATAGACCAGGGCGTGACGCCACTCGCCAGCTCCCGTCTGACCGTTAGCCGCTACGGGCTGATGGCCGTTCTTGGTAGAGTGCTCGCTCCAATAGTAGATGCTGCGCACCTGACCATGAGCGATGCCCTGCTGCGGACGATAGTAGTCGCCTTCAGGCCCCTCGGGAATCTCGATGCCACCCGACTCGCGGTTACAACCGAAGAAGGTCTCCGAGGCAGGGTCGATGAAGTTGACACCGTCGATGTTCATGAAGTAGTAGTGGAAGCCCACGGGCAGCGGGTCGGTGACAGCCATGAAGTTGCCCTGTCCTTGGGGCTGCATCTCGTATTTCTTGTTGCAGATGTCGACAATGACTTTCTTGGCCTGGGGCGCATTGATGCGGAAGTAGGCACGGCGCTGCTTGTCGACCTTGGGGAACTCGTTGCCAGGGATGGTGGTCTCAGCGATGACGGCGTCGGCAGGCACCTCAATCTTCTTGATAGCCTCAGGCATGTTAGCCGGACGCTTGGGCTCAAAGCCAAGGTGACGGGCAACAGCCTCGCCGTAGCGGTAACCTAACTCGCGATAGCCGGCAGCATCGAAGTGCAGGCGGTCGGGACCATTGGAGCAGTTGTCGCTGGAGATGACCTGACTGGTGTGAATGGTCTGCGGCAGTTCGTCAATCTGCTTCTTGCAGCCGATGCAGACACCCTTGCCGTCGGCCTGAACGATGTTACCCACGTAGAGGTTCACTTCCTCAGGCTTCAGCTGCAGGTCGCCACACAGGTTCTCATACACCTGCTTCACCATGCCAGCCCACTTGGGGTCACCGGTATTGGTCTCGCCCTGATGCATCAGGATACCCTTGATGACGCCGTCCTTCTGGGCTTTCTTTGCCAATTCCACAAGACGTTTGTAGGGGTTGTTGTCGTAGGCGGCCAGCATACCCTTCATCCAGCCTGGAGCCTTTTTCTCGACGTAGTTAGGGATGCTGTCGGGCAGGAAGCCCTTGATGTCGATACCGCCAATGGCAACGTGGATGACACCAATCTTGATATTATCGGGCAGCGAGGCCACGAGGGTACGGCCGAACCAGTCGGCAGGGGTCAGACCAGTATTTTGACGGCACAGGGGAGCCGAAGCCTCGCACCACTCGCCCTTCTTACGGGTTTTCCAAATATTGTCACTTTCAGAAACGCGGCCATTCCTTGGCTCTGTATAGTCCACGGCTGGCATCAAGAGGAAGCGGGGACCGGGGCTGGCATAATCGACAGCCTCGGGACGGGCGTTGCCCTCCATGTTCGACTGTCCGAAGCAGAGGAAAATGTAGAAGTTAGGGTCTACGGCGGCCGATGCTCGACCACATAAGAGAATCATTGCTAAGGTCAGCAAGACCTTTGTTGTTCTGTTGTGTTTCATAATTTGTTTTTTGTTAATGTAATAATGTCGCAAAAGTATTGCTTTTTTCTGAAACGGGCTTTAGGATTTGTTGCAACTGCTTTGCTAATTGTAAAAAGAATGCAACAATAGGGCAAGAAACGGCCGTAGGTAGAAAAGTTTTTCGTAACTTTGTCGCCACATCTATATTATTATGGTACGCATGAAGAGAACCTATATCATCGCTGCCGTGCTGACACTTTGCACCACGGCCATCGCCCAGACGGGCAAGGAATGGGATGACCCCAAGACGACAAGTGTAAACCGCGAGACGGCCCACACCGTCAGCATACCGATGGGTTCGGAGGCCGAGGCCGCCAGTACCGACATGAGCGTGTCGCCGTGGTACCAGTCGATGGACGGGAAGTGGAAATTCCTGTGGGTGAAACAGCCGTCGCTGGCCAAGGACGCCTACTGCGCCCGTGACTACGATGACGCCGCATGGACCGACATCGATGTGCCGTCGAGCTGGCAGGTATGGGGTCTGCACAACGGCAAGTCCTGGGACAAGCCGCTCTACTGCAACGTGGCCTATCCCTTCTCGTTCAGCGAGTCGACCTACAGCGTCATGGCCGAGCGCCCCAGCTGGTTCACCTACAACAGCGCGATGCCCAACCCCGTGGGCACCTACCGCCGCACGTTTACCGTCCCCTCGGAGTGGGCGGGACGCGATGTCTACGTGCGCTTCAACGGCGTAGGCCACGGCTATTACTTGTGGGTAAACGGCCAGCGTGTGGGCTACTCGGAGGACTCCTACCTGCCGTCGGAGTTCAACATCACGCAGTACCTGACCGAGGGCGAGAACGTCATGGCCCTACAGGTGTACCGCTTCACCAGCGGCTCGTTCCTCGAGTGCCAGGACTACTGGCGACTGACGGGCATACAGCGCCACTGCTTCCTGTGGGCGGCACCGAAAGTCAGAATCGCCGACTTCTTCTTCACCACCGACCTTGACAACAGTTATAAGAATGCGAAGGCCAGCATCGAGGTGAAAGCCTCCACAAATTCCTCCACAGGAGGGGCTAACCTAAGTGTTGAGGCCAAGATTCTGGATAACGGAACGGTCATTGCAACAGCAACGGCTTCCCTTACTTCTACTGGTAACCAGACACCCCCTCCTTCGGAGGGGCTTGGGGAGGCCTCCACTTCTCTTACAATGGACGTAACAGTCCCCCGCCTGTGGAGTGCTGAGACGCCCAGCCTCTACGACCTTGTGCTGACGCTGAAGGACGATGCCGGCCACGTCTACGACATCCGAGGCTGCAAGGTGGGCTTCCGCGAGGTGGCCATCCGCAGCGACGGCGCCCTCACCATCAACGGGCGGCGCATGGTGTTCCACGGTGTCAACCGCCACGACTTCTCGCCCGTCAACGGCCGTGCCATCACCGCCGAGGAGATGGAGGAGGACATCCGCACCATGAAGCGGCTGAACATCAATGCCGTACGCACCTCGCACTACCCCAACGACCCCGTGTTCTACGACCTCTGCGACCGCTACGGCCTCTACGTGCTGGCCGAGGCCGACGTGGAGTGCCACGCCCACCAGAAGCTGTCGTCGCTGGCCCTGTTCCGCCCGGCTATGGTGGAACGCTCGGAGAACCAGGTGCGCTGGCTGCGCAACCACGCCTGCATATTTATGTGGTCGTTCGGCAATGAGAGCGGCGGCGGCGACAACTTCAAATACGTGGGCGAGGCCATCAAGAAGCTCGACAACACACGCCCCACCCACTACGAGGGCAACAGCAACTTCGCCGACGTCTCGTCGACGATGTACGCCAGCTACGAGAGCATCCGCGACATCGGCTCGTCACGACAGGGAAAGACGGGACAGAAACCGCATATCCAGTGCGAGAACTCCCACTCCATGGGCAACTCGATGGGCAACGTCCGCGACATGTTCGACCTCTACGAGAAGTACCCCTGCCTGACGGGTGAGTTCATCTGGGACTTCAAGGACCAGGGACTGCTCACCAAGGCCAGCGGCAAGGAGTACTGGGCCTATGGCGGCGACTTCGGCGACAACCCCAACGACGGCAACTTCTGCATCAACGGACTGGTGCGCCCCGACTGGAGCCTCACCTCGAAGTCGTACAACACGAAGAAGGTGTACCAGCCGCTGGAGTTCAAGAACGTGAACCGCGACAAAGGGCAATTCCGCCTGAAGAACAAGATGGCGTTCCTGCCCTCTACCGCCTACGACGTCAGCTACCAAGTGGAGGACGAGGAGGGCAACGTGCTGAGCAGCGGCACCATCGACCAAGAGGTGGCTGCCGGCGACAGCACCACGATCACCATCGACCTCCAAATCTCAAACCTCAACTCTCAATTCTCAAATCAAGATCTCTTCATCCACTTCGTTGCCAAACAGCGGACGGCCACGCTATGGGCCGATGCTGGCTACGTCGTGGCTGAGGAGAAGCTGCCGCTGACGACAGCCGAGAAGCCCATGTACATGCCTGCCGCCGCCTCTTCCCCCTTGACTGTGGACGACGGTTCCACCGCCATCACCGTCACCGGCACTCGCTTCAAGGCCACCTTCAGCAAGACGCAGGGCACCCTCAGCGGCTACGTCCTCGACGGCACCGCCCTCGTGAGCAAGCCCCTGCTCCTCAACGTCTTCCGACTGCCTACCGACAACGACGGCCGCCGCACCGAGAGCTGGGACAACATGGGACTGCGCAAACTCACCGTCAAGGGCACCGGTGCCACCGTCAACAGCTCTGCCGACGGCAGCACCACATCCGTCAGCATGACCAGCACCTACACCGGCAAGAACGGCTGCACCTTCGACGTCATCATAGGCTTCATCGTCTTTGCCGACGGCACCGTCATGGTCAACTCCTTCGTCCGTCCCGCCCTCACCGGCGCCGTCATCCCCAAGCTCGGCTTCCGGTTGGAGATGCCCGCCGCGATGGAGCAGCTGCAATGGTTCGGACGCGGCCCGTGGGACAGCTACCGCGACCGCAAGGAGGCCTGCCTGCCAGGCATCTACCGCAGCACCGTCACCGACCAGTACGAGGGCTACATCCTGCCGCAGGAGCACGGCACGAAGCAGGAGGTGCGCTGGATGTCGCTCACCAACACCGACGGCCAGGGACTGCTCTTCGTGGCTCCCGACCAGATGGCTGCCTCGGCCGTCCACTTCCGTCCCGAGGACAACTACACCGACCGTAACAACCGCTCGCGCCATACCTACCAGTTCAAGAGCTGCACCAACGCCGTCGTCTCGCTCGATGCCGCCACCCGTGGCTTGGGCAACGCCAGCTGCGGCCCCGACGTGCTCGACTGGTACGAGCTGAAGGCTGCCAACACCGCCTTCCGCTTCATCATCATGCCGCTTGCAACGGGCGACGTGCCCGCCGTCAAGGCCCGTGTCGGCATGCCCGTCTGCACCGCCGTCAGCTGTGAACGCCAGCAGAACGGACGCATCAAGCTCTCCACCACCTCGGGTGCTGCCACCATCTACTACAGCATCGACGGCGGAGAGTACCAGCAGTACACCAGCCCCATCACCCACAACAACGCCTGCACCCTCACCACCTACAGCTCGGCCGACGGCATGTACCCCAGCCCTACCGTCACCTACGACCTGCCTCTCTACATCAGCAAGAGCGGCTGGAAGCTCGTCAGCGCCGACAGCCAGCACAGCGGCAACGAGGCCACGAAGGCCTTCGACAACAACACCTCCACCTTCTGGCACACCGAGTATCAGGGCAGCGAGCCCACCTGTCCCCACACCATTGTCATCGACATGGTCAAGACCTACAGGGTGACCGGCGTCACCTACCTGGCCCGTCAGGACGGCAACCAGAACGGCATGGTGAAAGCCTACGAGATCTATCTGAGCACCGACGGCAAGACGTGGGGCACGGCAGCTGCCACCGGCGAGTTCAAGAACACCACCGCCCAGCAGGTGGCCAAGCTCAAGACCGCCAAGGATGCCCGCTACCTGAAGCTCGTGGCCAAGAGCGAGATCAACGGCCGTGCCTGGACCAGTGCCGCCGAAATCGGTATCGAGGCCGAGGCCGACGTCACCGCCGTCAATCATACCAGCGTCCACCCTTCAACGCCCCGCGGCCAATCCTTCGACCTGCAGGGCCGCCGCCTGGCCAGCAAGACCCCCACAAAAAGAATCTTCATCCAGAACGGCATGAAGATGATGGAATAGGAGGTGACTACGAAAAAAGTCGTAACGAAAAAAGTGATCAAAAAGCGATACCAGCACCTATTAGGAAGCGGTTCCTGCCAATGAAATCCTGAAGCTTTGACTCAACAGACCAACGATATTGATAAGTCAAACGTAAGGCGAAATAGCTATATTTGACAGTTACGCCAATAACTGGGGACACAGCTATTGCATAATTGGCCTTTGTCCAACCATCTTCGTAAGCATCTGGCGCTTCATCTTTGGGGAGAGACAGATCCGTGCCCATTTTCTTCGCATCAAGTTTTGAGTCTTCACCATAGCCAACTTCAGGAAACACCTTCTTGAGATAGGTGCCATAATACATTTTGCCTGTAAAACCTGGCCCCACATGAATCCAGACAGGGTTAGCTATCTTCACTGTCCAACCAAATGACATATTAAGCTCTGGAAATTCTTCATCACCATACATACATTCAGAACGAATAGCATCAAAGACTACTTTATTGAAGTGCATTTGGAAAAAACCGCCTACCTTATGCATATTGTATTTACCAAACGAAAAACCGAACGGTGCATTTTTAAGCCATTCATAGGTAAACACACGAGCATGATCCTTCTTGGCTTTTTGCAAAGAAATAATAGAATTGAGTCTTTCGGTGGCTATGTGCATACTACTACATTCTTTGTCTATTATTTTTTCATAAATCTCTTTAGCCCGGTCATATTCTTTTTCAGTAAAATAGAATTCTGCTTTAGTAAAGAGCGTTGAACACTCCTGAAGTTGGCTTTGTACACAAAGATTCAGACGGTCGGAGGCATAGTTATCATAAGAATTCAAAGCTATTATTCGAGAATAATAGTTTCCAGCCTCCTTATAATCAAGCAACTTTAATGCAAAATCGGCTTCCTTCCTATAAAAAATAAGGGAGTCAACCATAGTTATATTGCCATCATTCTCGATTTGATTACAATCGGAACATTCTTTAGCCAACATAAACTGGTTGCGCGCCTCTTCATAGTTTGCATTTTTAACTTCCAACATGCCTTTATTACGGTGTTCTCGGTAACAACCAGCATCGACTAAAGAATTCGGATCGCTGATTTGGAACGACAGAAGTTGTTTGGGTTGAAGTTCCAGACTGATTATCACAGAGGCATAACCACGGGAAAAAGCAGTCAGTTCCCGTCCACGATAACGGTTTCCTGTAGGAAAGGCAATGTAATAGACAGAGTCAGAACCCTGAAGTTCTGTGCGGAACGGGTCAGCACTCTTATCCATCGACGAAACGAATCTCAAGGGGATTGACTGGTGGCAGCGGATGATGACAGCTGCCTCATCGGCGGTACTTGAATACACATCGTTGGGCTGTGAAATGTCTTTCACTTCCAGCACCTTCTGTGCACAGGCCATATTCGCAACAAGGAAAAGGCATGCAAGCAATAATAATTTCTTAAACATAGCGGCTATTGGTTTTTAGTTATTATCTGACGATACGGAATGAACCTAAATGGTAAACATCGTTTTTCTGGGTGATAACCTGGCCTTGCTTGTTCTTGTAGGGCTGCCAGGTACGGACTTGTATCAGCGGGTTGTCTGCATCCCGGAAATCAATCATCAGGAACAGATAGCCCTCATCCCTGTAGCGGTCGGTATGCCAATACTGTTTCAGTGTGACGCCATAGATGTCGTCGTACTTCGGATGTTGTACAATGTCAATATCCTCGAACTTCACGTTGATATATTTGGTCGACTTGAACACATTTCCCAAATTTCGAAGATACTCTTGTTTCGTTTGTTTGATATAGACGACCTTATTATTACTCAGGGTCATGCGGTCAATGTCGGAGTTTGGCTTTTCACTGATCACCTTTCCCGTAATGATAAGAGCCTTATCGCTGTACACCCTGGTAAGCAGCTCGAGGTCCTTGCGGTTGTAAGCCGTACGGAAATTCTCGACAAAGTCAACAATAATCTGACGACGGGCATAGTCAATGTCCGAGGACTTCTCTGCCATGATCTGGTCATAGCGGTGCATCTCAATGGCAATGGCTATGCCGCTGATTTTGCCGTTAGGAAGGAAGTCGATTGTCAGCTCCTGTCTTTTCTCGTTCTCATCAGCCTCTTTCAGGTCGACAGGGATGCCGCGTACCTGATAGCCACGAGGGGTCTGCAGGCATTTGCTCATGATGTTGACCGGCGGGCAAATCATGGCACTGCTTTTCCAGATGAGGCCGATTTCCTTGATTGCCTCGTTTGTGAAGTTCTCTTTTTGAAGCTTTACAGACTTGGAATCCTGGCTTGCCGCTGTATTCATAGCCATCATCATGCCATTGACATTGGCTTCCATCGCGGTCTTCAGAGGCCCGTCGGAGAGTCCCTCTACGATTCTGAACAATCCATCGGCAAATGCAAAGGTTGTTGACACGGACAGCATCAATACCAGCATCTTGATTCGGTTGGCAACTATTTCTTTCATCATATCACTTCAATTTTCTTTCTCTGAATATATTATTGACATTATTCTGAGGGATGTTCGTGTAGAATTCTCCTGTGATTATGCTGTTAGCTTCGAACAGTTTCTGGGTGTTAACCTTCATCTCAAGCATGTGAATCATATTCAGTTTTTGCTGATGCAACACAAGGATAGCCCTGATCTCGTGCTCGTCAATGAAGGTAACGCTACAATAGAGCATCATATTTCGTGCCAGCAGGTCGAAGAAGTTTTGCATGGGAAGTGTAATCGTGGGCTTCTTGCCACCGTACTGGTGATGCCGGATTTTCAGGATATGCTGGTTCTCCGTTATTCGGTTGAGCAGCAGGTTCACCATCGTCTCCATCGGATAGCGGCCATCATTGACAGGCACCCAGTTGTCATCCTTCTTCATGACATAGAAATCAGAGCGGAGAGATTTAATTTGGAAAGAGTCGCCCCTGACAATGAATATACCATTCTCTGCCGTTTCTTCGAGCTGACTATTGAGAATGACCAGCCCTGGATGCCAGTTCTCAGTTTGACTGGCAGAGGTCAGCATCTGATAGACAATCTGATCAGCCTCAGCCTTGTCCGTTTGTGCGAAAGTAGAGCCCGAAGCCAACATAAGGAGTGATGTGAATAGTATCTTTCGCATGTCTATTGTACTTGATAGGTGTTACGATAAAAACCTGATTTCATCGGCTTTCCCGCATGACGGGGAATGGGATTCATGAGGATGCTGAAGTCAACAGGCTCCTGCGTGGCAATCAGGATGAAAGTCTCCTTCATCGGCTCCTCAGAGAAGATGAAAGGCTCCGACTTAAAAGAAACGGTACTCATGGGAGGAACCAGAAGATGGGCACAGGTGGCTGCCTCGTCAACAGGCAAAACGAGGTACTTGTTTCCGTTCTCATCAATATCGAGCACATTGACATAAAGCACCTCCTCCGTCTTATTGCACACACGGACATAGCTTCCCGTATTGCCCTTGACTTGATCCTCCAAGGCAAAGCCAGTGTCGCACGAGACAAGCTCAAAACTTACATCCATATCAGACGTAACCCTTCCTTCTGGCGAGCACAACAGTTGCTCCACCGTATTGCCCTCTGCCATGAAAAGGTCTTGGGCTATGCGGCTCAGCAGCATGGAGTCGCTGGATGCCGAACGATAAGAAGTGGCCGTCACCTGCATATAGGTATCGGGATGCGACATCTGCTGGCTACCGTCAGAGAACAGCTGCTTAATCAGATAGCTCATATACTGTTTGGAGATGTTCTTGGCCCTGCTTCTGCTGTTCTCCACTAACTGACCAACCGTATAGGTACCCTCTTTCGAGAAAGGGTACATCCTGCTGTTCTTCTCGTCAATCAGGGTGACTGCACTTTCGGCTCCGATGTACAGTTTGGTGTTTCTTCCAACTTGCTTGCGCGGCAGGAGCGGCATGGATTTCTTGCCATCGACGATTCGCGTATTGCCGATGGTTGAATAAACGGTATAAGTCTGTGCCCGCAGTATCGCAGAGAACATCACCAGCAAGATGGTTGTAAGGATTCTATTCATCATAGGTAAATATGTTAAAGTGTTCCATTCCGTTAGGATTGATAAAGATGGGCGTCTGCTTGAAATTGGTAATCCTACGGACCTCCTTATACAGATTGGCATCCAATGCCTGGGTGGAAAGCCCTTCGTCAAACTGCTGACGGGCACCACCGTTGAACGCTGCGACAAGGGCCTTCGTAAAGGCACCGTTACCCCACTCCACGTCCTCTTTCGACTTTGTGTCGCTGGCACTGGATGCATATAGCACCATTCCATTCTTGGTACGGCGCAACTGCTCAATGAAGTGAGTAGTGGCGGCAGAGCGGTTGCCTTCAAATAAGGC
>JAEEGH010017148.1_pt1 | contig 15485 bp, 15 predicted proteins | sample 9134181 | NCBI WGS metagenome assembly JAEEGH01 (sample SAMN16246544, study PRJNA631951) | gut metagenome | biome: gut microbiome; feature: rumen; material: DP-attached | host: Bos | place: Iran: Karaj | collected 2018-10 | reverse complement strand
TACAATATCTATCGGAAAAACAGATATTTATCCGATAGATAGTTATATATTACTACACCACTATTAACGACCACTATTAATTGTATGTGAAAGAAAATTAAAGTATAATAGCCTATATTTATTGTAAACGGAGGCATTTAATATGAAGGATATCATTCTAGGAACCACTGGCATAAAGGTTCCTCAAAACGGTTTTGGCGCTCTTCCAATTCAAAGAGTATCAATTGAGGATGCTGTAGTGATTTTACGCAAAGCTTATGATGGCGGAATGCGTTTTTTTGATACTGCTAGAGCATATAGTGATAGTGAAATAAAACTAGGCGAAGCTTTTGGAACAGGCTATGTTAAACGTGAAGAAATTATTATTGCTACAAAAACTGCTGCTAAAACACCTGAAGATTTTTGGAAAGATTTAGATACTTCCCTATCAAATTTAAAGACTGATTATATTGATATCTATCAATTACATATGATGCCTGAATGTTATAAACCAAGTGACAGTACTGGACTATATGAATGTTTACTCGAAGCAAAACAACAAGGCAAGATTAGACATATAGGTGGTACAGCACACAAGCTTGGTGTTGCGCGAGAAATAATTGAATCCGGTTTATATGAAACTCTACAATATCCTATGAGCTATCTTGCTACTGATAAGGAAATTGAACTTATTAAATTATGTAATCAGCATAATATGGGATTTATTGCAATGAAAGGACTAGCTGGCGGATTAATCACTAATTCTACTGCTGCTATGGCTTTTATTTCTCAATTTGATAGTGCCGTTCCTATTTGGGGCATTCAAAAAGAATCAGAACTTGAAGAATGGCTCGCTTTCATGGACACTACCCCTTCATTGAATGATGAAATCAAAGCATTTATTGAAGATGAACGTAAAGAATTAATGGGTGAATTTTGCAGAGGCTGCGGATACTGCATGCCATGTACTGTTGGAATACAAATTAATCAGTGTAACCGTATGTCTCTCATGCTTAGACGTGCTCCTTCTAAGGACTGGTTAAATGAACACTGGCAGGCAGAAATGGAAAAAATAAATGACTGTGTTGAATGCGGAAAATGCTTGACTCACTGTCCATACGAACTACAAATTCCTACTCTTTTACGAAAAAATCTTGAAGATTATCATGAAGTTCTCGCAGGAAATAGAAAAGTTCAGTAAATATAAGGGACTCCATACTTTATTTGCATAGAGTCCCTTGTTTTTAATTTATTATTAGCCTAAATTCTCACCTTCAATGTGAACATCATCTGAATCTTAGCTGAATCCTAATCGCAAACTACTGTATTAGATATTTATTTGTAATACAATGCATTTAAGAAAATACAGGAGAAATATATGCGAAAACGAGGATTCAAAAAATTTTTAAAAGGTGTAATAATCTCTTTCACTATTGCCCTATTTATCGAAGGTGGATTATTAATTTGGGGCAATATTTCATATGTAAAGGCTAGTATATCGATGCTCTCCCGCCCAGAAGTTGCAGTAGATTCTTCAAAGGGACCGATGGAAGGTGAGCAAACACTAGCTACTACAGATGAATTAGAAGATCCTGAAAACACTGGCTCTGAACTAAGCTTTGATGCTACCACATATCCATATAGAGAGCTTCTAAATGAAAGAGAACAAGCTTTATACAACCAAGTATATTCAAATGCCTTAGATTATAATACAGAAGCCTTTACATTAACGGAAACACTTACTTCTGATGAACTAATCGAAACAATGAACTGTGTTTACAATGATCATCCAGAATTGTTTTGGCTTAACACCTCATATCAATATGGGTACAACTCTTCTAATGAAATTGTTAAGGTTCAATTAAGCTATGGAATCTCAAAAAATAATTTAGATAGCGCTAAAACTACTTACAACAATGCTATAGAAAATATAGTTAGTGGCGCTTCGTCTTATGAATCAGAAATAGAAATTGAGTTATATGTTCATGATGCTATTTGTGAATTAGCAACCTATAATTCTAATGCAGAATTAAACCAAAGTGCTTACTCTGCCCTTGTTAACGGTTCTACAGTTTGTGCAGGCTATGCTAGAGCATTTCAAAATGTGTGTCAAGAATTAGGTTTGACCTGCTACTATCTCACTGGTACGGCTGATGGTGGCGATCATGCATGGAATATAATTTCAATTGATGGAAATTTTTACAATGTAGATTTGACTTGGGATGATTCTATTTCTGAAAGCTATGGTTCTTCCGTTTATACTTATTTTAATTTAACTGATAGTGAAATTGGTGTTGATCATACTAGAAGTACTTTGTCAGCAAATTTACCAGCATGTACTTCCACTGAAATGAGCTATACAAATGTATATGGCGCTACAATTGAAATTGATGATATTGAGAATCAAAGTGGAAGTCAGATTACAGACGGGAACTTTACAATCCAAGCACCCCCAGAACCAATAATTGATTGGCACGATGGACCTTCGGGTAATAATCCTATTAATAGCGCACCTTCAAATGAGCCAATTAATAATGAAATGGAAAATAATGTTCCAATGAATAGAAATGATATGGGAAACAAAGGCGGCCATTAAGGCCGCCTCTCTTCTTTTAATATTTACATACAAATTCTTGACTGAATTCGTCTGGATTAACATGAGTTGACATATACATTCTAGTTCCTGCAGGATATACCTTTATATTCTCAAATCCATTATTTTTAAGAATTCGAGCAGCATTATAAGCTCTTACGCCAATGGCACAAACAACAATGTATTTTTGGTTCTTATCAAGCTCATCAAGTCTGCTTCTTAATTGACCAAGAGGAATATTAATTGCATTTTCATAAGAATACATAGCAAGCTCTCCTGGCTCTCTAACATCAAGAATAATTGCATCCTTATCTGTATCAGGCTCATTCCATTCAGCTATCTCGACTAATCCAGTTAAAACATTTTCTGCTACAAAGCCAAGCATATTTACTGGATCTTTTGCTGAAGAATATGGTGGTGCATAAGCAAGCTCCATGTCAGTCAAATCATAAACTGAAGCACCGAATCTAATTGCTGTTCCAAGTGTATCAATTCTCTTATCTACGCCTTCTTTACCAACAATTTGAGCCCCATATATTTTACTTCCATCCATTGAGAATACCAATTTTAAAATCATTGGTTTTGCTCCAGGGTAATATCCGGCATGAGAATTCTGAGTTACAATTACAGTTTTATAATCTTTATTCTTTACCATGCCTCTTCTCTGAAGAGCTTTTTCGTTGGCTCCTGTGGCAGCGGTAGTTAAATCAAATACTTTTACAACTGAAGAGCCTTGTGTCCCCTTGTAGGTTGAAGAAATACCTGCAATGTTGTCTGCAACAATTCTGCCCTGCTTATTTGCAGGTCCAGCAAGAGGAACCATAGTTTTATCACCAAAAATAAAATCTGTAACTTCAACAACATCACCGGCGGCATAAATAAATGGATCTGAAGTGCGCATATTATCATCCACAACAATTCCACCACGCTGATTTAACTCTAATCCAGCTTCTTTTGCTAAATCGCTGTTTGGGCGAACACCTATTGAAAGAATTACAAAATCAGCTGTCACGCTTTTACCACTTGCAAGATTTACTTTTACTTCATTAGTTTGGTCTTCAAAATTGGCAACGCCGTCTCCAAGGATTAAATCTACTCCATTGGCTCTAATGTTTTCATTTAATAGTAATGCCATTTCGTAGTCAATTGGAGCCATAACCTGATTAGCAGCTTCGACTATTGTAACCTTTAAACCTAAAGCATGAAGGTTTTCTGCCATTTCTAGACCAATAAAGCCACCACCTACAACTACTACAGATTTAACTTCGTTTTCTGTAATATATGCCTTTATTTTGTCAGTGTCTGGCACTGTCCATAATGTCTTAACCTTATCAGAATCTATTCCTTCAATTCTTGGTTTAATTGGTGAAGAGCCTGTTGCAATTACAAGATTATCATAGCTTTCCTGATACTCTTCGCCATCAGCCTTTCTTATAGTAATTAGTTTATTTGTTCTATCGATTGAAAGAGCTTCACTATTTTCTCTAACATCAATTTTGAAACGATTTTGCATTACCTGCTTCTTTGTTACAAGTAGATTTTCTCTGTTCTGAATAACATTACCTACATGATATGGTAATCCGCAGTTTGCATAAGAAATATATTCTCCTCTTTCAAGAAGGATTATTTCTTCATCTTCCTTCAATCTTCTAAGTCTGGCAGCAGCACTTGCTCCTGCGGCAACACCACCAATAATAACTGTTTTACCCATAATTATTTTTTCAAAACCTCCTTGGCTTTTATTTTACAAATTCCTTGAGTCATAGTACCCATAGGACAGAATGAACACCATGTTCGCTCTTTATATAGAACCATTACAATTAGTCCAATAAGAGTTGATGTCAGCATTAAGCTGTAGAAACCAAATCCAAATTGTGCAACCCAATCAGGGAATACACTACCGCTATACGCCCATTTCCAAGGCACTTTAAATGTCCAGAATAGCTTGATGGCTTTTCTAAGTGTTCCTGCTCCTGAGAATACCATATAAGTTTGAAATATCATTGTGCCAAACATTGTCATGAAAAATGTTAAGAAGCCATATCTGAACCACTTAGAGGATAACCATTTTGGTGCTGTTTTTTGTCTAGAACATTTAAGGTTTCTACCTAACATCCAAAATAATTGACCTCTACCACACATATTATTGCAGAACCATTTATTTCCACCAAAAATTGCGAAAATCAATGGTAAAATAAAATCTATCAGTCCAAGCCATGCAAACAGAATATTGAAAAATCCTAATGCAAAATAAATAATTGACCATATCCAAAGGTAGCTATACCAAGAATTCTTTTTTGTTTTAGACATTTGCCACCTCCGAATTTACATCTTCTATAATTATTGCATCTCCAGGACATGCTTTTTTACATAGACCACAACCTACACATTTATTTGAATCTACAACAGCATAGCAGCCTTTATATATGCTGATTGCTTCTTTGGGACATTGTAGTGCACATACACCACATGCCACGCAAATACTTTTAACCGGGTTTGCTCTTCTCTTCGCCATTTCCTATAACGCTCTTTTCCTAACTTGATTTATTTATTATTGCAATTCTCAGCTGATAGGTTTATTATATGTGGTACAAAAAATATATCAAGTACGCAGATTTTATTAACCTAGTAAGAAAAAACTGACTACCGGAGGAAATATATGAGTAAGAAAGAACCACTTTGCGATAATATTGCAGGCGAGGATTGCGGATTAAAGAAAGTCCTTAATATAGTTGGTGGTAAATGGAAAATAATGATTCTTTGTGTAATAGACAAAGATGAAGTTGTTCGTTACGGAGATTTAAGACGTTCTGTATATGGCATAACAAATACAATGCTTGCCAACTCCCTGAAAGAATTAGAAGAAGCCGATATGGTTGTTAGAAAGCAATATGATGAAATGCCAGTTAGAGTAGAATACTCTCTAACTGACAAAGCTAAAAGTATTATTCCGATTTTGCTTGAGCTTAAAAGATGGGGTGAAAAGAATTTATAAAATTACAAGGTCGGCTCTAGCCATAATGAGATATCCATGCTCATTATCGAAAACTTCGATAATATTACCTTCATCACGTTTTACCTTGTACTCCTTATTATTAAAAATATTACGGACCATTAGTCCCTCATTCCACTTATTATAATTTGATTTAGAATTTATTTTTGGAGCTGGTTTTGCTGTTTTTTCCTCAGTAATAACCGGCTCATTTTTCTTATTAGGAACAACTGGATCCTTTGGTAAATCAAAAATATTTATTTGCTCAAAAGCTTTTGTCTTTTTGTTTTTCTTAGCTTTATCCTTTTCCTCGATGCTCTGAGTTTTTGCGTCATATGATAAAGTTACAATTCTATTCTCTAATTCAATAGTAAGCGTTCCTTCTTCAAATGAGCTTTTTGTAACTTTGGCACCAGTATAATAATCATTGTAATAGTGAATAATAGCATCATAAGCCTCTTGCTTTTTCAAAAATTCGTCCTTGTCACCAGAATCATCTTTCATTGTAAATTCTTCTATTACTTTGCCCTTTTCGTCACAAGACAATGTAATAATACGTGATTTGGTAGCAAGCTTAATAGATGGCTCACTTTCTCCTAATAGATCCTCAACAACCTCAAATTCTTCTGGTAATGAATCCATATAATTGGCTATTTTATTTCTTTTTCCACTAGGACTAAGCATAGTATCACTTCTCCTCAAAATGATTAATATGTTCCTAAATAGATTATAACAAATGCCATAATAAAAGGAAAAGCCCATATCAATAAGATATGAGCTTAATTGATAAATATTAAGTTAAAATCTCTGGGTTAGACTGAGTGTTATCATGCACGCCGTGTTCTTCCATTGTATTAATGATTGTATTTCGCACTAAACTGGCAATCTCGTGAGTCTTCATGCCGTTATATTCCTCATAATAGATTGGCTTACCAAATATAACCTTTGTATTAACAGGTCCTGGTTTTAAGCTATTAAAGGCAATATATGAATCTATAAGTGTAACAGGAACAATAGGTGCTTTTGCATTCATAGCACATTTAAAGCTACCTGGTTTGAAGCGTTGAACCAAATTACCATTTCGATCATAACCACCTTCAGAAAATAGAATGTAACGCTTTCCTTCCTTTACCTCCTTGGTAATCTGCTCCATTATTCGAACATTTTGACGTACATCATCGAGCGCCAACCTTTTAGCTCCTAGTAAGTCTACTAGCTCTCTAACTAAGAAGCCATAAGATTTTGCTTTGTCCATAACAAAAGTACAGGGATTATGATGAGCATACATGATACCTAATGCATCATATTTCCCCTGATGGTTGGGATACATTACATAACCACCATCTGTAGGGAGATTTTCGACGCCAAATACTTCTGTTGTTATGCGAGCACTTTTCATCAAATATCTAATAAGTCTAAGTGCATATGCGTATCTGACCTTTTCCGGATATCTATCCATATGCTTAGTCATTTTACGCATATGGGAAACCAACGAAGGTCCTCGTTTTAAATTAAGCAAGATTGCAATAAAAAATCTAATCATGAAATCTCCTAAAAATACAAAATATAGATATTAATCAATAGCACAATCTATATATATGTATTCTATCACAGGAGCGAAATAATTGCGAACAATTAAAGAGCCTCATACGAAGAATATTGAATTACCAAATGCTTTCCTGCTGTAATAGAGTCAGTAGACATATGATTAAGTTCTTTAATGTTCTCAATAAATTCTTCTTTATCTATGTAATCAGGCCCCATATACTGGTCGGCAATAGACCATAAAGTATCACCTGGCTGTATCTCGTAACTAGTGTAGTATGTGTATACTTCTCTACTATCCTCAGCGTCTGCTATATTTGAAAAAATGATAAATGAAAACAATAAACAAATAATACTGCCACTAAGTAAAAGTATACGATTTCTAACAATGGTTTTATTCCTTCTATTTGTTCTCATATTAACCTCCCAAATATTCGTTCGAAAACATCTGTTCTGAAATAAATATACAATCCGAACAATCGTTTGTCAATACTTTTCTCGAACAAAATTTCGGAAAATGTGTTTGCAAAAATATGTTCTTTATGCTATCTTAAATGTAAGAAAACGAAAGGAGTATTTCACTATGGCATACGGCAAAATTTCTGCAAAGCAGCGTGAGATTCTTGAAGTAATAAAAAGCGAGATTTTAAATAGAGGATATCCTCCTACTGTTAGAGAATTATGTGATGCTTGTAATCTTAAATCTACATCATCTATTCACTCTCATCTTGAGACATTAGAAAAAAATGGATATATTAGACGTGATCCTTCGAAACCACGTGCAATAGAAATCGTTGATGATAATTTTAATATGGTTAGACGTGAGGTTGTTAATGTACCAGTTGTTGGTAATGTTGCTGCCGGTCAGCCATTACTTGCAGTTCAAAATATCGACGAATACTTCCCTATTCCTGCTGAGCACATGCCTAATCAACAGGCTTTCATGCTTAAAGTAAAGGGCGAGTCCATGATTAATGCAGGTATTCTTGATGGCGATACAATTATTGTTATGCAACAGGATACAGCTAAAAATGGAGACATGGTTGTTGCTTTAGTCGAAGACAGCGCCACTGTAAAAACCTTCTACAAAGAAGACGGTTACATTCGACTTCAGCCTGAAAATGACAATATGGACCCAATTATCGTTCCAGATTGCCAGATTCTCGGAAAAGTCTTTGGAGTATTTAGATTCTTCTAAATATTAAACTATAAAAAAGCCTAGTGATGAATTATCTTACCTGATAATCTCACTAGGCTTTTTAAATTAGTTTAAATTCTATTTATCTTCCTTTGCCGCACATGCATATGGTATTGCAATAAATATAATACCACCAATCATATTACCAATTGTAACCCATAATAAATTATGGAAATATCCTGACAAAGTAACAGCTACACCGCAAGGATTAATTAGTGCTTCTGTAAGTAAAGTCATATTAGCAACACTATGCTCAAAACCTGTCGTTATAAATGCAAATAGACACCAGAAAACCATAATTAGCTTTCCTGCATCTGATTTACATCTAAATCCTGACCATACAGCAAGACAAACAAGCATATTGCATAAAACACCACGTGATAATAACTGAGCTGTAGTAGCTGACATTTTAGCAAGGGCTCCATTTGCCATAAATTCTCCTACTGCTCCATTTGATAATCCTGTAACATTATAAATTAATACAAGTACAATTGAACCGATCCAGTTTCCTAAATAGCATAATACCCAAAGTTTAATAGCATCTATTACAGTTACTTTCTTTTTTATTATACCTGCAGTCATAACCAAATTATTTCCGGTAAATAATTCAGCGCCTGCAATCACAACAAGCGAAAGTGCTATTCCAAAAGATAGTCCCATAACAAGTTTTGTAGTAGGGGCCCCAGAAAGCTGTCCACCAATTGTAAAAATTAACAAAATACCAAATCCTACATAAATTCCTGCAAGCATAGATATGAGAAAGTATCCCAAAGGATTCTTATTTAAAAGGGCTAGCTTGCTTACTGATGCATTTGAAACAGCTTCAAATTCTTCTCTAAACATATTTTTTCTCCTTTATTAGTATTAGTACCAATAATTAATGCTTATTATCAAAGTGAATTCCATCCCAATAAACGTTATTATTAACAATTGTTTCAGGCATTAGATCTACATCTTTAAGAGCATATTCTTTAAATTTTTCAAATCCTACTCTATCAATAATGTAACCGATGTGCTCTTTTCTAGCTGGTGCATTAGGAGAAATGTATTCTTCAACAAAGTCATATGTATTCTTTATAATCTTTACAATGTTATCTTCATCTGCCCAAACAAGAAAATCTTTTCCAAGTCTTGGATTTCTCTTTCCCGTACGTCCCATAATAGTAAGCTTATAATACTTCTTTTCAGAACGCGTCCAAGCTCTTGTAGGACATTTGGTAACACACACACCGCAGCCAATGCATTTTTCTGTATCACGAACTATTTTATAATTTTCCATTCTAAGAGCACCAACAGACAATGACTGACAGCCTTTAACGCATGCATTACAGCTTATACATCGATTTGGATCATACTGAGGCATTGTCATACCAATAATGCCAAAATCATGCATTCTAACCTTTGCACAATCATTTGAACAGCCAGTGCAAGCAACTTTAAAATGGAGATCATTTGGATAGATTTCTTTATCTATTCTTCTAGCTAATGCAGCTGTATTGTAATTTGCAAAAGGACATACATTATTACCTATGCAAGCACTTACGTTTCTAGTTCCTGAAGCGCTATAGCCTTTTTCTCTATCCTCATCATATTGATTAATTCCAACCTTATCGATAATTGGTTGAAGCTTTTTATTTACTTCCTCCATATCTTCAAGATGAATTCCTTCAATTTCAAAACCTTGACGAGTAGTTAAATGAACAAAGCCATTGCCATATTTCTGAGCAATCTCCTGAACCATACCAAGTATCTCAGCGTCACAATATCCTCCAGGGACACGAATACGAGAAGCCCCTATACCGCGCTCTTTAGAAATACGCCAAGCATTCTTTTTTGCTTTCTTTGTATTTATATCTAAAGACATCTTATTTCCTCCTACTATTATATAAAGTCATAGTCTTTCTTTACCTTTTCTATAGGTTTGACTATGCTATTTTAAGATACTGTGGATTGGTATAGTCCTCCTACCACTTGATGGTTTTTGAAAGGCTCCAACCACAGTCTCTTTGTTCATTTGTTAATCAGTTAGTTACCGCATGACGGTTTATCAAGAAGTAGGTTACGATTGCAAGGAGCCCTGTGGATCTTAAAACAGTATCAATCTATTTTAAGGAGGTCCTATATGATTTTTGTAGGAATTGATATCGCTAAAGATAAGCATGATTGCTTTATCACTAACACCGATGGAGAAGTTCTTTTCAAGTCCTTTACCATCACCAACAACCTTGATGGGTTCGATGAACTTTATCAGAAAATAGAATCTGTTATGGAAGATGTTTCTAAAGTAAAAGTAGGCCTAGAAGCCACTGGACACTATAGTTACAATCTTCTTGGATATCTTCTTGATAAAGGTTTGCCGACCTACGTTATCAACCCGCTACATACAAATCTGTACAGAAAAAGTCTAAGCCTTAGACAGACGAAAACGGATAAGGTAGATGCCCATACAATTGCTTCTATGCTAATGTCTGATGTGAACTTAAAGTCCTACTCAGACACATCGTACCACAACGAAGAACTTAAGTCACTAACACGTTATCGCTTTGATAAGGTCAAAGAACGTGCAAAGCTCAAAACTTCTATTTCCAGACTTGTCTGTATCTTATTTCCAGAACTGGAAAAGCTTGTTCCGACTCTTCATCAGAATTCTGTATATGAACTCCTTTACGAATTCCCTGGGGCAAAGCACGTAGCCAATGCTCATCTTACAAGACTATCTAATCTTATAGAAACAGCATCCAAGGGACATTACACCAAAGATACAGCCATTAACTTTAGAGAAGCTGCCAGAACTTCTATTGGTTCAAATATGCCAGCTAAATCTCTAGAACTGAAGCACACCATAAAGCTCATTCGTGAACTAGATGCCGAAATTGAAGAGATTGAAAATGAAATCAAAATCATCATGGATGAAATCAACTCCCCAATTCTTAGCATTCCCGGAATTAGTTACCGTATGGGGGCAATGATTATTGCCGAAATAGGCGATTTCAACCAGTTTTCTTCTCCTGATAAGATACTAGCCTTCGCTGGTATGTCGCCTTCCACGTATCAGTCAGGCCAGTTAGATAACTGCTATGCACGAATGGAAAAGCGTGGTTCCAGATATCTCCGGTACGCTCTGTATAATGCTACAGCATATGTTTGCTTATGGGATCCAACATTCAAGGCTTACCTTGCCAAGAAACGATCCGAAGGTAAACATTACTATGTTGCATTATCGCATGCAACAAAGAAACTGGTTCGAGTCATATATCAGCTTGAATCATCTGGTCAGCAATACATAAAAGCTAATTAATCATTCCAATATCATATCTTCTTGTCAGAGCACCATTACTGATGCTCTATTTGTCATGCAATTTTCAAGGTACTGATTACGATGACATCAATCATCGCGACTATATTCAAAACATAACTGTTTTAAAACTTTTTATTGACTTTCTCTAATAGTTAGTCTTTTTATATATTAAATGTCCTACTTTATACTGAATTTAACCGATACAGGTTCAAGTCCTTCCGAACTTACGGTAAGTACTGCTTCACCGGTCTTACCGATAGTCTTAAGATATGTTCCACCCATACCGCCGTTTAAGGTAATTGTCTTAGGTCCTATGATTTCAAGCGGGCCTTCAACAGATAAGGTAACAGGATCGTTGGCAAAAGGAAGTACGCTTCCCAGTCCATCTTCAAAAGTTAATCTAACAGCCGCAACATCATATGTATGCTCTTCATGAAGCACATTATGGCTAACCTTGGCGTTAATTACAGGCTTAAATACCGAACCTTTAATAACCGTCGCAACAACTTTACCATCCTTAATCGCTTCAAACTTATAAGATGCCGCTCGATCTCCCCAGTTACCTATGTACTTGGCATAAAGGTCAACCGCCTGCTTCATGGTCATATGATTAACAACTATAAGCTTAGCAATTACTCTTAAGTACTTCTTCGGCATTCTTGTAAGGCCGTACTTTGCAGCAGCATTCAAAATGCTTTTAACCTGCTCTTCCACCTTAGGGCTAAATCCCTCTTCCTTCATAAGAACGCCCACATAATCGTCGATTTCTATAGGTCCATGAGGAAGATTAACGAACTTCGTGCTGTCTGCACTAAACTCTGTTATGAATGTATCTCCCTTATACATCTTAACCGAATCTGCGTTAGTAAAAGCGTATACCTCACCGCGAATCGACTCCGGTTCTTCTCCGATATCCATATTGGAACTTATCGTAAGTATCGGATCGGCATCCTGCTGCATTGCATATATGGATGCCGCAAGCTTAGGATTGCGGAAGATATCCATTACACCGTGGTGACAGATATGATCACCCGAACCGAAATCTCTGTGTGTATTATAATCAAACATGCACCATCCGAATGAGCCCGTTATATCATCATGACTTGCAACCGCATCAAGAACTCTTGCGTGACGAAGTGCATGCTCAGTTCTGTGCGCTACCGTATCATAACTTTTCGTCGGGAACATATGACCGTTATACTCGGTTACAAGATACGGCTTATTCATATCGCTCGTAATTTTCTTCTTAGGTTCCGCACCGACTGTCTCTCCGTTATGAACGAAATCATTATATGTATATACATCCTCAAGAAGATGCATCTTCTTATCACATCTTACGCCGCCCGTCTGTCTTGAAGGATCAAGCTTATGTGCAAGAAGATTGGTCTTCTCATACAATTCATCGCAATCAACAGACTCGTTAATTCTTACACCCCAGAGAATAATTGAAGGATGATTCCTGTACTGCTCAATCATCTCCTTGGCATTAACAAGTGCCTGATCTTTCCAAGCATCGTCACCTATATGCTGCCAGCCCGGGAACTCCGTAAATACCAGAAGTCCGAGTTCATCGCATTTATTGATAAAATCATGTGACTGTGGATAATGCGAAGTACGTACCGCATTTACATGTAATTCTTCTTTCAAAATCTTAGCATCGTATTCCTGCATGCTCTTCGGCATTGCATATCCTACATATGCGTATGACTGATGTCTGTTAAGACCTCTTATCTTAATTCTCTTGCCGTTAAGATAGAATCCGTCATTCTTGAATACCGCTTCTCTAAAGCCGAAACGAACCTCGTTCTCATCTCTTAATACACCGTCAATCTTAAGAATCGACTTAACGGTATAAAGAATCGGTGTATCTATTGACCACTCAAGCGGAAGAATCGGCTTATACATTACGAAATTCTTCTCTCGAATCTCTACTCTGTCAGCAACAAGCGGAATGTCAGCTCCGTCAGGACCGGTTAAAGCATGCGTAACGGTTCCACCCACACCTGATTCAGACAATGTATCTTCCACGCATAAAGAATATGTTCCGTTCTCGTGTCTTATCGAATATACGAAAGAATCCGTAAAATGCGCCTTATCCTTAACCGTAAGCGTAACATCGCGGTAGATTCCGCCATATGTCAAATAATCTATTACAAGACCAAAAGGAGGGACATTCAATGATTCGCGACTGTCTACTTTAATCTTAACCTTATTGGCACCCGCATGAACATATGGGGCAATATCTACAGAAAATGCCGTATATCCTGTATGATGCTGCAATATTTCCTTATCATTGATAAAAAGCACAGCGTCATGTGCTGCAGCACCTACTTCAAGAACAAGTGCCTTATCAAGCCACTCTTCCTTAATCTCTATATCTCTCTCATAAAAGGAAACCATCTGATATAATTTCTCGGAGAAATAATGGAACGGTATCTCTTTAACCGTATGCGGAATACGAACCATAGTCGCCTGCTCACCCTCAGGGTAGAACGACCAGTTGTCGTTAAGATAAATTTTCTCGATCATCTGCCTGCTCCTTTATAGTTATTCTTCTTCAATGCTAATTATAACATAAAACAGGCACTTTTTGTATAAAAAAAGCGGTATCAACCGCTTTTCGTCTATCTTAGAATAGCATATTTAAATATTGATACGAATTGCAATACAGTTCCAATCAATACAAAGATGTGGAACGTCGCATGTATGTACCTCTTCTTCTCATCAATTGCATAGAGACTTGCACCCACCGTGTAGGACACACCTCCAAGCAGAAGGTAGATAAATCCGGGCATCGTAAGCGCTGCGATCGTAGGCTTTATAAACAATATAATTATCCAGCCGATTCCGATATAGCATGCCATCGAGAGCTTCGTATATTTCTCAAAATCAATCGCAGTAAAAACTGTTGCAAAAACGCATAACCCCCAGACTATGCCGAATATCGTCCAGCCTATCCATGTTCTGTACTCGCGAAGCGGTCCGAGCGCCACTATCGTATATGTACCGCCGATAAGATAATATATAGTGCAATGGTCTAAAACCTGCATAACTTTCTTGCCCATCTCGACTTTCGGATGAATGCCGTGATACACACTCGACATTGTATATAATGCAATCAATGAGGAACCGTAAATAGCCGATCCCACAACATAATAAGCATCCTTCCGTAATGCTGAGAAAACCACACAAAGAATAAGCGCAACTATTCCGAAAGCTCCACCCACTATGTGAGTGACCATATTTGCTATCTCTTCACCCTTTGTGTAATCCGGTAATAATCTGTCTTTAAGCTTAGTTCTTGGTGCCATTTTTCTAACTCCTTTAAAACCTATTGTCGATTTTATCGACCTATTGAATTATAACACTATGTGATGTAGTTTTCAATACTACATTGCATGCTTTTCCAACAAAAAAGGTTTACCCAAAAGGATAAACCTTAATGCGGGTGACAGGACTTGAACCTGCACGCTCTCGCACAAGAACCTAAATCTTGCGTGTCTGCCAATTCCACCACACCCGCACATCGCACACTCTTTACAGAGTGCGCGCTGTGAAAACCTAGTTGATCGTTACGCGCCCCATCGGCACTTTTTCCCAATTCTTCGTGTTAACCTTTACATTATGCTCTTCCATCATCTTCTTAAAGAAAGAACTGTTCATACCGAAATAAGCGGACAGTACTTCTTCCTTAATCTCTATCCCCTGTTCCTTAGCCATGGCAATTACATACTTATCCGCATAAGCCTTCTCGGTTATCGCAGTAAGTATATCATTTTCATCAAGCTTTGTCGACGCCTGCTTCTCGGTTAAGCCTTCGTAGATTGTCTGAGCCTTTACAGACAGCTCGGCCAACTCGCTTTCTTCAATCATAAAGCCT
>JAEEGH010017147.1_pt1 | contig 15485 bp, 11 predicted proteins | sample 9134181 | NCBI WGS metagenome assembly JAEEGH01 (sample SAMN16246544, study PRJNA631951) | gut metagenome | biome: gut microbiome; feature: rumen; material: DP-attached | host: Bos | place: Iran: Karaj | collected 2018-10 | reverse complement strand
TTTTTCGTAATTTTGCAGTCAAATCATTGATATTTTATGGAAATTAAACGACCTTTACTACTTATTTCCAATGATGACGGCTATCAGGCGAAGGGTATCCGTCAGCTGGTGGAGATGGTTTCCGACTATGGCGACATCATCGTCTGTGCCCCGGAAGATGCCCGCAGCGGCTTCTCCTGTGCCTTCTCCGCCACCATACCGTTGAGGCTGTATCTTCGGGAGAAGCGCGAAGGTGTCGAGATCTGGTCGTGCAACGGCACACCCGTCGATTGCGTGAAGATGGCCTTGGCCGAAATCTGTCCCCGGAGGCCTGATATGGTCATTGGCGGCATCAATCACGGTGATAATGCCTCCGTCAATGCCCATTACAGCGGAACGATGGGGGTCACCCTCGAAGGCTGTATGAAGTACATCCCCTCCGTAGCCTTCTCGCTCTGTGACCATCGCGACGATGCCGACTTTGAGCCTCTTCATCCGCTTATCCGCGAAATCACCGCTAAGGTGCTGGCCGACGGCCTGCCTAAAGGCGTGTGTCTGAATGTGAACTTCCCGCTCCTCCCCACCTACAAGGGAGTTAAGGTCTGTCGTATGGCCTATGGCACCTGGGGTAGCGAGGTGACGAAGTGTCATCATCCCCGTGGTTACGACTACTGGTGGATGGTGGGCCACTACACCAACGATGAGCCCGAAGCCGAGGACACCGACCGCTGGGCTCTCGATCACGGCTACGTCGCCATCACTCCCACCCAGATCGACCTCACCGCCCACTCCGCCATCTCCCTCATCGACTCCTGGGATCTTGGTAATCATCTGTAAACCGTAAACTGTAAACTGTAAACAAATGAAATACTACCTCATCGTCGGCGAAGCCTCTGGCGACCTCCACGCATCCCATCTGATGCGCTCGTTGAAGGAAATTGACAACGAGGCTGATTTCCGTTTCTTCGGCGGCGACCTGATGACGGCCGTCGGCGGCACGCGTGTCCGCCATTATCGCGACTTGGCCTATATGGGCTTGATCCCCGTGTTGCTGCACCTTCCGACCATCCTGAAGAATATGAAGTTCTGCAAACAGGATATCCAGTCGTGGCAACCTGACTGCGTCATTCTGGTGGACTATCCGGGCTTCAACCTGAAGATTGCCGAGTATGTAAAATCGCGGACAAACATCCCCGTTTATTACTACATCTCTCCGAAGATCTGGGCTTGGAAGGAGCACCGCATCAAGAACATCCGTCGCGATGTCGATGAACTCTTCTCCATCCTGCCCTTCGAGGTGGATTTCTTTGAGAAAAAGCACCATTACCCCATCCACTACGTGGGTAATCCCACGGCCGATGAAGTGCGTTCGTATTTGGCTTCTTCCCCGCCAGCCGGCGGGGAAGATAAGCCCATCATTGCCTTACTTGCCGGTTCCCGCCGTCAGGAGATCAAAGACAACCTCCCCGCTATGATCGAGGCCGTTTCGCCCTATATGAACGACTATCGTGTCATCCTCGCCGGAGCCCCGGGCATCGACGCCGACTATTACGCCACCTTCGTCAAGGGGAGTGGGGTAGAGGTGGTCTATAACGAGACCTATCCGCTGCTGGCAAAGGCCCACGCCGCCCTCGTCACCAGTGGCACCGCCACCCTCGAGACGGCCCTCTTCAACGTGCCGCAGGTGGTCTGCTACAAACTCCCCCTGCCCAAAATCGCCCGCATCGTGCGCCGTTATCTCATCAAGGTGCCTTACATCTCGCTCGTCAACCTCATTGCCGACCGCGAAGTGGTCACCGAACTCCTGGCAGACACCTTCACCGTCGGCCATATCCGTCACGAACTGGAGCGCATCCTCTCTGGTCCCGACCGCGACCGTATGCTCGAAGGCTACGCCGACGTCTCCCGCCGCCTCGGTGACCAGTGCGCCCCCGACAACGCCGCCAAGCTTATATATAGCTACTGTGCGCAGCCAAAAAATTCGTTTAATTCGTGAAATTCGTTGTCGAAAATAAAGAATAATAATATAATAATTGTATGAAAAAGATTTTAGTTTTTGCCCTGATGGCTGTAGCAGCCCTCACGGCCAGCGCCCAGAACATCCAGTTGCACTACGACTTCGGCCGTAACATCTATCCCGATCAGGAGCCTGACCGTCAGAAAGTCACCGTCACGCTCGAGCAGTTCAAAGCCGACCCTTGGGGTTCGTGGTATTACTTCGTCGACCTCGACCTCACTAGCAAGTTCTTCCGTAGCGCCTACACCGAGATTTCCCGTGAGTTCAAGCTCGGCAAGGATACTCCTTTCGCCGCCCACATAGAGTATAATGGCGGTCTGGGCCGAGATGACATCCGTAGTTTCCAGCACGCCGCCCTCCTCGGTGGAGCCTACAACGGCCATAACGAAGACTTCACGAAGACCTGGTCGGTGCAGCTGATGTATAAGCGTTTCTTCAAGAGCTACGACTACACCTGGGCCTACAACAGTTTCCAGTTGACAGGTGTGTGGGGGTTGACGTTTGCCAACAAAAAATGCACTTTCTCGGGCTTTATCGATTTCTGGCGCGCTGAGAACAGCAAGCCGGATCACTATGGCCACGGTATGCTCGTCATCCTCTCCGAGCCGCAGTTCTGGTACAACTTCACACCGCACTTCAGCGTCGGTTCCGAGGTGGAGATCAGCAACAACTTCATCTACAACACCTACGACGACAAGACGTTCTTCATCAATCCCACCGTCGCCCTGAAGTGGAATTTCTAAAGTTCAAAGCTCAAAGTTCAAAGTTCAAAGTCTAAGATAGTCCTTCGATTTCTCCGTTGACGATGGTGATGCGTTCTGCCTGCGGACTCTTCGGCAGTCCCGGCATACGGAGCATATCACCCGCGATGGCCACGATCATTTCCGAGCCGCAGTTCAGGATCACGTCGCGGATGCGGATGGTAAATCCCTCGGGCGAGCCATAACGGGTAGAGTCCGCCGAGAATGAGAACTGTGTCTTGGCGATGCAGACGGGATAGTGTGCGATGGCGCCGTCGTCGTCGGTAAACGATTTGCGCAGTGATTCCAGCTTCTTCGTCACCGTCTTGCCGTATTCCACTGCCGATGCGCCGTAGATACTCTTGCACACCTTCTCTATCTTGTCCTCCAGCCGGTCCGTCTCCTTATAGGTAAAGCGGATGGGCAGGGGCTGCTGCTTGTCGATCGTCTCAACCACGGTCTGCGCCAGCTCGATGGCACCCTCGCCACCCTTCAGGAAAGCTTCGTTCACGGCAAAGCCTACCTCCAAGTCCTCACAGTTCTTGCGCACGATCTCTATCTCCTCCTCCAGATCCTCATCGTGGCGGTTGAGCGTCACTACCACCGGCTGTCCGAAGCCCTGCATATTGCGGATGTGGCGGTTCAGGTTCTTCAGACCCTCGGTCAGTCCCTTGGCGTTCGGTTCCTTGATGTGATCGAGATCCACGCCGCCGTGCATCTTCAGACCCTGCGTAGTGGCCACGATGACCACCAGTCGCGGCAGCAGTCCTGCCTTGCGGCACTTGATGTCGAAGAACTTCTCTGCGCCGAGGTCTGCACCGAATCCGGCCTCCGTCACCACATAGTCGCTGTAGCTCATAGCCATCTTCGTGGCCACCACGCTCGAACAGCCGTGGGCGATGTTGGCAAACGGACCGCCGTGGATGAAGGCCGGTGTGTGCTCCGTCGTCTGCACGAGGTTCGGGTTGAGGGCATCCCTGAGCAGCACGGTGATGGCTCCGGCCACGCCGAGGTCTTTCACCTTAAACAGCTTGCCGTCGGAGGTGACGCCCAGCACGATATTCTCGATGCGGCGCTGCAGGTCTTCTTCGCTCGTCGCCAGGCAGAGGATGGCCATCAGTTCCGAGGCGGGGGTGATGTCGAAGCCCGTCTCATTCACCACGCCGTCGCCTCGCAGACCCGTCACCACGTTGCGCAGGCTCCGGTCGTTCACGTCGAGCACGCGCTTCCAGTAGATCTCCCGCAGCGAGAAACCGTCCTTGCGGTGCTGGTAGATGTAGTTGTCTAAGAGGGCGCTGATGGTGTTGTGCGCGGAGGTCACCGCGTGGAAGTCGCCCGTGAAGTGCAGGTTGATCTTCTCCATCGGCAGCACCTGGGCATAGCCGCCACCGGCAGCACCGCCCTTGATGCCGAAGCAGGGGCCGAGCGACGGCTCTCTGAGGGCCACTGCTGCCTTCTTGCCGATCTTGTTCAGACCCAGTGTGAGGCCGATGCTCACGGTGGTCTTGCCGATGCCCGCCTTCGTCGGACTGATGGCCGTCACCAGTATCAGTCGGCTCTTCTTCACTTTCTTCTCGTCGATCAGGCTCACCGGCACCTTGGCCATATAGCGTCCGTACGGCTCTATCTCTTCAGGGGCGATCCCCAACTGTGTGGCGATCTCGCCAATGGGCAGCAATTCGCATTCCCGCGCAATCTGTATGTCAGTCTTCATCGTTTATAATTTTTAATTGCGCCGCAAAAGTAAGGATAATTCCCGAATTATCCGTCGTTTTAGCCTTTGTTTTAAGTGATTTTAAAATATAATTAGGTAAATGGGGCTCGCAAATGTTCTTGCAAGCCCCATCCTTCTCATCCATCATCCATGGACTAGTTCACGTCGTTGCCGCCGCCGTTGCTGCCACCGCCACCGTTGTCGCCACCGCCGTTGTCTCCACCGTTGGTCCCGCCGCCAGTGTTACTGCCGTTGTCACCGCCAGTAGTTCCACCGCTGGTGCCGCCGTTCGAACCGCCGCTACTGCTACCGCCGTTGTTGCCGGGCACGGGAGCCTGGTAGTCAATCGGATAGAGCACACGCTGGTATTTCGGCTTCTGCTTCGTACCGATGTTCGTGGTCTCGAGATATCCCAGTACCTCGAAGGTGCACAGATCCTTGAACTTCTTCGAGGTCAGCTCCTCGCCCTTGGCGTTCTCGGGGATGAAGTTGATACGCACGCCCTCGATCTGGTCAACGGAAACGCTTTTGAGCTCTACGACGCCCTTCGAATTGATGTTCGGGGTGAACGTTCCGAGGCCGTCCCACTTCACGGGCTGGCCGCTCTTCAGGAGTTCCACCATGACGGTGGTCAGCTTCTGGAGCACACCCTCGACGATATCGCGTGAGTACACGCTCTGGTCGAAAGCCACTCGTTCAATCAGACCGCGCAGGGTCAGGGTCTCAGGCCAGTAGGGAACGAGGAACCACTTGCCGTAGGCGGTAGAGTCGTCGTTCTTGTTCTGACGGGCCGCAACTGGAAATGCAATAGTGTTTACTGCCATAACTTTACATTGTTTGTTTAAATTACACATTCCGCTAAGTGTCATCCCTTGTTTCTCCGCGCGAAAAGCCTTTGCCGGCTCTGTGAAAAGCCTTTGTTCTCTTCGGGAGGCGCCTGTTCCCTCAGAGGGAGAAGGGCTTGCCGCAGCAAAGACAAACAGAATTTCCTTAGACACTACAAAGGTACTACTTTTTTCAAATATATAAGAATATTTCATCAACTTTCTTCCCCTGTTTAGATGTATTTATTATATGATGACGATTATTCAGTATTGAGCATTAATCTCACAATTTTCCCATTTTCCTATTTTCCCATCGTACTATTTTGCATTTTCGCGGCGAGAAAGAAATAGTCATATAAGATTTTATATATATTATAATATATATAAAATTATAATTATATAAATATAACTGATAATTTATATTACTTCCCTCTCACAATCCTATTCACCCCATCCAATTATTTGTTGCACCCAAGACAATCAAACAACCCAAATAGGAAAATGGGAAATTGGGAAATTGGGAAGTCCACCAAAGTCTTTGTCAAAATATTTAAATGAAACCCGCCTCTCCCAGCATTTCACTCTGGGCTGAGATGGATAATATTCACTTTGGAGGTAAAAAACAATGGTTTGTGATAAAAAGTGTGAAAATATTGCAATAATCCCGAGTTTATTAATTTAGTTTTATAGGAAATGCCTAACTTTGTAAGCCAAACTTAATAAAATCGTAAGATTCTTATAAAATATAATTTATATGAGTATCAGTAAAGATGTCATCAAACAGTGCTTGATTAGTAAGCAGCGCGAAGTGGATGAGGCGGTGATTGTGAATCGTCCCATAGACTTTGAGGAGAACGGCAACTATGTGATAGTTGGCGTGAGACATGCGGGTAAGTCGTATCTGCTGTATCAGCGTGTTCGTCAACTTCAGGCAGCAGGAAAAGGATGGGACGAGATTCTATTTGTGGACTTTGAGGATGAGCGTCTGGCGGAATTCCAGACGGAAGACTTCAACAGTCTGCTGGAGGCCCATCTGGAACTGTATGGTAAGAAGCCTGTAGTGTTTCTGGACGAGGTGCAGAACATTCCGCACTGGGACAAGTTTGTGCGGAGACTGACTGATGCTAAATACAGGGTATATGTGACTGGCAGCAATGCGAAGATGCTGAGCAAGGAGGTAGCAACGACACTGGGTGGACGCTTCTTCATTTATGATGTGTACCCATATTCATTCAAAGAGTATCTGGCAGCGCAGCAGGTGAATCTGAAAGAACATTGGGAGTATGACACCATCCAGAGAAGCGAGGTGAAACGACATCTGAATGAGTACTTCTATTATGGCGGTCTGCCAGAGATCCTGTCGTTTAAGAACAAGCGGGCGATGTTGTCGAGCCTGTATCAGAAGATTTATCTGGGCGACATCTGCGCCCGAAACAACATTAAGAACGACAGGGTGTTGAACATCCTGATCAAGAAAATGGCGGAGAGCGTAAAGCAACCGTTGTCCTATAACAGGCTGAAGAACGTGATAGTGGCAACAGGGTCGTCTATCAGTGTGCCTACTACGATAGACTATGCGGAATACGCCTCTGACAGTTGGCTGATACTGCCCATAGAGAACGAGGTGGGGAAGCTGACGGAGAAAGAGACACAGAAGAAATACTACTTCGTTGACAACGGACTGCTGAACCTGTTCTTAATGAACTCAGAGACATCGCTATTGGAGAACATGGTGGCGGTTGAACTGTGCAGGCGGTATGGCAAGAAGAATGTGTATTATCTGAACGCAGAGAAGGAGATAGACTTCATTGTGCCTGACAAGAAGCTGGCCATACAGGTATCCTACAGCGTCAAGGATGAGACCACATACAACAGGGAGGTGCCACCACTGGTGAAGTATGCCAAGGCGCACCAGGACTGGAAGTGCCTGCTGATTACTTATGATGAAGAAGGCACGGAGGAAGGAATACCCGTGGTGCCGGTTTGGAAGTGGCTGATGGAGGTGTGACATCCTCGCCCACATCCACAAGTTGAGCAAAGGAAATGATGGCGGCTTGTTTCTAACCGACTGACTTATGTAACAGAAAATCTGGAGCAGCGAGAGCAGAGTCCGCTCGGCTTTGCCGCTTGCTACCGAAGGGACGCAAGAAGCTCGCTTGCACTATGCCGAGTCGTGACGGATTTCGACAACGTCAAATTCAGCAATAACAGAAACAATCATGTCAAGATTGTAATGACACAAAAGGGACTGTCCCCGTTGTGATATTCATTATTCTCAATTGCAAAGATATTAAACTTTCTTCTATATTAGGATAGAAGGAGCACCAAATTTATGTCTTTTTTACATTTTCGGAAAATTCGGGGTTTATTTCTGTCGCTCATTTTTGCGTCTCTTTTGTATCAAGCGAACTTCGGTCATGCGAATTCTTGATTTCCTCCTGTAACATTTTCGCTTCCTACCTACTATATAATAGGAAGAAATAACTATCTTTGTACCGTGATTGCGTTTTTAAACAAAGAAAAATGAAAGAAAAATGAAAAAAATGGTGTTTCCGTAAAAAACGAGGGGTCTGAAGTGTCTTATATATAGAAGTGCCCCAAAACGGGGTGCAATGATTTGAAAGACTGATATGCTTGATAAGAGAATACTTGAACAGCTTTTCCGCCGGAACTACAGCGAGATGATTCATCTGGCCAGAGTCTTGTTGGGTGATGATGGTGAGGCTGAGGACGTAGTACAGGACATCTTTCTGCGAATTGTCGACAGCGACATTCTCCGACCTGAAGGTCTGAGTGTGGCACGCATTCCGCCCAAGAACGATTCCTATCTCCTTATTGCCGTACGCAATGCTTGTCTGAACAAGATACGGCAAATGCAACTGCATGAACAGGTAAAGAACCTATTGCCTATAGAAGACGAGACAGACCTGCAACCCATTGACAGGCAATTGGAGCAACTTGAAGATATTTCGGCTTTCGTGAACGAGCAACTGGAAGAACCGCATCGCAGCATCTTCCACCTCCGTTTCGACGAAGATCTGACTATCGCTGAGATTGCCCATCGGCTTGGTCTGAATCCGAATACCGCTTACAAGTATCTCGCCCTAAGCATTCAGAAAATCAGAAATCACTTCAATCATTAAAAGATTATTGCAATGGAAACGACAAGTGAAAACATCCGCCAGCTACTGGAAATGCTCGACAATCCCGAAGCATACACTGAGCAGGAAATCCAGGAAATCATCAATCGTGATGAAGATACACGTGAGACCTACCGCATGATGGTAGAAGGCAAACGCAGCAGTCGCCAGCGTCAGGCAAACAAGCCCGTCGATGTGGAGGCTGCATGGCAAAAGTTCAATGAGATACACCAGTCCAAAAGTCATGGTTTTGGCTGGATAAAGATAGCTGCCTCTTTTATCGGAGTATTGCTTGTGTCAGGTTTTGCCTTTGCTGCCATTCAGATTGTAAGATACACTCAGCAGAATACGCCAAAGACTGAGGAGGTCATCAATACTCCAAAGCCCACAAATGTTACTCCCACTGATACGCTGACCACTGACACCTTAGCAGTGCCACAACCCATCATCTACGACAACATCCCTCTGGAAAAGATGCTGCCAGAGATAGCCGCTCATTACGATGCCAATGTCACGTTTGCTAATGACGAAGCCCGACAACTCCGTTTCCGTTTCGTGTGGCATCCACAGAAGGGCATCGATCAAGTGGTAAGCGACCTCAACCAGTTCGAGCGTATGACCGTTACGCTGAAGGATAACCAAATCACTGTAGAATAGTCAGCCGCCATGAACAGATATATTACTCTCATTCTTGCCCTGTTGCTGACTGTCAGTACACAGGCACAGAAACGAATATCGCGTGAATACAATAACGAATCCCTCTCCGATGCGCTGAGACAACTCAGTGAGCAACAGACTGGCTACACCATTTATTTCCTCTATAACGAATTGGAGGACTTCCGTATCACCACTACTGTAAAGAACAAGCACTTGCCAGAAGCCATCCAGCAGATGATTGGTTTCTATCCCATCCGAGTCACTACAAGTACTGAAGAGGACGGACGTAAGATTTTCGTGGAGTGCATACAGAAAACGGAATCCCGTTACAAGGGCACCATCATCGACGAAACAGGCCAGCCCGTAGCCTATGCCAATGTCTACCTGCTTCATCCATCTGATTCCTCTCTTATCAGTGGAGGCGTGAGCAACGAGGCTGGTCTCTTCGTCATCCCATGTGAAACAACTCCAGTCCTCGCCCGAATATCTTTCGTAGGTTACAAAACTTTATATAAGCAATGTAATAGCACAGAACTTGGCACAATACGTATGCAACCTGAGACAATGACAATCAAAGGCGTAGTTGTAACAGGCGAGCGTCCCAAGGTGCAGTTGCAAGGCAATTCTTTGGTGATGAATGTTGAGGGCACAGTAATGGAACGAATGGGCACCGCCGAAGATGTGCTTTCCCGTGTACCGACTATTTCAAAGAAAGGAGATGCCTTTGAAATCCTGGGAAAAGGAGTGCCATTGATTTACCTAAATAATCGTAAACTGACCGACTTGCAAGAACTGAGGAACATCCAGTCGGACAACATCAAGAACATCGAGGTGATTCAGAACCCAGGTGCCCGATATGATGCATCCGTCAATGCGGTCATTATCATTCGTACCAAACGCGCTGCGGGCGAAGGCTTGGGTGTAGAGTTGTCATCATGGAGTCGCAAGGGACATGGTTTTGCGAATAACGAGCGCATCAACATAACCTACCGCACAGGAAAGTTGGAACTGTTTGCAAATCTCTTCGGTGCTTACAATAAGCGGTGGGAAAAAAGTGAGTTTGAACAGACCGTCTTTGCTGACACGCTGTGGGTAATTACCAACAAGCAGAAAGACAAGGTTTACAATCCATTCCTTGAAGGTCGCTTTGGCTTCTACTACCAGCTTAACGATAACAACTCTTTTGGCGGTTTCTATCAGAACACCTACGACTACGTGAAGACTTGGAGCGACTATGACGATGATTTGCAAGCCAATGGCACCATGTATGACCACCTGCGGAACAACAGTATAAGCAGAGCCGAAGGTGCGCCCAAACACCAAGCGAATTTATACTACACTGGTAAGATAGGAAAGCTCGCTATTGACTTCAATGCCGACTATACCTATCGTGACCAGCGCAACCGCAACCAGCAGCAGGAGCTGAGCGACGAGTATGAAGACCGCGACGTGAATACCTACGCCCTGACAAGTAGTCGCCTAATAGCAGAGAAGCTTTTCGTGACGCATCCGATTGGGAAGGGGCAGATTGAAGTGGGCGAAGAATATACCAATACGCGTTGGAATAGCAGTTTCGAGAATGCAGAAGGTTATATCGCCAATAGCAATAACGAACAGCACGAGCAGGCTATTGCCCCCTTCATAGAACTACGCCAACAGATAGGTCGCCTTCAGTTTTCTGCAGGTTTGCGCTATGAGCATGTGACGTCGGAATATTTCGTTGGTGGTGTCCGTCGAGATGAACAATGTCGTACCTACGATGATTTCTTTCCATCGGTTTCCTTGTCTACCTCTATGAAGAAGGTACAACTATCCTTCAGTTATGCCAAGCGCACTGTGCGCCCCTCTTACTGGCAGTTGAGCAGCGATGTCGTCTACGAGAACCGCCTGAACATGCAGACGGGTAATCCCTATCTGAAGCCTGTCAAATACCATAACATAAATACAATGGCAATATGGAAGTGGCTCTATCTCAATGTAAACTTCTCTCATTGTGTAGACCCAATCCTCTACACGGTAGAAAGTTTAGAGAGTGACAGCAAGGTGAACCTTGTGACCCACAAGAACTACGACTATGCCGATTGGATTACGATCACGCTGGGCGCACAGAAGAATGTCAAATTGGGTCACGAAGTCACATGGACTCCGCAATACAATATATCACTGATGAAGCCGTGGCTCAAAGCGGAGTTTTTGGGTGAGCAGAAGTGTTTCAATCATCCTATGTTGTCCCTACAATTGGGCAACATAGTCACCCTGCCTCACGACTGGCTTGTGCAAGCAGACTTCAACGTGCATACCCACGGCGACACTGGCTCGAATGCCCGTTTCGATTGCACCAACCCCATCCTCTCGCTCAGCGTTGGCAAGGACTTCTTTAAGCGTCGCCTAAATATCAAACTCTCAGGCAACGACATCTTCAATGGTGGCATTAACCGCTTCACGCTCTATAGCAACCGCATGATGTTCCGCAAGATAGAGGACAATGATTCCCGTTGTGTCACATTCTCCCTGCGTTACCGCTTCAACGTCACCCCGTCGAAGTATAAAGGTACTGGTGCTGGTAATGCAGAAAAGAACAGATTATAAAATGATCTAGTACGGGGTCCCGGCATCGTGCATCACCTTGCCTTGCAGGACCTCGCCTCTTTTCTCTGCGTCACGCCCAATAACCTGAGCACCATCCGCAAGGATATTACGTTCGAAGCGAGAAAATAGCGCCACTTTCTTTAAGTAGTTTAAGACTTTCACCCTCGGCACCCGATTTCCAGGCTTTGCCGAGGGCTTTTTTGTGCCGTTTTTCCGTACCTTTGCCAAACAAAACTGATGAATTATGAACTGATTGCAGTCAAATAAGCGTTACAATTTAGCACTTTTTTTGAAGCAACTATTTTTCTACATTGTTTAATATCAGTGTTTTAAGTTAAAAAACGCTGTAACACCCCTGTTGTGTGATTCTCCGCCTTTTCCTTGTGCGTACCAAATAATAGACATATCTTTGCAAAAATAAAAACCAATACGATTATGAACAAGAAAAGTATTATTACAATGATACTCGCCCTCGTAGCAATGACGGGACTGGCCAAGACAAAGACAGCAGAAGTGAAAGCGGATTCTTTGCTGTTATTGGTACAGGCTGGTGACAGTTGCATGCAGCAGTATAACACCTTTGAGGCGCTGAAGTATTATCAAAAGGCGTATGCCATTGCAAAAAGCCGGAGTCAGCAGCTGGCTGTAGAACAGTCTGACCTTCCTCTTGACAAGTTCGATGAACTGCCTGAGGAGAAACAGGATGATCTTATCGAGCATATAAAGCAATCTGCAGAAAAGAGTTCGATAGTGGACTGCATGGTCCAGATGAAACTCGCCAATTGCCATTATAAGCGTGGCAACTATCGCGAGGCAGCTGACCTCCTGAAATTGGTGCCTGAGGATAGTCTCAGCCACGAATCATTCCGGCAGTTAACTTTCAGTTATCAGAAACAAGGCGACAACGATTCGTTTATCTACTGGGCCAGTCAGCTGAATTACCGTTATCCTATGGATGGCGAGGTAGTTGCTAATCTGATACTCGCATTCACCAAGACCAGTCAGCCGCAAAATGGTATTATCCATGGACTGATATACACTCAGAGAGACTCCACAAATATCCTCGTGAATAGGGCGCTGGCTGACGCGTGGTTTATGAATCGTGACTTCACTGCAGCAAGCATGATGTATACTCATCTGCTCGAGTTGGGCGACTCCACCTTCAACACCCTTTATTCTGCTGGCCTATGCTATTCACAAATCAAAGATCTTGAGCGTGCCTATACACACCTTTCAGCAGCTTTAACCCTTTCCCAGATGCAACACGCTGGCGCTGCTTGGCGTCTTGGCGTAGTCTGTATCGACACCAAGCGTTATAAAGAGGGACTGGCATACTTGAGTCTGGCTAGGGAACTGTTGCGTCCAGACACCACTGTGATGAAAGCCATCACCCTCTCCGAAGGTGAAGGCTATTATATGACAGAACACTATCAGGAAGCCATCACAGCTTGGAAAGAACATTTGGCGTATAACCCTACATCCATAGCTACCTATTACAATTTAGCTAATGCCTATCTCTACTGCTCACAAGACGACAGACAGGCCAAGGAATACTTTGAACGTTTCCTCGCTCTTGCACGCAAAGAAGAGAAACCTACTGAACAACTCTCGGAAATGATCGAGAAAGCAGACAGCCTCTTGCATCAAACAAACTGGGGAAAAGTCAAAGCCCAAAGAAATAACAAATCAAAATAGTATTCATCTGCTATCGGTGTATGATAACATGTATTACCAATACAAACGAAACGATTATGAACAAGCAAACCATCATCACCGCACTGCTTGCCCTTGTCACGTTGACGGTTGGGGCACAAGAAGTGCGCATCGACACAGTGATTCCGAAATTCCTTTCCAACGGCTATTTCTTCCGTGAAATGCCTACGCTGCCCGACGGCGAGAAAACCATGTCGCGGCTGAAGGACAAGGAGGGCAACAGCGTCATCGTCATCAATGTTGACGCCACGCTGCCCAAGTCACTCATCCGCAAGGCTATCCCTCGCGAACAAGTTCACAACGCCGATCAGTTCCTGAACGGACTGAACATGATGGCCACGGTGACCTCGCTGACACAGGCTGGCGTGAAGGCTGACGGCACGTGGTATTCGCCCAAGGAGGGTGAGCCGTTCCCGCAGTTCTCGGAAAAGGACATGGACGGGCGCACATGGACAAACGACAGTGTGAAGGGGCGCGTCATGGTGATTAACCTCTGGTACTCTGGCTGCGGCCCCTGCCGAGCAGAGATGCCCATCCTCTCCGAGTGGAAGGAGCAATTGCCTGATGTCATGTTCTTCTCAGCCACCTACCACGATGCCGAGACGGCCAAGCGCATTACTGACAAGCACCACTTTACATGGACGCACCTCGTCGAGGCGAAGGATATGATGGCGTGGATTGGCACCGAAGGTTTCCCGCTCACCATCGTTGTTGATAAGAAGGGCATCGTTCGTCACGCCGTACATGGCACCAATGAGATGAAGCGTGAAGAACTATTAGCGATAATCAAAGAGGCCGAGGCGGAATAAAACAAAACGAATATGAACAATCTCAAATAAATTAGTGAAAAGTATGGTTGTTCCATTCCAAATAACTATTTTTGTGAACTAAAAATACGAATATTTTAGAATATGAGTTCACGTACAAACCTTTTCCAAGCGATTCTCGAATATCCAGACCTTGGAGTTATTTGCGGCGTTCCCTCAATTAGAGAAATCTCTTAATCATCTAAACGAACAATGAAACAAACCATCATCACCATACTGCTTTTGCTCACCGTTGTCAACGGATGGGCGCAAAAGGTTTGGACCAATCCAAGCTACCGTAACGAACCGCAAGGATTCCAGTTTGATGTCAACGAGGTGGAGTTTTGTAATGATGAAACCGTGCTCCACATCACTGTCAAGAATCATCCCGGTGCCAAGTTCTCTTTTGGCAGTTGCACCGTGCTTAAGACGGAAGACAGCCGGTCGTATCCCATCATCAGTGCCAAGAAGACACGCGATGGCGAGACAGACCTTGCGCTCGACACCCATATACCCATTCCCGAATCCTGTAAGACAGACGTGGCGCTCCACTTCCAGCCATTACCTCAAGAAGTCAAGCAGTTTGACCTTATTGAAGGTTATGCACGCAACTTCTTCAAAATATGGGACATCACCGACCCTGCCTACAAAAGCCAGACGTTGCTATTCAATTCCAATTGGCGAGATGCGGAAACAGGTGATTGGATCATCAGTCTCTTCAATGACAATGCCGTATATGCCAGCAAGGTATGGCAGTATGACAAGAAAACGGAGAAGAAAGTGGTGCTCGCCTTAGGAAACGAAAAACTCACCATCGCCATCGGCAAGGAAAAAGACGGCAAGCGCATATTCAATATTGGCGGCAAGAAGCAGATGCTCTCAGCCATCACCACCAATACTATCACCGACTATCCTATAGTTGACAACACATCCTTCAACACGGAGTTGAAGGAGGGAAAGGCTATTGTGAGCGGTTGGCTGAGATACCCCAAGGAACTTCTCAAAGACAAGCTGACAGTCGTGATTGGGTGTAGCAACGTCGCTACCGACAATGATACGCACGTCTCTACCCAGGTGGACTCTCTCGGCCGGTTTGAGTTGAGTGTACCGTTGGTTGGAACGCAAGGGGCTACTCTGCTCATACAAAACGGACAAAATGATGTTGTTGATGGCGTAGCACTCATACTGACACCTGGCGAGAAGTATTTCATGCTGAAAGACTACAAATCGGCGCAGACGCTCTTCATGGGTGATGACGCACGACTACAGAACGAGCTACAGATAGAGATACCCCACATGCCATATG
>JAEEGH010017145.1_pt1 | contig 15486 bp, 9 predicted proteins | sample 9134181 | NCBI WGS metagenome assembly JAEEGH01 (sample SAMN16246544, study PRJNA631951) | gut metagenome | biome: gut microbiome; feature: rumen; material: DP-attached | host: Bos | place: Iran: Karaj | collected 2018-10 | reverse complement strand
ACTTTCTGTTCCTTGCCTCCAAAAATCCAGACAACGCGATTCTTATAGGAGAAAAGATTATCGCTAATTGCCTTATTAAGCAAAGTCTCTTCGTACTCCTTCAACTTCTGGATTTCATTTACAGCCACCCTGTCGTTCTTATCTAATACACGCTCTAAGAGATACATGTACTTCTTGATGTTATAGAGGTGGTCGATGATATCTTCTGTATTGGTGAAATAGGCAAAGATGAGTGCATGGTCCGTTTCAGAACTGAACTTCTTGATCTCTGCCAAAGCATTCTTGTGAGTAGAGAATATCAGTTCGATGAAACCATCTGTATCGCCAGTAGGCACTACATCCAGAGGCTCCTCACGAATCATGTAGTCAAAGAATCGTGGCGTACCCTTCTGGTAGAAGTGGGCCTTGACAGGAGAAATACGCTTATTGAAGAACACATTCAGTTCATCAACGAAGGCCACAGGGCGAGAAACCATCAAACCGGCTTCACGTATCTCTGCTTCAAGGTCTACATCAGTACCCTCAAATAGCATCAAACGTTCCTTGTATGCTGCATAACGAATAATCTTCTTGGCTGACAGCTTCTGAATAATCTCTTTGGCATTGTCTATAGCCATCGCCTCACGAGCGTAATCCGTTAAGTTTCTTTCGGTGAGCTTAAATCCAGCCATTCCAAATAAATTCAACAGTCCTATGGCTTTGACAAGCTTAACGGCCTGTAACATTTCCTCGTTATCACTCCAATCCTGGCCTTCAACGCGCTCTATAGAAACCTGAATAGTACTCCAGCTCATGGAGTCGGCATTCGCATCTTTCAGATAGGAGTAGAAATTGTAGAGCACATAATCGTAAACCTTCTGGAGATTATACGTCAAGTGATCAGCTGGCTCGAATTCTGAAATGGAATTACTTCCCTTTGCCGCCAAGAAAGTGAAAAGCGAACGCTCATTCTGGCCATATCGTTGAATGGCTGTTGTGATGGTATAGGCAGAGAATAAATCCAAAGGATATAGCTGTTTGGCAGTTTCTAGAGGGAAATCGCTGGAAACATATCTTGTTTCTTTTGCCAACTCGAAAAGCGCTTCAACATTCTCTCCATTGTAAGCCTTTCTCTCTTCCTTCAGCTGAGCTGATGCCAGATGCAGCAACTGCTCGACTGGCTCTACAAAGGTGATTTCCTTGAAGCGGCCTTTTACTTTTGTCCACTCGTTGGTCTGTGCCTCTGTTAGTCCTTTGGCATAAGCGCCAAAGTTCTGATGGAGCGTTGTTAGGAGCATCATCTGACGAGTAGGAACATTCACCAGCTCAGATAGTTTCTGCAAGAAATACAGTTCTTTCTCAGGGTTGTTCTTGGCAGCGTGTTCCAGCACTTTGCCAAATTCATCAACCACTATCAGCAGGAACTTTCCCTTCTTTTGGCATTTGTTATAATAATCCTTTAGACTATCGAGGATGCTGCTCGTATTGCCCTCCACATTCAGAGCCTTACTCAGAAGTGTTGACATCTCGGCATAATCGCCCACGATGTTCATTATCTCAAATGACTTGGCATTTGATAGATTCTTGGCATCCAGAAGATACTTTTGCTTACCAGTCTTCATCAAATCTGCCTCCAATGCCAGCAAGAAGCTCGATTTGCCAGTACCGTATGAACCTATGATAGTAAAAGAATGAATACCAGATTTGAAGTCATTCACAATGTTGTGAATGGCATTCTGAGCATTGGGCGTTACCAGGTATTGCATCCCTTCGGCAAAGCCGTTCTCTATGTTTGCTGATAAGCTAAATGTCTTTGCCATAATAATTGTCTAATACCTGTTTAACATCCAAATCCTTAGTGAACTGAACCTGCTTGATACCAGCCACATCGCTATAGGCGAAGCACTCGCTATACTCATCAGCCAACTGCTTAAGCATCTCTATCGTCTCAAAGTCCTGCATACAGAACACCAATCCAACTCTTTCCTGAATGGTATCGAAAGGAATAGTGTTATCACCTTCCTGTTCTTTCAGTTTTAGTAGTCCATAGAGGAAGATCTCCTTCGTCACCTTGCGCTTGCCATCCACATTGAAGTAGTAGCCCTTACTCTCAGTATTCTGACGAATCAAATCTAAATCAATCAGCAGAGATGAGAAGTCCTCATTAGATTGAGGTTTGCGGGGCAGCGAATAATTTTGCAGTAGCACAGCAACGTCTTTTTTTACGGTGTTGGGATTGAAAAGCGTCATTTTACCAGCTTCTACCATCCTCAGTTTCACGAATGTCACTACCTGCTCCCTCTCAAAATGGGTGCGCTCTCGCTGAACACCACAAAAAAACATCTTGTATAGAGTGGCATCTTCTGAGAAAACGAGATTGAAGTGGAGCAACCACAAAGTGGCAATATCTTCGAGATACTTGTCCTTACCGTTCTGATCATTGAACAAATAATCTGCCAACTCTGTTGGCTTATCATTTTCTGTAATGCCAAAGGCTCTTAGCCAGTAACGTATAGAAGCAACCATATTCTTACCAACTCCTAATCCAATAACAGCCTCGGGACTATTGAAGTTGTTTCCTGCTACAACAAAGTCATATCCCTTCTTCAGCCAAAGCGTCTTACAAGGGAATGATTCATGGCCAGAAAACGTGTATCTTGCGCCTTTTGTCTTGTTCTTATTATTCATAGTTCTAAGTTCCGTAATAGGCAAAAGAAAAACGTACCCTATTCCTATGGTATCTCTGCTACAGCTGTCGTGGAAATTAGCCAGAAACGAAATACGAAGAAAGGGTACGCCTAATACGGCGTACCTAACTTCCTCCGAGGCTCGTTTCTAAAGTTTTTCCACGACTTTGTAGCCAGAACCCCAGTGGATAGTTGATACTATCAACTTTGCCAATAAGTTCTTGCACCACATCATTTTATACCGCCCGTTCGTCACTACGACATGGGCAGCGGATGCAATGCATCTGCAAAGATATGAAAAATATTTGGTAATCCAACGGCTTTCGGCTGAAAAATTTCAGAAACAGGAAAAGGCGGAGTGTTTTCTTTGATTATTCAGAATTTATTCTTAATTCAAGTTTCGTTTGTTATTGGGACATGCCCATCAGTCCGTTGAAAATTCTCACACCTAAAGGCTACGCTATGCGCTTTGCACCTTTAGGTCAAAGAATGAGCGAGCAAAGCTCGTAGCCAAGGAGGGGAGACTGAGCGCGGTGGAATCAACCACCCCTAACCCCTCCTTTCCAAGGAGGGGGAATGGATTGGTGGATATGTCCCAACAAACCAACGAAACTTGAAAAAATTACGCAATTACGCTTACGTTTGTACGTTAAGCGATTTTGCAAGTGCAAATACGACGCTCGAAACGATACTAAGTCAATATATTAGGGACTATCGCAAATATTTAAGAAAGTTTATAACCAATTGATTTGTAATGTGATAGAAATTTTGTACCTTTGTGGGTGATAATGAAAATCCCCCCGACCACCGTAGGAAAGTGCGAATCGGGGGAATTGCAAATCAATTGCGATGGCAAAAGTACAACATATTTCTGGAATAACCAAGAGATTACCCTTCGATGATCTCGATTTTTATGATCTTTTTCGAGTTACGTTCGAAAACAGTGAACTTGGACGCATGAAACGTCTTCTTCCCCTGCATGAGATGGCTGTGAACTTCGGTCTGGTGAGTAAGCGTCATAAACGCAAGCGTGGTCCCAAACCATTCTTCAGTCCTGAAGGCAAGGTTGCGCTGATGTTCCTGAAGCACTATACTCAGCTGAGTGCCCCGAAGTTGTTGGAACAACTGAACGGCAACATCCATTATCAGATATTCTGCGACATCTCGATTAACCCGCTACGCCCGCTGAGGAACTACAAGCTGATAGACGATATAGCCTCTGAACTTGCAGACAGGCTTAGGATCCAGCAACAGCAAGATATACTTGCAGAAGCATGGAAGCCGTACATGAAAGACTTGGACACCTTTTACACTGATGCGACGTGCTATGAGAGCGAGATGCGCTATCCGACAGACCAGAAGCTGCTATGGGAATGCTGTGAGAAGTCCTATTCAATAATGTGTGCATTGTGTCAGCGTCTTGGAATCCATCGTCCGAGAACGAAGTACCTTGACGTGGAGAAGGCGAATCTGACATATGTGAAGCAGCGCAAGCACAGCAAGTCGCAGCAGCGGAAGATTACCCGCCGTCTGATAAAGCTGTTAGGAAAGATGCTTGCCGAGATCCGGAAAATCTGTCGCGAGCGTGACGATACGGAGGATATGCTGACTTTCAAGGAGAAGAACGTCACGGAAATCATCACGAAAGTATATCGCCAGCAGAAGAATCACTTTGAGAATGACAATCCCAGGGAGAGCATACCGGACAGAATAGTGAGTTTGGTCAAGCCATATGTCAGGCCGATTGTCCGTGGCAAGGAGGTGAAGCCCGTGGAATTTGGGGCCAAGTGCAACAATATCCAGGTGGATGGGATATCGTTCATTGAGAAACTGTCCTTCAATGCCTTCAACGAAGGTACACGTCTTGAACACTCGATCAAGATGCACAAGCGTCTGTTCAAGGTGGATGTGGAGAAGATAGGCGGTGATACAGGCTATGCAGGCACGACCAACCGCGACCTTTGTAAGGAGATGGGCATCCAGACTTCATTCGTCAAGCGTGGTCGTCCGACTGCTGAGAAGACGGAGAAGGACTACGTCAGGCTGGAACTGGCCAGAGTCAGAGCCACTCAGATGGAAGGCTCGTTTGGAACACAGAAGGAACACTACGCCATGCGAAGGATCAAGGCAAGGAAGAAGAAAACGGAGATCCTGTACATCTTCTTCGGCATCCATACCGCGAACGTAGTCCATTTGGCAGAGCGGCTGGCAGAACAAGAACAAGCAAAGGCAGCATAGAAAAAACTCAGACAATCAAGAAATGGAGTCCTCCCGAGAGAACTCCCTATCAATGGTCGCCCAAGATGCCAGGAAATGACCAAAAGTACGGGGTTACCCAGCGGAAAACGCTATGACAGCAAGGCTGGTACCTGAACGTATTAAGGGCAAAGCGTCATGCCGACCTATACAAGAAGAAATAAACGACAATTCCTAAATTAACGTGAGTCCGACGAATTCAGAACAGTGTTAATTGGTTGTCAATAGCCTTTTCACAGGCAATACATGGCTTCTTCGGAAAAAAGCAGTAAGCAGCTAGGGCTCCCAGCAGATTGACCATGAAGTTATCGAATGATCTATGGCGTGAGTGTTCTATCTGAGCGATGTTCTTCAGTTCGTCATTAACGGTTTCTATAATGGCCCTCTTCCTTGTCTGCAGCCTGTCCGACATGGTCATCAAAGCTCCCTTCATATTGCTCTTAAGCTTTGTGATCAGCTGTATGCCGTCGACGAACAGGCGTTGGAAAAGTTCCTTGCCTATATAGCCCTTGTCCCCGACAAGTTTCCCATAAAGGAACTCCACGAATGCCTTGTGCTCAAGCGGCTTGCGGTCGTCAACATCTCCAGGGGTAATCATGAAGTTAAGCAGCTCGCCCTTCTCATTGCAGATCAGGTGCAGCTTGAATCCGAAGAACCAGCCCATGGAGCACTTGCCTCTCTGGGCAACACCCTTGAACGTCTTGTGGATATGGATGCGCTGGTTCTTGCAGACTCTCAGCGGTGTGCTGTCAACGAAGCTGATACCTGTACACTTGCCCAGCAACACCTTCTTGATGAACAGGGCAAGGGGTATGGCTACCTCTTTCTCCAGTTCCACGAAACGGTTGTAGGAAACCAACTCTGGAAACAGATGGCGCAGATGCTTCGACACATGCTCCAGATAGAAATGCTTCAGGCAACGGTAGCCGGAACCATGAAACAGAATCAGGATTACCATCACTTCTGCCTTGGAAAGCGTCCCGTCACGATGGTATTTCCGCTTTTTAGCCTCCTTCAGAGTATATTTTTCCATCATTGCATCAAAAAAACGGCAAAAATCATCCGCCATACAGAAAATTTCAGTAACTTTGTCCTCGGTAAACATTAGCGATACTTTTTAGTGTAACTTGTCGTGTGGCAACTGCAAATTTACTAAAAAAATATCGCTAATTTCCTAATAATCAGCCAATTATTTTTCATATTATTTTCGTCGAACTCACGTATTGTTATGAAGAAGTTATTTGCTAATGGTCGTAGCCGCCATGATGGCTACAGTCAACGTGAGTGCTCAGGATTTATCCCAACGAGGTTAGTATCGCCTATAGCGGTGGGGCAAACAGCGACATCATATCGACGCTGGTCAATGGTATGTTCACGGGTAAGCAGGTGGACTACTGGGGCCCTATCAGTTGTGAGTATTTCCGTTACATCAGCAACAACAGACTGGCCGTTGGTGGCATTGCCGTCCTTAGCGGCTATAAGTGGGATGACTTAGAAAATGCCAAGTCGACTTTTTTCACCGTCATGCCTGCCGTCAAGTACAAGTGGTTGAACGCGAGTCATTTCGCCATGTACTCGAAGGTTGCCGCTGGTCTTTTGGTGATGAGTGACTCCGGCAACCTGTCTAACGGTTCGAGTACCGACAAAACAAGAACGGCCTTCAACTGGCAGGTGTCAGCCTTAGGCGTGGAGTTTGGAAGTTCATTCCGAGGATTCGTCGAGTTAGGTATGGGCGAACAGGGTATCATTCTCGGCGGTCTGCGTTATAAGATCTGACTTACAGAGTGATTGGGGTTAACGGATAGATAAGATTCACAATCAGGATGTTGGCGGCGAGGATGATGATGTTCATCAGCAGACCGATGCGCATGAAGTCGCTGAAGCGGTAGCCACCCGGGCCGTAGACCAGCATGTGGGTGGGCGAACCGATAGGCGTGGCAAAGCTGCTGCTGACGCTAATCATCAGGGCGACGAGGAACGGGAATGGCTCATAGCCCAGTTGCTCGGCCGCTTCGTACATAATGGGGAAGAACATAGCACCCGCCGCTGTGTTGGAAATAAACTCGGTGATAAATGTTCCCACTAAACAGATGGCCGTCATCACCACAAGGGGATTGGTGCCACAGACATCGAGGATGCCATAAGCGAGCCGTTCGGCGATACCCGTCTTCTCAATAGCCAAACCCAGCGCGACGGAACCAGCAAATACCATGAGGATTTCCCAGTTGATGGCCTTCATGGCCTGCTCGCTGGTACAGCAGTGGAAAAGCAGCATAGCGGCAGCGGCAATGAATGCAGATTGCAGCAGTGGGAGTACGCCGAGTGCCGAAAGTGCTATCATGGCAATCATGATGGTGCTGGAAACAATGGTTCTCGGACCAATGGTGACCACTTCGGACGAGTCAGAGAATTGGAGCTGCGAGGACAGTAGCGCCGTATGCAGATTGATACGCGGCGGACAGGCAAAGAGCAGGGTGTCGCCTGCCTGCAACACCACGTCGCGGGGCGACTGCTTGATGCGCTCACCATTGCGCGCTACAGCTACCAGAATCATGTTGTTGTCTTTCTCAAACGTACTGCCACCTATCTTTGTGCCGATAAGTTTGCTGCCGAATTTGACGTAGGCTGTACGCAACTGTCGGTTTCTGTCTTCCTCGCTCATGGTGAACAAGTGGTGATCGGCACTCACCAGCCCGTGACTCTTCTTCACATTGAAAATCTCATCAATCTGTCCGGCAAACACCAGACGGTCGCCACCCAAAATAGGCTCGTCATCAATGGCGGGAGTAAGCATCTCATCGTAATGGATGATTTCTATCAGATGGCCACCGGGTATATTGGTCAGCCCTGCCTCGGCGACGGTCTCGCCGATGTGTGGGTTGTCGGATGGCACCAACAGTTCTACGGTAAAGTCGCTCGGCGATTCGAAGGCCGACTCTGAGCTTTTGCGGTTGGGCAGTAACTTGCGCATGGCAATGATGCTGAGTACGCCTATGAACAGGCAGAAGAGGCCGGGAACGGTAGTGGTCAGCACGTTCATCGCGTTGCCCGTTTTCTCAGCATAGAGACCCGAGATGATCATGTTGGGCGGTGTACCAATCAGCGTACACACACCACCCATGCCTGAAGCATAGCTCAGGGGGATGAGCAGCTTGGAGGGCGAGACGTTCAGCTTGTTGGCCCACGTCTTTACAACGCCCACAAACAATGCCACGATGGTGGTGTTGCTGAGGAACGAACTGAGCACAGCCACCGGCAACATCATCCGGACAATGGCCTTCGTGTAGGTCTTGGGCTGTCCCAACAGATTCTTGGCAATCCATTGCAGCACGCCCGTTTGCGTCAGTCCGGCTACTACCACAAAGAGTACACCGATAACGATAACCGACGTAGAACTGAAGCCAGAGAAGGCTTCTTTGGCATCGAGCACACCCGTCACAAAAAGGAAACCGACGGCACCCAGGAATACCATATCGGTGCGGAGTTTGGTGAACAGCATGATGGTGAACATCGTAAGCACCGTAGCAATGGTAATCCATGCATAGAGGTTGAACCCCAAAAAGACAATTGATTCCATATACTAAATATTACCTTTTTCCCGCTCCTCAAGGAACTCGCTTACTTGCTCCTGCTTGCCACGGGTAACGGCAATGCGACCGCTGCGAGTGTACTGGAAGACGCAATCGAAGGCGTCGAGGGCGCGGAACAACTCAATAATCTGCTCAGTCACACCATTCTTCATAACGATGGTGTAGGTGGGATTCACCTCGGTGATGCTGGCGTCAAATTTGCGGATGGTGCGCGAAATCTCGGGGTTCTGCAGCACCTTCTCCGTCGAGAGCTTGTAAAGGCCAGTCTCGCGGATAAACAGTTGGTCGTCGGTGAAGTAGTTGGCCTTCACCACGTCAATCTTCTTCTCTATCTGTCGGGTAATCTTGATAATCTGGTCTTCGTCGCTCCAGGCGGTGATAGTGTATTTATGCACACCGGGAATGCTCGATGCCGACACATTCAGGCTCTCGATATTCACCTGCCTGCGGGTGAATACGGCGGTAATCTGGTTCAGAATACCGGCCACGTTCTCGGAGTAGACTAACAGGGTATATAACTTAAGCCCACCCAAGCCCTCCCTAAGGGAGGGATGTTTGGTCACCTTAGTCGGTATATTGCTATTCTTATCTTCCATAATAATCTATTTATGCTCTATATGTATCTAAACATCCCTCCCTTGGGGAGGGCTTGGGTGGGCTATTAAACCTCTAACATCATATCATTCACATTCATGCCCGGCGGCGTCATTGGCAGCACGTTGTCTTCCTCCTTGATGGCGCACTCCATGATGAAGGGACCGTCGGTGTGCAACATCTTCTCGACAGCGGCAGCCAGGTCCTTGCGGTCGGTAACGGCCACGTAGGGAATGCCGTAGCCCTGGGCTATCAGCTCGTAGCAGGGGTTCATCATCTTGGTGAACGACTTGCGGCGCATCCAGAACATATCCTGCCACTGGCGCACGTTGCCCAGATAGTGGTTGTTCATCAGTATCATCTTAACCGGCGACTTCTGCTCCATGATGGTGCCCAGTTCCTCGATGCACATCTGGAAACCGCCGTCGCCCATGAAGCAGCATACCTGACGGCCAGGGGCGCCGAAGGTGGCTCCGATGGCAGCGGGCATACCGTAACCCATAGTGCCCAAGCCGCCGCTGGTGCAGATACTGCGCTTGTGGTGGTACTTGAAGTAACGGGTAGCAAACAGCTGATTCTGACCGACATCCGTCACTAAAACAGCATCGTCGGCAGCCTGACAGGCTACGGCGTTGACCACCTCGCCCATCAGCAGCGGGCCTTCCGTCGGATGGATGGCAGGCTCGATAACTATCCTGCGTTCCTTCTCGTCGAGTTCGCGGAACGACTCACGCCATTCGGTGTGCGTAGTCTTGTTGAGCAGCGCGGTAATGGCGGGCAGCGACTCCTTACAGTCGGCTACGACGGCCACATCGGTCTTCACGTTCTTGTCAATCTCGCTGCGGTCGATGTCCAAGTGTATAATCTTCGCCTGACGGGCATAGGTCTTCAGGTTACCCGTCACGCGGTCAGAGAAGCGCATGCCGATGGCAATGAGCACATCACACTCCTGCTCCTTCAGGTTGACGGCGTAGTTGCCGTGCATACCAAGCATACCAACATTGAGCGGATGGTTGGAGGGCAATGCCGAGAGTCCTAACATGGTGCGACCGGCGGGAATATCGGCCTTTTCGAGGAAGGTTTTCAGCTCCTCCTGGGCGTTACCCAACTCTACCCCCTGCCCTACCAAGGCCAAGGGGCGCTTGGCATTGTTAATGAGTTCGGCAGCCTGGCTAACAGCCGAAGCGTCGAGCTTGGGGAAAGGCACGTAAGAGCGGATGAAGTCGACCTTACGAGGCTCCCAGTCAATCTCCTCGACCTGCGCATTCTTGGCGAAGTCGAGCACAACGGGACCAGGCCGCCCTGTGCGGGCAATGTAGAAGGCACGGCTGACGGCCCACGCCACATCCTCGGCGTGCCGAATCTGGTACGACCACTTCGATATGGGCTGTGCCACGCCTACGAGGTCAACCTCCTGGAAAGCATCGGTACCGAGTGCCGTGATGGGCACCTGTCCGGCGATGACGACGATGGGCGTCGAGTCGAGCATGGCGTCTGCAATACCCGTCAGCGTGTTGGTCACGCCGGGGCCGCTGGTCACCAAGGCAACGCCTACCTCGCCGCTGACGCGGGCATAGCCCTCGGCGGCATGGGTGGCACCCTGCTCGTGACGCACCAGAATGTGGTCAAAGCATTTCTTCTCTCCTCGAGTGTAGTCGAACAGCGCGTCGTAGACGGGCATGATGCTGCCGCCTGGGTAACCGAAGATGGTCTTTACACCCTCGGCCTGCAATGCCCTCATCAGCGCTTTCGAACCTGTTATTCTGTCTCTCATATGCTGGATTTATTCAATGATTCTTACGCCACCCTTATCGGCCGAACTGACGCTCTGGGCGTAGGCACGGAGGGCTTTCGTAACGACACGGTTGCGACGCAGGGGTTGCTGGGGACGTGCTGCCAACTCCTCGTCGGTGAGCTTCACGTTGATGGAGCGCGAAGGAATGTCGATGACGATGATGTCGCCATCCACTATCTTTCCGATGTTGCCGCCGTTGGCAGCCTCGGGCGAGATATGGCCGATGGAGAGACCGCTGGTGCCGCCCGAGAAGCGACCATCGGTAATGAGGGCGCACTCCTTGCCCATGTGCATACTCTTTATATAAGAGGTGGGATAAAGCATCTCCTGCATGCCGGGGCCGCCCTTCGGTCCTTCGTGGGTGATGACCACGCAGTCGCCCTTCTTCACCTTGCCGGCGAGGATGCCCTCGCAGGCATCTTCCTGAGAGTCGAACACCACGGCGGGGCCTTCGAAGTGCCACAGGCTCTCGTCCACGCCGGCCGTTTTCACCACGCAGCCGTCTTGGGCAATATTGCCGAAGAGCACGGCCAGTCCGCCATCCTTGGTGTAGGCGTGCTCCATGTCGCGGATGCAGCCATTGGCACGGTCAGTATCGAACGAGGGGTAAAGCTCGCTCTGACTTCCCATCTTCGTGGAGAATCGTCCACCAGGAGCAGACAGGTAGATACCGATACTCCCCTCTCCCGTCGGAGAAGAGCTGGGGGTGAGGCTGTACTTGTCCATCGCCTCTGCCAGCGTCATGCCATCCACACGAATGGCCGAGCCGTCGATGAGACCGCCCTTGTTCAATTCGTTGAGGATGCCGAGGATACCGCCTGCACGACCGCACTCCTGCACGCTGTACTTCTGGGTATTAGGTGCCAACTTGCAGAGGCACGGGGTCTTGCGGCTCAGTTCGTCAATATCCTTCATCGTGAAGTCTACACCAGCCTCCTGGGCAACGGCCAACAGGTGGAGTACGGTGTTAGTAGAACCGCCCATAGCGATGTCGAGCGTCATGGCATTGAGGAAGGCCTTGCGAGTAGCGATGCTGCGCGGCAATACCGACTCGTCACCGTCCTCATAGTAAGCCAACGCATTCTTCACCACCTGACGGGCAGCCTGACGGAAGAGTTCTATACGGTTGGTATGAGTGGCAAGGATGGTGCCGTTGCCAGGCAGACTCAGGCCGATGGCCTCTGTCAGCGAGTTCATGCTGTTGGCGGTGAACATGCCTGAGCAAGAGCCGCAGCCAGGACAGGCACAGCCCTCCAGTTCTTTCATCTCCTCGTCGCTGACCTCGGGGTCGGCACCCTTCACCATCGCCGTAATGAGGTCGGCATTCTCGCCGCGCCAGCGCCCGGCCTCCATCGGGCCTCCTGAGCAGAACACGGCAGGTATGTTGAGACGCATGGCAGCCATCAGCATACCAGGCGTCACCTTGTCGCAGTTGGAGATGCAGATCATGGCGTCGGCCTTGTGGGCGTTGACCATATACTCCACCGAGTCGGCAATGATGTCACGACTGGGCAGCGAGTAGAGCATGCCGTCGTGACCCATCGCGATACCATCGTCGATGGCAATAGTGTTGAACTCGGCAGCATAGCAACCCATCTTCTCGATTTCCTCGCGGACTATCTGTCCTATCTCGTGCAGATGGGTATGACCCGGCACAAACTGGGTAAACGAATTGACGATGGCAATAATGGGCTTGCCAAACTGCTCATGCTTCATGCCTGTGGCCACCCACAGGGCACGTGCTCCCGCCATGCGGCGGCCTTCTGTGCACACGGCACTACGTAATGTGTGTATCATTTTGCTACTGTTTTCTTTATTTAGGGCGCAAAGTTAACCCTTTTTCGGTGAATAACCAACATTTTTCAAGATAATTTGCTCGTTTTTCTGATAATTGTTGTAATTTTGCACCGCATAAACTGATAAACATTAACCAATGACAAAAAGAAAATGAAAAAACAAGCAATGAAAAGCCTGACGCTGGCAGTGGTTCTGGCAGCGTTCAGCAGCACGGCTGCTATGGGGCAAAAGAAGCAGGACTCGGATTGGATGAAAGACCTCACCAGCCGAATCACGTTTAATGGTTATGCACAGGGAGGATGGTCCTACCAAGACCCTGGCGGTGAAAAAACAAACAGTTATAACCTCAAGCGAACGCTTCTCTGGGCAAAGGCCCGCATCACAGACCGTTGGTCGTTTCTGTTTATGCATGATTTCAGTAGCGTAGTCCAAGAATTCTACACCGACTACCGAATTACCAAAGACAATTCGCTCACCGTTCGCTTAGGACAATTCAAGCACGCCTACACGATGGAGAACCCCATGTCGCCCACGCAGCTGGAGCTCATCGACGTCTACTCGCAGGCTGTGCTCTATCTGGCCGGCGAAGGCCCCGACCCCCTGAACGGTGTGAACTATGGCCGTGACATGGGTCTGCAGCTATTCGGCGACCTGCTCAACCAGAAACTACACTATGAACTGGCACTTATGAGCGGACAGGGTATCAACCGCAAGGACCGCAACAACCAGAAGGACTTTATCGCTAAGCTCGAGGTGCGTCCCATCGACGGCCTCCGCATCGTCGGTTCCGGCTACTTAGGCACGGGCAACGCTGTGAACACAGCTGCATGGAACCCTGACATCAATGTCGGCGACAATTATAAGCGCAACCGTTACAGCGTAGGTGCCGAGTACAAGACCCGCCCCTATTCTGAAGGACAATACAAGGAGGCACGCCCCGCCAGCATCCGCGCCGAATGGCTCGGCGGTGAGGACGGTGACGTTGGCTCACGCGGTGGCTATGCTACCTTCTGTATCCCCGTCTACGATGCCCTCGACGTCATTGCATCAGGCGAGACCTTCGACCGCAACACGAAGGTGGACGGCTGGGACCAGACCAACCTGACCGTCGGCCTGCAGTACTGGTACTACAAGAAGTGCCGTCTGCAGCTGCAGTACACCCGCTGCCTTTGCGGCGAAATGTTAGGCAAGGACTACAACTGGCTGCAAGCTCAAGTACAGGTAGCATTTTAATTCAATTCGAAATAACGTCATAACGACATAACGACATAACGTAAAAATGGTAATAAAAGTTCTTTTAACTATAATCTTCCTGGCCGTGATGATTGGTGTGGGTATCTACACCCGCAAGCAGGCCAGTAGTGTTGACGGTTTCGTACTCGGCGGTCGCGCCGTGGGTCCCTGGCTTACCGCCTTTGCCTTCGGAACTTCTTATTTCTCCGCCGTGGTCTTTGTGGGCTACGCAGGACAGTTCGGTTGGAAGTATGGCCTCTCGAGTGCGTGGATTGGCATAGGCAACGCCGTCATCGGCTCTCTCTTAGCCTGGATTATCCTGGGCAAGCGCACCAAACTGATGACACAGCACATCGAGAGCCGCACCATGCCCGACTTCTTCGGTACCCGATTCTCTGACCAGGGACTGCGTGTGGCAGCTTCTATCATCGCCTTCGTGTTCCTTATTCCTTATACCGCAGGCGTGTATAGCGGCATCTCGCGACTCTTCGAAATGGGCTTCAACATCCCCTACGAGTATTGCGTCGTCATCATGTCCATCCTCACCGCCGTCTATGTCATCCTCGGTGGTTATAAAGCTACGGCCATGAACGACTTCATACAGGGCATTATCATGCTCTTCGGCATCGTGGCTGTCATCGCCGCCGTTCTCTCCGCTCAAGGTGGTCTGACCGAGGCTGTCAACAAGCTCTCCACATTGCCTGCCGACGGTTCCACCGAACCAGGCAGCGGAATGTTTGCTACATGGTTCGGCCCCGACCCGTGGGGACTGCTTGGCGTCATCGTGCTTACCTCGCTTGGCACTATGGGACTGCCCCAGATGGTGGGTAAGTTCTACAGCATTACCGACGAGTCAGCCATCAAGCGCGGTACCGTCATCTCCACCATCTTCGCCTTCATCGTTGCTGGCGGCTGCTACTTCCTCGGTGGCTTCGGACGTCTCTATGACCCAGTCATCAATGAAGCAACAGGCAAGATAGCCTTCGACTCCATCGTGCCCGCCATGCTGGTCACCCTGCCCGACGTGCTCATAGCCCTTGTCGTGTTGCTGGTACTCTCGGCCTCCATGTCCACGCTGGCCTCGCTTGTGCTAACCTCATCGTCGACCATGACCCTCGACCTCATCTACCGCGACAAGAAATCACTCCCCGGCGAAGTGGAGGACGGTACCATCGACGACATCGTGGCCGAGAAGATTGAGCGCCGCAAGGTGGTTGTCATGCGCGTGCTTATCATGTTCTTCATCGCCATCTCGCTGCTCATAGCCCTGAATCCCCCGACGTTCATTGCCCAGCTTATGGGTATCTCGTGGGGTGCCCTGGCCGGTGCTTTCCTGGCTCCGTTTATGTTGGGCCTCTACTGGCGTGGTGTCACCACCGCCAGCGTCTGGGCATGCTTCATCTGGGGTGTCGGACTTACGGTCATCAACATGCTTGCCGGCAATCCCATCAACCCCATCAACTGTGGCGCCATCGCTATGGTCGGTGGTTTCCCCATCGTTTGTATAGTCAGTCTGCTAAGCAAGAAGCTGCCGGAAAAGACCATCGACAGCATC
>JAEEGH010017143.1_pt1 | contig 15488 bp, 13 predicted proteins | sample 9134181 | NCBI WGS metagenome assembly JAEEGH01 (sample SAMN16246544, study PRJNA631951) | gut metagenome | biome: gut microbiome; feature: rumen; material: DP-attached | host: Bos | place: Iran: Karaj | collected 2018-10 | reverse complement strand
CTGGGTCGCCAGCACTCCGCAGGTTCACGAAGTTCGTTCCCTTCACGGTCTCACCGTCCTTCACATCCAAACACGGTATGATTCTCTTTGCTAAACCCGACGAGCCCCCTAAGTTAGGGGGTAGGGGGTCTGAACACCCGCCTTTTGATATTATATTTTTTGCCATATTCTCTGTTTTGTTAAGGAGCCTTGTTCAGACCCCCATCCCCCTAACTTAGGGGGCTTGTACCAATTCCTTGAGGTCTATCCGCCCTTCGTAGATGGCCTTGCCGAATACGACGGCAGGGATGCCCGCTGCGTCGAGGGCCTCGATATCCTCTTTCGACGACACACCGCCCGAGGCGATGAGGTGCAGTTGCGGATATTCCGCCATGATGTCCTTGTAGAGGTCGATGGCGGGCCCTGAGAGGGTGCCGTCTTTCGAGATCTCCGTACAGAGCACGTTCCTCACACCTGCATCGACATATTTCTTCAGGAAGGGCAACAGGTCTTCGCCCGAATCCTCTTTCCAACCGTTGATGCTGATCTTCCCGTGGCGCACGTCGGCACCCAGGATGATTTTCTCAGCGCCGTATCTCTTCAACCAACCCATAAACAGCTCGGGCTGCGTGACGGCGATGCTGCCGATGGTCACCATCGAGGCACCAGAGGCAAAGGCCTTCTCAATATCCTCGTCGGTCTTGATGCCGCCGCCGAAATCGACTGTCAGCCGGGTTTCCGTCGTAATCTGACGGAGCACCTCGCTGTTCACGATGTGCTTCGACTTCGCGCCGTCCAGATCGACCACGTGCAGTCGCTCGTAGCCTATGCGCTCGAACTCAAGCGCCATATCCAGAGGCTCGCCATACACCGTCTTCTGGTCATAATCGCCCTTGGTCAGTCTCACGCACTGACCGTTGATAATATCGATTGCAGGTATAAGCTCTATTTTCATCCTCTTCAGGTAATCATCTATAAACTTTAAACTATAAACTCAAAAAGTTCTTGAGTATCTGTTCTCCCACCTTCCCGCTCTTCTCCGGATGGAACTGGCAGGCGTAGAAATTATCCTTATGCATCGAGGCAGAGTAGGGCAGGATATAGTCGGCTGTGGCGATGGTCTCCTCGCACACCGGCACATAATAGCTGTGCACGAAATACACATACGGCTTCTCGCCCAGTCCCTCAAAAATGGGATTCACCTTTTCACCTTTTAACCCTTTCACCTTTAATTCGTTCCATCCCATACACGGCACCTTGTCCTCATGCCGTTGTGGCTGGAAACGCTTCACCTCCGCATCAAACACGCCGATGCAGTCCACGTCGCCCTCTTCGGAGTGACGGCACAGCAGCTGCTGTCCGATGCAGATGCCAAGCACGGGCTGTCGCAGGTCGCGGATCAGTTCGTCCAGCCTGCGGGCCTTCAGATACGCCATTGCCCCGCTGGCCTCGCCCTGACCTGGGAAGAGCACCTTGTCGGCTGCCCTCAGCTGTTCGGCATCGTCCGTCAGCACCGGCTCGATACCCAACCGCCTCAGTGCATTCACTACCGAATACACATTCCCTGCGTTATATTTCACTATTGCAACATTCATTCTTTTTTCTTTAACAACGGATTACACGGATTTCACGGATTTATTTCATACCATTGAATTGACGGTCTTAAAGATTTTGTTAATCCGTTTAATCCGTCAAATCCGTTGTTCTTAACTAAAAATAATTGTCTTGTTCTTGTATGTCAGAATCTTCCGCTGGATGTGCTTCGAGACGGCGTGTGAGAGCACGATCTTCTCCAGGTCTTTGCCCTTCAGCACGAGGCTCTCAGGCGTATCCTTGTGTGTGATGCGCGTCACGTCCTGTTCGATGATCGGTCCAGCGTCGAGTTCTGCCGTCACATAATGGCTCGTGGCACCGATGATCTTCACACCGCGCTCGTAGGCCTGATGATACGGCTTGGCACCGATGAAGGCGGGCAGGAACGAGTGGTGGATGTTGATAATGTGGTGCGGATACTCGGCGATCATCTCGTCTGAGATAATCTGCATGTATCTTGCCAGCACGATAAACGAGATGTCCTCCTTCTTCAGCAGCTCCATCTCCGCCTTCTCCACCTCCTCCTTATTCGAGTGGTCTTTCTTGATGCTCCACACGTAGTAGGGGATGCCGAACTGGTCGGCCACATAGCGCAGATCCTCGTGGTTCGACACGATACAGGGGATGTCGCAGTTGAACTCTCCCGCCTTCCAGCGCGCCAGCAGGTCGTAGAGGCAGTGGCTCATCTTGCTCACGAAGATCGCCATCCTTGGACGCTTGTCGCTGTAGTAGAGCGAGAACTTCATCTTATATCTCTGGGCGTAGAGCGTCGTGATATAGTCGTAGAGCTTGTCGCGGGGGATGAGGAAGCCCTCCAGCTCCCATTCGATGCGCATGAAGAACATACCGTCCACCTTGTCCACATACTGGTCCAGGTATACGATGTTGCCCTTGTTGTCTGTGATAAATTTCGTCACTTCCGATATGATACCCTGTTGGTCAGGGCAGTGCAGAAGCAGTATTGCCGTTGTTTCCATTTGGTCTTTCTTTGTGTCCATTTTCTTTTTTTCAGGGTGCAAAGGTACTAAAAATTATTCTTTTCCCGCACATATTTGCGCAAAATTATTAAATAGGTCAGATTTTTCTGACGTTTCATCCGTGAATTACTGGTACAAAGGTACAAATAATATTTGAATAATACAAATGTTTTGGTAAATATTTTCATAAAGTTTGTTAATATTTGAGCAGAACATCTTCCCTTAGTCCAAACTCATAGTTTCCTGTCTTGATACTCAGGCTTTCCTTGCTCTAAGCCTTCTTCGAGGCGCACCGCGCACCAGCGCACCATTAGCGATATTTGATGTTGTGCCGTTTCAAGCATATAATATATTATATTTATAATAATATAATATATTATTATAAATATAAATTATACGGTTCACTATTTTCTCTGAAATTCATTTTTACCAAATGGTGTGCTGGTGCGCTGGTGCGCGCTGCGCCATAATGAATATGATAAGAATGTGGTATAATAATGCTTTAGAATATTTAACAAAAATAATTGTCAAAATATTTGCTCAATTCAAATATTATTTGTACCTTTGCAGCATAATTCGTGAATGACGCTATGGAAGGCAGTGGCCAGATGTAGTTAAACCAAAAACCAATAGGATTATGAAGAGAAATGTGAGAATCTTGGTCGTTTCGGCAGTGATGATGCTGGGAGCGACATCTGCGCAGGCACAGTTCGGCAATCTCGTGAACAAAGTGAAGATGGCCAAGCAGACGGCAGAGGACGTGAAAAAGAAGGTAGATGGCGACATCGAGTTCACCAAGGGTGGCAACGTGATGGGCTTCTACCGCACGAGGACGGGTGAGTTCATCTTTGACAAGACCCATCCCGACGGCGAGCGCAAGGGTAAGAAGGTGATCTTCAAAGTGCAGAAGAACGGCGACGTGATGTACGACGACGGCCGGAAGGTTGGCGAGGTACTGAGTGACGGTACGGTGAATTTCCACGGCGAACAGGGCTACCTGAAGGTCCTGGGTGACGGTTCGGTGATGATGGACGGCGAGAAGGTGGCTATGATCAACGACAATGGTCAGGTGTATATCTACGACGTGCTCATCGGCACCGCCAAGGGTCTCGACAAGCAGTATGCCGCCTTGCTCTACTTAGGCATCTACCACAACAAGGAGTCGCTCGCCAAGACGAAGTTGGAGCTGGCCGAGGTGAAGAAGCAGCGGGAGGCAGAGGCGAAGCGCCAGCAGGAACAGGCTGCCCAGCGCAGGGCACAGGCCGCGAAGAATCCCACCAAGAGCTCCGGCAATCAGAACAACACGCAGCAGAAGGTGCGCGAATATTCGATCGAGAAGGGCAGCGCCCGTGGGTTCGTCGATGCGAACGGCGTGGTCTATAACTGGGCTCATACGAAGGTGGGGCAGTTGCCCAAGGGTAATGGTGACATTACGGACGGCACGGGCCACAGGATCGGCAGCGTATGGTCTGGTGACATCAAGGACTCGTCAGGCAATCTGCTCTGCAGCGTCTCTTCGGGCGGTTCCATCGCCGTGAAGGGTTCGAACGCCACAGTGGCCGAGGTGAAGGCCAACGGACGTATCGACATGTCGAAAGACTCTAAAACACTGGGCTATTGCAATTGTAATAACCACGTCTGGACGGCTGCAATCATCTTCTGCAACCTGTTCAAATTCTAAGATCTAACAGAATAAGCTTGATTACTCTTCACTGTCGGATGCCCTCAGGATGATGCTGGTGGCGCCGATGGTGAAGAGTGTGCCGTCGGTGATGATGCGGCGCTCACGGGGAGTGAGCTCGACGTTATCGACGAAGGTGCCGGTGTTGCTGTTGTTGTCTTTCAACGTGTAGCGCAGGGCACCTTTCTTGTCGCGGCTGACGGTGATGGTGCAGTGGTTGAGATCGACGCTGGGATCGACGGTCTCGAAGGGGGTGTTGATAGGGTTGCCCTTCTGGTGGCGGCCGATGATGTTGTCGCCCATACGGAGAGGGATGACCTGCTTGTAGTGGAACATATTCTCGATGACAACGATGGAGCCGCAGCCCTGTTCGTCAGCCTGTTCGTCGGGATTCTCGTCTTTCTGGCGGTCGCGGAGCTTGCTGACACCGATGCGGATGGCGAACTGCTTGCCGCAGTCTGGACACTGGAACACGAGCGACTGGCCGTCGGTGTAACGGGTCTCATCGAAGGTGATGAAGTTTTCACATTTGGGACAGCGAACGCGCTTCATAATTCTAATACCCAGGCTTCGGCGGTTTCGGATTGGCGATGGAAACGGCGGAGGTCGTTGTAGGCGTCGTTCTCAGAGGCGTAGTGGCCGTAGATGACGCGGCGGATGTTGTTGCGCTCGAAGATCTCAGCCTGATCGTAGCCCTGTTTCTGGAGGCGCTCGATGAAGGCGTTGGCATTGCGCGTGGAGACGTAGCTGGCGAGGACGATGCAGAAGCCCTTGCGCACTTCCTCGGCCGTCTCGACGGGTTCTGTCTTAGGGGCTGCGACGGTATCACGCTGAATCGTGTCGCGCTGAGCGACGGAATCTTTGACGACCACCTTCGCGATATCAGCCTTCTTGATTTCGATTTTGCTGGTGTTCGTGTCTTCAGACATCATACCGAAAAGGAGGCCGTTGTTGAGGTTGCTGATGGTGCGCTGCATCATATCGGTCTTGCCGGTGGGCAGGGCGAGGATGAAGACGGCGATGAGGATGGCGGCGACGGCGACGGCATTGCGGATCCACGTATATTTGATGCGGACGACGTCGGCTTCTTCTTCCTCCTCCACGTATTCAGCGTCGGTGTCAGGGGTGTCTGTGTCGATGCCCACGATCTTGGCGGTGGGCTCTTCGGCGGGCTCTGAGGTCTGGACGGCGACGGGCTGCGACGGCGCCTGACGGGCGTCGAGGCGGTTCATCTCCACAGACGAGAGTCCGTAGAGGGCAGGGGTGAGGATGCCGGCCTCGCAGGGGGTGAAGACGTAGTTGCCGTCTTCGTTGAGTGCCAGCGTGCCGATGTCGTTGAGCTCGTAGGAGCCTTCGTTCTGCAGGTGTTGTCGGAGTTCCTCCACTTCGTCCTCGATGCGCTGCAAGGCCTCCGGGTAGCTGATGTCGTAGGCCTCGATGTAGGACTGCACGAGCAGCGAGTCGTTGATGTTGAGCTGGGGATTGAACCCGAGCGTGCGCAGAGGTGGCAGGAACAAGTGCTCCTGCTCTTCGTACCGGGCGTTGATATTGTGCGTCATAAAGCCTCCCAATCCTGGGACAATGACGCAGTCGTTGCTCAGTAAAAGTATCTCAATATGTCGTTCCAGTTCAATCACGGATGCAAAATTACAGCCTTTTTTTGAAATAAACAAATAAAAGAAACTTAAAATTTCTCAGAAATCAAATTTTTGCACTACCTTTGCACAAAATTTCAAGATTATGGAATATATTGAGACCAAAATCAAGGGCGTTTTCATCATCGAGCCCAAGGTGTTTCAGGATGCCCGTGGGTATTTCATGGAGGCCTGGAAGCAGGCTGAGTTCGACGAGCATGTGGGACGGACGGTGTTCATCCAGGACAATGAGTCGAAGTCGTCGTTCGGTGTGCTACGCGGTCTGCACTATCAGAAGGGCGACGCCTCGCAGGCAAAGCTCGTGCGCGTGATCAAGGGCAAAGTGCTCGATGTGGCTGTGGACATCCGCAAGTCGAGTCCGACGTTCGGCCAGCACGTGATGGTGGAGCTGAGCGAGGAGAACAAGCGCCAATTCTTTATCCCGCGTGGGTTCGCACATGGGTTCCTCGTGCTGAGCGACGAGGCGATCTTTACCTATAAGGTGGACAATCCTTATGCACCTCAATGTGATGCGGGCATCCGCTGGAATGACCCCGACCTGGGCATCGAGTGGCCCATCGACCCTGCGAAGGTGCTGACGAGTGAAAAGGACTTGAAGCAGCCCTTGCTGAAAGACGCAGAAGTGTTTGAATAACAGAAAGGTATGAATATAGCAATTGTAGGAACAGGATATGTTGGACTGGTGTCGGGAACGTGTTTCGCTGACACAGGTGCGAATGTGACGTGCGTCGATGTGGACGCAGCGAAGATAGAGCGTCTGCAGAACGGTGAGATCCCCATCTATGAGCCGGGTCTCGACGAGCTGGTGAAGAAGAATGTGGCTGCAGGCCGTCTGAAGTTCACGACGGATTTGGCCTCCGTGCTCGACGATGTGCAGATCGTGTTCTCGGCTGTGGGTACGCCTCCCGATGAGGACGGCTCGGCCGACCTGAAGTATGTGCTGCAGGTGGCGAGGACCATCGGTCAGAACCTGAACCACTATGTAGTGGTGGTCACGAAATCGACGGTGCCTGTGGGTACGGCGAAGAAGGTGCGCAAGGCCATCGAGGAGGAGTTGGAGAAGCGCGGTGTCGATATTGAGTTCGATGTCGCCTCGAACCCAGAGTTCCTGAAGGAGGGTAATGCCATCAAGGACTTCATGTCGCCCGACCGTGTGGTGGTGGGTGTGGAGAGTGAGAAAGCCCAGAAGGTGCTCACGAAGCTCTACAAGCCGTTCCTGATCAACAACTTCCGCGTGATCTTTATGGATATCCCTTCGGCAGAGATGACGAAATATGCCGCCAACTCGATGCTCGCCACGCGAATCTCGTTTATGAACGATATCGCCAACCTTTGCGAGCGCGTGGGCGCGGATGTTAATATGGTACGCGCGGGAATCGGTTCCGACACCCGTATCGGCCGTAAGTTCCTCTATGCTGGTTGCGGTTATGGCGGCTCGTGCTTCCCCAAGGACGTGAAGGCGCTCATCAAGACGGCCGACCAGAACGGTTACTCGATGGAGGTGCTGAAGGCGGTGGAGCGCGTGAATGAGCGTCAGAAGAGCGTGCTCTACGAGAAGCTTGTGAAGTCGTTCGGTTCGGAAGAGGCGCTGAAAGGCAAGACCATCGCCATGTGGGGTCTGTCGTTCAAGCCAGAGACAGACGATATGCGTGAATCGACGGCCCTCGTAATGATCGACAAGCTGCTGAAGGCAGGCTGTACGGTGCGCGTGTACGACCCGATCGCTATGAACGAGTGCAAGCGAAGGATCGGCGATGCGGTGACCTACTGTCGTGATATGTACGATGTGGTGCTTGATGCCGATGCGCTGCTGCTGCTCACGGAGTGGAAGGAGTTCCGTCTGCCTGGCTGGGGCGTCATCAAGAAGGCGATGAAGCGGCCGTTAGTGATTGACGGACGAAATATCTTTGATATCGAGGAGCTGGAAGAAAACAACTTCGAGTATCACTGTATCGGAAAGTAGTAAAGGAGAGAAGGAGTAAGGAGAGAAGTAGATGAGTGTGAGAGGCGGAGGTTTAGTCATATTGGCATCGATATTGTTGTTGGTGGGGTGTTCCGGCCAGCAGGAACAGACGACGGAGGAAGACCGTGAGGCGAAGGCACTCATGCAGGGTGTCTGGGTCGATGCGGAAACGGAAGATGTGTCGTTCCGTGTGGCAGGCGATACCATCTTCTATGCCGACTCCACCAGTATGCCGGCCTATTTCAAGATCGTCGGTGACTCGCTGACACTCTCATCTGGCGCCAGCTATGCCATCGAGAATCAGACGGAGCACGTCTTCAGCTTCCGCAATCAGAACGGTGACCTGATCACTCTCCACAAGATCGATGAAGCAGAGGCCGACTCGCTCTATGTGACCGACACTAAACCGACGGTGATGACCTATACGCATCAGGTGAAAACCGACTCTACCGTCAGTTATAATGGTGCGCGCTACCACTGGTATATCGCCATCAACCCCACACGTTTTAAGGTGGTGAGGCGGACGTTCAATGATGATGGAATGGAGGTGGAGAACGTGTATTACGACAATATCATGCACATCAGCGTGTATAATGGTGCGCAGTGTCTGTATTCCAGCGACTTCCGCAAACAGCAGTACACGAAGCTGGTGCCGACAAAGTTCCTCGAAGAGGCCGTGCTGGCGAATATGGAGTACAGCAAGGCTGATGCGGAAGGTCTGCATTTCAACGCCACACTTTGTATTCCGGACGGCGCGAGCTGTTACCTTGTAGAGACGATTATCTCGTACAAGGGCAAAATGACGATGAAACTCTTAGAGTATTGATTTCCCCTAACTTAGGGGGAGAAATAATTACTCCTCTAGCCAGGCGTCGAGCAACATTCTTGCGATGGAGAGTTTCTCAGGGATGGTCGGCAGATTGTCCTTGCGGAACCAGCCGCCTTTGGCAATCTCTGAGCGCTGGAGGTGGATGTCGCCGCTGACGTAGTCGGCATTGAAACCCACCATCAGTCCGCAGGGATAAGGCCAAGGCTGCGAGGCGAAGTAACGGATGTTGGTGATCTTGACGCCCGTCTCTTCGAAAGCCTCACGGGCAACGGCTTCTTCGAGCGTTTCGCCAGTCTCGACGAAACCGGCCACGAGACCGTAGAAGTCTGTTCGGAAGTTCTTTGCCCTCACGAGCAACACCTCGTCGCCTTTGTGGATGAGTACGATGACGGCGGTAGCCAACTGTGGCCAGATTTCCTTGCCACAAGAGGTACATTTCTTAGAGATGTCAGTATCCATCCGCATTGGGGCACCACAGACACCACAGTATTTCGTATTCTGATCCCAGTAGAGCAGTTCCTGACATTTGCCGGCCTTCAGGTAGAGCGGCTTCTCCAGGTGATAGAAACTCTTGCGCAGACCGATCATCTCATAGCGTGCGTCGTCCGTGATGGGGGCGTCGATGCGATAGGTGATAACGGGTGTGCCGTCGGCCATCGGGGTGATGTTCATCTGGTGTGTCCAAGGTTTTACTTCCGTCGGTGGCTCTTCACAAAGGGGAATGGTATAACTCCCGTCGGGTGTCTTTTCCAACAGGAGCTCTTCTTTACAAAATACGAAAAAATATGTCATCTTCATTTCATTTTATTTCCCCTCCTAAGTTAGGAGGGGTTAGGGGTGGTCTGAACAAGCGCATTGTCTGAGGTCGTTCAGACCCCCTCTGGCTCCCCCTAACTTAGGGGGAGAAATAATTACTTCTTTCCGAATAAGAGTTGGCGATCACGTTCGATGGCGGGTTTCACCCATTCCTCAGGCACAAACTTCCAGTTCGTGTTCGGTTGAGGGTTGATGGTGCCTAAGCGTTCGATTTCCTCAGTCAAATAGTGGCGCTGGTCGAGTTCGCTGCAATAGATCACACGGCTGGCGAGCGAGTCTTTGGGAATGCCGGCTCCGTGGGTGAGCAGTTCACCGCCGCCGTTGGCGCGATAACTATTCATAGCGACCTTGTACCATTTCTTTTCATCGAATGGCTGGCCGTTCGACATACGGAGGATCTTTACCTTCTCACCGTCGGGCTTTGTGACATCGACCTCGTAGTCGATGCCGGCAGCAGAGTCGAAGTTGAAGGTGTAGTATTTGAAGCCTGCGCGCTGCTGGTCGCCCTTCATCTCGTCGTTGAGCAGCAGGAGATGGTCGTCAGGCGACTTCATCTGGTTCGTCCACATGTCGTAGCTCATCTCCAAGTGCTTGCGGATCTCCTCGCCCGTCATGCGGAGCACGAGCAGCAGGTTCTCGAAGCGGTAGAGCTTGAACATATCGGCCTGCGTCACATCGCCTGCATCGATCTTCGCGTTGAAAGAGAGGGGAGCCGTGATGGAGATATCGGCGCCCGTGATCTCTAATTGCAGGTTGTGGATCAGGTCGGCGAAGGCAGAGTTGCCAAAGAAGCAGTCGCGTGTATAGACAGCATTCTCGAAGGTGCCGATCTTACGATCTACGTATGCTTTCACGGCATCGATGCGTGACTGGAAATGGCTGACCATCTCTTCGTCAATCTGTTCGTCGTTCACGCTGACGATCTCGCCTTTGATGTCCTTCTTCACCAGGTGGCCCTTCTGGTAGGTCAGCTCTATCTCCGTCTCAGCCACGTTGCGCACATAGCACGAGGGATCAATGATGAGCACCTGCTGGCCGTCTTTGTTGGTGATCCACTCGTTGTGTACCTGATGGTCGTGTCCGAAGAAGATGACGTCGAAGCCGGGCACCTCACGGGCGACGGCGGCTGTGGCGTTCTCCTCATAGGTGTCTGTGACGATGCCGCCGTCCTTGCCTGAGTGGAAGAGTCCGAAGATCAGGTCAGGACGCTCTGTCTCCTTGATGTACTTCACCCATTTCTTAGCGCAGCCGGTCATCTCCTCAAACTCCATTCCTTTCCACACGTTGTCTGTCAGCCAGTTGGGAATGGCGGGTGTGAGCATACCGATGATGCAGATCTTCACACCGTCGATATAGTGGACGGAGTAGGGATGAAGACCGTCGTAGATGTTCTTAGGATGGGCGGTGCCGTCAGAGCCAGCCTTCACGATGTTCGCACCTAAAAGCGGACAGCGCACCTCACGGATCCACTTGTCATAGACCTTGTGACCAGGCTCGATGTCGTGATTGCCTACGGTCTCAGCGTCGTAGCCCATATAGTTGATGACGGAGGCGGCGAGGTTCTCGTTGGTGGGCATCACGTAGTTCGACCAATAGACACAGGGCTGACCTTGCAGGATGTCACCGTTGTCGATGAGCAGCAGGTGGTCGCCGTACTTCGCGCGTTCCTTTTTAATATAGGTGTTCGCACGGGTGAGCGTTCCCTTGAGGGGCTTGCGCTCCATGAAGTCGTAGGGGAAGAAGTGACCGTGCACGTCGCTGGTCTCGATGACTTTCATCCGGATGGTCTTCGTCTGTTGTCCTGACATCGGTAGCATGCTCATGAGCAGGAGGGCTAAAATGATGACTTTCTTCATAATTGATTAATTTTTCGGCAAAATTACGAATAAAAATCCAAACCGCCAAGAGTTTATGGTGTTTTAGGCACACTTTTTGCAGTTTTTTTGTAGAAAACAAATAAAAGATAAGGAGGAAACGATTATGGCATTTATTGACTATTACAAGATTTTAGGCGTTGACAAGACGATTCCGCAGAAGGATGTGAAGAAAGCATACCTGAAGCGGGCGAAGCAGTTCCATCCCGACCTGCATCCCGACGATCCCAAGGCCCAGGCGAAGTTCCAGGCCCTGCAGGAGGCGTATGATGTGATCGGCGATCCTGAAAAGCGACGTAAGTACGACCAATATGGTGAACAATGGAAGCAGGCTGAGCAGTTCCAAGGCTTTGGCGGAGGTGCTGGCGGGGGCAACCCCTTTGGCGGCTTCGACTTCTCGCAGTTCACGTCGGGCTCAGGCGGCGGGTTCAGTGATTTCTTCGAGAGTCTCTTTGGCCGCAAAGGCCGGGAGGGTGGGGGCTTTGGCGGTTTCCAGGGCTTCTCGTCCGGTGGCGCAGGCTATGGCCGTCAGGCGCGTACGAACTCTGGTGAGATGAACGCCAATGTGACCATCGATCTCTATACGGCCCTGCTTGGCGGTGAGGTGATGCTCTCGCTGAGCAACGGTCAGAAGGTGAAGATGAAGATCAAGCCGGAGACGCAGCCTGGTACAAAAGTACGTCTCCGCGGCAAGGGATATGACCGCGGAGACGGAACCTTCGGTGATCTGATCATCACCTATCAGGTGAAACTGCCTACGAACCTGACAGAGCGGCAGAAGGCGCTGCTCCAGCAGATGCGTGAAGGCTGATTTAATAGAATATCATCGTGATGAGGTAAGCGACGATCGTTGAGGTGAACACGCAGATCAGACCTGGCATCATGAACGAGTGGTTCAGCAGGTATTTTCCGATGACGGTCGTTCCTGAACGGTCGAAGTTCACGGTGGCGATATCAGAGGGATAGTTGGGGATGAAGAAGTAACCGTAGACGGAAGGCAGCACACCCAGCAGCACAGGACCAGGGATGCCTAACTTATAGGCCAGCGGCAACATGGCCACCACCACAGCACCCTGAGAGTTGATGAGCACAGAGACCAGGAAGAACACCAGAGCGATGCTCCAGGGATACTGGGCTACGATGTCCTCGAGGCCAGCCTGCATCTCAGACATGTAGTTTGAGAAATAGGTGTCGGCCAGCCAGGCGATACCGTAGATGGCGACAACGGCCACCATACCTGACTGCCAGACGGGTCCTGCGACGGCCTTCTTCGGAGCAGCCTTACAGAAGATGATCATCAGCGCTGCGGCAGAGATCATCACAATCTGGATGACGAGGTTCATCTTCAGGCCAACCATACTCTTCTGCGTCATTCCTTCGGCAACAATACCTGCTTTTGCAAGTGCATCTGCAGAGATCGTTGTATTACCATCGATGATGGGGAGTGGAGCAGCACCCTTGATGGCCTTGATGGTCTCGTATGAGGGCAGCAGTTCGGGTAAGGCAGCGAACATCACGATGACAGCGAGGGCACCGAGGAAGATGAACACAGCGTTTTTGGCCGACTGCGGGATCTCCTTGTCGAGGGTGGTGGCACCAGAACCGTAGATGTAATCACGCTGAACGGGATCGGCAATCTTCTTCTGGAACTCAGGATCCTTGTCGAGGTCGAGACCACGACGGTAGGAAGCGGCAGCAGCAGCCATCAGACCACACACACAAGCCGGGATGGAGACCATCAGCACACGGGGAATGGTGATGTCGAAATGGTTGGCATTGGAGATGGTGACGAAGGCCACAACGGCGGCGGCGATGGGTGAACAGGTGATACCCACCTGAGAGGCGATAGAGGCCACACCACAAGGACGCTCAGGACGGATGCCTTTCTTTAACGCAATGTCGCAAATAATTGGCATCAAGGTGTATACGACGTGACCTGTACCAACCAAAACCGTCAGGAAGAACGTACACAGCGGGGCGAGGAAGGTGATGCGGTCCGGATGTTTGCGGAGCATCTTCTCAGCAATCTGGATCAACCAGTCCATACCACCTGATGCCTGCATGATACCCGCACAGGTGACGGCTGCGATGATGATGTAGATCACATCCGTCGGAGGCGTACCGGGCTTCAAGCCAAAACCGAACACGAGAAGGGCCAGTCCGATACCGGAAATGGCACCAAGGGCGAGAGAACCGTAGCGTGAACCCACCCACAAAGCTCCTAAAACGATGCAGAGCTGAAGAATCATTAATACCATAGTGTCGTTTTTTAATTAGTTATTGCATATTTGTGTGCAAAGATAAGAAAAAAATCTGAAAGAAAAAACTTTTTATGAGAAAAATCTAAAAATTATTTATTTCTTTTGTCAGGTCGGATAATTTATGTACCTTTGCACGCCAAAAGAGAAAAGTATAAAAAACGACATAAGATGGCTAAAAGATTTGCCGAACATAACGGCCTGAACCTGACAAAGGTGAATGACGACATCCTTGAGATGTGGAGAGAGAAGAACGTGTTCTGGCGCTCTGTTGACGAGCGTGAGGGCTGTCCGCAGTTTGTATTCTTTGAGGGTCCTCCCTCTGCCAACGGACATCCTGGTATCCATCATGTGCTGGCGCGTACCATTAAGGACACCTTCAACCGCTACAAGACGATGAAGGGTTTCCAGGTGAAGCGTAAGGCGGGCTGGGATACGCACGGACTGCCCGTGGAACTGGGTGTGGAGAAAGAACTCGGCATCACCAAGGCCGATATCGACAACAAGGAGAGCGACAAGTACATCTCGACGGAGGACTACAACAAGAAGTGCCGTGAGAACGTGATGATGTACACGGAGGAGTGGCGCGACCTCACGGAGAAGATGGGATACTTCGTGGATCTCGACAATCCCTATATCACTTATGACAACAAGTATATCGAGACGCTGTGGTGGCTGTTGCAGCAGTTCTACAAGAAGGGACTGCTCTATAAAGGCTACACCATCCAGCCGTATTCTCCTGCCGCAGGTACAGGTCTTTCAAGTCATGAGCTGAACCAGCCCGGCTGTTATCGTGATGTGAAGGATACGACGGTGACGGCACTCTTCAAGGCCGTGAATCCTAAGGATGAGTGGACGAACTGGGGTACGCCCTATTTCGTTGCCTGGACAACCACACCTTGGACGCTCCCCTCAAACACAGCCCTCTGCGTAGGTCCGAAGATCGACTATGTGGCTGTGGAGACCTACAATGCCTATAACGGTGAGAAGATCACCATCATCCTGGCTGAGAGTCGTCTGAATGCCTATCTTGCTCCCGAGGGTGCGATTACCGACGGCGGCGAGATGCCTGATTACAACAAGGGCGAGAAGTTTGTGCCTTATCGTATCGTGGGCCGTTATACGGGTGAGGAGCTCGTAGGTCTGAAGTATCAGCAGCTGATGCCTTGGGTGAAGCCCTCGGCCAAGCTGGATCAGAATGCTGCCGACTATGTGAAGGTTTATGCTGAAGCTCATCCGGAGAAAGTGTTTATGGGTGAGAACGGCAAAGATCAGTTCGTAGAGATGGAGAGTGAGGCTTTCCGCGTGATCCCCGGTGACTATGTGACCACAGAGGATGGTGCCGGTATCGTGCATATCGCACCTACCTTCGGTGCTGATGACGCCAAGGTGGCCAAGGATGCCCACATCCCAAGTCTGTTCCTTATAAATAAGAAAGGTGAAACGCGTCCGATGGTTGACCTGCAGGGTAAGTACTATGTGTTGGAGGAACTCGATGACAACTTCATCGCCAAGTGTGTGAACAAGGAAGCCTACAGTCATCATGCAGGCGACTTTGTGAAGAACGCCTATGCACCAGAATATAATAAAGACGGCAAGTATGACGAGCAGGCAGCCTCGAAGGCAGAGGACCTGAACATCGTCATCTGTATGGAGATGAAGCAGGAGGGTACGGCGCTGAAGATTGAGAAGCACGTACACAACTATCCTCACTGCTGGCGTACGGACAAGCCCGTGCTCTACTATCCGCTCGACTCTTGGTTCATCCGCTCTACGGCGAAGAAGGACCGTATGTTCGAGCTGAACAAGACCATCAACTGGCAGCCTGAGAGCACTGGTACAGGCCGTTTTGGCAACTGGCTG
>JAEEGH010017136.1_pt1 | contig 15494 bp, 12 predicted proteins | sample 9134181 | NCBI WGS metagenome assembly JAEEGH01 (sample SAMN16246544, study PRJNA631951) | gut metagenome | biome: gut microbiome; feature: rumen; material: DP-attached | host: Bos | place: Iran: Karaj | collected 2018-10 | reverse complement strand
GCCCAGCCATACTCTCACGGCCTGTCGTCACTGGCCAACGAGGAGACTTTTGCGCTCGACGTGAAGAAGCAGATGGCCAAGATTGAGGAGCTCTTCGGCAAGAAACCCACCGTAGCCCGCAACTCGTCACTCATCTATAGCGACGACATCGGCGGACAGATTGCCGCCATGGGCTTCAAGGGCATGCTCACCGAGGGTGCCAAGCACGTGCTGGGCTGGAAGTCGCCGCACTATGTCTACAACTGTAACATCGCCCCCAACCTGAAGCTGTTGCTCCGCGATGTTGAGCTGTCTGACGATATCTCGCTGCGCTTCAACAATCCCGACTGGGAAGGCTATCCCCTGTTTGCCGATGGCTACATCGACCGCATTGCCCGCTTCCCCGAGGAGGAGCAGATCATCAACATCTTCATGGAGCTCTCAGCCCTGGGTATCGCTCAGCCGCTCAGCTCAAATATCCTCGACTTCCTGAAGGCACTGCCCGCATGTGCCAAGGAGAAGGGCATCACGTTCTCGACACCTACCGAGATTTGCATGAAGACGAAGAGCATGGGCGTCATCGACGTGCCCGACACCCTCAGCTGGGTCGACGAAGAGCGCGACTGCTCGTGCTGGTTGGGTAACGCCATGCAGCGCGAGGCTTTCAACAAGCTCTACAGCGTCGCCGACCGTTTGCGCATTGCCGACGATCCGCGCATCAATCAGGACTGGGACTACCTGCAGGCTTCCAACAACTTCCGCTTCATGACCACCAAGCCCTCTAATGTAGGACTCGATCGCGGCATCTACAGCGGACCGTTTGACGCCTTCACCAACTACATGAACATCCTCGGCGACTTCATCAACAGAGTCAATGCCCTCTATCCTCCCGAAATCGAGAACGACGAGCTCAACGCTCTGCTGACCACCATCCGCAACCAGGGTGACGAAATCGAGATGAAGGACAAGGAGATTACCCGTCTGAAGGCCCGCCTCGAGAAGCTCGAGCCGAAGGATAAACCCGCAGCAAAAAAGGCTCCCACCAAGAAACCCGCAGCTAAAAAGACTCCCGCCAAGAAGCCCACTCCTCCTAAGGCCGAAAAGCCCGCCGAGGCTCCCAAGCCCGAAGAACCGAAAAAGTAAGAGTTTTCTAGTAAATAATGAAGGGTGTGCTCATTGGCACACCCTTCATTATTTCACAACAACCTTCCGGCCATCAACGATGTAGATGCCTGGTTGCAGGCGTGTGGTGTTCATGCGCCGTCCGCTCAGGTCGTAGCAGCCCTGCTTGCCCGGTGACTGTTCGTCGCGGCTCACCGTGCTGATGCCTGTCTCGGTGAATGCCTTCACCTGCAGCGTCGCCATGCCCAGCACGAAGTCGGCGTCCTTCGTGGCATCTGTGTACAGCGACAGCATGTAGTCGCCCGTCTGGGTGATGTCAAAGTCGAAGGTCTGACCTCGGCCGTTCGAGAATTTGTTTGCCGTGTTGCCTCCGATGTTAATCGAGGGCTTGAAGGTCTTCGTGGCCACCGTCTGTCCCTCCGCGTCCTCAATGGCGTAGATTACTGGCGTCTTCTCCGGCTGGTTCCAGTTCACCACACGGCTCTTCAGCGAGTATTGTCCTGCGTGCAGCGTCATGCGTGTCCTAGCTGCCGCGTCGCCGAATCGTGCCCAGGCGGCCTTCTCCTCGCCTCCGGGGTTCGTCACCAACAGACCGTATTCGAAACCGCGGTTTTCGTTGGTGAACCGCAGCAGTCGGCAACCGGTCGAGTAGGGCATACCGCCGCCCACACGCGTCGTCTTGCCGTTGCACACACTCCAGTTCTGGGGCACCGTACCCTCGCAGCCAAACGTCTGAATCATGTCGTACTCCTTCGTCGTGGCCACGCAGTTCACCTGACAGCTGCTCTCGCCCGTCTTGCCGTTCGAGTCGGTTACCACCGCGCGCAACTCGTGCGTGCCGGCCTTCGGGGCAGTCAGCGTGGCCTGATAGGGCGCCTCCGTGCAGGTGGCTACGAGCGTCGTGCCGTCGTAGAATTCCACCTTCGTCACCTCGCCCTTGACGGCTGTCGCGGTGGCTTCCATGGCGATGTCGGGGAATGTCGCCTCGCCGTCGGGCATCATGCTCAAGAATGTCGTCTCGCCTTCGGGCAGCGTCAGCCGCGCCTTGGGCTGGTTCAGCGAAAAGCGCTTGACGAAGTTCCATATCAGGTGGCGGTTCTGGTCCGTAGGCCAGTGGCCGCCGTTGTTATACGAGTAGAGCCACACCTCGCCGCCGTTCGGACCACCCGTCCATCGTTCCAGGTCGCCGTCCTGCCAGGCACCGCTGAAGGGCTTGAAGCCTATCGTCTTCCTGTACTGCGTGTGCTCGTCGTGCTTGGCATAGTTCTCGATGTAGGCGTGAATGCCATACTGCTCGTATCCGAACACATCGTCGCCGTAGGCAATACATTCCAGCAGGTTCACCGGCTTCTTGCATTTCGTCCAGGGGTGTTCCGAAAACTGAATGCCGCTGGTCGGAGCAAAGGCGGCAATCTTGTCCTGCATGTTTGCTATGCAGTGGTGAATCAGCATCGAGCCCATCGAGAATCCCGACCAGTACACGCGGTCGCGGTCGATGTCGTGTCGCGAGGTCATCTCGTCGATGGTTTTCGTCACGAACGTCTGGTCCTTCGTGCCGCCGACGTCCCATGTGTTGCCGTCGCTTCGCAGGTAGGCCGCCACGAATTTCGCCGTGTCAATCATCTCGTAGATCTTGTCCGAGCCGTACTGGTATTCCGGGTTCTGGTTCATGCCGTGTGTGATGATGAATAGAGGCGATTTCGCCGGCAGCTCGTTCGGAGTGAACACAATCATGTTTCTCCGCTGGCCGTTCACGTTAATGAAAATCGAGTCCTTCACATAGCCCCAGCCCTGCTGCAGACCCACAAATACTAATAGAAATAATAGAATAGTTGAACGTTTCATAATGGTTAATTTTACACTTATTGCCTGCAAAGGTAGTGCAAAACGAGTGAAATGCAAAATAAATTAAGATTTATTTTCATTTCCGAGTTGCAGTCTACCTTCTCTAAGGGAGAAAGGTACGAATAAGTGAGAAGAAAACCAAAAATAATTTGAGTTTTCTCGAGCGAGAGATTGCAACGCCACACTTTGTACCTTTAGGTCAAAGAAATGCAAATGAAAAATGAGAAGCACTGCCCGCCATGGGAACAACAGCATGTATGGGCTATGGACCATTTTAATGTACCCCGAAGGATTCGGAATAATAATCCGTTGAACCCATGTGCTATGTGGAAAACGGGCGAGAAATCAGCCTCGATGACGTCGTCGAAGGCTGGCTATTAGTCACGCTTGGCCGGGTAGGCTGATGCACATCATGGTGAGATCGTCGTTGGGCTCGGCGCCGTCGCGGTGACTGTCGACGGCGGCAGAGAGGGTATCGATGAGCTGGCGGGCATTCTCGAAGGGGGTGGTGCGCAGGATGTCAAGCAGGTGGTCGTCGCCAAATTGCTGCTGCTGGCGGTTCTCGGCCTCGTTGAGTCCGTCGGTGTAGATGAGCAGTTTCTTGCCCATAATGGTTGGCAGGGATTCGCCTTCGTACTGCAGTTCGGGCCATAGGCCGATGGGGGCGTTGGGGAGGACTTCTAAGAATTGATAATTGACAATTCTCTCTTTGAGAGTGTGGCGTTGCGAAGATGATTGACAATTGGCTGTTGTGATGGCGGGGGGATTGTGGCCGGCATTGCAGAAGTCGAGGTGGCCGGTGGTGAGGTCGAGCAGTCCGAGGAAGAGGGTGACGAACATGCCGCTCTGGTTGTCGTCGCCGGAGAGGGCGTCGTTTATGCGGGTGCAGATTTCGGCAGGCATCATGCCCTGTGTGGCGAGGGTGCGGAACAGGCGGGTGGCCTGGGCCATGAAGAGCGAGGCGGGGACGCCCTTGCCGGAGACGTCGCCCACGGCAAAATATAATTTGGAACCGCTTAGCACGTAGCCATAGAGGTCGCCGCCGACTTCCTTGGCGGGGGTCATCTGGGCATACATGTCGAGGCCGTCGAGGTCGGGGAACGTCGAGGGTACCATGGACATCTGGATGTCGCGGGCGATGCGGAGCTCGTTTTCGAGCTGCTCGTGCTGGGCCTGCATCTTCATGACGCGGCGACGGATGAGGGTGTAGACGATGAATCCTGTAGAGAGCAGTATCAATGCGATGACCAGTCCCCATACGCGCTAGCGGTTCAGCTCTGCGTCGCGCTCGGCAATCTGGGCTTCCTTCTGCTGGGTCTCGTAGATGGTGGCGAGCTCGGCTGCATCGTCGTTCTTGTTGGCCTGTATGGCCTCGCCGAGTCGCAGGCTGAGGGTGTCGGCCAGCTGCTGTGCCTTGGCGGTCTGACCGGTGCCGCGGAGTGCGCGGTAGTGTGGCATCAGGAACAGGCTGATGTTGTCGAGCGAGTAGATGTTGCCGAAGATGGCGGTGTCGAGCTTCGTGTACATTTCCAGCGCTTCGGACCATCGTTCTGAAGCGGTCAGGTATCTGTATCGGCTCACGATGGCTCCGGAGTTCTGTGAGGCGGGGAATTCCGTACAGCGCCGGTATTCGCTGTCGGCTCCGGCACGGTCGCCGTCGTGCTCGAGCATCTGGGCTTTCATGAGGTGGTATCGGTACTGGTGAAGGCCACCGTCTTCGTTGGCCAATGAGTCGTTGGTCAGGATGTAGGCCATGGCGTTGTCTTCTTTCTCGAACCATTTCTTTGCCATGTCGTAACGTCCTTCTTCCATAAAGACGGCGATGGCACTTTCTGCCACTTCGAGTTGCATTCTATTGTATTCGTCCTTCTTTTCCTCGGAGTCATACATGATGTTGAGGTCCACATCCTTGTCGTCATACGACTTGATGGCCTGTCGGAAGCGTGCATCGGCCTCGTCGGTCTTGCCGAGCTTGGCCAGGCTGACAGCCAGCCTGGTGTGCAGACGGGGCATGGAGGAGGACTGCATAAGGACTCTGCCTTTGTTGTGTTCCAGCTTGTCGATAGCCGTCGTGATGATTTTGACGGCTTCTGCGTATTCGCCTTTGTCGCACAGCCGCCGGCCCAGATTGATTGACGCACTGGCATAGTGGCCTGCCTCGTACTCCTGACCGGTGTAGGATGCGATGGCTTTTTTCAGGTAGATTTCGGCCGCCCGGAACCGCTTGGTGTTCAGACAGATGGTAGAACGCACCAGATTCAGTTCTATGTCGGTGACGTTAGAGTGTTCGTGCAGACTGTCGCAGATCTGCATCACGCGGTCGTAGTCTTTGGCCTCGAGAGCCACATAGGCGGGATGCACTGATTCGGTGTTTTCGATTAAGGTACCCAATGGGGTGAAAATGGATATGACCTTTACTACGGCCTTCTCGGTGGAATCGGGCGCTATGGCGTAACAGGCAAAAAATACGGCCGCCAGGGCCACGATGAGTGACACGGGAAGGCCCACGCCCCAGAGTAGTATTCGTTTGATTAATTTGCGTTTCATTGTGGTTGTTCTGTATCTGGTTTATTGTTTCAGTCCCTTCATGGAAAGTGAGATGCGGTGGCGGCGCAGGTCGACGGCGATGACGCGGGCGAGGACGTGCTGGTGGAGGTGGACGACACGGGTGGGATCGACGACGTATTTGTCGGCCAACTGGGAGACGTGGACGAGTCCGTCCTGATGTACGCCGATGTCGACGAAGGCTCCGAAGTTGGTGATATTTGTCACAATGCCAGGTAGTTGCATGCCTTCGTGCAAGTCTTCGATAGTCTGCACGCGGGGGTCGAACTCGAAGGCTTCGATTTGCTCGCGAGGGTCGCGTCCGGGCTTCTCCAACTCACGCAGGATGTCGGTGAGGGTGGGCAGTCCGACGTCGGCGGTGACGTAGCGGCGGATGTCGATACGGTCGCGCGTACCTTTATTATTAATGAGGTCGGCGACGGAGCAGTTCTGGTCTTTGGCCATCTGTTCGACGACGTGGTAGCTCTCGGGATGGACGGCGGAGTTGTCGAGTGGATTCTTGGCATCGGGGATGCGCAGGAAACCGGCACACTGCTGGTAGGCGGCAGGGCCGAGGCGGGGCACCTTCTTGAGTTGGGCGCGGCTGGTGAAGGCGCCGTTCTGGCGCCGGTAGTCGACGATGTTCTGGGCCAGCACGGGACCGAGTCCGCTGACGTAGGTGAGCAGGTGTTGCGAGGCAGTGTTGAGGTTGACGCCGACGAGGTTGACGCAGCTCTCGACGGTCTGGTCGAGGGAGTGCTTGAGCAAGGTCTGGTCGACGTCGTGCTGATACTGTCCGACACCGATGCTCTTCGGGTCAATCTTAACGAGTTCGGCCAGGGGGTCCATGAGTCGGCGCCCGATGCTGACGGCTCCGCGGACGGTGACATCCTCGTCGGGAAACTCGTCGCGGGCCACCTTGGAGGCGCTATAGACCGAGGCGCCGTCCTCGCTGACGACGAAGACGGAGGGGGTGGGGGAACCCGTGGCGGCGGAACCGCCACGCACCGAACCGGCTGCGCCGTCGGTGGGGGTGGAGAGGCAGTCGGTGATGAAGTCCTTGGTTTCGCGGCTGGCGGTGCCGTTGCCAATGGCGATGGCCTCGATGTGGTAGTCGCTGATCATCTGCAGGACGTGCATGGTGGCCTGCATGCGGTGGTTGACGGGGGGATGAGGAAAGATGGCCTCGTGGTGGAGCAGGTTGCCCTGAGCGTCGAGACACACCACTTTACAACCCGTACGAAAACCGGGATCGATGCCCATGACGCGCTTCTGACCGAGCGGTGCCGAGAGCAGCAGCTGACGTAGGTTCTGGGCGAACACATTGATGGCCTCCTCGTCGGCGCGCTGCTTGCTGAGATTCATGAATTCGGTCTCGATGGAGGGCAGGAGGAGACGCTTATAACCGTCCTCGACGGCTTCGGTGACGAGGCGCTGGCAGGCTTTGCTCGTGGCGGTAAAATCGCCACGCACAGGACCTGCAGATTGCAACGCCACACTTTGACCATTGTTCAAAGAACCGCCACGCACCGAAGAGGCTGGGTTCAGCCAGTTGCGCTGGAGGCGGCGGACGGCCTCGTCGTCGTCGATGGTGAGGCTGACGCGCAGGATGCCCTCGCCCTCGCCACGGCGCATGGCCAGCAGACGGTGGGAGGAACAGCGGCGGAGGGGCTCTTCCCAGTCGAAGTAGTCGCTGTATTTCTGGGCTTCGTCGGTGTCTTTCTTGGCCTTGACGACGCGTGAGGCGATGAAGGCCTCGCGGCGGAAGGCGGCGCGGACCAGGTTGCGTGAGCGCTCGTCCTCGCTGACCAGTTCAGCGATGATGTCCTGGGCGCCGCGGAGGCAATCCGCGACGGCAAAACCGTCGCGAACAAAACGGGCAGCGGCCCGTTCGGGGTCGGGCTCGCGCTGGAGGAGCAGGAGCCGGGCGAGGGGCTCGAGACCCTGTTCGCGGGCCACCTGGGCACGTGTGCGGCGCTTGGGCTTGAAGGGCAGGTAGATGTCCTCGAGGGTGGTGAGTTCCCAGCAGTCGTCGATGCGTTTCTGCAGTTCGGGTGTCATCTTCTCCTGTTCGGTGATGGTCTTGACGATGGTGTCCTTGCGGCGGGCAATCTCCTGCAGTCGCTCGGCACGGTCGCTGATGGCAGTGATCTGCACCTCGTCGAGTCCGCCCGTGCGTTCCTTACGATAGCGCGAGATGAAGGGTATGGTACAACCCTCGGCGAGGAGCTTGAGGGTGTTCTCGACGCCGTGCTCAGGCAGATGGAGCTCAGAGGAGATGAGCTGGGTGAATATCTTGAGGTGTTCCATTGTTTGATTTTTGGTTTATTTGCCTGCAAAATTAAGCATTTTTTTCGGAACGAACAAATAAACACGGGACGGAGTTTGGTCAAGACGTTTTTTATTTGTAATTTTGCATCAGAAAACGAAAAGCAGGAAAGGCATGAAGAAAAGTGACTTGAGAATTGTGTTTATGGGTACGCCGGAGTTTGCCGTCGAGACGCTGCGGGCGCTGGTGGAGAATGAATATAACGTGGTGGCTGTGGTGACGCAGCCCGACAAGCCCGTGGGCAGGCACGGCAGTGTGCTGCAACCCTCGCAGGTGAAGCAGTACGCGCTCGCGCACGGTTTACCAGTGCTGCAGCCCGAAAAAATGAAGGACCCGGAGTTTGTGGAGCAACTGCGGTCGTACGATGCCAACCTGCAGGTGGTGGTGGCCTTCAGAATGTTGCCCGAAGTGGTGTGGGCCATGCCGGAGTACGGCACGTTTAACGTACATGCGGCGCTGTTGCCCCAGTATCGCGGTGCAGCGCCCATCAACTGGGCCGTCATCAACGGCGAGACGGAGACCGGTGTGACAACGTTCTTCCTGGACCATGACATCGACACGGGGCGCATTATCGCGAAGAAAACTTTTGCGATTCCTGACGATGCCGATGTGGAATATGTATATGACGGGCTGATGCGGCTGGGCGCCCAGCTGTGTCTGGAGACGCTGGAGACGATTGTCGAGGCGGACGGACATCCGGAAACTGTGGCGCAGGAGGATGCTTGTGGCGGCAAAACCGCCACAAACAGTGGCCCCGTGGTTTTGAAGGCGGCGCCGAAGATTTTCAAGGAGACGTGCGAGATAGACTGGAGGCAGACGGCGAAGCGGGTGTACGACTTCGTGCGCGGACTGAGCCCCGTGCCGGGAGCATGGACCACGCTGGTGGCTCCGGACGGCAAGGAGACAGTGCTGAAGATCTACAAGGCACGGAAGGTGGATGGTGAAGGGTTTATGGTGAATGGTTCAGGGCGGTTGACGGTGAAGGATAAGCGGCTGTTGGTAGCTTGTGGCGACGCGTGGCTTGAGCTGGTGGAGCTGCAGTTGGCCGGCAAGAAACGCATGTCGGCACGCGACTTCCTGAACGGCATGAAGGCCCTGGAAACGTACCGGGTGAAATAATTGCTATTTTTTTTGTGGTTTTAAATAATAAATGAGCAACTGCTGCGTTATATTAATGAATAACAATTTAAAAATGATTTGCCTATGCAACATTTTACTCAAGAAGATTTACAGCCACACCCCACCACCATTCTGTTTCTGAAGCAGTTTGCGCGTATGTGTAATTCTAAAAAACAAGAGAATAATGGCTACAATGGTTTCTCCGTCGTTGCTTGCAGCTGATTTTCTGCATCTTGACAACGAACTGGAAATGATTAACCGCAGTGAGGCCGACTGGCTTCATCTGGACGTGATGGATGGTGTCTTCGTACCCAACATTTCTTTTGGATTTCCCGTGCTGGAGGCTGTGGCCCGTAAGTGCACGAAACCCTTGGACGTTCACTACATGATTGTCCACCCTGAGCAGTATATTGAGCAGACGCGCAAGCTGGGGGCGATGGTGATGAATGTGCATGTGGAGGCCTGTCGGCACTTGCACCGTACGGTGCAGGAGATTCACCAGGCCGGTATGAAGGCCGGCGTGACGCTGAACCCTGCGTCGCCCGTGTCGCTGCTGGAGGATATCATCGGCGACGTGGACATGGTGTTGCTGATGAGTGTGAATCCCGGCTTTGGCGGACAGAAATTCATTGAGAACACCATCCAGAAGGTGCAGCGGCTGCGGAAGATGATCGACGACAGCTGCTCGAAAGCCCTGATAGAGATTGACGGCGGCGTGCAGCACGAGACGGCTCCGCGACTGGTTGCGGCAGGTGCCGACGTGCTGGTGGCAGGCAGCTATGTCTTCGGAAGCAAGAATCCTGAGCAAGTCATTCATGACTTGCGTGTGTTATGACGTTATTTCGGTATTCCGTGATAACGTTATAACGACATCTTAGAGTTCCAGACTCAGTTGGATTTCGTGTTCCTTGGCCATGCGGCGCAAGTTGATGAGTGCGTAGCGCATGCGGCCCAGTGACGTATTGATGCTGACGCCTGTGACCTCGGCAATTTCCTTGAACGACAGTTCCTGATAGAACCGCATATAGACTACTTCGCGCTGTGGGGTAGGCAGTCGGTCCATCATGTGACGCACGTCGCGCAACACCTGTGAGTTGACATACTCGTTCTCGCGGTTGATGTCCATGACGGCCTCGCTTTTCAGCTTGCTCAGGTCGTTGCCCGGCGTGGCCTCGATGACATGCTCGCTCTTCTGCATGCGGAAGGTGTCCATGATGACGTTGTGAGCAATGCGGTAGAGCCAGAACGAGAATTTGCCGATGACGTTGTATTTGCCTTCCTGGAGATTGGTAATCGCCTTGACAAAGGTCTCCTGGAACACATCGTTAGCCAGCTCGGGGTCGTGAACCACGAACAAAATGTAATCGTAGAGCCTCTTTTGATTGCGAGCTAATAACTCATCAAATGCCCTATTGTCTCCCCCTACATACTGCAAGGCCAACGTTTCGTCGGTCATGCTTTCGTAATTCTTCATATTCCTTCAGTTTTTATGAAGTAGAGTTTCGTCGATAGGCAGCAGAATTTTGATGTTTAATTATTAACTTTTGTTATTATTTCGCCTGCAAAAGTATATATTTTTATCAAAACGACCAAATAAATCGCTAATTTTTTTGCTTTTTGTGGGCTAATTTGTGTTTTTTATTCCTCGGCGCGCCGCATGAGATACTGGCCATAGTCGTTTTTAATCATCGGCTCGGCCAGCTTTTTCAGCTGTTCCTTGCTGATCCAGCCGCGCTTGTAGGCAATTTCCTCAAGACAAGCCACTTTCAGACCCTGACGCTTCTCGATGACCTCGATGAATGTGGAAGCCTCGGAGAGCGAGTCGTGTGTGCCGGTGTCGAGCCAGGCAAAGCCACGCTGCAGGGTTTGTACCAGCAGATTCTTATCCTCGAGATACCGCTGGTTGACGGTGGTGATTTCCAGTTCGCCACGTGCCGAGGGCTTGATGTTCTTGGCAATCTCCACGACACTGTTGGGATAGAAGTAGAGACCCACGACGGCGTAGTTGGACTTGGGCTTGGCGGGTTTCTCCTCGATGCTCAGACAGTTGCCGTTGGCGTCGAACTCTGCCACACCATAGCGTTCGGGGTCGTTGACGTAGTAGCCGAACACGGTAGCCTGTCCGTTCTTCTCGGCATTCTCGACAGCCTGTTTCAGCATGCCCGTAAAACCACTGCCGTAGAAGATGTTGTCGCCCAAGACGAGGCAGGCGCAATCGTCGCCAATGAACTGCTCGCCAATGATGAAGGCCTGAGCCAGTCCGTCGGGAGAGGGCTGTTCGGCATACTCGAAGCGTACGCCCAACTCGGAACCATCGCCCAGGAGGCGCTTGAAGCCTGGCAGATCGTAGGGGGTGGAGATGATGAGAATCTCGCGGATGCCAGCCAGCATCAGCGTAGAGATGGGATAGTAGATCATGGGCTTGTCGAAGATGGGAATCAGCTGCTTCGATACCCCTTTTGTAATTGGGTAGAGACGTGTGCCGCTACCTCCTGCTAATACAATTCCTTTCATACTATTAACTTATAATTGTGACTATTTGTAGGCAAAGGTACAAAATAATCATCAAACATTTGGTAAGTTTGCCGAAAATAATTAATTTTGCACCAAATTTTTAGGATTGGGACTTTTGTGTCCCGCAATATTAAACACTAAACGTTCAATAATAATATGGGATTATTTTCAAAATTATTCGGAAAAAAGGACGGTGAGCAGAAGGCTGGCGGCATGGAAGATTTCATGACGCTGATCCGTGTGTATTTCCAAGCGGTGATGGCTGCCGATCTGGGTATCAGCAATATGGCGGCATTGCCCGATTTGCGTGTGTTCAAGACCACCCTGAAGGTGCCTACACAAAATAACAAGTTAGGACTGGCAGAGAAGTCGAAGTGCAAGAAGATGCTAAAGGAAATCTACGGCATGGACGACGACTTCACGAAGGAGATTGACCAGAGCATCAAGAAGCGCTGCAAGAAGCCGCAGGACATTCAGACCTACATGTATCAGTTTTCGGGCTTCACTCAGGACCTGATGATGCTGACGGGCAATCTGATGAAGTTCAAACTCCGTCTGCCCAGCTTCTTCAAGAGTGCCATCCGTACGATGACGGAGAAGACGGTGAACGACATCTTCACCAAGAACGACTTTACGGACGCCGGTGTCATGAAGACCGTGGTGGCTATCCGCCAGTATGCCCAGAAGCTAGGCTTCTCGCAGGAGTGGACTACCGACTTCGTCTACAAAGTAGTGATGTTGGCGAAAAAAGAACCGCGTGTCAAGGAATAAGACACAGGGTAGGGGGTAAAAGTTAAGAGTTAAGAAAAAAAGAGTGACGGTGGTTAAACTATGTTAACAGAATGTAAACTCTTAATTCTATTTCTTAATTCTTAACTAAAAATGTCTACCTTTGTAGAATAAAGAGAAGTAGGTATGACAGCTAATGAAAAGGCTATAGCGTCGTTCGAGACTCGCGTCCGACAGATGATTCTCCGATTTCAAGAGTTGAAGAAGGAGAATCAGGATTTGTACGGAATGTTGGAAAAGAACGAAGAAGACATGAAACAGTTGCGCCAAAAACTGGATCAACAGCAGTCAGACTACAACTCCCTGAAAATGGCCAAGATGATCGAGATTACCGATGGTGACCTGGAAGGTGCCAAGGAACGGTTGTCGAAGCTGATTCGTGACGTCAACAAATGCATTGCCATCCTCAGCGATGAAAATCAGTAAGGAGAATATGCTATGCCAGAACAAAAACAGGACAGATTACATATCAAGTTGCATGTTTACGATGAAGAAATAGAAGTTGTCATCAATCGTGACGACGAAGAATTCTATCGTGCTGCAGCCAAGCTCATCACTGAGCGCTACAATGCCTATGCACAGGCATACAAAGGGCGCAAGAGTGATCATACAGTGGCGCTGATGACTTTGATTGATATTGCGCTGATGTATCAGAAGGAGCGTTCGCATAATGATACCTCGCCCTATGATAATGTTCTTGCTAAGTTGACCCGCGAAATCGAGGATGCCCTCGGTGAGGAGAAGTAAGAGAACATTAACATATATACAGACTAAGAACATTTATGAACATTATCGTTGGTATTATTCTAATTGCTGCAGCCCTCATTGTAGGTGGGTTCTGTGGCTTTATGATTTTCCGCTTCGTAGCGAAGGGAAAATATAATGAAATGATTGGTGCCGCCAAGAAGGAGGCCGAAGTAATCAAGGAGAAGAAACTCTTGGAGGTGAAGGAGAAATTCTTGAACAAGAAAGCCGAGCTGGAGAAGGAAGTGCAACAGCGCAACCAGCATATCCAGCAGAGCGAGAACAAACTGAAGCAGCGTGAGATATCGTTGAACCAGCGTCAGGAGGAGTTGGGACGTCGCAAGAATGAGCTCGACAACCAGCAGAACCGTATTGACAACGAGAAGAAGCTGATGACGCTGAAGCAGGAAGAACTGGAGAAGATGCAGATGCAGGAGCGTGCCAAGCTGGAGGAACTCTCCGGATTGTCGGCCGAAGAGGCCAAGAGCCGTCTGGTGGAGTCGTTGAAGGACGAAGCCAAGACCGATGCTGCTGCTTACATCAACGAAATCATGGACGAGGCCAAGCTGAATGCCAATGCCCAGGCCAAGAAGATCATCATCCAGACCATTCAGCGCGTAGCTACTGAGACTGCTGTCGAGAACAGCGTATCGGTGTTCCACATTGACAACGACGACGTCAAGGGCCGCGTTATTGGCCGTGAGGGTCGTAACATCCGTGCTTTGGAATCAGCCTGTGGCGTTGAAATCGTCGTTGACGACACCCCCGAGGCTATCGTCATCTCGGCATTCGACCCCATTCGCCGTGAGACCTGTCGTCTGGCACTCCACCAGCTGGTGGCTGACGGACGTATTCACCCCGCACGCATTGAGGAAGTGGTTGCCAAGGTTAAGAAACAGCTTGAGAACGAGATTATCGAGACTGGTAAGCGCACGACGATTGACTTGGGTATTCACGGTTTGCATCCTGAATTGATCCGTATTATCGGTAAGATGAAATATCGTTCTTCGTATGGACAGAACTTGTTGCAGCATGCCCGTGAGACGGCAAATCTGTGTGCCGTGATGGCTGCAGAACTGGGTCTGAATCCAAAGAAGGCCAAGCGCGCAGGACTGTTGCACGATATTGGTAAGGTGCCCGATGAGGATACTGATGATCCCCACGCCATCTATGGTGCCAAGATTGCCGAAAAATATAAGGAGAAGCCCGACATCTGCAATGCCATCGGTGCTCACCACGACGAGATGGAGATGCAGACGCTGCTGGCTCCTATCGTGCAGATCTGTGACGCTATCAGCGGTGCCCGTCCCGGTGCACGCCGTGAAATCGTAGAGGCTTACATTAAGCGTCTGAACGACCTGGAGGCCATTGCCATGAGCTATCCCGGTGTGACGAAGACTTATGCCATCCAGGCTGGTCGTGAACTGCGTGTCATCGTCGGCGCCGAGCAGGTATCTGACCAGCAGGCCGAAGAACTCTCCGCTGAAATCGCCAAGCGCATCCAGGATGAAATGGTCTATCCCGGCCAGGTGAAAATCACCGTCATCCGCGAGACGCGCAGCATCGCGTTCGCCAAGTAAACGGCACGAGACTTTATTCCGAGATTTCAGGCGCCTTGCAATGCAGCAGGGCGCTTATTATTTTGTCCGTCAAAGCCCGCTGCTGGTATTGGTCCGCCGTGGTGTTGTTGATCAGGAGGGAAAACACCAGGGTCTGTCCGTTTTCCGAGCCGTGGGCGGGGGTGATGTACCCGCTGTAACAACGGATGCCGGACATCGAACCGCTTTTCATTTTCACGCGCCGGCGCTCGCTGGACGGGAGCAGGCGCAGGCAGGGCTGGACGGTCCCGTGCAAGCCCGGCTGCGGAAGGGTCGTGAGATAGTCTTTGTAGTAGGGGGAACTGCCCATCGCCCGCAGGAAACGGCAGATGAATCCGGCACTGACGAGGTTGTGGCGGGCCAGTCCGCTGCCATCCCGGATGATGCCGTCCACCTTGCGTCCGCTGCTGTCCCGTCCGCTGATGCCCAGGGCGAGCAACACGCGGTCCAGCGCCACCAGACTGGAATCATAGCAGGCGCTTTGGCACATTTCTTTGCCCAGTACGCGCAGCAGGGTTTCCGCATAGACATTGTTGCTCTCGTTGTTGCAGGACCGGATGATGTCCTTGAGCGAAGGGGAGGCCGTCTCGCAAAGCGTCTGGAGTTTTTTCGGCCGGACCAGGGTGTCGGCCAGGTTGTCGAAGGCATTGTAACCCCGTGTCGAAAAGCCGTGCTCCAGCAGGTATTCGTTGAAGAGATAGGCGCAGGTGCGCTCCGGGAACTTGTTGCTGACCTTGATGTTCTTGATGGGTTTCCCCAGGCCGAAAGTGCCTCTCAACAGGGCGGTCCGGCTCCCGTCGTGGGTGTAGAGATAGACCTGGTCGCCGCTGCCCCTTTCTCCCGTACGGCCGAGCAGATGGTAGTTCATCCAGGGTGTCTGCGGACCGATGAACTCGATTCTCAGACTGTCT
>JAEEGH010017131.1_pt1 | contig 15496 bp, 14 predicted proteins | sample 9134181 | NCBI WGS metagenome assembly JAEEGH01 (sample SAMN16246544, study PRJNA631951) | gut metagenome | biome: gut microbiome; feature: rumen; material: DP-attached | host: Bos | place: Iran: Karaj | collected 2018-10 | reverse complement strand
TGTTTGAAGCTATTGTCCTTGGTGTTTCAGCAGAAATAGCATCAAACACTTTAGTACCTACCATGAAGTATGCTGTAGATTCTGGAATAGAGATTCCTCCTGCAATAGAGGATTTTAGTCATGTTACAAATGCAGGAATCCTGGAGAGCAAGGTCAGCGTTAAGCTTGCAATAGAAGGTCAGCAGTCCATGGAAATGGAAAAGAAATACTCTGTGGATGTTGGTTTTAGAAACGCGCAGTTTAGTCTAAAGCTTGCCATGCTTATTTCTATTATTGTCATTCCACTGTCGGTATTTGTAAACCGCTATGCTCAACGGCGAATAGCGGCGCCAATAAGGGATTTGTCCAAGGCAGTGTCTGATATTTACAATTCAGAAGATGATGACATAAATGCAAAAGTGGCAGAAGTACATGCCCTTGAAATAAACACCAATGATGAAATAGAAGATCTGTATCATGCCGTGGATCTGACCTTTTACAGGCTCATGGAATACATAGCCCTTGTTAAGACAAGGCAAAATATAGAGGATCAGCTTGAAATTGAGAAATCTGCTAATGAGGCTAAGTCAAGGTTCCTTTCAAATATTTCTCACGAGATCAGAACCCCTATAAATGCGGTTCTTGGCTTTGATGAGATGATCCTTAGAGAGTCCGAGGATAAGAATATTCGCGGGTATGCCATGGATATTCAGAGCTCGGGTAAGACTCTTTTGACCCTTATCAATGATATCCTCGATTTTTCCAAGATAGAAGCCGGCAAGATGGAGATAATACCGGTAGAATATGAACTTGGATCCATGCTTAACGATCTTTATAATATGTCGGAATTCAGGGCCAAGGAAAAGAACCTTGATCTGTCTATCAATGTGGATGAGAGCATTCCTCATATTCTTTTTGGCGATGAGATAAGGATCAAGCAGTGTATCTTAAATATCGTAACTAATGCGGTGAAATACACGGAAACAGGCTCTGTCACAATAGATGTGGACTATGAGGAGATTGAGCCTGAAAATCCTGATTTTGAGGATGTTGAGTGCGTTTCCCTTAAGGTCAAAGTTATTGATACCGGAATAGGTATAAGAGAAGAGGAAATGGACAAGCTCATGACTGCCTTTGAGAGGGCAGATGAAAAGAGGAACAGGACTGTTGAGGGAACAGGACTTGGAATCAGCATTGTTGTCAGCCTCCTTGAAATGATGGGATCCAAGCTTGAGGTTGAGAGCGAATACGGAAAGGGAAGCGAATTCTCTTTTGCCATAAAACAGAAAGTTGTGAGCTGGGAACCCATTGGTGATTTCGTCGGTAAGGCTAGAGAGGCAAAGGACGAGTTCAAAAACTACAAGGAGAGCTTTAGGGCTGAGAATGCAAGGATACTTGTAGTTGACGATACAAGAACTAATCTTACTGTAATAAAAGGGCTTCTTAAGCAGACCAAAATGCAGATCGATACTGCGACGAGTGGAATGGAAGCTCTGGAAATGGTCAAGAAGAACAAGTACCACATTATTTTCCTTGACCACAGAATGCCGGAGATGGACGGAATTCAGACCTTCCACGCAATGGAGACAATGGAGGATAATCTCAATAAGGATACGCCTTGTGTTGCGCTTACGGCCAATGCTATATCCGGTTCCAGAGAGCTGTACATAGGTGAAGGCTTTGATAACTATATGTCCAAGCCCGTTGATCCAAAGAAACTCGAGGAGATGATACTTGCATATCTGCCATCTGATATAGTGACAAAAGTTGATACGGCAGATTCAGAAGGCAGCGACAGCGCCGAAAGCGAAGAGGAAATAAACACATTCCAGGAACTCCTTAAGATAAGCGGAGTTGACATAAACGCTGCTATTGAGAGATGCGGATCGGCTGTTGTAGCCAAGGATGTAATGAAGGATTTCTGGATGGCGATAGATGAGAGATCCGGAGCAATTGAAAGATACGAGTCCGAGCATGACATTAAGAACTACACAATTTACGTTCATGGGCTGAAGAGTTCTGCCAAGGCTGTGGGCGCGCTGGATCTTTCCGAGAAGGCAGAATATCTTGAATACTGTGGAAATGCCGGAAATACTGATGAGATAGAGGAACTCACTCCGGAGCTTTTGGAACTTTACAGAAGTTATATAAGAAGACTTGAGCCACTGTTTGCCGAGGAAGAGTCGGATAAGCCAATGATAAGCCCTGAGGAACTGGAAGGAGCATTTGAATCCATAAAAGAATTTGTTTCGGCGTCATATTTTGACAGCGCGGATGATATTCTTGGGATGCTTGATGAATACTCGATTCCTGAGGAGTATAAGCAGAAATATCACGAGGTTAAGCGGCTTCTGGCAGCAGTTGACAGAGATGGACTTTTAAATATATTGTAGAGTAAATACAATGAGGGAAAAGAGTAGATGACAAATAAGAACGTTTTGGTTATCGGCATCAAAAAGACTTTTATGGTAAATGCCATAATAGTAGGTCTCGAGAAGGAGAACTTCAAGGTAGACACTGTGGAGGCTTCTGAGAGCGCAATTAAGAATCTCCCTGTTAAGCCAAAGATATATGTTCTGTATCTTGGTGATATGACTGCGGAGTACGCGCCTTTATTCCAGTATCTCAATGAAGCAATAGATGCGGAGAGGTTTATGCTTTATCTTGTGGGCAATCAGGAAGAGCTTAATCTGGCCCAGTCCTTTATTGCCAAGGAAAAGATTCAGGAGACATATCTTAGACCTATTGATGTCAAGCTTCTTGCAGAGAGTATAAACACTGTATTTGACTATAGCGAGCTCGATGAGAGCCTTAGGAAGAAAGTCCTTATTATTGATGACGATGGTGCGATGCTAAGGATGATGAAGACCTGGCTTTCTGTCAAATACCACGTGTATATGGCAAGTTCAGGTAAGATAGCCATATCTTTCCTTGCGCAGAACCCGGTTGATCTTATTCTTCTGGACTATGAGATGCCGGTGATGAATGGGCCTGATGTGTTAAAAGCAATAAGAGAGATGCCGGGGGTAAAAGATACGCCGGTTATCTTCCTTACGGCCAAGGACGACAAGGAAAGCGTAATGAAGGTTCTTAGTCTTAAACCTGCAAAATATCTTTTGAAATCAATGCCAAAGGACAAGCTCATTGGTGCAATAGATGACTTCTTTACAGTAATGAACAACAGGAGAAGATAATATATGATTCAGAAACTTATCGACAGGATACAGGACACAGGAGCGCCGATAGTTGTTGGACTTGATCCCAAGCTTGACTACATCCCGGATGAGGTTAAGAACAGGTGCTTTGAGGATAAGGGCAGAAACCTTGAGGGTGCTGCTGAAGCTTTCTGGCAGTTTAACAAGGAAATCATAGATAGCATTTATGATATAGTTCCCGCTGTTAAGCCACAGATTGCAATGTATGAAGAACTTGGAATACAGGGACTGTTCACTTTCAAAAAGACAGTTGATTATGCAAGACAAAAGGGACTTATAGTTATTGGAGATATCAAACGCGGAGATATCGGCTCAACCTCTTTATCCTACGCCCAGGGACATCTTGGAGGTGTTAAGATAGGAGACGAGCTCTTCAAGGGCTTCGATGAGGATTTTGCAACAGTTAATCCTTACCTTGGTTCTGACGGAGTTAAGCCATTTATAGATGTTTGCAACAGTTTTGATAAGGGAATATTCGTGCTTGTTAAGACATCCAATCCTTCCAGCGGAGAATTCCAGGATCGTCTTGTGGAGGGCAGACCTCTTTATGAGCTTGTGGGAGAACAGGTAGAGAAATGGGGCCTTGATTCCATGGATGGTTCGTACAGCAATGTTGGCGCTGTTGTGGGGGCAACCTATCCTGAAATGGGCAAAATCCTCCGCGATATAATGCCTCACGCCTATATCCTTGTTCCCGGCTATGGAGCTCAGGGCGGCAAGGGAAAAGACCTGGTTCATTTCTTTAATAGCGATGGCCTTGGAGCAATTGTGAACTCTTCAAGAGGAATAATCGCAGCCTGGAAGAGTGAGAATTACAAGGCATCTGCCGATGGAAAAGTCGGTGAAGCAGCAAGGGCAGCAGCTCTTGATATGAAAAAAGATATTGAGGAAGCACTTTCAGGTAAATGATGATATAATCATCTAGTGCAAATTCTTATGATAAAGGAGAGCTTGGGTATGGAAAGATACAAAGAGGAATTTATCGAGTTTATGATCGATAGCAACGTTCTTAAGTTCGGGGAGTTTACACTTAAGAGCGGACGTAAGTCTCCGTTCTTTATGAATGCAGGAGCTTATGTGACAGGAAGTCAGCTGCGTAAGCTTGGCGAGTACTATGCAAGGGCTATTCATGATACCTTTGGCCTTGAATTCGATGTTCTTTTTGGACCTGCTTACAAGGGCATTCCCCTTGCGGTTGCAACCAGTGTTGCAATAAGTGAGCTTTACGGCAGAGAAATAAGATACTGCTCCAACAGAAAAGAGATCAAGGACCATGGAGATAAGGGAATTCTTCTTGGTAGTAAGCTTAGAGACTCAGACAGAGTTCTTATTATAGAAGATGTTACCACATCAGGTAAGTCTATTGAGGAGACAGTTCCTATCATTCAGGCTCAGGCTGACTGTGACATTGTAGGACTTATGGTATCCCTTAACAGACAGGAAAAGGGCCAGGATTCTGACATGAGCGCCCTGGATGAGATCAAGGAAAGATATGATTTTGGCGCACATGCGATCGTAACGATGTCAGATGTGGTTGAATATCTCTACAACAGACCGATTGATGGAGAAGTTCTTTTGACAAAAGAGATCAAGAAGTCAATTGACGAATATTACGCCGAGTACGGTGCAAAATAAAAAATTGGAGGTCATTTATGGACGAACATGTATATAAAGTATTAGGTGGATCAGGAGCCCTTAACATCGCTTTTGGTGTCATTTCAATTGTAGTTGGAGTCGCAACAGGAGTTCTTCTTATAATAACCGGAGGTAAGCTCCTTGCATCCAGAAGGAATATAATTATCTGAAATGAAGAATAATTTAAGGATCAGGATTAAAAAATTTGAACCGGTCCGAGACCGTTATATGTTTACCGATAACAGACATCCTGAGAAGGGCGTAATGTCAGCTATCTTGGGATGTATATCGGTGGGTGCTCTTGCCTTCGCCGTGTATTTTACATACAGGGACGGGGGACAGGCACTTCTCCAATATGCCGCAGCGGCTTTAGTTGCGGCGATTTTTTCTGTTGTGGGAATTGTTCTCGGAATTATGTCAAGATTTGAACGGGATATTTTTAAGATATTCCCTAATATAGGCATATTTCTCAACTTTATCTCAATTGCATTTGTAATCTTTATCCTGATTTTGGGACTGAGGTAGATGTTAAATTTTCCGTAAAAATTGTGGCACAATATTTTGTATTATGTTATTATACGTGTGACTAGATATAGGAGGATGCTATGCCAAAAGTTGGAATTGTAATGGGCAGTGATTCAGATATGCCTGTAATGAGCAAGGCAGCTGAGGTTCTTGATCAGCTTGGAATATCCTATGAGATGCGCATTATCTCTGCTCACAGAGAGCCTGATGAGTTCTTTGAGTATGCAAGAAGCGCAGAGGATAAGGGATTTAAGGTAATAATTGCAGGAGCCGGTATGGCGGCTCATCTTCCCGGAATGTGTGCGGCTATTTTCCCTATGCCTGTAATTGGAATACCGATGCACACAACATCCCTTGGCGGAAGAGATTCTCTCTATAGCATAGTACAGATGCCATCGGGAATACCTGTGGCTACTGTGGCAATTAATGGCGGAACTAATGCTGGACTCCTTGCAGCCAAGATACTGGCTACATCAGACGAGGAGCTCCTTGGAAAGCTCAAAGACTACTCTGCATCTTTAAAGGATCAGGTGGTAGCCAAGGATAAAAAGCTTTCTGAAGTTGGCTATAAAAATTACAAATAAGAAATAAGGAGTGAGTATGGCACTGGATTACAAAGCAGCTGGCGTTGATATTGAGGCGGGCTACAAGTCCGTTGAACTCATTAAGGACTATGTTAAGGCTACTAACAGACCTGAGGTTTTAGGCGGTCTTGGTGGCTTTTCAGGCGCTTTTTCAATGAGTTCTTTCAAGAACATGGAAGATCCGGTTCTTCTGTCAGGAACTGACGGCGTCGGAACCAAGATCAAGCTTGCATTCCTTCTGGACAAGCATGACACTATCGGAATAGACGCTGTTGCAATGTGCGTCAATGATGTTGCCTGTGCCGGAGGCGAGCCTTTGTTCTTCCTTGACTATATTGCCTGTGGAAGGAATATACCTGAGAAGATAGCTGAAATTGTAAAAGGTGTAGCGGAGGGCTGCAAACAGTCCGAGTGTGCACTAATTGGCGGTGAGACAGCTGAACATCCCGGACTTATGCCCGAAGAGGAATACGACGTTGCAGGCTTTACCGTTGGCGTTGTTGACAGGAAGGACATGATCGATGGCAGCACGATCAAGGCCGGAGACGTTCTTATAGGAGTTGCATCAAGCGGCGTTCACTCCAATGGATTTTCACTTGTGAGGAAGATCTTTGATGTAACCAAAGAAAACCTTGAGACCTATGAGGAAGAGCTTGGAATGACACTTGGTGAGTGTCTTCTTACTCCCACCAGAATTTATGTAAAGATGATGAAAGCCCTTAAGAATGAAGGTATTAAAGTTAAGGGCTGTTCACATATAACAGGCGGCGGATTTTATGAGAATGTTCCCAGAATGCTGCCTGAGGGAATAAATGCTGAAATCAAAAAAGACAGTTATCCCGTTCCACCTATCTTTTCTCTTATGCAGAAAAGAGGCGGAGTCGAAGAAAAAATGATGTACAATACCTTCAACATGGGCCTGGGAATGGTCCTTGCTGTTGACGAGAGCGATGCAGATGCTGCTCTTAAGACAATAGAAGCTTCCGGAGAAAAAGCCTATATCGTTGGAAAGTGTGTGTCCGGTGAAAAGGGCGTAACACTTATCTGATTGAGGAGATTCAATGAAAATTGCTGTTTTGGTGTCTGGAGGCGGAACTAATCTCCAGGCGATAATTGATGCTATAGCTGATAAAACTATCAGGGATACAGAGATTGTGCTGGTTTACAGTAACAACCCGGGTGCATATGCACTGGAGAGGGCAAGAAAAGCGGGGATACCTGCTGTTTGCAAGAGCCCTAAGGAGTTTGCCAGTCGAGATGAGTTCAACATAGCTCTTTTACAGATATTACAGGACGCGAATCCGGACCTTATAGTGCTTGCCGGATGTCTTGTGGTTATTCCTGATATTGTAGTAAAGGCCTTTCAGGGCAGGATCATTAACATCCACCCTTCACTTATCCCATCTTTTTGCGGAACCGGTTATTATGGACTTAAGGTGCATGAAAAGGCTCTCGCAAGGGGAGTTAAGGTATCAGGCGCAACGGTGCATTTCGTTGATGAGGGAACTGACACAGGTCCCATAATTCTGCAAAAGCCCGTTATGATAAGGCAGGATGACACTCCGGAAACACTCCAGAGACGCATCATGGAACAGGCTGAGTGGAAGATACTTCCAAAGGCTATAGATCTGATAGCCCATAACAGGGTTCAGATAAGAGACGGCAAAGTTTTTATTGAAGGCTATGAAGAGGAGAATAATATCTGATGAAAGTTTTGATCGTTGGCGGAGGGGGACGTGAACATGCAATCGCAGAGGCTGTATCCAGGTCTTCTAAGGTAGATAAGATCTACTGCGCACCGGGAAACGGCGGAATTGCGGAGCTTGCTGAGTGTGTATCCATTACACCAATGGAATTTGATGCTCTTGTTTCTTTTGCAAAAGAAAAAGAGATTGACCTTACAATAGTAGGAATGGATGACCCGCTTGTGGGAGGCATAGTTGATGCCTTTGAAGCAGCGGGACTTAGGGTTTTCGGACCAAGGAAGAATGCAGCTATCCTTGAGGGAAGCAAGGCTTTTTCAAAAGACCTTATGAAGAAATATGGCATTCCTACAGCTGCTTATGAGACCTTTGACAATGCGGAAGATGCGCTTAAATACCTTGAGAGCGCGAAATTTCCGATTGTGCTTAAGGCCGATGGTCTTGCTCTTGGCAAAGGAGTTCTTATCTGCCAGGATCTTGATGAGGCCAGGGCCGGAGTTAAGCAGATAATGCAGGACAAGAAGTTTGGAGATGCCGGCAATCACATGGTCATCGAGGAATTTATGACAGGCCGTGAGGTTTCTGTGCTGTCCTTTGTTGATGGCAAGACATATAAGCTCATGTCCAGTGCTCAGGATCACAAGAGAGCGGGAGATGGGGACACAGGTCTTAATACCGGAGGAATGGGCAATTTTTCACCAAGTCCTTTTTATACAAAAGAGGTTGATGAGTTCTGCCGCCGGGAGATCTACGGTAAGACTGTTGAGGCTATGGCCAAAGAGGGCAGAGAGTTCAAGGGAGTTATATTCTTTGGACTGATGCTTACCGAAGATGGACCTAAGGTTTTAGAGTATAATGCAAGATTTGGAGATCCTGAGGCACAGGTAGTGCTTCCTAGACTAAAAACTGATATAATAGATGTTTGTAATGCCTGCATAGATGGAACACTTTCAGAGCTGAACCTTGAGTTTGAGGATAAGGCAGCTGTCTGTGTAGTGCTTGCAAGCGATGGCTATCCGCTTAGCTACGAAAAAGGAAAGCTGATCAGAGGACTTGAGAATTTCAAGGGAAAAGACGGTTATTACTGCTTCCACGCCGGAACAAAGCTTACAGATGAAGGCGTTGTTACAAACGGTGGCAGAGTACTTGGAATAACAGCTAAAGGGGACACTCTTCTCGAGGCACGCAGGAAGGCTTACGAGGCAACAGAGTGGGTAGACTTCGATAATAAATATATGCGCCATGATATTGGCAAGGCGATTGATGAAATGGAGGAGTAAAATGAAGAATCTAGGAAAGAGACTAATGTCGCTTGGACTTTCAATTGTAGTGTCAGCGACAATATTTGTAACAATGTCAGCAACAGCCTTTGCTTACACTGAGACAACAGGAACTGTATCATCAGATAATGTAAAGGTAAGATCATCAGCAAGTACAACAGCGTCACAGGTATCCAGCCTTAAAAACGGAGACCAGGTAGATATCATTGATGAGGCTACTGATGCTTCAGGATACGTATGGTACAAGATCCGTGTCAACAAGAGTGAGACAGGATATGTAAGAAGCGACCTGATAAACAAGGCAGGCGGATCTGCAGCTGCCACAACAACCACAACAACAAACACAACAGAAGCAAATGCAGCAGCTGCTTCACTTCCTGCAACAACTGTAACAGCTACTGATACAAAAACAGCAACAATAACTGAGGATAGCGTTAATGTCCGTGAGGGCGCAGGTACAGGCTACGATTCAGTTGGCAAGGCAACAAAGGGTGACACAGTCACAATTACAGGCGAAGCTACAGATGCAAGCGGAAAGACCTGGTATCAGGTAACTTTCGGAGCAAGCAACAAGACCGGATTCATCAGAAGCGATCTTCTTCAGGTGAGCGAGGCTGCTCCTGCTGAGACAACTGAGACTCCTGAAGGCGGCGAGACACCAGAAGTTGTAGAAGGTGGCGAGGGAGAAGTAGCAGCTAACCCTGAAGAGGGTGGCGGCGAAGAGCAGTCACAGGAAAGCGCAGCAAGCGAAGCCGGCGATGGACATTATTCACTTGTTTACCTCACAGATGATGAGGGCAATGGCGTATGGTACCTCTATGACAACATAGAAGGTTACAGAGTAAAGGTTAATGAACTTATCGATGCAGCTAAGAGCAGCGATGAAGTTAACAAGCTTGTTAAGACAAACAACAACTTCAAGACAATCCTTATCATTCTTGCAGTTATCATTGCAGCACTTGTAGTTGGACTTGTACTTCTTGCACTTAAGCTTCGTGATTCACTTTACTACGAAGAAGAGGAAGATGGTGGATACGACCGTTACTCACAGCCTTCCAGAAAAAGAGCACGTGATGACGATGAGGATGAAGAGCCAAGAGCTGCAAGAAGACCTTCTGCTGAAGAGAGAACAGTAAGACCTACAAGAACTGAGGATGCAAGAACTGTAAGACCAAGAAGGGATGATGAAATTGATGACAGAGCTGTAAGAAGAACGGTAAGACCTGCACGTGAAGAGGACGACGAGCGTCAGGGTAGACGAGCTTCTGCTGAAAGACCTGTAAGAAGGCCTGCAAGAGATGAAGAGGAAGTAAGAAGACCTGCAAGAGCAGAAGAAGAGCAGCCAAGGAGAGAGGAAGCACCAAAGCGCAAGACAAGAAACTTTGTTGGCGACGAGGATGACTTCGAGTTCGAGTTCCTTGACCTTGACGATGATAAGTAATTGAATGAATAATTGACGAAGAGCAGAACTTTACTATGAGTTCTGCTCTCTTTTTATATACATTGTACTGTATCATATGTTATACTAAATATATCACAGTATATTAAAAACAGGAGGCGCAGCATATGATCATTGAAATTGATTTTAACAGCGATGAAGCGATATATGTTCAGCTATGCAATCAGATCATTTTGGGAATTGCCACGTCTCAGTTCAGGGAGGGAGAGCAGCTTCCCAGCGTCAGACAGCTTGCTGAGACCATAGGGATCAATATGCACACTGTGAATAAGGCATATTCAATACTTCAGCAGGATGGCTTCGTCAAGATAGACAGACGAAGAGGCGCGATCATTGCAATCGACATCAATAAGCTAAAGGCTCTTCAGGAGGCCAGGAGCGAGCTGGCAGTTGTTCTTGCCAGAGCTCTGTGCAAGGGGATAGGAAGGGATGAAATCCACGCCCTTGTTGACCAGCTCTACGATAACTACGAGGCCAATACAAACCTTTAACAGAAAGGACGGATATATGGAATCAAGATTTACAGCAATGGCTAATGATGTGCTTAAGCTGGCCAGGAAGACTGCCAGGACGCTTAAGCTCAATTATGTGGGAACAGAACATATACTCATGGGCCTTATCCTTGAGGATGGATGTGTTGCGTCCAGGATCCTTATCGATAATGGCATTGATGAGAACAGAATGATGGATATGATACGGGATCTTATCGTTCCCGACAGCAACGTAAGGACTCTTGACAGGGATGGTTTTTCTCCAAGGGCAGAGAAGGTCCTTGAGGAAGCTCACAGACAGGCAGAGAGATTTCACGCTGACAAGACAGGTACGGAGCACATCCTGCTTGCCCTTATCAAGGAAGGGGAGAATGTGGCTGTCAGACTTATCAGCACATTAAATGTTCCTATCCAGAAAATCTACGCAGAGACCCTTGCTGCCATGGGAGAGGACCCCAACATTGTCAAAGAGGACCTTGGCAGAAGGTCTGCAGCTGCCAAAACAGGCAAAAAGGCATCAATACTTGCCCAGTACAGCCGCGACATGACAGCGCTTGCAGCAGAGGACAAGCTTGACCCCGTTATCGGAAGAGAGCGTGAGATCAAGAGAGTCATACAGATACTGTCAAGAAGGACCAAGAACAACCCATGTCTTATCGGTGAGCCCGGTGTTGGTAAGACCGCAGTAGTTGAGGGCCTTGCCCAGAGGATTGCATCAGGAGATGTTCCTCTTACAGTACAGAACAAGAGACTCGTTACCCTTGATCTTTCGGGAATGATCGCAGGCTCCAAGTACAGAGGCGAGTTTGAGGAGAGGATAAAGAAGGTTATCAAGGAAGTTGCAGAGGATGGCAACATTATTCTTTTCGTGGACGAGATGCACACACTTATCGGTGCCGGTGGTGCTGAAGGTGCAATTGATGCTTCCAATATCTTAAAGCCTTCACTTGCAAGGGGCGAGATTCAGATGATCGGTGCCACAACCATAACTGAGTACCGCAAGTATGTTGAGAAGGATGCGGCTCTTGAGAGAAGGTTCCAGCCGGTTAACGTATACGAGCCTACCAAGGAAGAAGCAACTGACATCCTCAAGGGAATAGTCCACAAGTATGAGGAACACCACAAGGTAACCATTACACCCGAGGCATTAAAGGCTGCAGTAGAGCTTTCTGAGAGATATATCAACGACAGAAATCTTCCTGATAAGGCTATTGACCTTATCGATGAAGCCGCTTCAGCTGTAAGGCTCCGCACCATGGGTGTTTCCACTAAGGTAAAAGAGCTTGAACAGCAGGTTAAGGATCTTGATATTGAGATAGAGACAGCATTAAAGGCCTCTGATTTTGCTAAAGCGGGTGAACTTAATAAGCAGCAGAATCAGCTTATGACCAAGCTCCAGAGGGTAAGAGCCTCTGAGAAAAAGAAGAATCAGACATCGGGCTATATTGTTAATGAGAACGATATTGCTGAGGTGGTTGCTGAGTGGACCAGAATTCCAGTTAAGAAGATTGCCGAAAAAGAGTCTGAGAAGCTCCTTAAACTGGAGTCGGTTCTCCACAAGAGGGTAATCGGTCAGGAGGATGCGGTAAAGGCTGTTTCCAAGGCTATAAGGAGAGGCAGAGTCGGGCTTCAGGATCCAAACAGACCTATCGGATCATTTCTTTTCCTGGGACCTACAGGTGTAGGTAAGACAGAGCTTTCCAAGGCGCTGGCTGAGGCTATGTTTGGCGATGAGAATGCTCTTATCAGAGTTGATATGTCTGAGTACATGGAAGGTCATTCGGTATCCAAGATGATCGGATCACCTCCAGGATATGTGGGATTTGATGACGGAGGTCAGTTATCAGAAAAGGTAAGAAGACATCCATATTCCGTAATCCTTTTTGATGAGATTGAGAAGGCACATCCGGATATCTTTAACGTGCTCCTGCAGGTTCTTGATGACGGACACATCACAGATTCCAAGGGCAGGAAGGTAAGCTTTAAGAATACCATCCTTATCATGACTTCAAATGTGGGCGCTCAGAGGATTGTTGATCCCAAGAAGCTTGGATTTGGCGCAGGTGCCGATGCCAAGAGGGATTATGAGGATATGAAGTCAGGAGTTATGGAGGAGGTTAAGCGCCTCTTTAAACCTGAATTCATCAACCGTATTGATGAGATCATGGTATTCCATACTCTTACAGAGAATGAGATGATGGATATTGTAACACTGTTGTCCCAGAACCTCTCCAAGAGATGCAAGGCCCAGATGGACATCAATCTCACGATTTCTCCTGCAGTTAAGAAGTACCTTGTAACCAAGCATTCCGATGCCAAGATGGGAGCAAGACCGCTTAAGAGAGCAATTCAGTCAACCATCGAGGATGCCATGGCAGAAGAACTTCTTCGGGGCAATATCACCGCAGGAATGGATGTTACAGTGGCACTTAAGGACGACAAGATCGTATTTGTTGGTAATGATGGCAAGAGCTCTTCAGTCAAGAAGGTCTCTGTTAAGACAACTAAGCCGAAAAAAGCAGTAAAGACCCAGAGTAAGGTAACGACCAAAAAGCCCAGGACAAAGAAGGAAAAATAATAGTAATGAATAATTCAATGCATATAGCATTCGAGTTTTGGAGTGCGCTTTTTTGCGGAATAGCTATAACGTGTGTGCTTGCTACAAAGCATCAGGACAAGAAAAAGATGAAGCTCATGATTTATCAGCTGCTGGTCATGGCACTGATTAATCTGTTTGAGATGCAGGCATATTACTTTAGAGGCTCCGATACCCAGATGGGCTTTTATATGGTCAGGATATCAAATTTTATGGTATTCCTGCTTAATCATGCTTTGCTTATCGCAGGGACGCGTTATATCTGTTACAGGATGGGGAATAAGTCCGGAAAGGGTACCAATTTTACCAAGATTGCAGTGACAGCGCTTTGCTCTGCAGGTATGGCTTTGCTGGTTCTGTCCAGGATATTTGGTTTCTATTACACCTTTGATGGCCAGAACAGATATTACAGATTAAATAACACATACTGGATTATGCCCACCATCCAGATGGCAGCGATCATTCTTGTGACCGGGTTTACGATTTTTCACTGGAAGCGCCTTAAAACCCTTGAAAAAGTGGCATATTTGTCCTATGGGCTTCTGCCTGTAGTGGCATCAGGATTTCAGATCTTTATTTATGGCATTTCACTGGTCACGATTGCGGAGACATATTCGATTTTGCTGATGTTTGTGCTCTATCAGATAGAGTACTCGGAGAGGATAGTAGCAGAAAAAGAGAGGATCCAATCGGAACTTTTGCTGGCAAAGTCCATACAGACAGCGCTTCTTCCACATGCTTTTCCGCTGTTTCCGGAGCGAAAGGAATTTGATATCTACGCTATGATGGATCCGGCCAGAGAGGTTGGCGGAGATTTCTACGATTTCTTCATGATTGATGATGATCATCTGTGCATGGTAATTGCGGATGTTTCCGGCAAGGGTATTCCGGCAGCTCTTTTTATGACAATTTCCAAGACAATTCTAAAGAGCTGTGCAATGCTTGGTCACTCGGCAGCTGACATTCTGGAAAAAACGAATGAAGGACTTTCATCAGATAATCAGACAGAGATGTTTGTTACTGTCTGGCTTGGAATTATGGAGATATCCACCGGAAAGCTTTCCTGCGCAAATGCCGGCCATGAGTATCCAGCTATCAAGAGAAATGGTGGTTTGTTTGAGCTTTTTAAAGATAAGCACAGTTTTGTTCTTGGCGGAATGACCGGTATGCCATATAAAGGCTATGATCTGCAGCTAAATCATGGTGACAAGCTTTTCCTTTATACAGACGGAGTTCCGGAGGCTTCAGATGCCAAGAACAAGATGTATGGCACGTCTCGTATGATAGAAGCCCTTAACAAAGATCCATATGCAAATCCCAAGCAGGTGTTGGAGATAGTAAGAGAGGATATCAGTAGCTTTGTAAAGGATGCAGAGCAGTTTGACGATCTTACCATGGTCTGCCTGGAATATAAATGATCAGATAATGGACATAAGAAATGCCCTCCAAATTATTTTGGAGGGCACATTTTATTCTGGTTAATTGCTGCTTACCTTAACAGTGGCAGGCGCATCCGGGGTGAGCTCAACGCTGATGTTAAGCTTGCCGCCAAGGTTTGTTGTCATCTTGCCGATGCTTGTGTTGTTGACAAGAACGTTGTACTCTGTGTTTTCTAAAAGCCCAAGTGTGATCTGGGCATCGGTGTCTCCTTCTACTTTGAATTCCACACCCTTGTCAGTCTCTGTGAACTCTGTTACTGCAGTTCCGGGAACCGACTCATATATAAAGTTTTCATCTTTCTCAAGTTTGGTGATGTCCTTGTAGGTCTTAACCTTAAGGATGCTTCCGTTGTGTTCAAAATTCTCTAGTTTCTGTTTCTCTGAAAGCTTGTAATTTCCAAAGCTTATACTTCCATCGCTCTCAGCTCTCAGTAACTGTTCTACGACAGCCATAATAGCCCTCCTATGAAAAGAATGAATGAATAATTACACACTTATTATATCCCAGGTGAGGGAATAAGAGTAATTAATTTTTTATTACACAAAAGCAGCAACTGTTTTTAACATACATAGGACGAAAATGTTAGTTC
>JAEEGH010017126.1_pt1 | contig 15501 bp, 11 predicted proteins | sample 9134181 | NCBI WGS metagenome assembly JAEEGH01 (sample SAMN16246544, study PRJNA631951) | gut metagenome | biome: gut microbiome; feature: rumen; material: DP-attached | host: Bos | place: Iran: Karaj | collected 2018-10 | reverse complement strand
TTTCTATTACCTCTTTTCTTACTTACTTAACAATTGCTAAAATGTCGCTCTGGCGAACGATAACAAATTCTTCGCCGTCAACTTTAACTTCGTTTCCCGCATATTTTGAGTAAAGAACGATGTCTTTAGCTTTTACTTCCATTTTAACTTCTTTGCCGTCAACCATTCCGCCCGGTCCAACAGCAACAACTTCTGCCTGCTGTGGTTTTTCCTGTGCCTGACCCGGTAAAATGATACCTGATTTTGTTGTTTCTTCAGCTACAAGCTGTTTGAGAACTACTCTGTCTCCTAATGGTACTAACTTCATAGTTATTCCTCCTTAAAACGATGCGGATAAATCCGACATCAAATATTATTGATTTTAGCTATCTGATTTTATCTGTTAGCACTCTTTTAATTTGAGTGCTAAACCCTTTAACTATAATATTACCTTTTTTTGTTTTTTTCAATAGTTTTTTAAAAAATTTTTTAATTTTTTTGACTTAGTTGATATAAAATCCTTGTTAGTTTTAAAAAATAATAAAAAACACGCCTGATAAGCGTGCTTTTATAGTAAAAAAATATCTAATAGTCTAATTATTTTTGTCTTTTCTTGCATAATCGAATAAAAATTGTTGGGCATAACCGCTAAGAATACCGAACTTTGCCTCTCCAAAGACACGAACCTTGTCATTTGATATGGGCTTTTTATCATTTTCATCCGACTTCTTTGTATTTTTTTGACTCTTATTTTTATTTTCGGAATCCTTTTTTAAATATTTTCGCATCTCATCGCCGTAAATGTCATTCATAACCCGCCCGATCCACACATCAACCGGGAAGGCTTCCGTCTTTTTAAGACCGAAAAGCAGGATGCAGTCTGCTACCTTCTCTCCTATCCCCTTAACTGCCAAAAGTTCCTTCCTTGCCCCTGCATAGTCCAGATCTTTCATGTCATAATCTAATTCTTTAAGCCATTTTGAGGCTGCAACCAGATAAGAAGCGCGGTAACCTGTCTTACAAGCGGCAAAATCCTCTTCTTTAAGCTCACTTAAAGCATCAATATCCGGGAAAGAATAGTATTTAATTCCATCATACTCACCGATTTCCTTACCGTAAGCCACTGAAAGGTTCCTTATAATGTTCTTAATCTGAGGAATGTTTTGGCGTTGAGAAATAATAAAGCTTATTACCATTTCATAAAAGTCCTGGTTTAAAAGCCTTATGCCTGAATTGTTTGCCACAACCTCTTTCATTTTAGGGTCACAATCTACAATACCCTTACGAATTGCAGCATAATCCCTGTCCAAATCAAAGTATGGAAGCCATACTTTTTCTATTTCTTCTTCGAGACTTAATAAGGCTTCTTTCCTATAAGAAACATCATCAAAAAATTCCAGCTTATCTTTATTTTGTTTTACATGGGCTACACATGAAAATGCGGTAATGATATATTCATTTTCGCCTACGCTCCGAAAATTGAAACATTGACCGCATTCCATGGTTGCCGTAAGATTAAAGTCTTTTATCTTAACAAGCTTATTCATCTTTTTTGTCTGCTTTTTTTGCAATTTTCTTACTTTCTTTCTTTTTATTCGACTCTACCGACTTTTTCTCAAGTTCTCTACGTTTAAGGATAATCTGTTCTCTGGCATTTGCCTTGTTGGTTATTTCAACAATAACATTAAAGAGACTGGCTGTATAATTAACAACTCTTTGAAGGGCTCCTCTATAGATTGAAGGATAAAGTCCTGCAAATTCCATAAAGTCTATAGGTGATATATAGGCACATGTTACGTAGTCGGATACAACCTGAACCGTAGCCATAGCCCTTGTATCATATATAATTGATTCCAAGCCAACTACAGCCCCTCTTTCCATAACTCTGCCTGTAAACATTCTACCGGCTGAATCACATTTTTTATGGGCTACCTGGCCTTCCATAATAAAATATATGCCTTTTGAAGCTATACCTTCCTGTAAAACAAGATCACTGTAAGAAAGCCTTACAGTATTAGCCTTTCTTGCCAGTTCCATAATATTTCCTATAGGAACATCCGCAAAGATACCGCTATCCTGAAATGCCTGAGCTCTGGCATATACACGCTTTTCGCTTAATACTCTTGCGGTATCCTTATCGGCATCAACCTCAAAGCCTTCATTTTTCTTGAGTTTTCTAACCTTTTTACCTGATTTAACACTGGCAATCACCTTTTTTATACTATCAACCAGCATTTCATGAAGCTTATTAATATCTGCCTCAACAAAAAGGTTCTGCTTATATATATAGTTAATGCCTAACTTCTTTTCAAAGAAATAATAATTAATATTAAGAGCAGGGTTAAGCCTTTCCAGATCACCAAAGCTGTTAATTGCAAGCTCGCCATTTTTCTTGTAATTCATAGCTTCATTAATTACATTATAATCAAGGAAGTTATGAACACATCTGATAGGATGCTTTGAAATATTGCCTCGTATATAATCTGCAATTTCATCAAGTGAAACCACGGTATTTACAACAGATTCTTTAATCTGATCCGACATTTCCTCTAAGGAAATGCCTTCTTTATAGCCAACAGGAACAACATTTAAGCTTTCGCCCTTACAAACCATTCCCATACTGCACGCTGTAATATTGTTAAACTGATTAAGAATTTCACCCCAGGCCTTTAAGATAATGACACTTTGCTCGACATCTGCCTTTTCGGCGCACTCCATAAGAGCTTCCGAAACCTTCGCATCTACAGAATAATACGAAGAATCCCTAGTTTTACCGGCCTGTTCAAAGTTCATACCCGGATACCTTGGAGGTGGCGGATAGCTTACAGCCAAATCAGCATAGTAAGCAAGAGCCTTCTTTTTAATTGTTTTATTCATTCTTTCGATAGAAGGGTCGTTAACATGAGGAATATTGCCCTATTTAACCTTGTATCCGTCAAAAACCTTAAATAAGAAGTTTCTTACACCACCGAACTCAATGCCCGGAAATGCGTACATACTAAGGATTACAATAATCTTTTCAGGCCCTATTGTATAAACCTGAAGCTTAAGAATAGAATCACGCTCGATATCATATTCGTGCCTGATTTCTGCTGCAAGTACATTCTTTATAATGAAATTTTGCTGTTCTGTGGTTAAACCGTCAAGATTTGTAATTGGAAAAACTGTGTTCTCAGATTTGAGTACAACCTTAACCGGGCGACTTAAGCCCCTGGAAATGTACATAGTTCTGAAAGCGACATGCTCCTTACAATATTCGCTGTATCTGTTCATAATAACTTCGGGCTCTTCATGGCCTTCCATATACCAGATAAAAATACGGTTGTGGAGCTTTCTGCCGTTTTCTAAGTCTCTGATTACTTTTTGAGCATTTTCGTCCGCATCTGTAATCTCTTCGATTTCCGCGTCGATATGCATAGTAATTTTGTGTATATCAGTTCCGTGATTATTAATAAGAAAATCCTTTAATAATGCAATGTTGTTCTCACGCTTAACTTTTTCAATTGCAAGGTTAAGCGTGTTAACAGCTGCATCAAAATTTAAGTTGATATCTTCAGGAACATTTGGTTTTGTTTCTAAATTGGTATCACCCATACACTACCCTCATTTTACCTGCGATTATTAATCGTAGATTACCTTAAGCTTCTTTACACTCTTCCTTAAGAACTTCAAACAAGTCTCTTGTTCTTTCCTTAATATTTGAAGGGAAGCTCTTGGATGTAAGTATTTGAGAAATAAGTTTCTTTGCTACCGGATAGTCTTTGTTTCTTCTTGCAAGTTCGGCACAAAGGAGTGTGAATTTCGACTCATCCATACCGGCAATCGGGAAGTTTTCTTTTGACATAGCATCGGAAAATCCCACATAAGCCTTACTCAAGAAACCATCTTCCATTTTTGCAAGTTCATCAAGTTCTTTTTTGTCCGCACCTTCGGATTCTCTTAATGCTCTTTTACCGCGAACAAGCCAGCCCATCTTTAAAAGGATGTATGCCTTTTCACTTGATTTTGCTTTTCTTACCATAGCATTTGCAAGTGCCAACTGATGTCTTACAAGTGCATCATCATATGTAAATACTTCTATATCGTTATTGATGCCTTTAAATGACTTACAGATATTTTCACGAATCAGTTTTTCCTGAGCCGAACCCATTGGTCCGTAATATCTTGTAAGTGATGCATAACCGCAAGCATCGCAAACAATCGCATCGTATTTAAGCACATCAAAGTCCTGATATACGGGACGAAGATCCATATCCGCCGATTTAAGCTTTGCTTTTCCGACTTTTACGGTTCTTGCCTTAAACTCGTTTTCGCAAATAGGACATTTGTATGTCTTATCATATAAAATATCTTTTTCTTCTTTTTTTGCAGGTTCGGCCTTTTTTTGCGAATCTGATTTTGTTTTTTCTTCAGGGGCTTGAAACAAGTCATCATCCTTAAGTCCGGAAAGACCGAGTTTTTCCAAGCCTTCAAACATGTTATCCATTTCTTCTTATATTACAGGCATGGTGCCCGTCGGTGCCGTGCCTGTAAGCAGCACCGAGGAAGCTAAACTAGCTTTTGCTTAATATATTGTTAAATTTATCTTTAAATTTATACGCCCGGTAGAACATTGTATACCATTACATGAAATATGTAAACCAAAATTTTAAACTATTTTTGTAATGGTAGTTTGAAAGAGCTCTTCAATGAGACAATTCTGTTGTACACAGGTTTTTCTTTTGTAAAGTCTTTCATATCAGCGCAGAAGAATCCTTGTCTCACAAACTGGAATTTGTCTTCCGGCTCAACCTTTGCAAGCTCAGGTTCAACATAAGCATTTGTAAGAACTTTCAATGAATTCGGATTTAAATTCATTGTTCCGTCGGGATTAAGTTTACCTTTTTCTTCATCCACAAGGTTCTCATAAAGTCTTACTTCTGCTTTTACCGCTTCTTTTGCGCTTACCCAATGAATCGTGCCTTTTACTTTTCTGCCTTCAAAGCCCGTTCCGCATTTGGTCTCGGGATCGTATGTGCAGTGAATCTCGGTAATATTACCGTTTTCGTCTTTCTTATAATCGACGCATTTAACGAAATATGCGTGCATGAGACGAACTTCATTGCCCGGGAAGAGTCTGTAATATTTCTTCGGTGGCTCTTCCATAAAGTCTTCTCTTTCTATATAAAGTTCTCTTGAAAAAGGAACTTTTCTGCTTCCCAACTCGGGATTTTCCTGATTGTTATCCACATCCAGCCATTCGGTTTCTCCTTCCGGATAGTTGTCGATAATAAGCTTTATTGGGTCCAAAACCGCCATCATACGAGGTTTCTTAAGCTTTAAGTCCTCTCTTATGCAATATTCAAGCATTGCATAATCGACTTCCGAATTGGCTTTTGCAACACCCACCAAATCCACGAATTTTTTGATGGATTCCGGAGTAAAGCCTCTTCTTCTTAAAGCACTGATGGATACAAGTCGCGGATCGTCCCATCCATCAACAACTCCGTCTTCAACCAATTTCTTGATATATCTTTTTCCCGTTACCACATCTTTAAGATAAAGCTTTGCAAACTCAATCTGTCTTGGTGGATTTGGAAATTCAAGTTCTCTTACAACCCAATCGTAAAGCGGTCTGTGATCTTCAAATTCCAAAGTGCAAATGGAATGAGTAACGCCTTCTACCGCATCTTCGATGGGATGAGCAAAATCGTACATCGGATAAATGCACCATTTGTCACCTGTGTTGTGATGAGTCATGTGTGCTACCCTGTAAATAACCGGGTCTCTCATATTTATATTAGGCGATGCCATGTCGATTTTGGCACGAAGCACCTTTTCGCCGTCGGCATATTTGCCGTTTTTCATGTTTTCGAAAAGTTCGAGATTTTCTTCAATGCTTCTGTCTCTGTAAGGGCTGTTTTTGCCCGGAGTGGTAAAATCGCCTCTGTATTCTTTGATTTGTTCTGCCGTCAAATCGCAAACAAATGCTTTGCCTTTTTTAATAAGCTTAACCGCGCCTTCATACATTTGATCGAAATAGTTTGATGCAAAGTAAAGTCTGTCTTCCCAATCCGCACCGAGCCATTTGATATCACTTAAAATCGAATCAACAAACTCTTGTTTTTCTTTTGTCGGGTTTGTATCATCGAAACGCATGTTAAATTTTCCGCCGTATTCTTTTGCAAGTCCGTAGTTTAAAAGTATGGACTTTGCATGACCTATGTGAAGATAACCGTTTGGTTCCGGCGGAAAACGTGTGCATACGCTTTTGTAAACGCCTTCACTTAAGTCCTTTTCTATTTCAAGTTCTATAAAATTCTTTGAACTTTGTGCTTCTTCCATTAAATCAACTGCCTCCAAGTCATAGTTTCTGTACTTTATATAATAGCAAGAAATCAGCGAAATGTAAAGAAAGCTCGACTTTTATTCGTCATCGGAAATCATCTCCAAAAGCTCTTTGCTTTCTTCAGTTTGTTCTATATTGGTAATGCTCCTTAATTTTCTGTTTATGGCCCTTGTTCTTCGTCCTATAAGTTTTTCCAAATCTTCATCGGCCTGGCGAAGTCTGTTTCTTGCGGAATCAAGCACAGCGCCGAAATTATTGAACTCTGCTTTTGCTGCTTCCAAAATCTTCCATACTTCTCCGCTCTTTTTCTGAATGGCCAAGGTTCTGAATCCCATCTGCAAACTGTTAAGCATCGCCGCCATAGTTGACGGGCCCGTAATATTAACATGAAATTCTCTTTGCAACTGCTCTACCAATCGCATATTTACAACTTCCGCATACAAACCTTCAAAAGGCAAAAACATAATGGCAAAATCCGTTGAATAAGGCGGAACAATATATTTGTCGTGAATGCTTTTTGCGCACTTTTTGATTTCTTGGGAAAGCATATCTCTTTTTTGCTTTATTTCATCGGCATTGCCACTGTCATAAGCATCGGCAAGAGCCGCCCACTTATCACCCGGAAATTTGGAATCGATAGGCAAATATACTGCGTCATTATCGTTTTGTCCCGGAAGTTTAACCGCAAAATCCACAAGTTCTCTGCTATCCGGTGAAAGACGAAACTGCTCTTCATATTGGTTTGGTGCAAGGATATCGTTCAAAATGGCAGAAAGCTGAATTTCTCCCAGGATACCTCTGTTTTTTACATTTGAAAGAACGTTTTTAAGGTCCGAAACACCACTTGCAACGCTCTTCATTTCCCCAAGGCCCTCATATACTTCCGCAAGTCTTTTGTTTACGGTTTCGAAGGACTGACTGATTCTGTCATTTAAGGTTTTTTGAAGTTTTTCATTAACGGTGTCGTTTATTTTATCAAAATAATCCGATATTTCTTTTCTTTGCTTTTCCTGACTTTCCGTTAAAGAATTGCCCAAAGCGCTCATATTTTTAACAACCACTTCGAAGGCTTCGTTAATCTTTCTGTCAAGAATTGTTTGCATTTTTTCCGTAACGATCTTGTTGATTTCTTCTATTTGTTTTTGACTTTCTTTCTGATAATCCGCTATATCGTCCATAAACTTTTCGCTTATTTGCCTGTATTCCCTTCGATTGTTTTCCTCCAGCGTGCGGATTTCTCTTTCAAAATCAATCAATTTGTCAAACAGCTGGTTAAACTGATCGTTTAATTGACGGTTGTTGATTCTGTTTTGCTCCGAAATCAAATCGGATAGCTCGGATTTTATATTATTGTTTGAGGATATTTTAATAAGAACAATAATAAGCAAGACCACAGTCAATGCCAAAACTCCCAATATTACGTATTCCATAAGATGACTTTCCCTTCTTTTATAATTTTTTAAACCGGATTTTTATTTGGAAATGAGCTTAAATCTCTTATTTATTTAATTATAGAAAAGAGACTAAGCGTAATCAAGTGTTTTTCAACTACAAAAGCCCACTTTCCGGCAACCGGATTGTGGGCTTCTGTATAATTTCATGTATATATTATAAATAAGAGGAGAATAGCTATCTATTGGTGACCACTCGACCATACACCAAAGATAGTTGCAAATGCAACCAAATATTTTTCTTTCAAATCGCACTCTCGAAAAATATTTCTTAATTGCTTTTGCAATATCATAATAGCGCACCCTTATTTACATGTCAACAGATTATTGATATTTCGTGAGATTGCGAAAGGGCTTACAAAAATCGCGGTCATTTTTTGTGCAATTTGACGAAGCTTTTATTCCTAGTCCGAAACTTTGTTATAATCATTAACAAAGTTTTGATTTTAGTACAAAAATGCTTGCAAAACCAACTTTTTATTTTTATAATCTTTTGTGGAAATTATAATTTAGGTGGTAAATATATGATAAACAAAATATCTACCCTTCATTGCAAAAGCAAAAACTTTTTCAATGAACAATTGGCAAAGCATGACATAACATACAGACAAGGGCGCATCATGGCTCTGATTGCCGAAAACCCGGGTATATCCCAGTCCAAGTTATGCGAAGCAATCAAGCTTGATAAAGGAACCGTTGCCAAGGTAATACTTAAACTCGAAGAAGACAATTATATAACAAAAGAAATAAATCCAAACGATTCAAGATCTTTTTATATCTATCCAAGTGACAGTCTTTTGGAAATTATTCCCGAATTTAAAGATGTTAAAAAAAGTTGGGATGAGATTTTAACCAAAGGCCTTTCCGATATAGAGATTCAAATATTCAAAGAACTTTTAAACAGAGCCGAGAAAAATGCTTTGGAATATTTCAAATAAAGTTTTAAAAAAAGGAGGCAATGCCTCCTTTTTTAGCTTTATATCAGTACATCCGATACTTCTTCCATTATCTTTTTAAATTTGTCGTTTATGTTGTTAAAGCATGTAATCAACTTCGGATTGAAAGATCCGCAATTTCCGCAATTAATCATATCCATAACTATTTCATGATCGAATGCTTCTTTAAACCCTCGCTTTACCGTCATGGCATCATATGTATCCGCAAGAGATACGATTTGTGCCGAAATCGGAATTTCATCACCCACCAAGGCGTCAGGATAGCCTTTTCCATCCCATTTTTCATGATGAGATCTGCAAATTTCTTTGCTGTAACGATAAAATTCTCTGTTCTTTATAAAATTAAAAGTTTCCAAAATCTCGCAGCCTTTGATTGTATGCATCTTGCTTTCTTCGAACTCTTCGGCCGTGAGCGCATTAGGTTTGCAAACGATAGTCTCGGGAATTGCGATTTTCCCCAAGTCGTGAAAAACGGATGCATCCGTTATATATCTGATATCATCATCTGTTAAATCATATTCCGGAAAGCTTTTTGCCAACTCGCTTGCCAAAATTCTTGTGTATTCTTTAACTCTTTTAACATGTCCGTAAGGCTCTTTATTCCTGCGTTCTATAAGGTCGCACATGGCGTCGATTACATCGGATTTGGCCTTTTCAAGCTCCATCCTTTCAATGTTGTAATCGGCATTTATTCTTTCCAGTTCTCTCGCCTGTTTTTTAACCAACTTTTCAAGTTTTCTTGTATTGCTGTAAAGAGCGATAACATTGTAAACTCTACGCCTTACAATACGAGGAACAAAAGGTTTTCTGACAATATCGGCCACATTGTATTGATAAGCCCTATCATCTATGTCCGCGGAGTCTTCCGCCGTTATTAAGATAACCGGGATTTCCCCATCCAAACCTTCGTCCTTCATGTATTCCAAAACTTCAAATCCATCCATTACCGGCATAAAAACATCCAAAAGCACGGCTTCCAAGTCATGACTTTGTCTTTCGATTATTGCCAAGGCCTCTTTTCCGTTTTCAGCCGAAACAATGTTGTAGTCTTCCTGAAAAATCCCCTCAAGTACAACTCTGTTTATTTCTTTATCGTCTACAACAAGAATTTTTTTCTTTTGTGCGTCCATGGTTTTCCCCCCTTTTTACCTAACTTCCGTATTGTTTTTAAATACGGTTAGAGAGATGAAAATGCACTTTCCCCTATCTTATAAAACATTATACCATAAGCGCAGATAAATGTATGACTTTTCCTTTAATAATTTGTAAACAATCTGACAACTATATATACTTATTTCCAAACAGGTCTGTCTGTTATTGTGACTTTTGCCTGCTTGTAAGCCTTTTCTTCAAAAATAATTATTTCGTTTTCATCTTTTAAAAGGCTTGACGGAATATAAAGGGCAAGCTGCGGCCCTTTATTCCAATATCTGCCGATATTGAAACCGTTAATCTTTACAAAGCCTTTTGTAAAGCCTCTCATATCGAGATAACATTCGCCTTTTTTGTCCGCCTTAAAGCTGCCCTTTAAAAATGCGGGACATTTTTTCGGAACGCTGTCATAACAAATTTTTGACAGGTCTTCCATATCCAGGCAATGAATCTCTATGTTCATAAAAGATCTGGACTGAGGAACGCTTAAGATCCTAAGGTCCGAGATACCTTTTCTGTCCGTAATATGGGCACCGAAATTTACATGGCCCATGGCATCAACAAAAATGTCGATTATATCTCCTTCTTTTACTTCCTTTAAGTAAACGCCGTGATAGCCGGAAAGTCTGTAAAAAAGATTCTTTTTGCGACTGTAAAGATGTTTTTTAAAGACACCGTTAACATAGACATCAGCATATTCGTGAAGATCTCCTATCATAATCATGGTCTTGCCTCTGTCTGCAGTAACTCTTGCTCTATAGTGGATATATCCGTTATTTTGTCCAAAGTGTTCCATGCTTTCCACATATTTCGATTCAATCTTTTCGGCAGCATTATCCAGCTGATCGAAAAGGGACGCATATTGCGTTAACTGCACTTCACCCAAACTTACATAGGTCGGTGCCGGCGGAAGGGGCATTTCTTCTGCCAGACCCCTTGATATCATCTCTTTTCTGAGAGCGTGATACAAAGGAGTATAATCCCCCGCCTCGGTCAAGACCGCATTATAATCGTAAGATGTGGTTACGGGATGATATTTGACAACGCTGTTTGCGCCTGAGTAAAAGCCAAAATTTGTTCCGCCGTGAAACATATAAAAATTGAAGCTTGCCCCCATGTCCAAGAAGCTTCTAATTTCTTCCATTACTTTTTTTGCATCGCGTGTATGTTGTTTTCCGCCCCAGTAGTCAAACCAGCCGCACCAAAATTCCATACACATTTTAGGCGCATCATCCTGGATTCCCTTTAAAGAATCAAAGGCTGTTGCTGCACCGCTTCCGAAATTCAGTGTCTCATAAACGCCTTCAAGCATTCCGGCTTTTAATGCCACAAGGCTTTTATCATCGGATGTAAACAAAAGCTCTTTTTCGCATCCAAGTTCTATAAACAAATCCCTAAGCCATGCCATATATTCCTTATCGGAACCGTAGTGACCGTATTCGTTTTCAATCTGCACGGCTATTATATTTCCGCCGTTTGTGGAAAGCTCCGGCCTTATTTCATCAAAAAGTCTGCGCATGTATCTTTCCACGTAGTCAAGATAAGGCTTGTAACTGCAACGAATTTTCATATTTCTGTCTTTTAAAAGCCATGGTGGAAGACCACCCATGTCCCATTCGGCGCAGATAAAAGGACCGGGCCTGAAAATAACATAAAGACCCAGCTTTCTTGCCGTCTCCAAAAAGCGCTTAACATCACACCTTCCACTAAAATCGAACTCACCTTCTTTTCCTTCGTGCAAGTTCCAAGCAACGTATGTTTCAACCGTATTAAGGCCCGCTGCTTTAAGTTTCAGTAAAAGATCTTCCCATCTGTCCGGCATGGATCTGAAATAATGAATTGCACCGGAGTAAATATTAATCTTTTTTCCGTCAATATAAAATGCATTATTCTCTATTTTCAATTTTTTCTTCCTTTTTTTCCCTTATCTTATCTTTATAAGCTTTTGCATCGTCTTCGCTTATTTCTTCCATCATATAGATTCTGGACCCAAAATCCTGATAAAGGCGAACCTCATCGCTGAATCCCGTTGCACCGAATCCCTGTTTAAGGTGAATTCCGTTGCTGCAAAGAGTTGCTCCGTTTACGATATAGTCTTCCGTTTCGCCGTCTAATTTGACAAACTTGGCAATAATATTGTGAAGCAATGAATCTTGTCTGACATGAATCGGCGCCATTGTATTTATAAGCTCTCCGAATTCTTTGACATTTATCTTCATTTTTCTGTTGTAAAAATGATAGAGTTTGTCTCCGGCAAGTCCGCTTGCCTTGAATTTTTCGCTTGTTTGACCCGGATTAACCAGTTTTTGGAAAATAATTCCCATGGATTTTGTCTTATCTTTTGATGTAACAGACCAGGTTATCTTGTTATCGTTTTCTTCACGTCTGTAAAAATCACCGAAAAGAATTGTTTCACGCCATTTTTTATAATGCTCTGTTTGGGCTTTAATGGCTTCAAGGTCTTCTTTACTCATATCACAAAGATTGCACTCGTAACCCAGTACCCCAAATGATGCCACATTAAAGCGGCTCTCAATAGGTGTATCTCTTAAAGTCTGATGATTTTTATGAGATGACACATGTGCCGAAATCGTCGAAAGCGGATATCCGTAAGAATAGCCTTCTTGGATTTTTGTTCTGCACAAAGCATCCGTATTATCGCTGGCCCAAATCTGAGGGAAATAGCAAAGTATTCCAAGGTCGAAACGATTTCCTCCGGAGGCACAACCTTCAAACAAGATATCCGGGAAGCGGCTCACAAGCTCGCTCATCACATTATACAAACCAATAATATAGCGGTGAGCCACCTCTCCTTGATTGTCTTTTCCCAAATATTTTGAATATACATCGCTGAAATTGCGATTCATATCCCATTTGACATAGGAAACATTTCCGGATGAAAATACTTCCGTCATTTTTTCTATCAAAAACTCCTGAACCGCAGGATTGCAAAGGTCTAAAATTCGCTGATTTCTTCCCTCGCTTTGGTCACGTCCCGGAATTTCCATCACCCATTCGGGATGTTCATTGTAAAGATTGCTCTTTTGATTTACCATTTCCGGCTCAACCCAAAGGCCGAAATCCAAGCCAAGATTGTTGATTTTCTCGCTTATGCCTTTGATACCGCCGGGAAGTTTTTTTAGGTTTACATCCCAATCTCCAAGTGATGAGCTGTCGTCGTTTCTTTCTCCGAACCAGCCGTCGTCCATGACAAACATCTCTATTCCCACATTTTTGCCTTCTTTTGCAAGTTTAAGCAAGCTATGCTCCGAAATGTTGAAATATGATGCTTCCCAACTGTTTAACAAAACCGGACGAACCTTATTTTTCCATTTACCCCTTACAATGTGATTTCTCACAAAGTCATGCATATTATGACTTAATCTGTTATAACCGGATGACGAATAAGTCATTACCGCCTCCGGCGCCTCAAGGCAGTCGCCTTTTGATAAAATATATGAAAAACCCTGCGGGTTTATACCCGACACAAATCTGAGCTTTTCTCTTATGGATACTTCCGCAATTTCCGCATGATTGCCGCTATAGATAAGATTGAAACCATAGCAGCCTCCATGCCCCTGATTGCATCTTTTTCTGGAAAGCATAACAAACGGGTTTGCTCTGTTGGAAGATGTTCCGTTTACGGAAGAATTAACAAACTTTCCGGCGCTTATATTCACTTCGTGCCTGTTCATTTCGTTTGCCCAGGATCCGTTAAAAGTTGTAATGCCAAACTCTTTATCATCATAATCAATCATGGCGCTCATAAGACGTTCAACTCTTATTTCTTCATCCATGTTGTTGATGATTTCGCTGCTTCGTGTAATAACATCGCATTCTTCATAAACAAAGTAATGAAGAATAAGCTTAACATCATAGTATTTTTCTTTTAAGACTATTTTAAGATGCTCAGGCTTAGCTTCGTTGTAAGATCCCGGAAGAGTCTTAAATGCGGGATTTGTTTCCAAAATCTCGTAGGATTCGAAAACAAAATCCGAAGTCCTGCTACCGTTTGGATAAACAACTTCCACAAAAGGCTCGCGATAATCGCCTTTTCCGGTGCTTGAGCATTCCAGTCGCATCTCATCCATGGAAATATTCAAATTGTCCTTATTGTAAGAACACTGATTTCCACCCACAAATGCATGTTTTTCCCACAAAGCATCATCATTGTCATCTAATGCAATACGTTTGTTGTAATGCAAATGTTCAAGATGACCTGTTTTTGTAAGCCTGAAAAGATATGATGTATTTAATGTGTGCAACTCAAAAAGATTGTTATTTACACGAATCATTTAACGTCTCCTTATTTGTTTCTGCCGATTTGTTCGGAAATCTCAGCTACCTTCTCATCTGTTAAGATGAATTTTTTCTTAAATACCAAGATTGCGATAAGTAAGCCAACAATCGGAATAATTGTCATTGTAAGACGAAGTCCCACAACCGATGAACCTTCAACAGCTGCAACCGCATCGGTATCTTCACTGATGTTGAATACAGAAAGGCATACGGCTGCGATTAATGCCGCAATACCGCTGGCAAGCTTAACAACGAATGTCTGCATTGAGAAAATAACGCTTTCATCACGTCTGTTGTTTTTAAGTTCTCCGTAATCAACTGTATTTGCAAGGAATACAGTCGTAAGAACCGAAAGCATTCCGTTTGCTGCGAATATGAAGAATCCCGGTATAAAAAGTATATATACGTTTGACATACTTGTGCAGAATGCGATAACAATAAGGCTTGCGTAACCTAAAATTGCCATTACAAAGCTTGTGTAAAATACTTTTGTTGTACTCATAAACTTTCTTAAAATCGGGAACAAAATCATCATGGAAAGAATCTGAATTGCACCGCCGAAAGTATTGAAGAGCGTGTAATCACCCTGCCAGCCTGCACCGCCGAAATCGTACTTAAAGAAGTAGATTACAAGGTTTGATGTAATGTAGATTGAGCAGTTGATAAGAATGATTGCGATAACTACAGTCATAGCCTGGTCGTTCTGAATAAGCGATTTGAACATCTGCTTAACTGTTGGTGTTTCCATCTCAACCGTTGATTTTTCTTTGATGTTAAAGCATGTAATAAGGATGAATACAAAGAAGATGATGGCTACAATAAGTGCGAACCATTTGAAACCTTCTCTTTCATTGCCCTGACCAAGTGCTGCAACACTCATTACTGTGATGATTGTGATGATTGCGCTACCAACGCCGGCACATGTTCTGCCAAGTGTTGATAAATGTTCTCTGTCTTTACCGCCCTGTGTGAACGCAGGAATCATTGACCAGAAAGGAATATCCATCATTGTGTAAGTTACACCCCAAAGGATATAAGCGATTGCTGCGTATGCCACAAGTCCCGCTCCATCAAGTGCAGGTGGTGCAGCAAACATAAGGAACAATACAATGGCATTGGTTAAAGTACCGATGAAAAGCCATGGTCTGAACTTGCCCCATCTTGTTTTTGTCTTTGCAACTACGATACCCATTAAAGGATCGTTAAATGCATCGAAGATACGTGCTGCCATAAGAATGATTCCGACGATAACGCCGTTGATTCCCAAAATATCTTGGAAATAGTAAAGTATATAGCTGGCAGTAAGCATATATACCATGTCTTTTCCCACGGCACC
>JAEEGH010017124.1_pt1 | contig 15502 bp, 11 predicted proteins | sample 9134181 | NCBI WGS metagenome assembly JAEEGH01 (sample SAMN16246544, study PRJNA631951) | gut metagenome | biome: gut microbiome; feature: rumen; material: DP-attached | host: Bos | place: Iran: Karaj | collected 2018-10 | reverse complement strand
GATGAATACTCGCTCGTCCTGCACCGACGTCCGGTGGCATTGATAGCGGTAAGTATGACGGCTTCCATCCGCATCGCGCAGCACCAGCAGTTCCGGCTGATCCATCTCCGCAGGCGATCTCTCCCAGGCCGGCCCTATGATGCGCATCGTTTCGATATTAGGAAGTTCCGGCTGTTCTATGGGAATGCCTTCCATGCGTCTTGCTATGTCGTTCATCAAAAGGACCGTACCATCCAGCCTGACGACCAGATTGGCTGCGGAGCCGTGTTCCACCAGTTTGTTCCGCAGCGTGTACGCGTTCTCGAGGTCGTACACTTTTTCCTTGAGTTCGCTGGTCTTTTCGTCTACCATCCGGCGCAGCTGCCGGTTAAAGACGATGATGGATACTACGATCAGCAGCGCTGCGGCATATACCGCGCCGAGGATGTTCGTCAGGCGGCGGATGTGCATCTGCGCATTCTCCAGATCCATATTCACGATCCAGCGGTCCAGAATATCCTTATATTTCGCGCTGGCTCTCAGCTGGTTGATGCATCCGTTGATCGAGTTGATGCGCAGGTTGTCATTGCGGCGGAGCAGGATGGAATACGCGGGAGTGCTGAGATAGTTGAGCGCGACTGTGTATTTTTCCGACAGCTGACCCGGATCGAGATAGGATTGCACGCAGTCACGGATCGCGACGATCATATCGACGTCGCCCTGCTGCAGCGCGCGGAACAGGCTTTCCTGCGTCGACATGATGATGATGGGGTTCGCCCGTATCTGCGAGACCTGAGAATAACTGGCAGTGCCCATCTCGTAGGCCGTCTTCGCGCGGTACATGGACGTATTATCCAGGATCAGGCTGCTTTTGCTCTTTTCCGTGACAAGGCACACTGACCCCGAATAGATCTCGGAAGAGAACCTCAGGGAACTGTAATTGGCGGCGTCGCTCTCCAGCGCGCCGAGGACGGCGTCAATCTCGCCGTTGTCCAATGCGGCGACCGCCTGGATCTGCCGGTCGAAGATCACGTATTCCACATTCAGGTCGCCGATGCGCGCCAGCTCGTCCATCAGGTCCACGAACATTCCCTGCGGCTGTCCGTCCTCCGTTATGAACAGCAGAGGCGTCATATGCCCGCTCACGCCCACCCGGATGTCCTTATACCCTGCGGCTTCGACGGTCCCGCTGAAGGGAAGACCCGCAAAAAACACGCAAAAAGCACAGAGGAAAATCAGAAATGTCTTTCTTCTGTGCTTCATCGTCTTCACCCGCTTTCCCAGTACGCATATGGTCCACGCCACATTATACCACGAAAGCGGCAATTTTTGCCGATATTTGCGATTCTTTAGCTGAACAGATCCTTCAAACTGTCCATGAACGACTTGCGCTTGGCGTAGCCCGCCGTGGTCTTGGTCTCTCCGAACTGGCGGATGAGGTCTTTCTGCTCGCCCGTCAGCTTCGTGGGCACTTCGAGCACGATCTCGGCGTACAGGTCGCCGGGCCGCTTGCTTCTGACGTTGGGAACGCCTTTACCCTTCATGCGCAGCACGTCGCCGGGCTGCGTGCCCGAGGGAACCTTCAGCGCCAGTTTCTCGGACAGACCGGGGATCGTCACCGTGTCGCCCAAAGCCGCCTGGGAGAACGTGACGGGCACCTTCAGCCATAGGTCGTCGCCCTTTCTCGTGAACAGCTTGTGCTCGCCCACGTTCAGCACGATGTACAGGTCGCCCGCCGGGCCGCCGTTGCTGCCGGGCTGGCCCTGGCCGCTCAGCGTCAGGACGTAATCCGTATACACGCCGGCAGGGATCGTCACGTTCAGCGTGATGGTCTTGCGGACTTTGCCGGTGCCGCCGCAGTCCGGGCAGGGATCTTCGATGATCTGACCCGTGCCGCCGCAGTGGTCGCAGGTGCGCACGCTCTGGAACTGACCCAGCGGCGTGCTCTGAACGGTGCGGACCTGGCCTGTGCCGCCGCAGTGCGGGCAGGTCTTCTTGCCGGTGCCCTTCTTCGCGCCGGTGCCGCCGCAGGTCTCGCAGGTGCAGTCCTTCGTCAGCCGGATCTCCTTCTTGCAGCCGAACACCGCTTCGTCGAACGTGATGTTCATGCGCTTCTGGATATCCGCGCCTCTTCTCGGGCCGTTCCTCGCCTGCCGCGTGCCGCCGCCGAATCCGCCGAAACCGCCGAACATGTTGAAGATGTCCTCGAATCCGCCGAAGCCGGACGCGTCGAATCCGCCGAAGCCGCCCCCCGCGCCGCCGTAAGCTGCGTTCGGGTCCACGCCGGCGAAGCCGAAGCGGTCGTATTTTGCTTTCTTATCGGGGTCGGACAGGATGGAATAGGCCTCGTTGATCTCCTTGAACTTCTCCTCCGCGCTCTTGTCGCCGGGGTTTCTGTCCGGATGGTACTTCATGGCCATCTTGCGGAACGCGGACTTGATCTGATCCTCGCTCGCGCCTTTTTCCAGTCCTAAGACCTCGTAATAATCTCTTTTGTCTGCCATATCTTTAATCCACACAGAGGCGGACCGTCAGCCCGCCTCTGCGCTACCCTTTTTCAGAATTACTTATCGTCGTCCACGACTTCGAAGTCGGCATCCTGGACGCCGTCTCCGCCGGGAGCCGGACCGCCCTGGGCGCCGCCGAAGCCTGCGCCGGGGTTGAACCCGCTCATATCCGGGCCCGCGCCGCCCTGCTGCGCCTGCTGCTGTGCAGCCTGCTCGTACAGTTTGGTGCTCATGATGTGGAACTTGTTGGTCAGGGCCTCGATCTTGGCCTTGACGTCCTCGGTCGTGCCCGCGTTCAGAGCCTTCTGCAGCTCGTCCTTCGCGTCCGTGATCTCCTTGACCTCCGCCTCGGAGAGCTTGCCTTCCAGCGTCTTGAGGTTCTTCTCGGTCTCGTAGATCATGGTCTCGGCCTGGTTGCGGGTCTCGGTGTCTTCCCTCTTCTTCTTATCGGCCTCGGCATACTCTTCGGCTTCCTTGACCTTCTGCTTGATCTCCTCGTCGGAGAGCTTGCTGGAGGAAGTGATCGTGATGCTCTGCTGCTGGCCGGTGCCCAGATCCTTGGCGGATACGTTCACGATGCCGTTGGCGTCGATGTCGAACGTGACCTCGATCTGAGGTACGCCGCGCGGCGCTGCCGGAATGCCGGTGAGCTGGAATCTGCCCAGCGTGATGTTGTCCGCGGCCATCTGGCGTTCGCCCTGCATGACGTGGATGTCCACCGCGCTCTGGTTATCCGCGGCCGTGGAGAAGATCTGGCTCTTCTTGGTCGGGATGGTGGTGTTTCTCTCGATCAGCTTGGTCGCGACGCCGCCCAGGGTCTCGATGGACAGAGACAGCGGCGTGACGTCCAGCAGCAGCACGTCCTTGACCTCGCCGGTCAGAACGCCCGCCTGGATGGAGGCGCCGATGGCGACGCATTCGTCCGGGTTGATGCCCTTGAAGGGTTCCTTGCCGGTGATGCGCTTCACGGCTTCCTGAACTGCGGGGATTCTCGTGGAACCGCCCACCAGGATGACCTTCGCGATATCCGCGTTCGTGACGCCGGCATCCGCCATGGCCTTCTTCATCGGTTCGATGGTGCGCTGTACGAGGTGTTCGGTCAGCTGATCGAACTTCGCTCTCGTGATGTCCATGTTCATGTGGAGCGGACCATCCTGGTTTACCGTAATAAACGGCAGGTTAACATTGGTGGTCTGGCTGGAGGAAAGCTCCTTCTTGGCCTTTTCGGCGGCTTCCTTCAGTCTCTGCAGCGCCATCTTGTCGTTTCTGAGGTCGACGCCGTTCTCCTTGGCGAACTGGTCCGCCATGTAGTTCATCAGCACGTTGTCGAAGTCGTCGCCGCCCAGCTTGGTGTCGCCGTTCGTGGACAGAACTTCGAACACGCCGTCGCCCAGCTCCAGGATGGAGACATCGAACGTGCCGCCGCCCAGGTCGTAGACCAGGACCTTGTGGTGTTCGTTCTCTTTATCCAGGCCGTAGGCCAGAGCCGCTGCGGTCGGTTCGTTGATGATACGCTTGACGTCCAGACCCGCGATGCGGCCGGCGTCCTTCGTCGCCTGCTTCTGGCTGTCGGAGAAGTATGCCGGAACGGTGATGACCGCTTCGGTGACCTTCTCGCCCAGATAGCTCTCTGCGTCTGTCTTCAGCTTGGTGAGGATCATCGCGGAGATGTCCTGCGGCGTGTATTCTTTACCGTCGATGCTGACGGTGTAGCTGCTTCCCATGTGTCTCTTGATCGAGGAAATGGTTCTGTCGGGGTTCGTGATCGCCTGTCTCTTGGCGGTCTCGCCCACGAGTCTCTCGCCGCCCTTTGTGAAGCCTACGACGGACGGTGTTGTTCTGTTGCCTTCTGCGTTCGCGATAACGGTCGGCTCGCCGCCTTCCAGTACTGCCACGCAGCTGTTTGTGGTTCCTAAATCGATACCGATAACTTTGCTCATTGTATATACCTCCTACTGTGCTACAGCCACCATAGACGGCCGTATCACTTTCTTATTTAACATATATCCTTTCTGTAAAACCTTGGTGACGGTGCCGCTTTCCGCGCCCTCCGCCGCTTCGGTCATGACAGCATTGTGATAGTTGGGATCGAAAGGCTTGCCCAGCGCTTCGATCTCCTCGACGTTGTTCTTCTCCAGCACGCCCTGCAGCTGCTTTAAAATGAGCTGCATGCCTTCGGCGAACTTGGGATCGGAACTGTCCTGCGCGTGTTCCATGGCGCGCTCGAAGTTGTCGATCACTTCCAGCAGTCCCATGGCGAACTTCTCATTGGCGAAGGCGTAGATGTCGCTCTTCTCCTTATCCGTGCGCCTGCGGAAGTTCTGGAATTCCGCGTAGAGCCTGGTGTATTTGTCCTTCCAGTCCTCTTCCGGTTCCTCCGGTTTTTCTTCCGGAGCCTCTTCGCAGGGTTCTTCCTGCGGTTCTTCTGTCTTTTCTTCTTCTGTCAACGTTTCTTCTGCCGCTTCGACAGGCTCTTCGACCGTTTCTTCGATCTCTTCAGCTGTCTGCTTCTGTTGATCCGTCATCGTTATGTTCTTCCTTTACGTCGTTATTTTCCTTCAGCTCGAACGTCTGTGAGATGTTGTCGCTGATATATTTGATCACCGAAGTGACTTTTCCGTATTTCATGCGGGTCGGCCCGATGACCCCCAGACGCCCGACCAGCTCGCCGTTCACGCGGTAGTCGGCCGTGATCAGGGACAGGTCCTTCATGTCCTCGGAGTTCTCGTCTCCGATCGTGATCATGACGCCTTTGTCCCGGTTGACGATCACGTCTGTCAGCCGGTTCTTGTCCTCCAGCATCCGCAGGAACTGCTGCGTCTTCTGCATGTCGCCCGAGAATTCCGGCAGGCTGAAGATGTTGGAATACCCGTTCATGACCAGGTCCGCGTTCAGCATCTTCTCCAGCGTCTTCAGGAAACTGGGCACCACGTCCTGCGCCAGGTTCGACAGCGATTCCATATCGTTCGTGAAACTGTCGATGATGTCCATGGCCATGACGGCGGAAATGCTCTTGCCCATGTAATTGTGGGTCATGACCTTGCTCATCAGCTGCAGGTTCTCTTCCGTGTACGGGCTCGTCAGGCGGATGGCCCGGTTCATGACCTGGCCGTCTTCCGCGACGATCATCAGCACGACCGTGTTGGAGTCGACCGGCAGGAAGTTGATATACTTCAGTTTGCTCTCATCCTTGCGCGGCATCAGGACGAACGACGTCAGGTTCGTCATGTCGGACAGCAGCTCCGCAGCGTGCTCGATGGTGGAATCCAGTTCGTTGCGGCTCTCCAGCAGCTTGGTGCGGATCTTCTGTTTATCCGCTTCGTCCAGCTGGCTCGTGTCCATGAGTTCGTCCACGTACAGGCGGTACGCCTTGTCCGAAGGAACTCTTCCGGCAGAGGTATGCGGATGCGTCAGATATCCCATCTCTTCCAGGTCCGACATCTCGTTGCGTATGGTCGCCGGGCTGATGCCCATGTCGTGGCTCTTGGAAAGAGAACGGCTGCCGACGGGTTCGCCCGTCGTGATGAAGTCCGCGATGATGGCCTGCAGGATCTGAAGTTTTCTTTCGTTCAAATCGTTTGGGTTCATACTTGCCTTCTATTCCTGTTAGCACTCTCAACACCTGAGTGCTAACATCCTACATAAATATACCCCCGGGACGGGGGTATGTCAATGGATTTTATAAAATTATTTCGCAGGAAAAAGGACTATTTTACCGCGTCCAGACGGTAGATCAGGAAGGCTGCGGGATCGTATGCGGTCGTGAAGTTCGCGGTCCCTTCCACCTGCGTCTGCAGCGCCGCGTCGTACAGGCAGCAGCAGATGCCGTCGTAGCCTTCCGGCAGGCAGAGCGTCCACGTCAGGATCTCGCTGCAGCTCTGCAGGCCGCTCTCCTCGTCCATGACCCAGTCTTCCGCCGCCTTGCTGAAGAGCGCCACGCACTTTTTCCACTTTTTATCTTCCCAGCGCACCGTGAACGTGTCGCACTGGCGGGAATCGTCGAAGGAAAGACTGCTGCTCAGCTTGTCGACGTCGTAATAATCCGTCATGAAATAGCAGTAACGGTATCCGTTTTCGTTGGAAGCTTCGTCGCCGAAGCTCAGGCGTATCCGCAGTCTCTGCCAGGCGTAGCCGTCCGGCGTCTTGAACCCGTCCGGCGCGTCACACTTCTCCGCGAACACGTTGACCGTGCCGGTCGTGACCGCGGAAGGATCCTTCTCGCAGACGGTCTTATACGACCTTACGTCGCTGTTTTGCATCGCGGAGGATACGGAGATCCACTGCACGTTTTTCTCTTCAAAATCGGGCGTTTGATCGCCTCCTGCGCCGCCGCAGGAGCAGAGTCCTGCCAGCAGGAAGACGGTCAGCAATATACAGATAACTTTTTTCATAATGCTAGAATCGCTGCAACAAAAATGTAAAAAACAATTATTTCCGAACGCTCCCATTATAGCACAAACAATATATAATAGAGAAAAGAAATCAAAGAGGTAACGATATTATGATATTGCTTAACCCCATCACCATCCTGGTCGCGGCGGCGATCATCCCGGCGGTCATCCTGCTGTTCGAGATCTACAAGTACGACAGGCTCGAAAAGGAATCCGGCGGGCTGCTCCGCTCCCTCGTCCTGAAAGGCATCGTCGCGACGGCGCTGGCCGTCGTCACGGAAAAGATCGGCATCGCGATCCTCGGCCGGCTGTTTTCGGACGATTCCTTCATCTATTACGTCATCCTGATGTACTTCGTCGTGGGACTGTCCGAAGAAGGCTTCAAATACCTGCTGCTGCGGATCACCACCTGGAACTCCCCGGAATTCAACTGCCGCTTCGACGGCGTCGTCTACGCGGTGTTCGTCGCGCTGGGCTTCGCGCTCTGGGAGAATATCAGCTACGTATTCAGCTACGGGCTGGGCACCGCCCTCGTCCGGGCTGTGACGGCTGTTCCGGGTCACGCGTGTTTCGGCGTATTCATGGGCACGTGGTACGGCCTGGCGAAGAAACAGCAGCTCTGGGGCCAGGAAGACCTGAGCGTCGTCAGCCGCACGGTCGCCGTCGTCCTGCCCGTGCTCATCCACGGCACGTACGACCTGCTGGCGACCATGGGCAACACCTGGATCTTCATCCTCTTTATCGGCGTCATGTTTGCCATCTCCTTCTCGACGATCAAAAAGCAGTCCACACAGGACCATTATTTATAGAGGTTGGTTATGAAAGAATTTCTGAAACGCAAGAATATCGAGATCTCCCTGAAGCGCTACGGCATCGACGCCCTGGGCGCCATGGCGCAGGGTCTGTTCTGTTCCCTGCTCATCGGCACGATCATCAAGACGCTGGGTTCGCAGCTGGGCATCGGTTTCCTGACGGACATCGGTTCCTACGCGATGGCGGTCTCCGGACCCGCCATGGCCATCGCCATCGGCTATGCGCTCAAGGCGGACCCGATGGTGCTGTTCTCGCTGGCAGCCGTCGGCTGGGCGGCGAACGCGGAAGGCGGCGCGGGCGGCCCGCTGGCCGTTCTCGTCATCGCGATCATCGCGGCGGAATGCGGCAAAGCGGTCTCCAAGGAGACGAAGATCGACCTGCTCGTGACCCCCGCAGTCACCATCCTCGTGGGCGTCGCTCTCGCGAAGCTGATCGCGCCTCCCATCGGACGCGGCGCGTCGGCCTTCGGCCTGATGATCGACTCCGCGACGAAGCTGCAGCCCTTCCTGATGGGCATCGTCGTCGCCGTCCTCGTGGGCATCGCCCTCCCCCTTCCCACCAGCTCCGCAGCCATCTGCGCAGCCCTGTCTCTAACCGGCCTCGCCGGCGGCGCTGCTGTCGCGGGCTGCTGCGCACAGATGATCGGCTTCGCGTTCATGAGCTTTAAGGAGAACCGCTGGGGCGGCCTCGTGTCCCAGGGCCTGGGCACGTCCATGCTGCAGATGCCCAATATCGTCAAGAATCCGAAGACCTGGCTTCCGCCCATCATCGTTTCCGCGATCACCGGTCCCATCGCCACCTGCCTGTTCCATCTGGAGATGAACGGCGCGCCCATCAACTCCGGCATGGGTACCTGCGGTCTGTGCGGACAGATCGGCGTGTGGACCGGCTGGCTGGCTCCTTCCGAAGCCGCGGTCGCCAAAGGCGCCGTCGCGATGACCCCGGGCGCTTTGGACTGGCTGGGCCTGCTGCTGATCTGCTTCGTCATCCCCGCCATCCTCTGCCCCATCCTGCGGACGGCGTTCGAAAAGATCGGCTGGATCAAGGAAGGCGACCTGAAGCTGGAATAAGAAACGAAACGCATAAAAAAACCGTGATATGCCGGGCTCACCAAAAGGACTGCACAGGCTTATCACGGTTTTTCATTTACTTCCGGATACGGTTACAGGAGAATGTGTTCGGAACGTAGAGAGACGCACCCTTTCGTAAAACCGTCCATGTATGCTTTTTCATCGACATTCCATCCGCCAAGACGTACTTCTTCCAATGATCCGCATCTGCAGAAGAAATAGGAAAAAGACTTTACAGAGGAAACGTCCCAGCCCGAAAGATCCGCTTCCCGGAGCATTTCGCAATCCTGGAAAACGCTGGTCATCACGGTGACTTTCGAGGTCTTCAGGTTTTTGAGATCGATATAGTCCAGGCTTTTGCATTCCCGGAACATCCCGGACATATTGGTGACTTCCGAAACGTCCAGGTCCTGAAGATAGACCGCTTTGAGATTCCGGCACCCCGAGAACATTTCGCGGCACGTCCTGGCTTTGGCGCCGGGTCTTGCAACGACCCGTTCGATCTGAGAGGCCCAAAACGATTCGTACCATGGCGGGAGATCCTCGCCCCAATCCGGGAGCTCCCCGTTAAGGTACAAAGTAAGATGGTCGGAAGAGAAAGCCCAGGCTTCTTCCCCGTTCCCGTTACCGCCCGACACCAGACGCAGGATATCCGCATCATCGCAGATGACCCGTACGGTACTCGGCACGTTTTTAAACATGTACTGCGTATCCGCTCCGGAAGACCGCCAACCCGAAAGATCTATGACTTCGAGGCGTTTGCAATCTTCAAAAAGCCCGCGCATAGTCGTCACATTTTTCGTGTTCCATCCGCCAAGTCTTACTTTCTGCAGGTTGATACATTCGTCGAACATCTGGGATACGTCTTTGACCCGCTCAGTATTCCAGTTCCGGAGATCCAGTTCTGTCAAAGAGGGGCATGACCGGAACATCCCGCACATATTTTCGCATGCGGAGACGTCCAGTTCAGACAGATCCACCTCGGAGAGGCCTTTCATGCCCCAGAACAGATCGAAACCGTTCGTGATACGGGCGCCTTTCGACGCCGTAACGGAAAACACACGATCCCGTATTGTATCAAACATATGCGTTTTAAAACGCAGATCCTTCATGATGGTCAGTATTCCCTCTATTTCGTCGAAAGACCAACCTGCCTGATAAAAATAAGTACCCTTTCCGGTGGGGTCATCGTTTAAGAAGGTCCCTTCGTAACCATCCCCATTCGGCCACCGGACTTTTCCTTCTCCGGTCCTGACATTGTTCACAAAGTCGCCTTCGTAATCCATGCCGTCCGCCCAGGTATAGTGACCTTTGCCGGTGCGGTAATTCTTTACGAAATCCCCTTCATAACGGTCTCCATTAGCCCAGCGGAAAACTCCTTTGCCCTGGCGCTCGTCATCCACAAAGTCGCCCTCGTAGACCCAGCCGTCAATAGAGGTATAGATTCCTTTCCCGGTTTGTTTATTCTCAACAAAGTCACCTTCATACCGGTTTCCGTCCGCCCAGATGTAGGTACCCTTTCCGGTTCGCCAGCCATTTACAAAATCGCCTTCATATACGTCACCATTTGCCCAGCGGAAGATCCCCTTGCCGGTACGAACGCCGTCTTCTACAAAATCACCTTCATAAACGTCACCATTTGCCCAGCGGAAGATGCCTTTGCCAACATGCTTACCCTCTACGGTATCTCCTGTATAACTATTGCCGTTCGCCCAGGTATAGATGCCTTTACCGGTACGCTTCCCCTCTATGAAATCGCCCTCATAGATGTCACCGTCTGGCCAACGGAAAACGCCTTTGCCGGTACGTTCGCCTTCCACGAAATCACCTTCATAGACGTTGCCATTCGGCCAAGTAATCTTGCCATGCCCGTCAAAACGACCGTCCGCAAAGCCGCCTTTGTAAACCGTCCCATCAGACAGAGTGAAAATACCTTGGCCATGCCATTTACCATCTAAATAATCGCCCTCATAAACAGAACCGTTCACAAGATGAGAAACACCTTTACCGGTGCGCTTTCCATCCACAAAGTCGCCTTCATAGACGTCACCATTTGCCCAGCGGAAGATGCCTTTGCCGGTACGATGATCCTCTATAAAAACTCCCTCATAGACGTTGCCGTTTGCCCAGGTATAGATCCCTTTCCCGGTACTCTTTCCTTCTACGAAATCGCCTTCGTACCTGTCTCCGCGCGCCCAGCTGTAGGTGCCTTTGCCGGTACGCTTTCCCTCTAAGAAATCGCCTTCATAGACATCGCCGGCCCATTCCCCGCTTGCCCAGCGGAAGATACCTTTACCGGTCCGTTTGCTGTCTGCAAAGTCCCCTTCGTAGACGTTGCCGCTCGGAAAAGTGTATTTTCCTTTACCATGCATTTCACCATTCTGATAATCCCCTTCGTAGATGCCGCCGTTCGCAAAGTGAACCAACGCTTTTCCGGTGCGTTTTCCGTTTACGAAAGAGCCTTCATATACTTTCCCGTTTTCAAAAACGGCTTTCCCTGTTCCGTTGGGAACGCCGTCTTCCGCTTCACCGGTATAGGTAAAATCGTCGTATGCAAGATCTGTAACTGTTTCGCGTGCCATAATGATCCTAATTCAAATTCTTAACAAAATACTCGTGGAAATCGCAGTGGTGGTTGCAGGGCTTCAGCAGGCGCATGACCCGCATCCAGACGACCGTGCATTCGCCCGCTGCCGTGACCGTCTGCGGCGGCACCAGCGCGATGATGGAATGCGACAGTCCGCTCTCGCTTTCGATCTGCGGCCATTGGCCGAAATTGGGCACGGGAACGTCCGTCTCCCCTTTCAGCACTACGGGAACGAACTCCGTCTTTTCGTTCTCCGTACACAGGACCGTCCCCGCAGCCACCGTCTCCAGTTTCGCGTCCATGCACTGCAGAAACCATTTGATATCCGCGTCGTTTTCGATGTGCGCGAAATACGGATGCGCCTTGATGAGCGCCATTTCATCAGGATAAATCAGCATAAGTATCTCCTAATAACCATTATTCACCGGGGGAATCAGCTTAATGTGACCCTGTTATCCCTGAGCGGGTCATGTGAATGCCGCCGGTACTTAGCGATTGCCGAGCGCGAGCGACGGCAGAGCTTAGTACCGCTGCGAGCAGAGGTAGCGGAAGCGTGTCCCGCGAAGGGATAACAGGGTCGTTCCCCTTATTGCCCCTGCGTGCGCAGCATATTTACTGCTGCGTGCCAGCCGTCCAGCTTCTCCTGCGCGAGCTTCGCGTCCATCTGCGGCACGAAGCTGCCCGACACCTGCCAGTTCGCCTTGACGTCGTCCTGGCTGTCCCAGTAACCGGTCGCAAGGCCTGCGAGATAAGCCGCTCCCAGCGCCGTCGTCTCGATGCACACCGGCCGGCGCACTTCCGAACGGATGATGTCCGCCTGGAACTGCATCAGGAAGTCGTTGGCGCAGGCGCCGCCGTCCACCTTCAGGCTGTCCAGCCGGATGCCGCTGTCCGCTTCCATGGCGTGCAGCACGTCCCAGGTCTGATACGCCAGGGATTCCAGCGTCGCGCGGATCACGTGATTGCGGTTCGCGCCGCGGGTCAGGCCCACGATCGCGCCTCTGGCGTACGGATCCCAGTACGGCGCGCCCAGGCCGACGAACGCCGGCACCATGTACACGCCGTTCGTATCGTCCACCATGCGGGCGTAGCGTTCAGACGCCGGGGAATTCTCCACGAGTCCCATCTCGTCGCGCAGCCATTGGATGGCGGCGCCCGCCACGAAGATGGACCCTTCCAGCGCGTATTCCACCTTGCCGTTCAGGCCCCAGGCGATGGTCGTGACGAGGCCGTTCCTGCTGGCGACAGGCTTGCTGCCCGTGTTCATCAGCAGGAAACAGCCCGTGCCGTAGGTGTTCTTCGCTTCGCCGGGCTTAAAGCAGGTCTGCCCGAACAGGGCCGCCTGCTGGTCGCCTGCGGCGCCTGCGATCCTGATGCCGTCGCCGAACAGCGTGTAGTCCGTCTCTCCATAGACATCGGAGCTCGGACGCACTTCCGGCAGCATGCACTTGGGGATGTCCAGCAGCTGCAGGATCTCGTCGTCCCACTCCAGCGTATGGATGTTGAACAGCATGGTCCGGGACGCGTTGGAATAGTCGGTCACGTGGGCTTTGCCACGGGTCAGGTTCCAGATGAGCCAGGTATCGACCGTGCCGAACAGCAGGTCGCCCTTCTCCGCCTTCTCCCTCGCGCCGGGCACGTTCTCCAGGATCCAGCGGATCTTCGTGCCGGAGAAATACGCGTCGATCTTCAGGCCGGTCTTGGCGCGGATCTTATCCTCCCACTCCGCCTCCAGGCTCTCGCAGTAGTCCGCCGTTCTGCGGCACTGCCAGACGATGGCGTTGTATACGGGCAGTCCCGTATTCTTATCCCAGACGATCGTCGTCTCTCTCTGGTTCGTGATGCCGATGGCCGCGATCTCCTTTGCCTCGGTGCGCGCTTTCAGGATCGCCTCCTGCGCCACGCCCAGCTGGGTCGCCCAGATCTCCATCGGGTCGTGCTCCACCCAGCCCGGATGGGGATAGATCTGTTTGAATTCCTTCTGCGCGACCGCCACCTGATTGCCTTCGCGGTCGAAGATGATGCAGCGGTTGCTTGTGGTGCCCGCATCCAGGGCCATGACGTACTTAGACATTGAGTAAAGCCTCCATCACCGGATTTGTCTGATCCAGGCCTTGGGAAGTCAGGCGGACGTGTCCGTCCGTTTCTTCCAGCAGCCCTTCCTGCAGTAACTTCTGATAAGCAGGCGCGAAATCCTCCTCGAATCCGCTCCCGAACATGTTTTGATAGTCTTCTTTGCGAAAGCCCTCGATCAGCCGCAGCTGCGTAAACACGAAGTCTGTCTTCAGTCCGTGTTCGTCCGTCTCTTCCCATTCCGGCTGCGCGGGACCCGCCAGATATGCCTTCAGGTCCGACGTCGTAAAGCATCTGCGTCCTTCCAGGAAACTGTGGGCAGCCATGCCCAGGCCGAGGTAGTCCTGCATGGTCCAGTATTTCAGGTTGTGCCTGCATTCGCGGCCGGGGATCGCCGCGTTCGAGATCTCGTAATGCGCATATCCCGCGCCCTGCAGGATCTCCAGTGCCCTGTGGTACATCGCCCGGTTCTCGCTCCATTCCGGAAGCTCGAGTTTACCGTTCCTGTAATCGCGGTAGAACGGCGTTCCCATCTCCAGCTGCAGGCTGTAGAACGAGATATGGGACGGGCCTTCCTCGATCGTCCGCTTCAGCGTATCTTCCCAGAGCGCGAGCGTCTGGCCCGGAATGCCCAGCATCAGGTCCACGTTGAAGTTCATGCGCAGCGCTTTCGCCGCGCGCATGGCTTTCAGAGCCGCTTCGCTGTCGTGGATGCGGCCAAGACGCTTCAGAACGCCGTCGTCCAGGCTCTGCACGCCCATGCTCAGGCGGTTGACCCCGAGATCGATATAACGCCGCAGTTTTTCTTCGTCGAACGTGCCCGGATTGGATTCCAGGGTCACTTCCAGGCCGTCGCACCGTTCCAGGCCGGCGCCGCATTCTTTCGCGAATTCGCAGCCGCAGAGGAACGCGCTGTCCACAGCCTTCAGGATCGTACCGAGCTGCTCCGGAGTCAGCAGGCTCGGCGTGCCGCCGCCGATAAACACGGTATCGACGTGGTAACGGTCTCCGTAAGTTTTTCCCGCCGACGCGATATCTTCGCAGAGCCTTTCGATATAGGCTTCGATCGTGTCTTCGCCCTGCCCCGGGAACGACACGAAGTCGCAGTAATTGCACTTGCGCACGCAGAACGGGATATGCAGATAGAGTCCCAGCGGCTTCAGAGCGGACGACGCGTTTTCGGCGAGATAATCCTCTCTGTGTTTCGTCAGAAGGATCCTGCCGTCCTTATTTGTTGTCGTCATACTTCAGCACCGCCGTAAAGGCTTCCTGCGGCACTTCCACCGTGCCGAACTGGCGCATGCGCTTCTTGCCTTCCTTCTGCTTTTCCAGCAGTTTCTTTTTCCGCGAGATGTCGCCGCCGTAGCACTTAGCCAGAACGTCCTTGCGATACGCCTTGACGGTCTCTCTGGCGATCACCTTCTGGCCGATCGCGGCCTGGATGGGCACCTCGAACTGGTGCATCGGGATGACTTCCTTCAGTTTTTCGCAGACGAAGCGCGCCCTGCCGTAGGCCTTGCTCTCGTGGACGATCATGGAGAACGCGTCCACGGGTTCCTTGTTCAGCAGGATGTCCAATTTAACGAGCTGCGAGCGTTCGTAGCGGTCGAATTCGTAGTCCAGCGAGCCGTAGCCCCTGGTCTTGGACTTCAGCGCGTCGAAGAAGTCGTAGATGACCTCGTTCAGCGGCATATCGTAATGGAGGGCGACTCTGTCCTCCGTGATGTATTCCATGTGGGTCATGTTGCCCCGGCGGTCCTGGCACAGCGCCATGATGGACCCGACGTATTCCTTGGGCAGCATGATGGTCGCCTTCACCATCGGCTCTTCGATGTGATCGTATTCCGTGGGATTCGGCAGGTTCGACGGGTTTTCGATCATGACTTCGGAACCGTCGTGCATGACGACCTTATAGATGACGGACGGCGACGTCGTGATGATCTCCAGGTCGAATTCGCGCTCCAGCCGCTCCACGATGATCTCCATGTGCAGCAGGCCCAGGAAGCCGCAGCGGAAGCCGTAGCCCAGCGCCTGGGACGTCTCCGGCTCGAACACGAACGCCGCGTCGTTCACCTGCAGTTT
>JAEEGH010017122.1_pt1 | contig 15502 bp, 10 predicted proteins | sample 9134181 | NCBI WGS metagenome assembly JAEEGH01 (sample SAMN16246544, study PRJNA631951) | gut metagenome | biome: gut microbiome; feature: rumen; material: DP-attached | host: Bos | place: Iran: Karaj | collected 2018-10 | reverse complement strand
CGCTTCCAACTACCTGAAATCAAGCGACAACTGAACGTGACGCGACAAATTGGCATAGGTCATTGCTACTTCCGTGCCAAATACCTGTTGGATAACATCAAGGGCGTATTAGACTATGCGACGTGGTTTGACCGCTACCCTGCCCTGATTCCGCCTATGACGTGGGCACATAACATCGTGCCTACAGCACCAACCAGTCTACAGGTAAAACACACCACGAAAGGCGACCAGTTGAGTTGGAACGGTGCCAAGGACAGAAGTGACGGCCCATACCTTATATATAATATATATGCGTCGAGGGAGAAACCCGTGGACACTAGCAATCCTGCCAACCTCATAGCGACACGTCATCTGTGGCAGAATTTGTATGTCCCGCATGTGGCAACTCAATCGCGACCTCTCCACTATGCCGTTACAGCCGTTGACCGCTATGGCAACGAAAGTACGGCAATTCAGGAACCTCAGAAGGTGGTGTCAGTCAATCCAGAACGGCGCCCCCTGACACCCATCACTCAAAGACGAAACCCATGGAGAAAATAATATTAGGCATAGACCCAGGTACGAACATTATGGGTTATGGCGTCATCAAGGTCAAGGACAACAAGGTCGAAATGGTGACGATGGGCGTCATTGACTTACGCAAGTTTGGTGACGGCTATCTGAAACTGGGACATATCTTCGAACGTGTTACTGGCATCATTGACGGCTACCTGCCTGACGAGATGGCCATTGAGGCACCCTTCTTGCAGAAGAATGTGCAGACGACGCTAAAGCTGGGACGCGCACAGGGGACGGCGATTGCAGCCGCCATTCATCATGGGGTGCCAGTGCATGAATATGCGCCTATGAAAATCAAGATGGCTATCACAGGCAATGGTGCTGCTTCAAAGGAACAAGTTGCTGGCATGTTGCAGCGCTTGCTGAAATTCGACAAAGAAGCGCTGACGAAATTCATGGATGCAACGGATGCGCTGGGGGCTGCCTACTGTCACTATATGCAAATGAATCGTCCTGAGAGTGATACACACTACAAGGGATGGAAGGATTTTATTATTAAAAATAAGGAACGCGTAAAGAAATAAGCAAATGGGAAAGGTTACTGTCATAGCAGGACGCAACGGAAGCGGAAAGACGCTCTACATAGAACAACTGCGACGCCAGTTGGCCTCGGACCGTGTGCGCTATATCGCCTTCACGGATTCGTATGGCGTAAATGTTGACGGACAATACTACCTGCAACTGCGTTGGAACCAGCACGACATCGACCACGAAACGCCTACTGTTGGCGAACTGCTGCAACGTGCCTACCTGCTGGCTGGTGAAGATACAGAGGAACGCCGGCAGATGCAGCAGCAACTGTATAGCCTGTTCCACATGGACGAATTTCTCGATAAATATATTATCACGTTGTCGAGTGGCGAACTGCGTAAATTCCAATTGACAAAGACACTATTCGCCAATCCAAGCCTGCTCATCATGGACAATCCATTCATAGGACTGGACGCTGAGACGCGCGACCAACTGAAGGAACTGTTGCAGAAGCTGGCAGACGAACGTGAGATGGAGATTATGCTGGTCATTGCCAAGACGGACGACATACCTGCATTTGCCAACGAAATCAAAGAGACGTCGCCTCTGGAAGCCATTCCTGCACACGTACTGTCAGAAGAGAAGTGTGAAGCGATTTTGTCGCTACCCTATCACGACAACGACTACGACTGCCAACGTGTGGTAGATATGAAGAAGGTAAGCATTCGCTATGGCGAACGTACCATACTGAAAGACGTAGACTGGACCATCATGAATGGCGAACGCTGGGCACTGTCAGGACAAAATGGCAGTGGCAAGTCAACGCTGCTTTCGCTCATCTGTGCTGACAATCCCCAGAGCTATGCCTGTGACATCACGCTGTTCGACCGCCCTCGAGGTTCAGGCGAAAGCATCTGGGACATCAAGAAACATATTGGCTACGTATCGCCTGAGATGCATCGTAGCTATAAACGTAACCTGCCAGCCATCCGTATTGTAGCCAGCGGACTGATGGACTCTATCGGACTCTACGCTGTGCCTAACGCACAGGATTACGAAAAGTGTCGTTGGTGGCTCGATATCTTCGGGATTGGCGAGTTGGCAGACAGACCATTCCTACAGCTGTCAAGCGGTGAACAGCGACTGGTGCTATTAGCTCGTGCCTTCGTTAAAGACCCTCAGCTGTTGATACTCGACGAACCCCTACACGGACTCGACCTCTGGAACAGGCGACTGGTTAAAGATGTCATCGAGACATTTTGTCAGCGCAGAAACAAAACGATGATTATGGTAACCCATTATCAGACGGAACTGCCGAATAATATTACACACCAGAAGTTTTTGGCACGAAATTTGTAAATCGATGGTTGTATGACAAGTCAATTTTCACCAAAAGTATCCGAGATTCTCGCCTACTCGCGCGAAGAAGCCGCCCGACTGGCCAGTCAGAGCGTGGCACCAGAGCATCTGCTCTTAGGCATGCTACGTTTGAAGGACGGGCCCGTCATCAACGTGTTCCAACGCCTGGACATCAATCTGATGAGTGTCAAGACGGAATTGGAAACCCGTGTGCGCGAAGATGAAATAGGACGACCTATCTACACACAACAATTAGTTTTAAATGATAAGGCCAGCAACATTCTGAAACTGGCTGTGCTCGAAGCCCGTCTGCAGCGTACCACACGCGTGGAGGAGCAGCATTTGCTGTTAGCTATTCTGCATGATCAGTCGGACACTGGAGCCAAACAAGTATTAGAGATGAACAACATGAACTACGAAGACGCGCTGACCATGTTCAGCGTGAAGAACGGTATAGGACTGCCTGAAGAAGACTACGAAGAAGAGGAGCAGAACGACACTTCTGGTAATGCGTCCAGCGGTTCAGCCACTGGTAAAACGACCACAGCGACACAGCAGAAAACCAAGTCGAAGACCCCCGTCATCGACAACTTCGGTACCGACCTTACCAAACATGCACAAGAAGGTAAGCTGGATCCCTGTGTGGGTCGTGAACGCGAAATACAACGTGTCATAGAAATCCTTGGACGTCGCAAGAAGAATAATCCTATTCTGATTGGCGAACCTGGCGTTGGTAAGAGTGCCATCGTTGAAGGACTGGCACAGATGATAGTCAGTCAGCACTGCTCACCCATGCTTTTTAACAAGCGTCTGGTAACGCTGGACATGACTGGCGTGGTAGCTGGTACGAAATATCGCGGACAATTCGAGGAACGTATGAAGATGCTGGTGAAGGAACTGGAACAGAATCCAGACATCATCATCTTTATAGACGAAATTCACACCATGATAGGTGCCGGGGCTGCCGCAGGTACAATGGATGCAGCCAACATCTTGAAACCAGCATTGGCGCGTGGTACCATACAGTGTATTGGTGCTACCACACTGGACGAATATCGTAACTCCATCGAAAAGGATGGTGCCTTGGAACGTCGTTTCCAGAAGGTACAGGTAGAGCCTACCACCAACGAGGAAACGCTACAGATACTGAAGAACGTCAAAGGACGCTACGAATATCATCACCACGTAACCTATACGGATGAAGCACTGGAAGCTTGTGTCAAACTGACAGACCGTTACGTGAATGAACGCTTCATGCCCGATAAAGCCATCGATGCACTTGACGAAGTAGGTTCTCGCGTACATCTTCAAAATGCCGACCTGCCACCTGAGATTGCTGAGATGGAAAAGGAAATCAAGGAAATTAAGGAACGCAAGACCCAAGCTGTAAGCAATCAGAATTTTGAGCTGGCTGCAAGCTATCGTGATCGCCAGACAGAATTGGAACGCCAATTGCAGGAAATGAATCGCAAATGGTTGGAAGGCGAAATTGACGTGCGTCAGGAAGTGACTGCCGAACAGGTGGCTGAAGTGGTTTCGATGATGACGGGGGTACCTGTTCAGCGCATGGCTCAGGAAGAAGGTATCCGCCTGAAAGGTATGGCTCAGGAACTGAAACAACAGGTCATTGCTCAGGATAAGGCTATCGACAAGATGGTGCGTGCCATTCAGCGTAACCGCGTAGGACTGAAAGAACCCAACCATCCTATTGGTGTGTTTATGTTCTTAGGACCTACTGGTGTGGGTAAGACCTATCTTGCTAAGAAACTGGCAGAATTCATGTTTGGTTCGTCTGATGCGCTGATACGTATCGACATGAGCGAATATACTGAGTCGTTCAATGTCAGCCGACTGATTGGCGCGCCTCCAGGATACGTAGGTTATGAGGAGGGTGGACAACTGACAGAACGTGTGCGTCGTCATCCCTACTCGATTGTACTGCTCGACGAAATCGAGAAAGCGCATGGCAACGTCTTTAACCTGCTGCTGCAGGTATTGGACGAGGGACGACTGACAGATGGCAATGGACGATTTGTGGATTTCCGCAATACCGTTATCATCATGACTTCGAATGCCGGCACACGTCAGCTGAAGGAGTTTGGTCGAGGCGTAGGTTTCAGCGCCACATCGTCATCGGCATTGGCCCTGAACGAACAAGATAAGGAACACGCACGACAGATTGTGCAGAAAGCACTGTCGAAGCAGTTCTCGCCAGAGTTCCTGAACCGATTGGATGAAATCATCACCTTCGACCAGTTGGACCTTGATGCCATCAAGCAGATTATCGACGTAGAACTGAAAGGACTCTATAAACGCATCAACGAGATGGGATTCCATGTAGAACTGAGCGACGAAGCCAAACAGTTTGTAGCAGAAAAGGGTTACGACGTCCAGTTTGGAGCACGTCCACTGAAACGAGCTATCCAGACATATATTGAAGATGGCATTTCAGAGCTCATCGTCAATGGAGAATTACCACCTGAATCTACCATCAAAATTGACAAGATGGAAGGAAAAGAAGAGTTGTCGTTCACAAAATGAGCGACAATTCTTTTTTTTGCTATCAAAATGTCACTTTCCTTGTTCTCGCACACATAAAGTCTGCATAAAAATATCATTTTCACTTGATTTATATCAATTAAGTAGCAAAACGTAAGCGTTTTCGTGAAAAAAGTGACAAAAAGTTTTGGAATGATGGATTTTTGATATAATTTTGCAACCGCAAACGAGAAAATTTAACTTCAATCATTAGTATAAACTTTAAAAAGTAAAAAGATTATGAATGCAGCACAAGTTGTAGAGAATCTGAAACAGAGATTTCCCAATGAGCCCGAGTACATCCAGGCCGTAAGTCAGGTACTTCCCACCATCGAGGAAGAGTACAACAAGCACCCCGAGTTTGAAAAGGCCAATCTGATTGAGCGCCTTTGCATCCCCGATCGTGTTTGCGAATTCCGCATCACATGGGTTGACGACCAAGGTAAGGTACAGACCAACATGGGTTATCGTATTCAGCACAACAACGCTATTGGCCCGTACAAAGGTGGTCTCCGTTATCACAAGAGTGTAAATCTGGGTATTCTGAAGTTCTTGGCTTTCGAACAGACCTTCAAGAACTCATTGACAACACTTCCTATGGGTGGTGCTAAGGGTGGTTCAGACTTCTCTCCACGTGGCAAGAGCGACGCTGAGGTTATGCGTTTCTGCCAGGCATTCATGAATGAACTGTATCGCGTAATCGGTCCTGATGAGGACGTTCCCGCTGGTGACATCGGTGTTGGTGGTCGTGAGGTTGGCTATCTGTATGGACAGTATAAAAAGCTGACCCACCAGTTCCAGGGTGTGCTGACTGGTAAGGGAATCCCCTTCGGTGGTTCACTGATTCGTCCTGAGGCTACTGGTTACGGTACGGTATACTTCCTCGTTTCTATGCTCGCTACTCGTGGCATCGAACTGAAGGGTAAGAAGGTGCTGATTTCTGGTTCTGGTAATGTTGCTCAGTATGCTACTGAGAAGTGCATCCAGCTCGGTGCTACCGTTCTGACTCTCTCTGACTCAGATGGTTACATCTACGACCCAGATGGTATCGACGAGGCTAAGCTCGCTTATGTTAAGGAGCTGAAGAACGTTGAGCGTGGACGTATCAAGGAGTATGCTGAGGAGTATCCCAATGCAGTATATCACGCTGGTGAGCGTCCCTGGCACGAGAAGGCCGATATCGCTCTGCCTTGCGCTACACAGAACGAAATCAACGGCGAGCAGGCTCAGGCTCTCGTGGATAATGGCGTTATCGCTGTTGCTGAGGGTGCTAACATGCCTTCACTGCCTGAGGCTATCAAGATCTTCCAGGATAACAAGCTGTTGTATGCTCCTGGTAAGGCTTCTAACGCTGGTGGTGTATCAGTTTCTGGTCTTGAGATGTCACAGAACTCTGAGCGTCTGTCTTGGACTGCCAAGGAGGTTGACGACTACCTGAAGCGCATCATGAACGACATTCACGAGAACTGCGTGAAGTACGGTACACAGGCTGATGGTTACATCAACTATGTAAAGGGTGCTAACGTAGCAGGCTTCATGAAGGTTGCATCTGCCATGATGAGCCAGGGCATCGTGTAAGCTCGACGAAGTCAAGGTTACACAAATGATGTCAAAAGACATTGTTTAAGCTCATTTTTTGCACAAAAACTCAATTTATATTAATAAGGTGCGATTTTCTGCTGAGAATCGCATCTTTTTTATAATTTTTTACTACCTTTGCAGGCTGTAAATAGTAAATTGTAAATTGTCAAATTGATATTATGCTTACACTGAAACTCATTACAGAGGAGACTGACCGCGTGATTCGCGGATTGGAGAAGAAACATTTTAAAGGTGCCCGTGAGGCTATTGACGAAGTATTGGCTGTCGACAAAAAGCGTCGTGAAGCCCAGCAGCAATTGGACAAGAACCTGAGCGAAGCCAAGAAGATGGCTGCCCAGATTGGTGGTCTGATGAAAGAGGGCAAGAAAGCCGAGGCTGATGCCATCAAGGCACAGGTTTCTGAAATGAAGGAAACCAATAAGCAGTTGGAGGAAACAATGAATCAGGCTCAGGAGGAGATGACCCGTCTGCTCTGCCAGATTCCCAACATACCTTACGACGAAGTACCTGAGGGTGCTGCCGCCGAGGATAACCGCGTGGTAAAGTCAAATCTGAAAGAGTGTTCAGACAAGGATACCGTTGGCAACTGGGACGTGAATCCCTCACTGGGTATTCCCAATCCCCTGCCCCACTGGGAACTTGCCAAGAAATACAACCTCATCGACTTCGACCTCGGTGTGAAGATTACCGGTGCTGGATTCCCCGTTTATATAGGCAAGGGTGCCCGTCTGCAGCGTGCGCTCATCAACTTCTTCCTTGACGAGGCTCGCAAGAGTGGCTATACGGAGATTATGCCTCCTACAGTCGTCAATGCCGCTTCTGGTTATGGTACTGGTCAGTTGCCTGACAAGGAAGGCCAGATGTACCACTGCGAGGTAGATGATTTCTATCTCATCCCAACCGCTGAGGTTCCTGTAACCAATATTTATCGCGATGTGATTCTTGACGAGGCACAGCTGCCTATCAAGAACTGCGCTTACACAGAGTGTTTCCGTCGCGAGGCTGGTAGCTATGGTAAAGATGTACGCGGCTTGAATCGTCTGCATGAGTTCTCGAAGATTGAGATTGTGCGCATCGACAAGCCCGAGCATTCCAAGGAGAGCCACAAGGAGATGTTGGAACACGTTGAAGGTCTGCTGAAGAAACTCGAACTGCCTTACCGCATTCTGTTGCTCTGTGGTGGTGACCAGTCGTTTACCAGTTCTATCTGCTACGACTTTGAGGTTTACTCAGAGGCTCAGGGTCGTTGGCTCGAGGTTTCGTCTGTATCAAACTTCGACACCTATCAGGCCAACCGTTTGAAGTGCCGCTATCGTAATGCCGAGACCAAGAAGACTGAGCTTTGCCACACGTTGAACGGCTCTGCTTTGGCTCTACCCCGTATCGTTGCGGCCCTGCTGGAGAACAACCAGACGGAAAACGGTATCAAGATTCCTGCAGCTCTCGTACCATACATGGGCTGCGACATCATCGACTAAACTAAACAAAAACGAATCATGAATAAAATCGTAAGAAAGGAGCAATTTTCTGAAAAGGTTTTCCTTTTCGAGATTGAGGCTCCTCTGATTGCCAAGAGCCGTAAGGCAGGCAACTTTGTTATCGTACGTGTTGACAAGAAAGGCGAGCGTATGCCGCTGACCATTGCTGGTGCCGACATCGAAAAGGGCACTATCACACTGGTTGTGCAGATGGTAGGTCTTTCTTCAAAGAAGCTGTGCGCCCTCAACGTTGGCGAGTTCGTTGCCGACGTCGTTGGACCTTTGGGCAATCCCACCAAGATTGAAAACTATGGCACCGTCGTTTGTGCTGGTGGTGGATTGGGCGTTGCGCCCATGCTGCCCATCATCCAGGCGCTGAAGGCTGCAGGCAATCGTGTGCTCAGCGTGATGGCTGGCCGTTCTAAGGATTTGATTATTCTCGAAGATAAGGTTCGCGAGTCGTCTGACGAAGTCATCATCATGACGGATGATGGTTCTTATGGCGAAAAGGGTGTTGTGACTGTTGGTATCGAGAAGTTTGTCGAGCAGGAACATGTCGACAAGATTTTCGCCATTGGTCCTCCCATTATGATGAAGTTCTCTAACCTCACAGCTCAGAAGCATGGTATTCCTTGCGAAGTATCGCTGAACACCATTATGGTCGATGGTACGGGTATGTGTGGTGCCTGCCGTCTGACGATTGGTGGCAAGACCAAGTTCGTCTGCATCGATGGTCCTGAATTCGATGGCGCCCTCGTCGACTGGGACGAGATGTTCAAGCGCATGGGAACCTTCAAGCGCGAGGAACAGGAGGAACTGGCCCACTACGAAGAGCACCTTGTAAGTGAAGAGTTAAGAGTGAAGAGTGAAGATTCTGCTGCCGCCACAGACGTGGTGATGGACAGTGATCCTACAAATGATACGATTGATGTGCTCACGAACCGCGATGCTGAGTGGCGTAAAGAGTTGCGTGCTTCCATGAAGCCCAAGGAGCGTACAGCCATCGAGCGTGTCGTGATGCCTGAACTTGACCCTGTCTATCGTGCCACCACTCGTACTGAGGAAGTGAACATCGGTCTGACTAAGGAGATGGCTATGACTGAGGCCAAGCGTTGTCTCGACTGCGCCAAGCCAACTTGTGTTGAGGGTTGTCCTGTAAATATCAATATCCCGTCGTTCATCAAGAATATCGAGCGTGGACAGTTCCTGGCTGCTGCCAAGGTGCTGAAGAACACCTCTGCCCTACCCGCTGTCTGTGGTCGTGTTTGTCCGCAGGAGAAACAGTGCGAGAGCAAGTGTATCCACCTGAAGATGAACGAGCCCGCTGTGGCTATTGGTTACCTGGAGCGTTTCGCTGCTGATTTCGAGCGCGAGAGCGGTAATATTTCTCTGCCTGAGATTGCACCGTCTAACGGCATTAAGATTGCTGTCGTTGGTTCTGGTCCTGCAGGTCTGAGCTTTGCTGGCGATATGGTAAAGAAAGGCTACGACGTGTATGTCTTCGAGGCTCTGCACGAGATTGGCGGTGTACTGAAGTATGGTATTCCTGAGTTCCGTCTGCCCAATAAGATTGTGGATGTGGAAATCGAGAACCTCGCCAAGATGGGCGTTCACTTCCAGACCGACGTCATTGTTGGTAAGACCATCAGCGTAGAACAACTGGAGGCTCAGGGCTTCAAGGGCATCTTCGTCGGCTCTGGTGCTGGTCTGCCTAACTTTATGAATATCCCTGGCGAAAACAGCATCAATATCATGTCGTCTAACGAGTATCTGACCCGTGTAAACCTGATGGATGCAGCCAACCCAACCACTGATACCCCATTGAATCCTGCCAAGAGCGTGCTCGTGGTAGGTGGTGGTAACACTGCTATGGACTCTTGTCGTACTGCTAAGCGTCTGGGTGCTGAGGTAACACTCGTATATCGTCGTTCTGAGGTTGAGATGCCTGCCCGTCTGGAGGAGGTAAAGCACGCCAAGGAGGAAGGTATCAACTTCCTGACGCTACACAATCCTATCGAGTATATCGCTGACGAGCAGGGCGCTGTCAAGCAGGCCGTGCTGCAGGTTATGGAGCTGGGCGAGCCCGATGCTTCTGGCCGTCGCAGTCCTGTACCCGTTGAGGGCAAGACCGTGACACTGGATGTCGATCAGGTCATTGTCGCTGTTGGTGTATCGCCTAACCCATTGGTACCCAAGTCTATCGAGGGTCTCGAACTGGGTCGCAAGAACACGATTGCCGTCAGTGAAGAGATGCAGTCTTCACGCAAGGAAATCTTTGCTGGTGGCGACATCGTACGTGGTGGTGCAACGGTTATTCTCGCTATGGGCGATGGTCGTCGTGCTGCACAGAACATGGATGAATACCTGCAGTCAAAATAGCATGCCTTGAGGTTTTGCCTCAAGGATAGAATCATGAACGGACTATATACCATCATATTGCTCATACTAAGCAACGTCTTCATGACGCTGGCTTGGTATGGGCATTTAAAGTTACAGGAATCGGGCACCAGCAGCAACTGGCCCCTCATCGGCGTTATCGTCTTCTCGTGGGGCATCGCCTTCTTTGAATACTGCTGTCAGGTACCTGCCAACCGCCTTGGCTTTGTCGAGAACGGTGGTCCTTTTAACCTCATCCAACTGAAGGTCATTCAGGAGTGCATCTCGTTGGCTGTATTCTGTATTATTGCCAACATCATGTTCCAAGGCACTCATCTGCATTGGAACCATATTCTGGCCTTCTTCCTCATCATTTGTGCCGTCTATCTGGTGTTTATGGATAAATAATGACGCTCAACGAACGACTTTGGAAGACTTTTAACAAGGCGCTGGGGCAGTTCCAGCTCATCGACGAGGACGATAAAATCCTCGTCGGCTTGTCTGGTGGCAAGGATTCCCTCTGTCTGCTTGAGTTCCTCGCCCGTCGCTCCAAGATCCATGTCCCTCACTTCACTGTCGAGGCCCTACACGTCCGCATGGAAAATATACATTATGAGACGGACACCACCTACCTACAATCCTTCTGCAACAGCCTTGGCGTTCCCCTCCATGTCATTACCACCAGCTTTGACCCTTCACCCAGAAAAACAGATTCGTCGAAAGATAATCGAAGCGTGGAGTTGCATTCTTCACTCATCACTCATCACTCTTCACTTAAAGAAAAGCCCGCCTGCTTCCTCTGTTCCTGGCAACGTCGCAAGCAGCTCTTCAATCTCGCTCAAGAGTTAGGTTGCACGAAGATTGCTTTAGGCCACCATCAGGACGACATCATCCATACCGCCTTGATGAATCTAACCTTCCAAGGACATTTCTCCACGATGCCAGTGAAGCTCAGCATGCGCAAGATGCCACTGACCATTATCCGTCCTCTCTGCCTTTGTCAGGAGGCCGACATCCGCGCCTATGCTGAGCTGCAAGGCTATGAAAAACAGTTGAAACAATGCCCCTACGAACACGATACCAACCGCACCACCGCTGCTGACCTTTTTGCCCGCATGCAGCAATTGAATTCTGAGGCCCGTTACTGCATTTGGCGCGCTTTGGAAGCCGACAAAAAGCTCGTAGAGTATTAAATAACTTTAATTGTCAATTGTCATTTGTCAATTTTCAAGTAAAGTTTCGTATATTTGCACTAAAACAGCACTAATTGACGTATATATGAGAATACGCATCATGCTTTTCATTGCTCTGCTTATGCTGACCTCTTCTGCCAATGCCCAGCGGAAGAAAAAGAATGTACGTCAGCCGGTACCTACTGCTGAAGAGTTGAAGCAGAAGGAAAAGATGGACCGCATGACAGCCAATACGGCACAAGTGATGTTTATCGACAGTTTTGTTGTCAACAAGTCCGACTTCCTCAGCCGTTACATCCTCAATCCTGAAGCAGGAAAACTGGATACTTATCAGAAGATTTACAACACCCAGCGACAGCCCAATGCCTACGTTTATATCAACGAGTTGGGCAATCGTTGTTTCCTCTCACAGGAGAATAATGATGGCGCCATCAACCTCTACTCCAGCGAGCGCGTGGATAACAAATGGACCCGTCAGACAAAACTCAGGGGCATCAACGACAAGCAAGAGTTCAAGCGCGTCAACTACCCCTTTATGTTAGGCGACGGCGAGACGCTGTATTTTGCCGCTGAGGGTGAAGAAGGTTTGGGCGGTTACGACATCTACACCAGCACGTACGACAAGGATACGCAGCGATTCCTGCAACCCGTCAATTTAGGCATGCCGTTCAACAGCGAGGCTAACGACTACATGTTTGTCATCGACGAATATAGCAATATCGGTTGGTTTGCCAGTGACCGCAATCAGCCTGCCGACACCGTTTGCATCTATGTTTTCGTACCTGAATCGCGCAAGACCTACGATACTGAGGTGTATACCACAGAGCAGATTACCAACTTTGCACGCATTACCTCCATTGCCGACACATGGACTGACAAGCAGAAGTTGGATCAGGCGCTGGCACGCCTGCAAATGACGCGCGACAGAAGCCGACAGACCATCCAAGGACGCGACTTCATTTTTGTCATCAACGATGATATCACTTACTACCAGCTCTCTGACTTCAAAGAACCTGAGAATGTCAGACGCTATCACGAACTCAGCTCGCTCAGAGCCACTTACAACAAGATTACAAAGGCTTTACAGCAGGCACGCGACTATTGGCCAACAGCTCCAAAGGATGAAGTCGACGAGTTGTACTCAGAGGTTGTGGCTACCGAAGAACGCCAGATAGAACTCTACCAGAGCATTCGTGACAAAGAGAAAGAAATCCGCAACAAGGAAATATTATTTTTAACTAAAAACAAGTAATACTATGGCAAAAAGAACATTTCCAGAATCAGAACTGATTATCAATGGCGACGGCTCATGCTTCCATCTGCATCTGAAGCCCGAATTCCTGGCAGACCGTGTTGTCCTCGTTGGTGATCCAGCCCGTGTTAACACTGTCGCTGCCCACTTCGACTCTATTGAACACGAGGTCAGCAGTCGCGAGTTCCACACCATCACTGGCACCTACAAAGGCAAACGCATCACCTGCCAGAGTCACGGTATTGGCTGCGACAACATCGATATTGTAGTTAACGAGCTCGACACACTGGCAAACATCGACTACAAGACGCGCGAGGAGAATGAAGAGCATCGCACACTGACGATGGTACGTATCGGCACCTGCGGTGGTTTGCAGCCCTTCACGCCTACAGGTGCTTTCATTGCCTCTGTCAAGAGTATTGGTTTCGATGGTCTGCTCAACTACTATGCCGGACGTAATGTTGTTTGCGACATCCCCATGGAGAAGGCTTTCCGTGAGCACATGCAATGGGATCCCATCAAGGGTGCGCCATACGTGGCTGTGGCCGATGCCGACTTGATTAACCAGATTGCTGCCGACGATATGGTCAAGGGCTATACCGTTGCCTGTGGTGGTTTCTATGGTCCTCAGGGTCGTCAGCTCCGTGCCGACATTGCCGACCCCGAACAAAATAAGAAGATCGAGTCGTTCGAATACGAAGGTATGAAGATTTGTAACTTCGAGATGGAGTCCAGCGCCCTTGCTGGTCTTGCTTCTCTCCTTGGCCATCGCGCTATGACGTGCTGCATGGTTATCGCCAACCGCTATGCCCAGAAGATGAATACCGACTACAAGAGTTCTATCGACACTCTCATCGAAAAAGTCCTCGACCGCATCTAAAAATTACTGTTTAACGTTTAATCTTTAATGTCTGTCGATACAATCTGCGCATTAGCTACTGCTCCTGGTGGAGCGTTAGGCATCATAAGAATCTCAGGCCCTCAGGCGCTTGAGATTCTTTCTCGTGTATTTAGCAAGAACATCAGCGATGCCCAACCCAACACCATTCACTACGGACATATCACAGACAAGCCATCTGCCATCGGCCATCAGACATCAGACATCATCGACGAGGTGCTGGTCTCCGTTTTCCGTGCCCCCCACTCCTACACAGGCGAGGATAGCGCAGAAATCTCCTGTCACGGCTCGCGCTATATATTAAATAAGGTATTAGAGTTATTGATTCAGCAGGGTTGTCGTATGGCCAACCCTGGCGAATACACGATGCGTGCCTACCTCAATGGTAAGATGGACCTCTCACAAGCTGAAGCCGTGGCCGACCTTATCGCCGCCAGTAATGAGGCTAACCACCAGATGGCTATGAGTCAGCTACGAGGAGGCATCTCCACTAAACTATCCCAACTGCGCGACCAACTACTGAAGCTTACCTCGCTGCTCGAACTCGAACTCGACTTCTCCGACCACGAAGACTTGGAATTTGCTGACCGTAGCGAGCTACTTTCGTTAGCAAAAAATATTAACAATCATATCACACACCTTGCCGAGAGTTTCGAGACAGGACAAGCCATTAAACAAGGCATCCCTGTAGCCATTGTAGGCAAGACCAACGTGGGCAAATCAACCCTCCTCAATGCGCTGTTGAAAGATGACCGTGCCATCGTATCAGACATACATGGCACCACGCGCGACACCATCGAAGACACCATCGACATCAACGGCATTACCTTCCGTTTCATCGACACTGCAGGCATCCGACAGACGTCCGATCAGGTCGAACAGATAGGTATTGAACGCACTTACGCAGCCATCGACAAAGCCCGTATCGTGATATGGATGGTCGATGCAGAGCCCGCGCAAGAAGAATTAATAAACATGAACAAACTTTCTGAAAACAAGAAACTTATCCTAGTTAGAAACAAGATTGATAAAGCCCAAAACACGCCTTTTACAATAGTTAAAATTCCTTTAATAGAGATTTCAGCCAAGCATGGCACCCATCTATCCAATTTAGAGCAGGCCATCTACGAGGCAGCCGATATTCCCACCCCACAACAAAGCGATATCATCGTTACCAATGCCCGCCATTACGACGCTCTGATTCGTGCTCACGCGCATCTTCAGCGCGTGCTTGACGGTATGGCACAAAACATCAGTGGCGACCTCCTTTCCGAAGACCTACGCCTCACCCTCGACACCCTCTCCGAGATTACAGGAGGCCAGATCACCCCCAACGAAGTATTAGGAAATATCTTTAAGAATTTCTGCGTGGGAAAATAGATTAACTATTCTTTTTATAGCTCTGTACGGCCCAACAACCCATCAGCGTACCAATGCCAGCAAGGGCTAAGACCTGGTGGGCAGTTTCGTGCAGCCCACCACCACGGATGAAGACGGTGCGGATGGCATCAATGAAATAGTGCATGGGGTTGATATAGGTAGTAAGATACGCCTGTGTACAAAGATAACGTTTTTTCAGCAGAAAATATCAAGTTTTGCTAAAAATATGAGCAAACAGGCAAAAATATTGGTCTTTTAACAAATTTTGAAAGCAAAAACAGCAAGAATCCCACTATATCGACAGATGGAGCGCAGTTTTCAGGCCAAAAGAGACAAAAACATGTGCAAAGACATAAAAATCTTCTAAAATGTTTGTTATATTAAACATTTTTATTTA
>JAEEGH010017119.1_pt1 | contig 15505 bp, 10 predicted proteins | sample 9134181 | NCBI WGS metagenome assembly JAEEGH01 (sample SAMN16246544, study PRJNA631951) | gut metagenome | biome: gut microbiome; feature: rumen; material: DP-attached | host: Bos | place: Iran: Karaj | collected 2018-10 | reverse complement strand
GAGCTCGCGCCGGAACGCGCGATACCGCAGGCCAGCGCCGTAGACCACGGTGCGCACCGAGCCGGACGCGTCAGACAGGTGCCCGCTGTCAAGAGCGTAGAAGAAGTCGCGCACGATGGCCCTCATCACGCGCGTAAGCACGAGGCCGAGGATCGCTAGCGCAGCGTAGAGGCACGAGAACATGAAAAGATGGGTATGTGGCAGTTGCGCAAACTCCACGGTCGCCACAGCGATTCCCACGCCGATAAGCACCGCCAGCACCAGGCGCACGTAGTTTGAAAGCTGCGCGCGGCTCCATACCGTCATGTACGCCCTGAAGAAAACCAGGCACAGGAACACCGGAATCGTGTAGGTCGCGAGCCCCCTCCGTAGCGCTACCTCGGTCAAGGGCTTTGAGAGTGTCAGCGCCGAAAGGATCCAGACGCCTACCAGCACGATGATGTCGAGAGAGAGGCGAAACGGCACGCGCAGCATCTGCCGACGGCGGGAAATGGCAGGACGCTTCTCGCGGGCAACGGCATTCAGAAGCCTTCCCGTGTCCCACAGCTCGATGCGCCGCATGTCTCGGAACAGGACGACGACGGCGACCATGAACCCGACGATGTAGAGCGCTACCGCTCGCCCCTTGAGCGCGAGTCCGCCCAGCCCGATGAGGACAAAGAAAACCGCAAGGCAATAAAGCGCCAACGTCGCCTTGCGCTGCGTGACGAGCTGGCGCAGGATGCGATGGTGCAGATGGTCCGTGTCAGCCTCCATGACGTGCGTGTTTCCGGCCTCCGCGCCGGACATATGCCGCAGCAACGCCCTTACCACGCGCCTCATGATCGCCAGCGCGGTGTCGAAGATCGGCACTCCCATCGCCAGGATAGGCACGCCCAGGCTGACGAAGAGCGAGTCTGATCCGCCGCTAACGAGCGGTATGGTCGCAAGCGTGAACCCGATGAACATCGAGCCGGTGTCGCCGAGAAACACTGACGCGGGATTGAAGTTGTAGCGCAGAAAGCCGAGGCATGCGCCGAGGAAAGCAAAGTGGATGAGCGTGTTCTCCGGCTTCCCGCCGAAGAACAGTGCGCCAGCCATGCCAACGGCGGCTATGCTGGCCAGCCCCGTCGCGAGGCCGTCCAGTCCGTCGATCAGGTTGAATGCGTTGATCGCCCCCACGATCCAGAAAACCGTGAACGGGCAATCGAGCCAAATCGGAAGCATTGGATAATGGGCGCCAAACGAGACGTGCGCCCAGAAGTACGCGCCAAGCGCAACGGCCACCTGCCCACCCAGCTTGACCAGAGGCGGCAGGGAGAACTTGTCGTCCGCAATCCCCAATAGGCAGATGATCCCAGAAAGCGCCAAGATGCGATGGATGGTGGAGAGCGACGGCACGTTGGCCGATACGACAGAGAAGATGTCCAAGACGTCGGCTCCTACGTACAGCGTCGCCGCCATCGAGAGGAAGATCGCCAGCCCCCCACCCCGCGGCACCGGGACCGTGTTGATGCGCCGCGAGGAAGGCAGGTCCACCATCCCGAGCCTCATCGCGCAAGCACGGCAAATGGGAGTGAGGATGAGCGAAAGGAAAAGCGACCCGAGCAACAGTCCCCAGTACGGAGACGTCTTGGCGAAGAACGCCATGAGATTCTGCCAGAATCCAGTCATGGCAGCACCTCCGAGAGTCGCGCCAGGAACTCCTCCAGCTGGAGACGGTCAGCCTCGTGCATGAGGTCGAATCCGGCGCTGTCCATCGGGACGGAGGCGTTGACCGTCACCATCACCCAACGGTCGATCCGATTGTGCACTGACCTGTCCCAAGTGTCGATCAGGATACGCTGCGTGTGCGAGGCTGTCCTCACACCCGCCTGGTTGAAGAACGTGTACGCCAGCACGCTCGGCGAGGAGTTCGCTCCGGAAAGGTGGATGGCGTGGAACGGACGTCCCGCCACGTCGAACGAGCGCGGATTGCTCATCACGTATCCCTGCGCCGGCATGCACAGTTCCGGACGGTGCAGAGAGCTTTTCGACTGCCCTCCGATAACTGCGGACACGATGAACTGCACTTCCGACATCCGATAGACGCGCTTGATTATCTTGGTATCCGCCGGAAGCACCTTCTTCTCCCCGAGCGAGTGCGACGACAGCTCGCTGCCGCATGCCGGGCAGTTAGCCTGTCCATCCCCCACGCGCGACGCCAGCACCGAGCGGGCGCACTGCTCGTTGGTGCAGAACAGGATTCCGTCCGTTTGGCAGCCGGCGATCTTCTGGGGGAGCTCGAACTCCGGCGGACTCATGATCATCGACACAGGTGTCATCGCCTGGAACACGAAGATGGGCGCGAGGATGACGGCAGTCGCCAACGCCAACCAGGTGCGGCTCCCAGCATCCTTCCTTGCCGCTGGTTCCGGGGCGAACGGCCCTTGCACTTGTCTGCCGTTGAAGTCCGTGTGAGTGTCAAGGTTCTTGACGCAGCCTAGATTCCTGAATGCACTTCCCTCGTTTTCTCCCTTCGTAAGCTTCACGCCCCTCAGGCCGTGCGAATTGTTCCAGCTGTCGGCAAAGCGTCCTACGACCTCTCCGCACGCCACCATGAGCGAGATGGCGACGATGAAGATAACGTATCCGGAATAGTCGTGGTAGAACCCCATGGCGAAATCTGCCGATCCCCATGCCGCGCACATGCAGATCGTGAGGATGCGCACGACGTTCCCAAGCACCGCCAGCGGGATCGAGCAGGCAAAGAGCGCGATGCGGCGCATCCATGTCGGCTGCGTGTACCACGAGTATGCCGCAGTTAGCGCCATGAGCGCGAAAAGCGAACGCAGTCCCGAACACGGCTCGGCCACGTCTATGTTGAATGCATGGGCGCCCTGCGCTATGATGGCCGTGCCATGCTGCGCCACCTCAACGCCGAAGCCCTTCAGAACTGCGAACGCCGTGCCGCTTGCAAGAAGGCGCAGATGGATCGTCACGACGTCAAGGAACGTGGCCAGCGGTACGGTGAAGAGAAGGTAGATCGCCGGAAACATGCAAAGCTTCGCGACGCGCCATCCGTAGAACGCCCAAGGCAAGGCTACGCAAAGGCCAACAAAACCCACCTGCTCCAGCCGCAACTGCAGTCCGCGTGTGCCTATGAGCGCCACGGCGAGGCACGGCAGGCATGCCAGAAAACCGAGGACGGACGGCTTTCCGACCGACTCCTTGAGCTCGCGCCGCGACGTCCACAGGACATATAGCGAGAACACGGGCACGAGCCAACCGAAAGACATGTCCTCCAGCGGATCGGCAAACACGTGGCGCAGACGCATGAACATGCCGCCGAAGCCGTACAGCATGAACGCGACCGTGGCAAGGAACAGGATTGTCCTCTTCGATTTTAGAATCTGCCTCATGGCGCCAATATTCTATCAAAAAACGCCCCGACAATAAACACCAGAAGGACAATCGTCTCCAAGAAGCATCTCGCCGGCCTCGACCGAGCGGCACGCGGGGAACGCCTGGCGGATGACGTTCTCCGCCACGCGGCACGAGAGTCCAGGCGTGTGCGAGGAGAAGAGGACGAAGAGCGGCTTCGCGGAGAGGACATCCCTCACGAGTCCCAAAGTCTCCTGAAGGTCGCGCTCTATCTTGTACAGTTCGCCGTTCGCCCCGCGCCCGAACGTCGGCGGATCGAGGATCACGGCGTCATATCGCCGCCCGCGCCGAACCTCGCGCCGGAGGAACTTGTGGGCGTCGTCCGCTATCCAGCGGATGGGATGGTCCTGCAGGCCGTTTAGGGCGGCGTTCTCGCGCGCCCACTGCACCATCCCCTTCGCGGCATCCAGGTGGCACACCTCCGCCCCGCCTTGCGCCGCCGCTATCGTGCTGCCCCCCGAGTATGCGAACAAGTTCAACACGCTCACCCTCCCCCCTTCACCATCACCTTTCACCTTTCTCCATTCACCCTTCACCACTTCTCGGATCCATTTCCACTGCTCGCGCTGCTCGGGAAATATGCCGAGATGTCCGAAATCCGTACCGCTGAGCCTGAATCGGATGCCGGCCGTCTCGATGTTCCATTCCTTGGGCAGCGCGCTACGACCATGCCAGCGGTTTCCGTCCTCGCGGTCGAAAGTTGCCGAAGCGGTCCGCCACGCTGCGGCGTCGCGCGGACGCCACAGCGCCTGCGAGCATGGTCGGACAAGCGTGTAGGCTCCAAAGCGCTCGAACTTTCGTCCGTCGCCCGAATCGATCAGCTCGTAGTCGTCTTTCATTGCGCGTGCCTCAAAATCCTATGCTCTGGATCCAGTCCACGATCCGCTTCTGCCAGCCCTGCGCGTTGACGGTGTCGCCAAGGCCGTGGCTCACGTTCGCGTATACGAACAGCTGCGCGGGGATCTTCCGCTTGTGTAGCTCCGTGTATAGGAGCACGGATCCCATGGGCGAGTAGTAGTCCTTGTCGCCGTGCACGAGGAACATGGGTGGTGTCTTCGCGTCGAACTTGAACTCAGGCTGGATCGCCGCACCGTCGCCGCCGTTCTTGTTCGGGCCGTCCGGCCCGTCGGTGGCCACGTAAGCTGGATAGACCGGCACCGAGAAGTTAAGGTGCGGCGAGATGTCGTCCAGAGCGTCGACACGACCGTAGAGCGCGTCCTGCGACGATGTGGCCGAGACTGCCGCCAGGTGCGCGCCGGCCGAGAAGCCGACGGCGCCGATCTTCTCGGGCGACCAGCCGTACTTCGCCGCGTCGGCGCGCAGATGCCTGATCGCTCTCGCCGCGTCTTCGCGCGGCGCGTCGTAGATGTTACGACCCTTCCTGCGCGGGATGCGGTAGTGGAGCACTGCCACCCAACGGCCAGACTGGAGGATCGGTAGGCTCTCGCGGCAGACGTGCCCAAGGTGCTGGGATTGATAGCCGCCGCCCGGCATCACTACGACGAGCGTGTCGCGCATCGGCTTGTCCGGTCTCAGTATTATCAACTCCGGCTGCGACACGTTGGTCCGGCGCCAGACCTTCCTCTTCTCGTCGAACACGTACTTCCCAGGACTCGCATCGGTCTCGTGCGGCGCCAGTTTCGGCCACAGCTGGATGCGCCCGACGATCCTCTCGTGGAGCGCCCCGTACGCCTTGTCTTCGTTCGCGAGTTCGGCGCCATGCAGCATCCCCGCCGCAAGAACCAGTGCAATCGCCAGCTTCTTCATCTGTTGCCTTTTTCCTTTCTTCGGCCTGCCATGCTACCTTGTGATGTTGCGCATGTCGCCGTCGGCCAGCTCGTAGAAATCAAACGTCACGGATATCGGCTTCACCGTGCCGTCCTTCTGCTTGCCTCCACTCGAGTTCACCTTGAAGAAGCGCGGCCTGTCTCCCGGAAAACGTCCCTTGGGCAGACGCTCGAAGCCCATTCCGGCGCGCAGGCCGTAGTGCGCGACTAGCTTGCCGTCCTTATCGCAGGCCGTAAGCGCATGCCGCGCTCCCTTGGCCGGATAGAACGTCATGTACAGCAGCTTGCCGTCGGTTGTGAGGTTCTGCTGGCAGAAGTGCGTCTCGTATGGCAGCTCGAACTTGACCTGCGGCAGGATCTCGAGCGTCTTGAGGTCTATGCGTCCCAACGCGTGGCTCGAACGCGGCACCGGGGAGGAATACCCCACTCCATGGTAGATGATTCCGTCAAGGACGGTCACTCCGTCAAGCCCCTTCAGCTCCGGGAGGGGCTTCTCGGCAAGGAAGTTGAGGTCTGCGTCCCACACCTGCAGCCGGCAGACCTTCGTCTTTCCGCCCGATCCCCACATGCCCAGCACGGAATAGACCTTCCCCTCGTGGAAGCAGATATCGCCAGTGTGCCTCTCGGCGGACACGTGCTTGACCACTTTCCCGTCCCAGTCGAGCTTGAAGATGCCCGCGACGTGCGAGATGTAGATGGCGTCTTCGCTCGCGCAAGCGCCTTGCACGTGGCCCACCATCGCATCTAGCGCCCCCTTCGCAACGATGCGTGGAATCCGCGCCTCCGCCTGCACGCCTGGCGCCGCGCATGCGCACAGCACGGCGAGAAAGGCGGCAATCTTGCTAAGGGCATATGACTTGAATTTCCGCAGCTTCATGACATTGATCCTTGATGGGATGCGGATATTTTACCATCTTTCGGCCCTTCGTGCCTAGTGCCAGGCTCCCCTTTCGCCATTCGCCATGTTGCTTGGCCGTCTACGAGAGTGTATACTGTTGGCGCCGACAGGATGCAAGATCGGAAAGCCGTGGAAAAGAAAGTCATACTGCATGTGGACATGGACGCGTTCTTCGCGGCCGTGGAGCAACGCGACCATCCAGAGTGGCGCGGCAAGCCGGTCATTGTCGGCGCTGGGCCGCACGAACGCGGGGTGGTTTCCACATGCTCCTACGAGGCGCGAAAGTTCGGCGTACATTCGGCGATGCCGAGCCGTACGGCCTACAGCCTGTGTCCGCAGGGCATCTTCGTGAAGCCGCGCATGAAGGCGTATTCTGCCGTGTCGGCGCAGGTGTTCGAGATATTGGAGCACTATTCGCCTTTCGTGGAGGGCGTGTCGGTCGACGAGGCGTTCCTGGACGTGACGGGGACGGTTCACCTGTTCGGCGATCCGCGCACGCTGGGCGAGCGGCTGCGGACGGAGGTGCGGGATAAATGCCGTCTCACCTGCTCGGTGGGGCTGGCGCCGAACCGCCTGCTCGCAAAGATCGGAAGCGAGGAGGCGAAGCCGGACGGCCTCTACGTCATGCCGTTCGCGGATGAGGAGGTGCGGGCTTGGCTTGCGCCACGTCCCGTGAAGATACTCTGGGGCGTGGGCAAGAAGACGAACGAGATATTGGCGAAGTACGGCTACCGCACGTGCGGAGACCTGCAGTCAGCCGATCCTCGCTTTCTGCAAAGGATACTCGGGGACGCCGCGGCAGAGTCCATACGTCGCCATGCCAACGGCATCGACTTCTCGGAGGTCGTCTGCGAAGAGGAGGAGAAGAGCGTCTCGCGCGAGCATACGTTTCCCGAGGACGAGACGGACCGCGCCGCAGTGCGCGAGACGCTGCTGCGTCTTGTGGGCGAGGTGGGAAGGCGCATGAGGCGAGAGACGCGCTGGGCACGCACGGGGAAGCTGAAGCTCCGCGACGGAGCGTTCAACACGATCACGCGACAGGCGCGCTTCGAGTTGCCGGCACGCGACGACATGACGTTCCGGCATCTGGCGCTGGAACTCTTCGACCGCGAGTGGCCAGAAGGCGGAAGACGCACCGTGCGGCTAGTGGGGTTCGGCGTTACAGATTTCACCGAGACGCGTGCCGATCCGGAGCCATCGCTCTTCCCGTCGCCACTAGCCGCCGCCATGGAGAAGCGCGAGCGCCTGGCGGAGGTCCTCGACAGACTGCAACTGAAGTGACACCCGCACAAATTTTCAGAAAAAGTGAATTTTTCTTTTTTTTCGCCACCCCCTTGCGCCTCCGCCGGAAAAACGATATACTACCTCCTCTTGACATTTCGGCATATGATAGAACTATAGTTTGGAGGTATCATGGCCGTAAAGACGAAAAACAGGAAAGAATCGAAAAAGAAGAGTCCGGCCGCGACATCGGCAAAGAAGCCCGCGCAAGGGAAAAGCGTTGCCGGGAAGTCATCTGCTGGCGCGAAGAAGAAGTCGGAGGTGAAGCATAAGCCGGCCGCTTCCAAGAAGCCTGCCGCAGCGAAGAATCCGACGACCGTGCAGAAGAAAGCTCCTGCCGGGAAGAAACCAGTGCCAGCCAAGAAGCCGGTCGCCTCGAAGAAGCCTGCACCAGTGAAGAAGCCTGCCTCCGCCAAGAAGCCTTCCGAGAGGACGAAACCGACAACCACAAGGAAACCGGAAGCCGAAAAGGCGGCCGTCAAGGATTCCCGCAAAGATCTCAATAGGGACAACATCTCTGATCCGTTTGACGACGAGGAGTCTTCCGAAGACGTTGCCATAGATCTCGGGGACGACGGGGAGGACGACGCGGACGCCGAGGCCGAAGCCCGTACGATGAACCTCGACACGGAGGCGGATGAGCTTGTGGCCTCCGAGCGCAACCATGCGCCGGCGGACGACGCCGACATGCCGAGCGCCGAGATCGAGGACGACATAGACCTTGACGGCGTGATGCTGATGCCGTCTACCGGCTTTGCCGACGACTTCGACCCAGAGGACATGATGAGCGGCTTCCAGGGACGCAGCGTGCTGGGCGCCGAGGAGCGAAACGCCGTCATCCAGGAGGTCAAGCAGCGCGCCGAGAAGAACGGCGGCTACGTGACGTACGACGAGCTTAACCAGATCGTGCCGGTCACCGTGCAGGACGAGTCGACGACCGACGAGTACCTGCAGATACTGCAGGCCCTCAACGTTGACGTCATCCGCGCAGAGGACGTGGACACCTACCGTGCCAACAAGGACAAGCAGGGCGACAACCGCCTGCACGCGTCCCGCGTGCAGGAGATGTTCGACGACCCGATTCGCATGTACCTCCACCAGATGGGACAGGTTCCCCTGCTCAGCCGCGAGCAGGAGGTGACGATCTGCCAGCAGATCGAGGAGGCCGAGGCGAAGACGAAGGACATGTTCAACAGATTCGCGTTCACGCCGCGCATGTACCTGGGGCTTCTCGACAAGCTCGAGGGCATGCAGGAGCGCTTCGACCGCGTCGTAACGGACAGGTTCGACGACAACCGCGACGCCTACATGGCGCAGCTGCCCGACTTCCGCAGGATGCTGCGGGAGGTCGAGAAGCGCCTGTCCGACGCGCACGCCAAGTATACGACGGTGATGAAGAACCGCCGCAAGGCCACACCCGGGCAGATCAAGGGCGCGGAGAAGGCCGTCTCAAACGCCCGCGACGCGCTGATGGATGCGTTCTACAAGCTCAACTTTAAGCAGAAGGTCCTTGAGACGCTGTGCATGGAGGCGGACGAGACGATCTACCTCCCGTACAAGCAGCAGCTCGCCCGCAAGGCCACGCTGCTTTCCCAGCATCCATCCAAGCGCCGCGAGACGGAACTCGCCGACGCGCGCGAAAGGCTGGCGAAGTACGAGGCGCAGTTCGGCATGCCGCCGGAGGAGTTCCTGTCCACGTTCGAGGAGCTGCGCAGCGTCCTGCGCCGCGGGCAGGAGGCCCGGACCAAGATGGTGGAGGCCAACCTCCGACTCGTGATCTCGATCGTGAAGAAGTACATGAACCGCGGACTCAGCTTCCTCGACCTCATCCAGGAAGGCAACACTGGCCTGATGAAGGCCGTCGAGAAGTTCGAGTACAAGCGCGGCTACAAGTTCTCGACATACGCAACCTGGTGGATCCGCCAGGCGGCAACGCGTGCGATCGCGGACCAGGCACGGACCATCCGCATCCCCGTGCACATGATCGAGACGATCAACAAGCTCATGCGAGTGCAGAAGAAGCTCATCCAACAGCTTGGCCGCGAACCCACCGAGGCGGAACTCTCCCAGGAAATGGAGATGAAGCCCGAGCAGGTTCGCGCAGTGTACCGCATGGCGCAGCAGCCAATTTCCCTGCAGAGCAAGGTAGGCGACAACGACGACGCGAAGTACGGAGACTTCATCCCGGACACGACCGCCGAGAATCCGTCCGACCAGACCGCCTACTCGATGCTGCGGGAACGTCTCCATGAGATCCTGACGACGCTCACCGACCGCGAACGTCAGGTGCTGGACTACCGCTTCGGCCTGTCCGACGGTTTCTCCAGGACGCTGGAAGAGGTCGGCAAGCAGTTCAACGTGACGCGCGAGCGCATCCGCCAGATCGAGGCGAAGGCCCTGCGCAAGCTGCGCCACCCATCCCGCCTCAAGAAGCTCGACGGATTCCTCGTGGGCTAAGAGGCAAAACAACCCGAAGCGTAGCGGAACGAGCAAGGCGACGGGAAAAGAAGAAAGAAGGTAAGAAAATGATCGAACTCTCGCTGTTCGCAGATGCGGCAGCGCCAGCCATAAGTTCGGGTTCCTGCCCTCCCCATGCCATAGTCGCCCTCGCGGGCGCATTGGCCGGCGGATTCATCGCCGGATTCTTCGTCGGGCGCCGCGGCAAGGCCGCCTGCGCCTGCAAGAAGGGCGCCGCCGCCAAGAAGCAGTCGTCGCAGCAGCCGCGCCGCCCGGTCCGTCCGCCGGAACCCCGCACCCCGATTCCCGCCGGCAGCGTGGAGATCTACGTCGGCAACCTCAGCTACGACATGTCCGAAGACGCCCTCCGCAAGACCTTCGAGGCGTTCGGCACGGTCGATTCCGCGCGCGTGGTCACGAACCGGTTCAACAACAAGTCCAAGGGCTTCGGCTTCGTGGTCATGCCGAACCGTCCCGAGGCCGAGAAGGCCATCGCCGAGATGAGCGAGAAGGAAGTCATGGGCCGCAAGATGCGCGTCAACGAGGCGCAGAACACGATCAAGGCGGACGCCTGATGCAGACGATATTCATCTACGGGCCGCCCGGAAGCGGCAAGACGACGCTCGGCAAGCTTCTTGCCGGGCGTTTTTCCGTCCCGTTCGAGGACCTTGACGACTCGATCGTGCAGGCGGCAGGCGGCAAGTCCATTCCCGCGATCTTCTCTGACGAGGGCGAGGCAGGTTTCCGTGCCCGTGAGCGAGCCGCACTGGAGGCGGCCTGCACCGCTCCTGGGCACGTCGTCGCGCTGGGCGGCGGCGCGCTGCTGGATACCGCGTGCCGAGAGCTTACAGAGTCGCACGGACAGGTCATCTGCCTCGACGTCCCGGCCGACGTCCTGAAGGCGCGGATCGCGTCGCAGGCCGGAACGCGCCCGCTCGCCGATGCCGCCGAGAAGGTCGACCGTCTGCTCGCCACGCGCGGCCCCCACTACGCCTCGTTTCCGGTGCGTCCTGTCGCGCATTTCGCAATCGACTCCGGCGACGAGCCTAGCGACATCTTCGTTGGCCGCGGCCTCGTCGACACTGTCGGCGCCTGGGCGGCTGCGCGCAAGCTAGGCGGACGAGCCGTAGTTGTCGGCGACTCCAACACGTTCCCCCTTTACGGAGAACGCGTCCTTGCGTCGCTGCGGAATGCCGGATTCTCCGCGACGGCCCTGACGATCCCCGCTGGGGAAGAGACGAAGACAATCGACACGGTCATGTCCATATGGCGCGCGTTCCTTGCCGCCGAGCTGGGGCGAAGCGACTTCGCGGTCGCGGTTGGCGGCGGCGTGACGGGCGACATGACTGGCTTCGCCGCCGCCAGCTGGATGCGCGGCATGCGCTGGATCAACGTCCCGACCTCGCTGCTCGCGATGGTGGACGCCTCGACCGGCGGCAAGACGGGCTGCGACCTGCCCGAGGCCAAGAACATGGTGGGCGCGTTCCATTCTCCCACGTTCGTACTGGCAGACACGGCGACGCTCGACACCCTGCCGCCTCGCGAGTTTGCCTGTGGCATGGCGGAGACGATCAAGCACGCCTTCATAGCCGACCCAGGCCTGCTGGACGATCCGTCCGTCGCGCGTTCCCTGGCCGTAAAGGTCAAGATCGTCACGGAAGACGCGAAGGAGAAAGGTGTCCGCGCCAAGCTGAACCTCGGCCACACTGTCGCACATGCGCTCGAGATCGCCACAAACTTCTCGGTGAAGCATGGAGAGGCCGTCGCGATCGGCACTGTGGAGGAAGCGCGCCTTGCGGTACGGCTCGGCCTCGCTCCGGCGGACTGGCCCGACACCGTGGCGGCGGCGTTCGCGGCAGCGAAACTCCCAACGGCACTGCCTGATGGCATCACGTTCGATTCGCTCGCGGAGATCATGCGCCACGACAAGAAGCAGCGCGGCGGCAAGATATCATTCGCGCTGCCGTGCGCTCCCGGCGACGTGCGCCTCGTGCCTGTTGCCGTGTAGCCGCCGTCAGAGCAGCTCGCCGAGCGGAAGCCCCTGCCGTCCGGCCTCGAATATCTTTCGCACGTCCTCGTGCGAAAGAGCGCGAGTCCATAGCGCGAAATCGTCAATGTCGCCATTTAGCGGGCACCTGTAGGCCCCCGTGCCGTCCTGCCCTATGCAGAACGGCAGACCGCTCTTCACGATGATGTCGGAAGCCGGAGCGCAGAGCCAGTTGAACCGTCCGTCTGCGCGTCCCTGATAGACGATGAGGACGCCTTCTGAATTGCACACGACCGCGTAGAACACCCATTGGCTTGGTTCGATGTCGAATGTGCCCAGGTCGATGCGGCCCTTGTCAGGACGCCCTGCGTTGAGGCAAACCCCCGGGACCTTCACTCCGTCCGTCGCCTTGGACGCGACGAGCGCTATGCCCGGATTCGCTCCGCTCCTCCAGTCCTTGTTGGAGAAGATGACCGGATCGCCTTCCTGCTTGGCCGGCAGACGCGCCCATAGCGTCACGGCGAAGTCGCCGCCGTTCTCGAACGCGAGCTTCTCGCTGCCTTCCACCTTGCGTATGCCAAGCGGCTTGCCGCCGGCTGCCAGATAGGTCGCAAGGCCGTCCTTGAGAGGCCGCGGACAGTCTTTCGCTGTTTTCGCGAGGGGACGTCCGTCGAGATCTAGCGCTGCAGGATCCAGCCCAAAGTGCGCGAGCGCCGTCGCCGTGAGGTCGTAGTGGCGTGGCGCGCCGACGAGGCGGCCAGAGGGGATGTTGCGCCCCGAGAGAATGACTGGGATCGTGCATGCCTGGCCGCCCCACATGCCGTGGGAACGCGCATAGCCGCCGTGGTCGGACGTAACCATCACAAGCCAGTCTTCGTCCTTGAACGTAGGGCGGCTCCTGATTGCCGCGAGCGCCGCGGCGATGTACGTGTCGCTAGTGTACAGCGAATGCAGGTAGTTCTTGCTGAACGGATAGAAGCCTGCGGAGTGGCCGCCGTGGTCTGGCAGGTCGATGAAGTATTGGATCGCGTCCGGCGCTTCGGGGGAGGCAAGTATCTTGGCGATGGTCTTTCCGTTGTTCGCGTCGGTGTCGTGGACGAACTGTACGTTCTGCGCGCTGGGATACTGCTTGCCCTCGCCCCACGAGAAGATGAAGAGTCCTTTCGTGCCCTGTACCTTCTCGGTCACGCGCATGAGCCAAGTGGGCCAATGGGCGTAGTCGCCGTCCTTTGTCTGGCCGTTGCTGAAGACGCGCGACTTGGCGGCGTTGACGCCGGTGGATATGGCCGTGTGGTTCGCGGCGCTGGACGGGCGCGCGTCGGGCACGTTCTGCCCGAAGAGCGACCACGCGCCAGCGTAGCCGGGCGCCCATGTGCCGTCACGCACGCTTTGCACTGTCGGCATGCGCGCCGTGTCGATGGCATCGGCGCGCGCGCCGTCCAGCATGACTAGCAGCGCCTTGGGCTTGCGGGCGGGGCAACGCCCTGCGGAAGAGACCGTGTCGGTCGTGGAGCCCAGCAGGACGAGCGCGCCTGCGGAGATGGTCGTGACAGAGAATGCGATTAACGTTTTCATTGGCCTGATTATATCAGACCGTCCGTGCCGTTGGCAATAGGCGCGCCACACCGAACACGCCGAAGGAATCTTCTCGAAGGTGCGCACGGGCAGAAAATTTCTGATATAATGATGGTGTTGTAACCTTTTCACGGCCAAGGTGTAGACAGGTCGACAACGGCGAAAAGCCGAAACACTAAAAAAACGAAATTTAAAAGAGAAAGTGAGGAAAAGATGCCAACGCCAATCGGGTATGCAGACAATCCGCAGTTCAACGAGTTTGTCCGTTTCGCCAGCCAAGAAGGCGTGAGCGGCCAGACAACTCTTGAAAGCGCGCAGGGAGGAACAGGTGTGATGTCCATTACGGCGAAGTCGAAGAGGGACTTCATCGGGAACATCGGCCGCAGCGGCGAATCCAAGACCGTGAACAAGAATGTCCGCGATCTCTTCATGAATTCCGTCTTGACGATGTTCGGGGCCAGCAAACTGGAGGACCTCCCCGATGTCGTCAAGGCGGCGATGAAGCCGGAGGACTTCAAGGCGCATGGCAAGCCGCTGACCGCGCGTCGCGTCCTCGCCGTCCAGACGGCCGTGAAACAGAATGAAATGGAGATGCTGATCAGCTCCGAGATGGGAATCGACGTGGGGGCGAACAAGGAACTTCGAGACCGGATCCATACGGCCGTGGAGGCGTGCGGCGATAGCGAAGACGCCTTTTCCACGCTTCAAGATGCCTATCGGGATATCCTCTTCGAGAAGAACGACGGGCAATCGTCGGCCGGGCTCGTGCTGCGAGGGGACAAGGCCGTGCGCACTATGATCAAGGACCTCACTCCCGCCATCAAGTGGCTGCGCGAGGAGATCAGGGATCAGAAGGCGAATCCGGAGTTCTTCGACGTTGCGAGGCCTTTTGTCGTGCGCCACCTTCAGGATCCAGACATGAAGCAAAAACTTAGCGCATTCTTGGCCGAAGCCAAGAGTCATGGCCGTCGTCTTAGACCTGGTCACTATGACCAAATCATGCAACTCCCGTCCCGCGCCTCGGCGCAGGACATTCACAAGGCGGCGGTCCAGCTCAATGACTTGATCTTCAGGGCTTCTCGCACATCCGAGCGATTGGAGGCGCCGAGAGAAGAGTACAGCGAGCAGCTCTTCGCGAACCTAGTCCTCACCCGGGCCATCCCCGACAAGGCAAACCTCCGCAAGGTGCAGGCGGCCCTTCATTCGGAGACGGCGTCCAAGTTGGCGAAGTACTACTCTGACCGTGTGGATGATTTCATGTATAGCAATCAGAAAGGCATAAGTTCGAGGGTGCTGGCATCTCTGTACGGCCACCACGCGCTTGCGCTGGACCAGCTGAGAAGGGCCGTAGACCAGCTCTGCGACGGCATCGAGTCCGCAGAAAGGCCCATCGAGATGTACGACGGGTATGTCGATGCCGATTTCGCCCCCGAGATACAGCGCCACGTCGAAGAAGAGGCTCGAAAGTAAGAAACGCGCGGCGGCTCCGCCAACAGACTACCGCAATGCGGCCGTGGCGACAAACACCGTCGTGTCCGAACGCGTGCCGCTGTAATACGCGAGATAGTGCCGACCGCCAAATGCGACCGCGTTCACGTTCCCCGCATCGTGTGGGCGCTCCTCGTTGCCGATGGCTACGCCTTCGCCGTCCGGCCAAGAAAGAGGATCGTTCCAGACATCTTCCACCCGTGCGACGCGACGCTTGATTACGCCACGCCCACGCTCGTAGTAGTAGTTGTAGACAAGCCCCCTATCGGCATCCAGGACAAGGCTCGGCGTCGAGGCCTGCACGTCGCGGATGTTCGTGCGCACGCGCGTCCAGGTGGCTCCGTCGTCAGTGGACATCAGCTGGAACTGCGACGCCGTAGACGCACCGCCGTTTTCTGTGCGGGCAATCGCAAGTATGCGTCCGCCCCCAAGGTACACTGCCGACTGCTCCGTGGGCAACTCCCCTTTCTCAAGTCCGGTCTCAACGGTTTTCTGCTCCCACGTGCGGCCGTTGTCCGCGCTTGTGAGCGTACCCCACGAGCTAGACTTCTCTCCCTGGCGATAGTTCGTGGCGAACCAGAGCGACATCAGCTTGCCGCCCGGCAGCTTGAAGGCATCGGTGATCTGCAT
>JAEEGH010017118.1_pt1 | contig 15508 bp, 13 predicted proteins | sample 9134181 | NCBI WGS metagenome assembly JAEEGH01 (sample SAMN16246544, study PRJNA631951) | gut metagenome | biome: gut microbiome; feature: rumen; material: DP-attached | host: Bos | place: Iran: Karaj | collected 2018-10 | reverse complement strand
ACGACCACGGCCTTTCGTTCTGGCTCGTTGGCGACCAGATCAAGAAGGGCGCAGCCCTCAATGCCGTACAGATCGCCGAATGGCTCATCGCAAACAATGGTCTCAACGGCAAGAATTGATGGAATAGACTACTAAACCTCTACCTCTGGGAGAGTGAACGAATCTACCATTATTTCAGTATCTTCTTTCCATTGCTTATCAATAAACCCCTGTAACCTGCATCGACCTTTTGTCCTTGCAGGTTATATTTTGGCATATCGTCATCGAGACGACTTACAGAAATAGATTGGATAGAGACCATACTAGAGAAATCCAACAGTGGATGCTTGCTCCCAACCTTCCAGTGGCAGGCATCGGGGATGTTGGCGGCCTCCCGATTCAATTCGTTGACCAGATCTTCGGAAGCGAACTCTTCAGCCGTAAGCTGACGAATGTTCTCGCCAAGCAATTCGGCACCCGTCCAAACCGGTTGTTTCGCCTCCTCGAGGGCAATCCAATAGCAGTTATCGACCTGGGCATTTGCATGGATATCGAAAGCCAGCGAGCCATTGTTGCGACGCTTTACACGCAAATGTACATAACTAAAACAGTTGTTCACCACGCACGAGTTTCCGTCCCTCACACCGATGCGACCAACTAGGCCTCCCATGTCGTTCTTGCCGAAAACCCAGCCTTCGGCATAGCAGTTCTGCATCGTGGTAGTACCTTCGAGGGTACCTGCCAGCAATCCGCCCTTCGAACCGCCGCCCTCGCTATAACTGCTATCCACGCCACAATTGAGCAGTTCGCTATCGATCACCTGCCCAGCGAGCACACCAAATTGTGCATTGGTCAGGAAATAGGAGTCGGTGATGCGCAGGTTCCTGATGCTGGCACCTTTGCACATCGAGAAGAGTCCCATATAGGTGATACTTTGGTCCCAGACATAAAGACCGCTGATGGTATGTCCACCTCCATCAAATGACCCCTCGAAATAGGTGCTCACACCGTCCTTCACATGCCCGCCGATGATAGGTGTGCGCTTGAAGACCGACGAGTCGGCCGGATAGTCGGCATACTCGTTTGGCCGCGTGGTTGGGACGATGCGCGTGAAAACCGAATCGTTGAACGTGATGTCGGTTGTCATCCGATAGAATACACCCTTTGTGCAGGAAGGATCTGCGTTCAGATCGGCAGCAAGTTTTGCCAGTTCTTCAGCTGTAGAAATAAGATAGGGGCTCTCTTCGGTCCCATTACCGCCTGCATACGACGATGCGATAGTTTGGCCATCCCAACCCGAGGCCATCATATAGGCCGGGAGGAACGACAATGCAAATAGTAGAAACTTCTTCATTGGTAATTAATTTGGTTTGTATGTGTGATTAAACGAATCTTTCAAGGCTGGAAATCTGCGTCCAACCGCTGCAAAGATACAAACTATTGTCCACATCTCCAAATTTTCAGTACAAAAACTAATAATTTTCGAAGGATAATCATCTATTTCCGCCGTATAACCATTTTTGGCCAAGATTGGTTATTCTTCTGCGGGACCATGACCATTCTTGGCCAGGATTGGTCATACTCCGATTGGATGGGACACTCTGTCGGCCGTCAGAGTACTTGCTTCGATGAAAGCATAACCAATCTTGGCCAGGACTGGTTATGCTCCGATTGGATAAAGCACTCTGTCGGCCGAGATAGTGCTTGCTGCGATAGCGGTATGACCATTCTTGGCCAAGACTGGTTATTCTTCTGTGAGAGCATACCCTTTCTCGGCCAAGATTGGTTATGCTCCGATTGGATAGAGTACTCTGTCGGCCGACAAAGTGCTTGTTACGATAGAAGTATGACCAATCTTGGCCGAGACTGGTTATTCTTCTGTGGGAGAATGACCTTTTTTGGCCAAGATTGGTCATACTACGAACGCGAAGAGCGAATTACGTTTCAAGATTGATTTTCCGACAAAATCAATGCACACTTTTGGTAATAATGTGCATTATCTACGTTCCAAAAGGGGCAAAAACGGGCATTTTGGAGGGATAACCCGCTGAATTTCGCATCAATCGCTTTGCTGGCTCATTTTTTTTGTATAACTTTGCATCGTTTATTTAGAGCAATCGTTGTCATTATTCAAAAAAAGAAACAACAAAGAAACAATTTAAATATACATTATTTAATTTATGGCACTAAAGATTATCGTACTTGCCAAGCAGGTACCAGACACCCGCAACGTGGGTCCTGACGCCATGACTCCCGAAGGCACCGTCAATCGTGCTGCTCTTCCTGCAGTCTTCAATCCCGATGACCTCAATGCACTCGAGCAGGCACTTCGCCTCAAGGAGCAGTTCCCTGGTTCCACCGTTTTGGTCGTTACCATGGGTCTCCCCAAGTCTGCAGAGGTGATTCGTGAAGCGCTCTATCGTGGCGCTGATGCTGGTTATGTAATCACCGACCGCTGCCTCGGCGGCGCCGATACCCTTGCTACCTCTTACACCATTGCCCAAGCCATCAAGAAGATTGGTGGATTTGACATCATCCTTGGTGGTCGTCAGGCCATCGACGGCGACACAGCACAGGTAGGTCCCCAGGTGGCCGAAAAACTCGGTCTGACCCAGGTGACCTATGCAGAGGAGATCCTTAGCCTTGACCCAGAAGCCAAGAAGGTTGTCATCAAGCGTCACATCGATGGTGGTGTTGAGACCGTTGAGGCTCCACTCCCACTCGTTGTCACCGTGAATGGTTCGGCTGCTCCCTGCCGTCCACGCAACGCCAAGCGCGTCATGAAGTATAAGAACGCTACAGCTCCTGCCGAGCGCACTCCCGAACAGGCTGAGAAATTGGCTGCAGCCATCGCTGTCAAGCCTTACCTCAACATCACCCAGTGGGGTGCTGCCGACATCGACGCCGACATGAAGCAGGTGGGCAAGACCGGTTCTCCAACCAACGTGAAGACCGTGAAGAACATTGTCTTCAAGGCCAAGGAGAGCAAGACCCTCACCAGCAGCGATGCCGACGTAGAGGGACTGATTGTAGAATTGTTGAACGATAAGATTATTGGCTAAAGAAATGAACAGCGTATTTGTATATTGCGAAATCGAAGGCAAGACCGTCAAGGACGTCAGCCTCGAACTCCTGACCAAGGGTCGCAAGCTCGCCAATACTCTTGGCGTACAGTTGGAGTGTGTCTGCGCCGGCTCTGGCCTCGATGGTATCGAGAACCAGGTGATGAAGTATGGCGTTGACCGTGTACACGTCTTCGACGCTCCAGGTCTCTTCCCCTACACTTCCAATCCACACACCGCCATTCTCGTCAACCTCTTCAAGGAGGAGGATCCTCAGATCTGCCTGATGGGTGCCGACGTGGTAGGCCGCGACCTCGGTCCTCGCGTATCGTCTGCCCTCTTCAGCGGCCTTACCGCCGACTGCACCGAGCTTGAGATTGGTGATTTCGACATGAATGTTGGCTTTGATGCAAACATGAAGCCCATCTCTAAGCATTACGAGAACAAACTCTATCAGATTCGTCCAGCCTTTGGCGGCAATATTGTCGCCACCATCGTCAACCCCGAGCATCGTCCACAGATGGCCACCGTGCGCGAAGGTGTGATGAAGAAGGAAGTTCTCGACGAGAACTACAAGGGCGAAGTGATTCGTCACGATGTTGCCAAGTATGTTCCTGAGACCGAATATGTAGTGCGTGTCCTCGACCGTCACGTTGAGAAGGCCAAGCACAACCTCAAGGGTGCTTCCATCATCGTTTCTGGTGGTTACGGCATGGGTTCGAAGGAGAACTTCGACATGCTCTTCGACCTGGCTAAGGAAATCCACGCCGAGGTAGGTGCCAGCCGTGCTGCCGTCGATGCCGGTTTCGTCGATCACGACCGTCAGATCGGCCAGACAGGTGTCACCGTTCGTCCGAAGGTTTATATCGCCTGCGGTATCTCTGGTCAGATCCAGCACATCGCCGGCATGCAGGAGTCGGGCATCATCATCTCGATCAACAACGACCCCAACGCTCCTATCAACACCATCGCCGACTACGTCATCAACGGCACCGTCGAGGAGGTTATTCCCAAGATGATTAAGTACTACAAGAAGAATTCTAAATAAGATGAAAGTATTAGATTATCTACTCATCGTTGTTGTCTTGGCTTTCCTGGTTGCCAGTTATTTAACAGGTAGCCCTGAAGGAAAAGCTGGATGGAACGTTCTGGCAGTTCTGTGTTCCGCATGGTTCGGCAGTCGCATCGGTGGAAGAATCTATAAGAAAAATCACGAAAACAAATAAGGAATTATGGCAAATTTCTATACTGATCATCCCGAACTGAAGTTCGAGCTTGAGAATAATCCACTGATGAAGCGCATCGTTGAGCTCAAGGAGCGCAACTTTGCCGACAAGGATGCCTACGACTATGCTCCCCAAGACTTTGAGGATGCCCTCGATTCCTACGATCGCGTCTGCGAACTTACGGGCGACATCTGCGCCAACATCATCGCACCCAATGCCGAAGCTGTAGATGCCGAAGGTCCTCATTGTGAGAACGGCCGTGTGCGCTACGCTTCGAAAACCTACGAAAACCTTGACGCCACTGTCAAGGCAGGTCTCTGTGGAGTCACCATGCCCCGCCGTTACGGTGGCCTCAACCTCCCCAGCACCGCCTACACCATCATCAACGAGATGATTGCCTCGGCTGATGCCGGCTTCGAGAACATCTGGTCGCTACAGGACTGCATCGAGACCCTTTATGAGTTCGGTGACGAAGACCAGCGCCAGCGTTTCGTTCCACGCGTATGTGCCGGTGAGACCATGTCGATGGACCTTACTGAGCCAGATGCCGGCTCCGACCTGCAGAGCGTCATGCTCAAGGCAACCTGGAGCGAGGAGGACAACTGCTGGTTGCTCAATGGCTGCAAGCGCTTCATCACCAATGGTGACTCCGATATCCACCTCGTGCTGGCACGTTCGGAGGAAGGCACCAAGGACGGCCGCGGTCTTTCGATGTTCATCTACGACAAGCGCCAGGGTGGCGTCAACGTTCGCCGCATCGAAAACAAACTCGGCATCCACGGTTCTCCAACCTGTGAGTTGGTGTATAAGAATGCACACGCTGAACTTTGCGGTAGCCGCAAACTGGGCCTCATCAAGTACGTCATGGCACTGATGAACGGTGCCCGCCTCGGCATTGCCGCTCAGTCGGTCGGCATCTCGGCCGCCGCCTACGAAGAAGGTCTGGCATACGCCAAGGATCGCCGTCAGTTCGGCAAGGAAATCATCAACTTCCCCGCCGTTTACGACATGCTTGCCATCATGAAGGCCAAGCTCGACGCCGGTCGCGCACTGCTCTACCAGACAGCCCGCTACGTTGACATCTACAAGTGCCTCGAGGACATCGAGCGTGAGCGCAAACTCACTCCCGAGGAGAAGAAGGAACTCAAGAAGTACAGCAAACTCGCCGACAGCTTTACACCACTGGCCAAGGGTATGAACTCGGAGTATGCCAACCAAAACTCTTACGACTGCATCCAGATCCATGGTGGTTCGGGCTTCATGCTCGAGTATGCCTGCCAGCGTCTCTATCGCGATGCTCGTATCACCTCCATCTACGAGGGTACCACCCAGCTCCAGACCGTTGCTGCCATCCGCTATGTCACCAATGGTTTCTATGGCGAAGTCATCAACGACCTTCTTGCCGAAACTGAGATTGCCGAGCAGTATGCTAGCCTCAAGGAGCGTGTCGTAAAGATGGCTGAGAAGTACAATGCCGCCGTTGCAAAGGTCGTTGACCTGAAGGACGACGAGTTCAAGGACTTCTGTTCACGTCACCTCTACGAGATGGCTGCTGATACCGTGATGAGCATCCTCATCCTCCGCAACGCCACTCAGTGCCCCGAGCTCTTCGAGAAGAGCGCTAAGGTATATGTGCGCTATGCTGCCGCCGAGGTAGAGAAACACGCCGACTTCGTAGCCGATGCTCAGCCTGCCGACCTCGACAACTATCGCAAGTAATTGACAAAAGTGGTCGCTTCGCTCAAAATCTCTTATTTTATAGTAAGATTTTAGAGTGAAGCGACCATTCCCTTTAAAACTAATAGCATGAATTGGCTCAACGAGCTTTTGGTTCTTCATTCACCTATCCAAGCAACTGTCGTGCTTGCCTGTATCATTGCATTGGGCACTGCCCTTGGCAAGATCAGGGTTGCCGGTATTTCATTGGGTGCCACCTTCGTCTTCTTTGTTGGTATCATGGCCGGAAGCCTCGGCTTCGCCATTGACCCTCAGATGCTGAAGTTTGCCCAAAGCTTTGGACTGGTAATCTTCGTCTATGAGGTCGGCCTACAAGTCGGCCCAGGTTTCTTTGCGACATTCAAGGGCGAAGGCATTCGACTCAATGCCATCAGTACCGTCAACGTCCTGCTGGGAACAGCGATGGCTTTTGGTTTGGCTTACGCTTGCAGCGTGCCGATAGCCGATATGGCAGGTATCTTGAGTGGTGCAGTCACCAACACACCCGCTCTTGCAGCTGCCCAACAGACACTCGACCAGCTCGGCATCGACTCGCGCAGTTCTGCCTTGGGTTGTGCTGTCACCTACCCCTTGGGTGTGGTTGGTGTCATCCTTGCCATGGCGTTCCTCAACAAACTTCATATTGCACAACAGGCCAACCATCCACCCCAGGACGATGGCAAGGAACCTTACTTTGCTACGTTCCAACTCAAGAACCCTGCCCTTTTCGACCAGAAATTGAAGGATATCGTTAACTTGACACCTGCCAAGTTCATCATCTCGCGCATCTGGCGCGATGCCGACACTACGGTGACTCCTGTCGGTGAAACCAGCCTTAAAGCCGACGACCGTTTGATGGTGGTCACCGAGGAGCAGTATATTCCGCAGCTCACCGTGCTCTTCGGTCTTCAGGACAAGAGCCAGGACTGGAACCGCAAGGATGTGGACTGGGACCATCTCGATGGGCAACTAATCTCTAAGAAGATTATCATCACCCAAAGTTCAATCAATGGTCGCAAATTGGGTTCGTTGCGCCTCCATAACCGTTACAAACTTAATGTGAGCCGCGTGGGACGTATGGGCCTTAACCTACTTGCCACTCCTAACCTGGTACTGCAATATGGCGACCGTCTCACCGTAGTGGGTCGTGCCGAAGACATAGCAAAAGCAGAAGCCGAACTCGGCAATGCCAACCAGTCACTCAAGGATCCCAACCTGGCTTCAATCTTCGTGGGCATCACCCTCGGCTTGATGTTGGGCAGCATCCCCATCTTCGTACCGGGTGTCACGTTGCCCGTTCGTCTCGGTCTCGCTGGCGGTCCCATCATTGCAGGCATCCTGATGGGAGCATACGGTTCGCGACTGCATCTGCGCACCTATACCACCCGATCGGCCAACTTGATGTTGCGCGGTGTCGGCCTGTCGCTTTACCTTGCCTGCCTCGGTCTTGATTCTGGCCCCGACTTTATCAGCACTATGCTTCGTCCCGAGGGCGCACTCTGGATCTTTCTGGGGTTCCTCATCACAGTAATCCCTGTATTACTCATTGCTTTCTGGTGTCTCAAATGGGGCAAGATGGATCTGGGCACTATCTATGGAACACTTTGTGGCAGCATGGCCAACCCGATGGCGCTCACCTATGCTAATGATAGTGTCGAGGGCGATGCACCCGCTGTCAGCTATGCCACGGTCTATCCGCTCGGCATGTTCCTCCGCGTCATCATCATCCAGGTGCTCCTGCTTTTCCTGCTCTGAATTCGCTAAAAGATTAATAATACAATGATAAAGGCAACTCATTTCCCGAGTTGCCTTTGTCATATAAATTAGTATGCTCGCACCTTTTTGAGATTTATTCAACCACAATCTGGTATCTTGCCTCAAACGTGTCCGAGGGAGCAAGCGTCTGGACCCAATCCTTCTCCTCGTATGTGCCGGCATAGTGTACGCGGTCGCAACGACCATACCAAGGTTCGATGCAGACGAAAGGTGCGTTCTTTCCCGGAGGCGACCACAGGCCCATGAGCGGAGCCTCGCTCTTGAGTGTCAGATACGGCTTTCGATCGTTGTCGCACAACGTCACATTGGGTGTCTGGCCATGCTCGAAGATAAGTGCATCCTGATCGAACAAGGACGTGGTAAGAGGCAGATAGCCGCCCTTCTCAGTCTTGACCGTAGCGCCTTGTGCCGGATCGACGCATCCCTTCTCGGTGATAACACTCTTTTGCAAGATAGCCGATTCCGTGCCAAGCTTGAAGAATCCGCGTGCGGTACTCTGAGCCAGCACTTCGTTTTGTCTTGCTACACCTGCAGCCACATCTTCGTTGCTCAGCAATGGCCAATAGAAGGCGGGATGTGCACCGATCTGGAACTTCATTTCGTTCTCCTTGTCAGGATTGATGACGCGCCAAATCACTTCGACGGCACGACCCACCAATCGATAACCGATCTCAAGGCGGAAAGTGTAAGGATACTTCTTCAAGGTCTCTTCGTTCGACTCCAGCACAAACATCAGCTGTGGATTGCCATCGGCATCGGGCGTTTCGCTCAAAAGCACAAAGTCCATGTCGCGGGCAAAGCCATGCTGGCCTAACTGATAGGTCTTGGGTTCAGCATCCGCGGCAGCACCAGGTCCAGCACTGCGATATTCACCGTCCCACACCGAGCCCACAATGGGGAAAAGTACGGGCGAATGGCGCTTCCAGAACATAGGGTCTGCCTGCCAGAGATATTCACGTCCTGTCGAATTCAAAACGAGCGATGACAATTCAGCGCCATGCTCTGCCACCTGAATGGAAATGATTCCGTTGGTAATAGTTTTCATATTTTTTTTAATTATAATGTTGCGACACCTTTCAATCTGACATCTTCGACATTGGCAGCCACCGATATGGTGTACTCACCAGAAGCTACATTCCATTTGTTTTCAGCCTCCATCCATGTAGCAAGTTCCGAACAAGGAACAATCATTTCGACCGTCTGCGTTTCACCAGGATTCAGAAGCTTGGTCTTAGTGAATGCCTTGAGTTCCTTAGCTGGCATCAGGAGACCATCAACAGAAGGTTTGCCCACGTAAAGTTGAACTACTTCACGTCCTGCCACCTTGCCAGTATTCGTAATATCAGCCGAAACCTTGATCTGTTCGCCTAAAACATCTATTATTAGATTATTGTAAGCAAATGTGGTATAGCTAAGCCCATATCCGAATGGATAGAGGACCTTGATGCCTTGGGTGTTGAAATGACGATAGCCCACCATCACATCCTCAGCGTATCGCACGTATGCAGAATCACCATCCGAAAGCGGGAAGTTGCCGGCTGAAGGATAATCGCTGTATCGGAGTGCCCACGTCAAAGGCAATTTGCCACTCGGATTTACTTTGCCCATCAGAACATCAGCCAACGAATTGCCCATCTCCTGTCCTCCCATCCAAGCATGGAGGATAGCATCAGGCAGCGCCACGAACTGAGTGAGATCCACGATGCCTCCCAAATTTAGAACGAGGATGACCTTCTTTCCCATGGCATGAGCCGTCTGACAAACGAGTTTGAGGTTCTGTTCCTCAACATCGCTGAGCAGATAGTCTCCCTTGACAACATGGCGATCGCCTCCTTCACCCGCCATACGACTGAGCGTCAGGATAGCGACAGTGGATTTCGACAGCGCATTCTTGACCAACGCCTTGTCGAGCGGCATCTCGGGAATCACAGGTACAGACCAGAAATTCTCTGTAGGCATCTTGGCGCGCTCGGCACTTGTATAATCCTTATATACCTTGGTAAGATTATCCTCAAGTTCAACGCCCGCGTTCTTAAGGCCTTCGTCGAGTGAAACCTTATACTTGCGATTCACATTCCCAGAACCAGAACCGCCCACAAGCAAATCATACGAAGCAGTGCCAAAGAGTGCTACCCGGGCCTTGCTGTCAAGAGGAAGGCTCTTCTGTACATTCTTGAGCAAAACCATACCATCCGTAGCCGCTTGACGCGTAACCTTGGCATGTGCACCAAGGTCTGGCTTGTTGCTATAGGCATAATGACGATAGGTGGGCGTCTTGAGCATGATGTTCATGATACGACGAATGCTTTGATCAAGCGTCTTTTCATCCAACGAACCATCCTTCACGCCGTTGTAGATCTCTTCATACTGATGCAACGTACCGGGCATCTGCAAGTCGTTGCCAGCTGCAATTTGTCGAGCACCATTCTCTTCGGCCCACCAGTCAGTCATCACAAATCCTTCGAAGCCCCAATCATCACGAAGTATTTCCGTCAGGGTATGATAATTCTCGCTTGCCAAGGTTCCGTTTATCTTGTTGTAGGATGACATTATGGTCCAAGGCTGTGACTCCTTTACTGCTATCTCAAAACCTTTAAGGTAAATCTCACGCAAGGCTCGTTCACTAAGCCGTGCATCGACACCATTGCGACAGGTCTCCTGGTTGTTGACAGCATAATGTTTCAGCGAGACGCCTACTCCATTGCTTTGAATACCCTTTATGTAAGCCGATGCTATCTTGCCTGCCAAGAGTGGGTCTTCGCTGTAATACTCAAAGTTGCGGCCACACAAAGGCGAACGATGTATGTTAATGCCTGGGGCCAAAAGAACATCCGCTCCATATTCGAGCACTTCGTTGCCCATGGCCCGAGTAACCTCATTGACCAACTCCACATCCCACGAAGACGACAAACTGACACCTACGGGAAATGCAGTACAATAGTATTCGTCTGCATCATCCTTGCGAGTCGGATCGATACGAAGACCTGCAGGACCATCGGCATAGACTATCGGCTCAATACCGAGACGATCTAACGCATAATGCTGACCCGCAGCACCCTGAACACGACCCTCGACCAACGAGGTGGCAATCATCAGTTCCATCGCTTCTTCCTGCGTCTCGCACTGCATGAGCTTTTCCTTCAGTTCAGGACTGAACATCTCACGCACAGGCATTCCGGGAGCACGGTCAGGAGGAGTGGTCTTCATGCGTTCGGTACCCACCACAAAACTGGCTTTTTCTTCAAGGCTCATAGCTGCAATGACGTCATCGATAGGATGGACGCCCAGTTTTGGAGCCTTTTTTCCACAACTGGTCATCAACATACTTGTTGCAATAAAAAATAAAACGGTCTTTTTCATGTTTTTAAATAGGATGGCTTTCAAATCTGCGGCAAAGATACAGATTTATTTCATCTAAAGCAATAAAAAGACGCAGATTTTTGCTTTTTAGCAAAAATAACCCTATCTTTGCCCCATAAAATCAACGAAAATGAACACACTGAATCATAGCAACGGTCAGATAATCCTGCAGGCACACCTCCCCTATCACGAAATACGTGCGCCCAGGGACTACATCTACTATAAGGTGCGGGTGTGCGGAGGCCTGGGCGGCGACGCCGAAACCGACATCGTCAGGCAACGGGCCAACGCCATCAAGGTCCTTGCCAACCTGCTGCAGGTAAGCATCCAGCACCAGCACATCGCGCTCTATCTGGTTCGCTTCGAGGGCGGCGAAGGAGCCGAAACGATACCGGCCTATGCCGAAGCCCTGGTGGCCATCCCCTCCGAGATGGAACAGGACTTCAAGGACATCCTGATCCAGGGCTCCTGTGCACTGCAGGCACAATACGGAGTCACCGACCCCGATGCCGAGGTGCTGCTCGACCAGGCTGTTTGGCACGGCAACATCATCGACGAAATATCGACACGCTGCCTCCTCGCCGACCTGAACGGCATCCCGACAGGTCCCCTGGAGATGCGAACCGACGTCGTCGGAACTGCCCTGACCAGCAACAACATCGGCCGCGTCAGGATGAATCGCTCCACCTCCTGTTTCGAGATCCTGGATGTCTGCCACAGCTTCAAGCCCGACGACCTGAATCTCCTCGCCTCCAAGATCCGGCAGATATTGGAGGTCAGCGGAGCTGAAATTGTTATTTGTTAAGTATGTAACCAAAATTAACGATAATTATATGTGTCTATTTCTTAACACGAATTATCATGAATTCACATGAATTATTAGTATGAAAGGTAGGTCAATATAGACACATACTGAGAAATTAATGATAATTCGCGATAATTCGTGTTAAAAGAAAAATATGTATAGTTAATTCTGAATAGTTACTTAATTATTAATTGTTAATTGAATATGTTCTCCTCCCTTCGTCTGTTCTTCGCAGGCATCACCCTGCTGATAGGAACCTCTTTCGTCCAGGCACAGGACGAAATCAAGCCAGTAACGCTTCGCCATCCTGCCACCGGATTCGAAATGACAGCCATCAACTACGGGGCACGCATCGTTAGCCTCAAGGCATTCGGCACCGACGTGGTCCTCGGCTACGACAAACTTAGCGATTATGTCGATACTCGCCAGAACTTCGGGGCTGTCGTGGGTCGCTACATCGGACGCATCATCGGCGGTCATCTCGAGATCGACGGTCGATCCTACGAACTGCAGAAGCAGGGCAGCGGCGACTGCGGACACGGCGGCAACCCCAACTTCGGCGGTCGCTATTGGAACATCACCGCAACCACCGACACCACCGTGACCATGCGCTACGTCTCGCCCGACGGCGAGAACGGTTTCCCTGGCGAACTCACCCTCGATGTCACCTACACCCTGCTGTCCGATGCCCTGCGCATCGACTACCGGGCCACAACCACCAAGCCCACGGTCCTCAATCCCTGCAACCACTCGTTCTTCAACCTCTCGGGCGATCTGGGCAGCGATGTGCTCGACGAAACACTCTGGATCGACAGCGACAGCATCGCCCTCTACGACGAGAACAAGCGCGTCTATGGCCAGCTCGGTGCCGTAGCCGACACGCCATTCGACTTCAACGAGCCCCGGACCATCGGCTACCGCATCGACGACGACAACTTCCAGCTTGGCGTGACGGGCGGCTACGACCATTGCTACCAGCTCCGCAACTACCTGCGTCAAAACCAGCACACCTGCAAGGGAGGATGCTGCGGCGACAAGTGCTGCGACGAGGCCTTGCTCCGCGCACCTGTGGCATGGCTCCACGACGGCGAAACAGGCCTCACTATGGAGGTCTATACCACCGAACCCGCCATGCAGATCTATACGGCCAACGGACACAAGGGCAACCTGATCGGCAAGGAGGGCAAGCCCTACATCCGTCGCAATGCCATCTGCTTCGAGACGATGCACTTCCCCGACTCGCCCAACCAGCCCCATTGGCCCACCACCCTGCTCCGTCCCGGCGAAACCTTCCGCAGCACCACGATCTACAAGTTCCTCAAAGAATAAATGGACATCAACATTCTGCTCTCCCAGATGACCATCCTCTTCGTGGTGGTCATCGCGGGATATATCTGTGGACGCACTCACCTCATGACGGCACCTCTGAGCAAAGGGTTGTCCGGGCTCATCGTCAACCTCACCTGTCCCTGTTTAGTCCTGGCCAGTACGATGGGCGAAGCCATGCCCGACCGCCGTCTCATCGTGCCCCTGCTCATCGTCGGCACAGCCACCTATGCCATCCTATTGCCCGTCAGCACCTATCTGCCCCGACTGTGGGGCTGCCAGGACCCCGAACGCGGCCTGCACAGCTTCATGCTCACCTTCGGCAATGTCGGCTTCATCGGCTACCCCGTCGTGGCATCGGTCTTCGGTCCCGAAGCCGTCTTCTATGCCGCCATCCTCAACGTTCCCAACACCATCTCGGTCTTCGTATGGGGAGCACGCTTCATCGCAGGGCGCGACGTCAGCGGATCGCTGCTCAGCCGCCTCGTCACACCGGCCATGATCGGCACCTACCTCAGCATCCTTGTCGTCATCACAGCCTGGCATGCCCCCCACATCATCGCCCAGCCCATCACCATGATCGGCAACATCACTGTGCCCGCTTCGCTCCTCATCATCGGCTACAGCATCTCGCAGATTCCCGCCAAGCACATGGCAGGAGGCCCCCGTGTATGGGCCACGAGCTTCTGCCGTCTGCTGCTCATGCCTCTGCTGGTCTTTGCTGTGTTCCAGCTCATCGTCCTGCTCATTCCCGCAGCCACGGTCGTCCTCGATCCCTCCATTGTCCGCATCAACACGCTCATCATCGCCATGCCCGTCGCCTCGTTCGGCACCATCTTCTGTCTCAAGTACGGAGTCGATGAAACGGTAATGGCCCAAGGCACCTTCCTCACCACCATTCTCTCCCTCGCCACCATCCCCGTCGTTGCCAGCGTGCTGTAACGATGGAAGCCACGATAAAGAAAGCACGACTCGGTGAAAGGCAGCGTCGAAAACCGGACTTTGAGAACTACCAAGAGTACTCCCATCTCGTGGAGCTGTCAGAGGCGGGAGGTATCCCTGCCATCTGGACCGGTACTACAAACGTCCGCTGGATGAAGGAGCTTACGAAGATCACCTTGGGCTATAAGAATTTCTATGGCAAAGGTGAGAAAGTCGTGGTTTTATTCTCAAGGATTATGATTGAAAATGAAAAATGAGAAATGAGAAAATGAGAAAATGAGAAATGGCTGGGGTCTTTTTTGGTCAAGCAGGCAATTGTTAATTGTTATTTGTTAATTGTTAGTTCACAGCATCTCGGCCCACGCGATGCAATCCGCGATGATGTGGAAAATGCTGTCGGCCCGTGCGATGCTTATGCAAATCGGTGCGTTGTACGCTCGCGGCCGTGAGCGGACAATGACTGATTTCCCTGAAACATTGGAAGGGCCATCAGCGTGCGCAGAACAAGATTGAAGAACGCATTCTTGCTGAAAGATGAACGATTTGGATGCTGAAATAATCATCCTGGCTGCCGTGATGATGCTTCCTTGCGCTTCGGGAACACACTCCGAGCCGTGCGGATGCACGGCACAAATGAGATGCGCTCTCCGTAGGCCGAAACGATGCGCAGCCGCTATGCTGCTCAATTCCCTCCGACGGCCATCGGGATGCTTGCGAAAACGGAGGAAGTATTCTGCTGGCCATCAGAATGCTTCCTCCTTGTTTATAGTTCTTTCAGTTCGGACTTCAGCCAGACGGCGACTGAACAGCCCAACTGGCGCTCGAAGACGTGCGACATCACACGCTCCGACCTCCATCCGCAGCGCCGAGCCACCTCTCGGAGCAGCTTGTTGGTGTCGATGGCCTTGCGACCATCGCTCCCCATCTCGACGAGGCTCTTCCGCATCAGGTCCTGGGCCTGCAGCACGCGCCATTGCGTGATGCAGTCGATGAGCTTCATGCCCGTCAGGATGAGCCAGGCTCCGCGAAGGTCGCGTACCTTCACATCGAGCAGCAGGGCGACATCTTCGGGATAGATCAGCCGAAACTTCCGCAGAATCTCCACCACGGCATCGACGATTGCCTCTCCCGTCGGCTCCTTCCTGTTATACAGTTCCTCTACACTTTCTACGATATGTTTCATACGAATTTCTGATTTATCACGAATTATCGAATTATAGAATTTTATAAGAAGGTGAAAATGGCAGGAGACGGCGGGCTCAATGCCCTGTCTCTACTGCCGGAAAATGTGCTGCCTCAATGGCAGCAGAAAATGT
>JAEEGH010017114.1_pt1 | contig 15511 bp, 17 predicted proteins | sample 9134181 | NCBI WGS metagenome assembly JAEEGH01 (sample SAMN16246544, study PRJNA631951) | gut metagenome | biome: gut microbiome; feature: rumen; material: DP-attached | host: Bos | place: Iran: Karaj | collected 2018-10 | reverse complement strand
GAAGGTTTCGCCGTCGTCAACCAGAAGAAGATGGAGGAAGGCGGAAACGTCAGTGCCGAAGAACTCAAACACATTGCAGATTCTTAACCCATGAAACGCATTTCCTTCATCATCGCCTGCGTCGCACTGCTATTCTGCAGCTGCAACCCGAAAACCTACTACAGCGAGGTCAAAACGATTCCGCACGAGGAATGGGCGGTTGACAAACCGCTGTATTTCAAGATGAACATCGAAGACTCGATGCAGTACTACAACATGTACTTCCTGATCCGCAACACCACCGACTTCGAGACGCAGAACTTTTACGTCTTCATGAGGACGAAGTACCCCGATGGTCACACCGAGCAAGACACGTTAGGGTTCATCCTCTGCGACAAGTTCGGCAACTGGACCGGGCGCGGCCAGGGAAGGCTGAAAGACAACAAATTCCTGTTCCAGCCGAAAGTCCGGTTCCCCTACAACGGCGAATACATCTTCACCGTCACCCACGGCATGAGAACCGATGTGGTAGAGGGGATTGAGAGTTTCGGGATTGTGCTGGAAAAGTACAAGGAGAATGGGTCGGCAAATTAAAATGAATTTTGCGAAATATGTAATGATACGATAAATACGATGAAAACAAATTATCCAATCATTTCATGGTCAACGAATAATGCGGATGTTACGCCGTCGCAGTCCAGCCGTTCTAATGTTCATGGTTTTTCCGATGATTATTTTTTCAATACATTGAAAAACAGTGGTTTGGGTACCATTTTGCGTCGAGATTGCCATTTGGATGTCCCTTGTCGCGCTATCCCTTACGAACCCGCGATGGCTTTGGTGGACGAGGTCAACAATATTCTCATTGACGTGGAGATTGACGCCCCGTATCACGGCTGGTACCGTTTCCCGATGCATTATACGGAAGGCAAGGATGCGGTGCGCGACCGATACTTCAACGACTGCGGATGGACGGTGGTGCGGTTCACGGAACAGCAAATACGCCAGCAGACGGAGGCCTGTGTGGAGCTGCTTCGGCGGGTTGTTGCCACATTGAAAGGGGAAAATGAGGTACTTGACGGAATCGTGCAGCCAGAACAGCGGTGGACACAGAAAGAGGCGGTGGAAATGGAGAAGGAATTATTCCGTGAAAAGCTGCTGCAGATCCAGTCGTTCGGGCAGCCCGAGTACCTTCCTGATCTTCGCGAGAAGGTGGCCGAGAACGATTCCCGGTCCTGCAGATCCGTCCACCCCGACATCGTCTTCAACGAAGCTTCGCACACGTATGCCGACGCCCGCAACCAGACCGGCACGGCAGACTACACCTCCGTGACCACCCTCATCGAGAAATTCTTCCCTTTCTTTGACGAGGAGGCCTACATCGAGCACTTTATGACCGAATCGGGTAAAACCCGCGAAGAGGTTGTCCGGAAGATGCTCGAGCCCTCCGAGCGCGGCACGTTCATGCACCAGCAAATCGAATATTTCCTAAAAGGGAAACCTCACGAAGAGGATTTCAAGGAATTCCAGCTCTTCCTTAAGTTCCACGAGGAGCAGATTCTCAGGCGCGGGCTCGAATTTTACGATGCGGAGAAGATCGTCACGCTCCCGCAGTACGGCATTGCCGGCACCGTCGATGCGCTCTTCCGCAAGCCAGACGGGGCCTTCGTGATGGTGGATTGGAAGCGCAGCAAGAACCTCATCATCGACGGCTATCCCAAGAAATACGGTACCGGCCGCGGCCTCTCCATCCTCTCCCACCTCGACAACTCCAGCTACTACCACTACGAGCTCCAGCAGAGCTTCTACAAATACATCCTCGAAACCGAGTACGGCATGAAAATCTCCTCCATGATCCTCTGCGTGCTACACCCCGACTACGACCGGTACTACACGATTAAGTTAACCGAATACCGCAAGGATGAAGTTGAGGAGATGGTGGTTGCGCAGGTGGCAGGTGTCCGTTAGCTGTCAATCAAACATTTTGTATTTCTGCGGCGCTTTCAAAAAATGAAATATTTTAAAGTTTCGAAAACGAAGATCATCTAACGCGTTGATTATCAAGATTATATTTGGGAGGTGAAAGACACACCTGACATAAAAATCATCACTGGGATTCGGCGTGCTGGAAAGTCGGAAATAATGAAATCTTTTATCAATCGACTTAAAGCGAATGATGCAACCGCCAATGTGGTCTATGCCGACCTGTCTGTCTTGGAAAACGAGACGTTGTTGGAATATCACCAACTGTATGAATGGGCGAAGACGCATCATCAGGATGGAAGAAAAAATTACCTGCTCATTGACGAAGTGCAACTTTGCGAACATTTTGAGTTAACAATCAATAGTTTGCATACTTTGAAACTGTACGACATCTATCTGACTGTATCCAACGCTTTTATGTTGAGTTCCGACTTGGCAACACTTTTCACTGAGAGACATATCGAAATCCATGTCTTTCCTTTTTCATTTAAGGAGTTCTGCGATTATTTCGATTCGGGCGAGAATTTGCAGGTGTTGTTTGACCGATATGTGGTTGAAGGGGGATTGTCGGGTAGTTATGTCTATGAGCAGGAACGAGGCAAGAAAAGTTATATAAAGAATGTCTATCATACTATATTACGGCGGGATTTAACGGAGAAATATCACCTGACGGATTCAAGAATGTTGGAGCAGGTGACTGAATACATGATGGATAACATCAGCAATACCACCTCGCCAAACAATGTCAGCAATTGTCTGACTGCAAATGGTACCACCACCAATCATAGCACTGTCGGGTCCTACCTGAAATATCTATGCGATGCTTTCATGTTGTACAAAGTGACCCGTTACGACATACAAGGGAAAAAGTATTTGCAGACATTGGACAAATACTATCTGGCCGACACGGGGATCCGTTTTTCCGTATTGGGTAAGAGGAATATGGATTATGGCCGAGTCTATGAGAATATCGTTGCATTGGAATTGCTTCGCCGTGGTTATAGCATATACGTTGGCAAACTTTACCTAAAGGAGATTGATTTTGTGGCCATGAAGGAGAACGAGAAAATCTATATTCAGGTCAGTGACGATATCAGCACTCCCAAGACATTCAAACGGGAAACAGAGCCATTGATGAAAATTCGCGATGCCTATCCGAAAATCTTAATTGCGAGAACAAGACATGAGTTATACGACTATCAGGGCATTAAGATATATGATTTGGCTCGTTGGCTGAAAAACTCCGATACAGAATAATTCGAGTGTCATTGACAAGGATGATTTCGCCGTTTTGTTTCAAGTCAATATTCTGTTTCATACTATTTTCGGTTATAGGTTAACTGAAATCCAGTCCGCAAATATACAACAAAACGAAGCGTTTGTCAAGGGTTTTGCGGAATTTTTATCCGGCTGGGTCACAGCGGGATGCGGGATGTGGTTTTACAATTCGAGGGGAAATTGTTAAAATGGCGGATAGGATTTGGAGGAGAAACGAAAAAATTGTACTTTTTCCCCGTCAGATTCCCACGCTATTTTTATGTGGATTTGATAACGAGTAATTGCCAACAACTGCGGCACAGGGAATCTGCCGGACATTTCCTTATGCCATGAGCACCAAATTCTTTAACAACACCGATGAGTCGCTCATTGACAAGTTCAGCGGTATCGCACCGAAGAAATAATGGAAACTTCAGATTCCAGTATTGCGAAATAACAGATGCGAGAAAGACGCTCTTTCTGATTTAGATAGTTATGAAAATACCGCTAAACTTTTCGCACACCAAAAGAATGCCAAAGGAGGATTAAAGTTATGTTCGATGCCTGAATTGTATAAAATTGTTAACCTTGATGCAGGTATAACATATGTGTTGTAGCGAAACAAAGCCTTATTTGTTACGAAAAAAAAATGGGAAGCTATGTTTTATTGCGCAATTCGATCCTTTTAGACATCAGTTTTTGTGCCACTAAAGAATAGGGAAACAACAACAATTACTAAAGATTTCAATTAGAGTTTTATACTAAGATTTTGACTATCTGAGAAATATAATTGAAAATTCATTGTTTGCGGAAGCTTAAAACGATTATCATGTACAGGAGCATCATAATTGCTATATTTGACAAGCAGCCATCCAAAGTCCAATTTTTCATCTGGCAGCATTTGCTGCTTAGACCAGAGATTTTTTTTGTCGTTATCAAAAGATAAAGTTGTAATAATCCCGTATGTTTTTCGAATGGGAAACTTGTTTAAATTCGTCAGTATCCCAAATAATGCCTGTAATTTTATTCTTGATTCAACAATTTGCTTCTTTGCTTTAAAAACCTCATTCGTACTAAATGTCGATTTCATTTCTACAAATACCAAATCATAAGTGTTATCCAAATTATGAATCAACAACGCACCATCACAATTTCTATTTGACAAAGATCCAAATAAATCAAAAGAACAAAATTCCTTTGAAGGGAATGATATAGCCTCATGAACATTGATTGTAACTTTCTTCAATTTCGCATTTGCTTCACTCTCAACAATATCTACACTGTTATGATATAATACGGACAAATGTGACTTGAATGTTTTGTTCCAATTGTCTAAAATATTATTCAGCATCTTTGATTCTATTGTACTCAAATTGTATATCCAAACTATGACCAATATCGTTTGTCAAAACGGAATAAAACGATTCGTATGGAATCCCCTTGTCTAACGTTTGCGAGACGGCACGAACAGTACCGTCGTCTTCACGTTTTAGTAAATAAGCTCCAATCAATTCAGGATCAACGGACAAATCGGAATACCCATATTCGCCAATAATATGTTCGTATTGTTTTTCATCATGCTTCTTTATTTCATGTAAGAAAATCCGGTCATTAATTCTTCTAAGAAAATAATCGCTATGGGTTGTAATTTGCATGTGAGCACCTTTGTTGACAGCTTGGATTATGAAATCTGCAATTGCCACTTGCTTGGACGGATGGACGTGGGCTTCTGGTTCTTCAAACAAAATTGATACGCCCTCAGCTGGATATTTCGCAAGAAGCACATCTAGAGGAGCCAGCTCTTTTACAGAAGAAGCAGAGGCAGACAGTGGGAGATCTTTACCATTATTCATACGATAAAACACTTTTTTGTCATTGTTTAATACTATAGAGCCACCATTAATTTTCCTCAGCAATTGCACTAATTCTTCATTAGTGTTTTTTTTAGAGTCCATAGAACGAACAATATCCCAATCTTTTAAAAACTCTGCAAAGATGTCAGCACCGTTTTTTATCTTATCTTGTATCGTTAAAGGAATATTTAATAATGCACCTCTTCCAGGAACTAATGCGATTGTTTGATCAATCTCGTCATTTTCAAGAAAATAAACACTTAAATATTGTTGCAACATAAGCGTCCACGGAAAAGCTCCTATTTCTTTTGTGTCAGCAGGAATTCGAACTGTTCCTCCAAGAAAATCATCCGATGTGAATTCGAGATACTCTTTTTCTTTCCCAACTAATCCCATAGATTCAGTTTTATAACTCATTACAAATTTTTCTGGCAAACCAGGTAAATCAATGGAGGTGTTAAAGTTTAATTGGCTGTTCCCGACAGCCCCTTGCATATACTCCTTAGCATCTTTGTTTATCCAAGAAATAAGGGATTTGGAATTAAAGGTGACAACCCCTTGACTTGCATTGATTTTCGCAAGAGATTCATAGTCCCAATGATTTTTTATAAAAAAATCCTGCAAACGCTGTTCAGCTAATATTTTATAAACGTAGTGAATTAGTGTGGCCAAATAACTTTTGCCCAATCCAGATTCACCTGAAATAATCATCAGCGGCTTTACATGTATTTTAGAGTTTTTGATAGCCCCTAATTCTTTCACATTTAGTATTATATCTCTCATGTTCTATGATATATTAAAGTTTGCAAAAATACAAAAATTTAACACAGACTTATCAGCCAATGATGTTTTTATCAATTACAACTATATACAGAGGTGTTGACCATATCCAACATAATACCTTTTTGCCATCAATGAGGAGGACAAACTGGTGATTTTCTCCTAGAGTGTTTATACGGAAAAAAACTTAAACCAAGCTGACAAAACGGTTGCAGCGTCAGGACATTCTGGCCGTGAGCGCCAAGAACCGTAACCAGCTGCGTCTGACCATCGAGCAGAATTTGACGTCAACAGCAAAAACGGATTTCCGGACAACTACAATATTATTATCACATCCGATGCGCTGGCTGAGGGCGTGAACCTATACTGCGCCAATATCATCGTCAGCTACGACTCGCCGCGGAAAGCTTCGCGGCTGATGCAGCACAATGAGCGCTTGAACCGTATCGGCACTATGGCCGACACCATTTACAACTACATGTTCTACCCCTCCGTGGAAGGCGACACGTAGATCAATCTCTACAACAACACCCTTATCAAGCGGTTGAGCTTCCGCTCCGCACTGGGCAAGGATTCGCAAATTTTCTCGCACAAGGAGATTGTGCGAGACTCCAAGCTCTACGATACCAACGTGCGTGACGAAACCAACCGCTCGCTCGAATATTTCCGCAAAATGCGACAGGTATATGAACAGCAGCGAGTCTTGAACAATCGAATCAAAAATATACCGCCGAGAAGCCGTGTGGTGCACCGTGCCGACGAGAAAGGCACCCCTTTTCACACCTTATGAGTGATGTGTCAGACGATGTGAATCGTAGCAACGAGGATTTCATTAAGCACTATAAAACCAAATACGACACCCCTGCCATACCACCGTCATGGATGTCATTGGAAGTGGTTACTTTCGGAACATTGAGCAGACTGTACAAGACACTTGACAAGACTCCCTTAAAGAGACAAATTGCAAAGTCTTTTGGCATTGGTGACGAAGATGTTTTTGCGAATTGGCTCCACGCCTTCTCCAATTTACGCAACTGCTACGCTCATCACAGCCGGGTTTGGAACAGACGCTTTGTTGTACACTTGAAATTGCCCTACAACACATCATATCCCTTTCTTACACGAGCTAGTGCAAAAACGATGAAGCAAAACAAGATTTTTGCCCTCCTCTCTGCAATCAAGTATATCGTGGACATTATCAGTCCCGGAAATTCGTTCAAATTGAAATTGGAAGAATTGCTAAAAGATTAGCACAAACTTCTAACAACCAAAGAGATGGATTTTCCTGATGATTGGGAGGAGCTGCCGGTTTGGAAAGCATAAGACCACTACCATTGATATTACCCGATTAAGCTTTGGAGTAACGTTTGCGGTTAAGAAGAGGATTATAGCGTATATAGCGATGACTTAATAATGCAATTCAACCAATCTCTTTTTGAGGCAGTGTCTAATCAAATCATAGGATTATAACCCCGCATATGATAATGCACCTCTCAAGACACTCATATTTCCAGCTTTTAATACATCTCCTTCATCCATAACAACACGGGGCTCTCCATTGCGAAAGAAAACATAATAGGTGGTTCTTATCATTGCGCCAAATCCATTTTGAGCATCTACTTGAAACACAGCGATCTTTATACCATTCATCCCTATTTCATTGGCCAAATCTCTCGTAAGAGCTTCATCTGGAGAAATATAACCAACAAGTGATGCTGTACTTGGCGCCTTTAGCTTATTAAGCAAAAAATTCCATCCTTTTTCTAAAAAAGGGTCGGTAATTTCTGGTTCGTCAATTTCGTTTTCTGTTGTCTCAACTTTTGAGGATTTATCGGATTTAACATTTGCATCGAAAAAGCCACGTGAAATATTCTTTGTTCCCCCTAAAAACAGAAACGTTCCCACGACTAAAAATAACACACCAGCGGCAATCCCTCCTATTAACCATCCTCTCTTTGACTTTTTCTTTTTAGGGACATTAACTAACACTTGTGATATTAAACGTTTGTCTTCATTAATCGGACAACCACAATTGGGACAAACAGTCAAATTGTTGTCACAAGTTGCACCACATTCGGGACAAATAGACGAAAGTTGGGATAAATTTTCATTCATGGACTCCACTGGAAAGCCGCATTGAGGACATGCTGTTGCGTAAGAACTGAATTCTTTTCCGCATTCGGGACATTTGATTAGTGCCATAATTCTAATTTAATTATTAATATTGGTCTGATTTCTTCTTTTTGCTGAGCTGATTGTCCCAAACACCAACAATTTGGTAATCATCGTTTATGATAAAGTGTTTTTCAAGAACAAAAATGGAATATTTGGATTCATCCATCCTATCTAAAGAATAATCCTCAATGATTACAGTTTCAACTCTGCCATCGCTAATTCGTTCTGTTTTAAAAGTTTCCCAACGAAGAGAACTGTGTTTTCCGTAAACTTTGAAAAAGTCATCGTAATTGCGATGATCGTCCACCACATAATCCCGACCTTTCCCGTAAGCAGAATGATATCGCTCAACTGTTGGGGCATACAATTTTTCAAGGGTGGAAAAATCATTGTTCACAACCGCATGACTATAATCACTCAAAAGATTTTTGATTCTTTCTTCGTTTGGAAATATATTCGTATTTTGAATACTACTTTCTGAGGAGAGAATTGTGTTTTTGATATTGTTGTCTCTATCATTCCCATCCGATCTTGAACTATTTTCAATGAAAACATCGTCAGGATGTTTCGATTGCGAGCCGTTTCTGTCGCAGAGCAGCAGAAATGCCAAAACAGCCAGCAAAAGAACGATGATAGCAACTAATCCCCAAAGCCATCTTCTCTTCTTTTGCTGATACTGAATGTGATGTTCTTCTTTCTCTTTGGAAATTTCATTCATTGCAGACCGTTGCTGAAGAGACTGTATTTTCTCCATTGGAATCCCGCATTTAGGGCATCTTGCTGCCCTGTCGCTGATTTCCTTGCCGCATTCCGGACATTTGATTAGTGCCATATCTTTATTGTTTTTGTCTGTAATTGTTTCAGAATCCAATCTGCCTTAATGCCGCCAACGTTTGTGCTTTTTGCTGTCGGCAAATAGCTTCCAATTCTCGATCACCCATCCGTTGTGCCAAACTGATTTTCTCGTCCTGAATCTGTTTCAGACGATAAACAGCCTGAATGGTCCATGGTCCTGCCTGGCCTGTGCTATAATACTTGTAAATCTCATCAATCAACTGTTCTGCCTCTTCATTCAGCTTGTTAAATTTATTCATCAACCGGTATTCAGAGTTGTTAGATTTCGAAGAACCGCAAGTACCATATCCTGATTTGGAGACGCTATTAGACACTTTGTGAAAACAGGTGCCTTCGCTTCTTTTTCCCGTATATAACTTTTCGCTTTCTTTATTAAATGCAAGATATGAATCATTCCCAAAATGAATTATCTCTTCTTCCATATCAATATCCTTTATTTTCCCTTGGGCAATAACATCCCCATCGCCATAAGAGGTAATGTAGTCTCCGTCTATCGTCAACCTATATGATACTCTTTTGTATTGCGACCCATAGATATGAAGCATACCACTCCATTCCCATGTTCCTTGAAGCCACTGTAATAATTGGTTCTTTTCTAGCTCTTTAGCTTTTTTCCTTGCATTGTCAGCAATGTGATGATTAACAGATTCCATTTCATCACATTTTTCTAAATTTTCGCGAACTGCATTTTGGTAAGTGCCGTCAGTCAACATTTGCTTTTTTACTATTTCATTGTTGTTTGAAGAGTTACAGGCATCTAAAAATGCCAACGCAATAATTGTTATTACAGCAATTAAGTTCACAATTATTAGAGGGCGCGAATGTTTCATTTTCGTTAACATAACAATAATCTTTTGTCTCTAATCCTGTAAAAAAGCATTGTGAGGTTCTCCTCTAATAATCTCATCATCCTTATATCCTAATACTTTTTGTGGAATTAATGGATAATAATAGTCCCACTCATTTTCCTTAACTGAAATTAAAATTGAGCCAAGGCTTTCTTTGTTTTTTATTTGTGAAGGAATGTGGTAATCACCATTCTCGTCGCGCAGTTCAAATTCAGAATATATATATTTTGAAAGCAGTTTGATATTAGGATGAACATTCTCGACTTTAAAAACGAGAATTCTCTCGTAGGTATAATTTGTTTCTTCAATTTCCACCTTAGCATTATATTTGTCAATTAACTCATTCACTGTCATTCCAACGTGGATTCCATTTTTTAATTTCAAACAATGTGTTGCTATTTGCAGCTTCTTGATTGTTCCGTCTTTTTTATATTCAAATGCAATTATTGTATCATTGTCTTTTAAAACAAAACCCTTTCCAAAAAAAATGACAGATTCTTCAATTTCGTCGGGAGGTAGAATATCATATAGTGAAGATAATTCATCTTCTCCTACATCTACAAAACCGTCTCCTACAAATGCCCTAAAATACTTTTCTAAAAGAATGGTATCATAATACACGCCTGATGGAGCTATGTCATATAACGAAGCTCCTATGATAAATGGCTCAACCCCATTTCCCGTGATTGTTGGAATCACGTTTTCAGGCTCTTCGGGCAAAGTTGATTCCTGATTGCTATTTACTTCTGTTCCCCGAATACCCGAGAGCAATCTTGGTAGGAAAACGATTCCCGCAATTATCAGTATAATAGCAGCTGGAATAACATAATACAGCCATTTCTTCCCCTTTGGAGGTGTATGTTTCTTCTCTTCTTTATGAGTTCGAGCATTGTTCTCGCTCTCTCCTTTAGAACCCTTACCTGTTTTATTCCCTTGCAATCGGGCTTGGATTTCCTCCATTGAAATACCACATCGAGGACATTCTTTCGCTCTATCGCTGATTTCCTTTCCACATTCAGGACATTTGATTAGTGCCATAATTCTGATATTTGTTGTTTTAACTTAAGGACTTTCCAAAACACTACTCTCTCCTTTTTTCTCTCAATGCTTTTTCGTAATCTTCACCGATGTAGTACTCATACATCTCGGCCTTTGATTTGAAGTATGCGCCGTTTTTCTCCCATTCTTTTGACATCTTATCATCATACTTGAGAAGTAATTCAACCGCATCCTCGTAGTAGTATCCGTTGCGGTGCTGTGAAACTCGATTTACAATTTCGATAATCTCCTGCTTGGAAGAAGCCAAAGCCTTTTTCATCTTCAACTGCTTTTGGGTGGCCAAGGTTTCTTCCAATTGCGTTAATATCCGTTTCTCTTTTTTGCGACCTTCCACTTCCTGAAAAAAAGCATTTTCCTCTTTGTTGTACGACATGTCAAATTCTTCACGAGAGTGGTACAGGTACGAAACTTCTTGGTATTGTTTGTCGCGACAATCGCAATCCGAAAGTGTGTTGTCAATGAAGGCTATGTCAAAGGCATTGCGGCCTGGAAATTTGCAACGGCATTCCACATATATACTATCTGCAAATTGCTTTTGAACCGGATTTTGGGCAAAGTATATTTCACAAAAACGTTGCGGGTTATTCTTTTTAGCATCTTCATACACTTCCTGCTCGATTTGTTTTTGCCATTTGGGAATGGCTGACATTTTGTGATGTAACTCCTCGGTCAGTTCTTCCGTCCTTCCAAATAAACTGTCAGACAAGCCATCGTCTATCGTGCGTTTTTGCAGATTATAGGGGTTGCTGAGCAGTTGCTCATTGGACTCTTTGACTTTTTTTCGCAAAGAATCATTTAATTGCTTGAATTGGAGCGAATCTTTTTGGTATCGCTCTATTAATTGTGCCTTTTTCCTATTGATAATCTCCAACAACGAATGCAATGTGTCATGCAGGAATTTTTCATCATTCGGCAACTCTAAAGACTACGAGTATGCAATACGGTTTTCATTATAGTTGTAAGGATATTGCTTTAGCAAGGCATTGTAGTCGTTGACGGCGTACTGTAGCGTATCATTGTAAAGAGGCATTCTCAATGTGGTGTTTCCGTATCTATCAACATATCCTTCTAAATAAAAAGCATATGCTCTAACAACCGCCAAACCCTCGTGAAAATCACCTACATCACCATACTGAATCGGAACCACTATTTTCCCATTCTTGTCAATAACACCACATTTTCCTTCCTTCCTTACTGTTGCCAAACCCTCGTGAAAATCACCTACATCATCATACTGAATCGGAACCACAATTTTCCCTTCCTTGTTTATAAGCCCCCATTTGCCGTTTTTTTCTGCCTTTGCCAAGCCCTCGTGGAAACCGTAGATATAATCATACTGAATAGGAACCACAATCCTACCACTTTTGTCAACCAAACCTCTTTTCCCGTCCTTCTTTACCTCTGCCAAGCCTTCATAGAAATTACAGACATAGTCATACTGAATCGGAACGACAACCTTCCCACTCTTGTCAACAAAACCCCATTTCCCGTCCTTTTTAACACCTGCAAAGCCCTCGTGGAAATCTTGAACATAGTCATACTGAATCGGAACCATAACTTTACCGCTCCTGTCAACAACGCCATATTTCCCACCCTTCCACACACTCCATAAACCCTCTTGGAAATTATCGACAAAGTCAAACTGAATCGGAATGACAATCTCCCCGTCCGTGTTTATAACACCCCATTTCCCGTCTTTTTCAACACATTCAAAGCCCTCATTGAGAGTGTTAATAATGAGCCTATGTTGGTCATACTGAATCGGAACCACTATCTTCCCGCCTTTGTTTATAACACCCCATTTCCCGTCCTTCTTCACCCATGTAATGCCAACATCATTACAAAAGGCATCGTCATACTGAATTGGAACCACAATCTTGCCACTCTTGTCAACAAAGCCCCATTTCCCGTCTTTTTTAACGCCTGCAAAGCCCTCTTGAGAAACAAAGAAATCGTCATACATCGGAACCACAATCGTTCCATTATTGCCAACAAATCCATATTTCCCGTCTTTTCTACTAAACCATGCAAAGCCATCTTGGAAATCTTTGAAATCAGGGGGTCCTACTCCATCTTCGACAAGTTGTAATTTAATCGGAACTACAACATTTCCACTTTTGTCAATAACACCCCATTCCCCGTCCTTCTTCACCCATGCCATACCTTCGTGGAAAGCTCCATACTCGTCAAGGTTCAATGAGTTGATGTTAATAGCAAATTCTTCAGTGATAACAAAATCATCGTACTCACCCTCTTCTTGAGTGCTATCGGCTTGTTTCCTTTCATTGCCATAGGAAGATTGCGCATAAGCACCACCAAAGCACAGTAAAGCCGACAAAAACAAAATAAATCTTTTCATTAGGATAATTTTTTAGAATATTAATAATCGTTCACTTCTGTAAAGACAGCTCTAAATTCTCCAACTTGATCAAATGAAAATGGCTCAAAAATGAATTTAATACAATGTCCTCCTCTAACTGTTATCGTTTCACCTTTATACTTTTGAGGAGAATGTCCATCACATTGATAACTAGCACCATGTCCGCCTCTTCCATGAAAGTAGCTGTTTTTTGCGAATCGAATTTCACGGTCGTCACCGTAAACCGACCAAAGATGTTCAGTATTTATACTTTTACTTATCCACATTTTTCCTTTAGGGACAAATATCCAATCTGTTGTAAAATACACTTCAACCCCATTTTGTACTATACTTCCACCACAGCCTTCAATATTTAATACTTCTAAAGATCCATTAATACTATCATCATGATATTTAATAATACGGACAAATATTTCTTTTTCTTTGGGTCTATTGCGTTCCTCTTCTTCCTTGCGGGCTTTTTCCTCCGCCTCTTTACGGATTTTTTCCTCTGCTTCAAAACGAGCCTTATCTTCCTCTTGTTTTTGGTTTAATGCGGCTATTTTGTGTTGGGTTATCCGTTTGTTCCGGCCATCCTGCAAGGGCAAACAGACACCTACAACTAATAATGCCACAAATACCATAACACCACAATATATCCAATCTTTTCTTTTGATTTTAGTTTTAGAGGGTTTTCCCACCTCCTTTTCCAAGACATCTGATGATTCGTTTTCGTTAATTGGATAACCACAGTTTGGGCACGACTTATCCAACGCATTAACGCTTTGCCCACATTCAGGACAACATTTTTCCGATTGGCTGCCGTTTGTTTCATCGGCATCAATCGGACAACCGCAGTTCGGGCAACTCCTTGCCAACGAACTGATTTCGTTTCCGCATTCAGGACATTTGATTAGTGACATAATTAGTTGTTAGATTGCACTTTATAACCCATTATTTTCCGATACTGATTAAGATACTCCCATGTTTTATCGTCTTGATTGATTTTTTCGGAAAGGAGTATTCCCCTTGGTGCTGTTTCAAATTGTTCGAAATAGAAATCAAAGAATTCCTTTACATCCTTTTTCTTGATGCTTTTGGTTTTGAGATAGACTCCTAATTCTTCAAAAAATCGTAAGAAAAGTTCTACTTGGTAAGCTGTCGGCTCTGTGTTTTCGGGATCAATTTTTCGTAAATACTTCACCACATCTTGAACATTGCTGTTCCCCACATATCGTTCATTTAGTTCCGACAACAATTTATTGTTCTCTTTCGCATTGTGGCTACGAAGTTGGTAAAATGAAATCACAATGGCGATAACAGCGACAATCAAAAGTCCCAATTGAATATAACTTACAGCATCCATAATTAATGTGTTAAATTGACGGGTTCTATAAATGAAAACAAGCGTTTTAGCGTAGGTAGAACCCGTTAACCTACACTTCAACGCTTTTATTTTCATTCCACCAAGTTATGGTGGTTCTTATAAAACACTTCTATATCTACGATCGCCATAGCACTTCCTTCTTTTTCATCACAGTATATGAAAAGAGCGCGGGTCTAAACTGTCTTGCCTATCCCGTGTACCGAGGCTCTCGCATTGCCTACCATCCGAGGATAAGCAATGTCGAAGCCCACGCTGTAATGAAATACTATAGGAATACTATGTATATCATACCCATGGACGTCGGTCATCGCGTTACCTTGCGGTTGGTTATTGAATTTGCGAGATTCAAGTAGCCGCAGCATAACGTTTAACTCAACGTCTTTTCAAAATGTCTGTCGCCCGCCCTCGCCCATAACGGGCTCCGACGTTTGACGCTGCAAATATACTTTTTTTTGGAATATGCTCGAAAAAAATCTCAGACGTATGACGTATGATTGGGTTTCCGCCATTGTCACACGGCTTACGGCCGTTGAAAGGTTCATCCGTTGCAAAATGAGCTTCGATTTCTGCGAAATCTTATCCCATAAATTAACTATCCGGATTTTAATTGTTAAACTGCATATTGCAATTCATTTTCTATCAGCGACAACCGCAAAATCAAAAAAACTTGACGAACGGATGGTTTTGTTGTATCTTTGTCGGTGGAAAATCACAAACAAGTTGCGACAAAAATTAAAGTACGCCACACTGGATAAAAGTCCGCGAAAAAAAGTACTTTTGCAACCTGTAACATTGGGCGAAATATCATACTTAGAGAAAAAGACAAATCATATCAGAGAACAATGACAAAAGAAGCGCTTCTGCAAAAACAACCAGAAAAAGAATGGGACGACTTAGGGCGCAAGGCCGCTTCAATAACAAATATGGCTGTATGAAAAAGATAAAACCAAGAGAATGCCAAAATATTGAATACAAG
>JAEEGH010017113.1_pt1 | contig 15511 bp, 12 predicted proteins | sample 9134181 | NCBI WGS metagenome assembly JAEEGH01 (sample SAMN16246544, study PRJNA631951) | gut metagenome | biome: gut microbiome; feature: rumen; material: DP-attached | host: Bos | place: Iran: Karaj | collected 2018-10 | reverse complement strand
AAGCCTCGACCATGGTCACGCCGTCGTTGGCTCTGAATGCGACATCCTTGAGGGTATTTTCCGTAGATTTCCAGTCGGCAGGATACTCAAAGGAGAATAAATCGCCGGTATAACTTGTCATTTCAACCTCCTGCACAGCGGCGGCGGCTCCGGCCTTAGCACCTGCTTTCACAACAGCCTTGGCCTTAGCCACCGGCTTCTTTGTCTGTGCGTCAGCCACTGTGTTGATTGCGAACATGGCAACGAATGCCATTACTGAAACTTTCATAAACTTTTTCATAACTTTTTTGATTTTAAAATGATTTATATTATTTAATAATGTTAGATAACTCGCTTAACTGACGCTTCACCTCCCATTTCACCATGTCGCGCATGGCGAGCAAGAGCCTTGCCTGATTCTCAGTATAGCTCTGGGCTACCTGATGCTTGAGGCTGGGGTTGTCTGTGGGAGTCTTTTTTTTCATCTGCGTTTCGTAACTTTTTGATTTCGATGCAAGGACAGTGCAAGCCGAATGCAGAGAGCTCGCTCTTTGCTGAGGCGCAGCCTGTCTTCGCAAATTTTTTGCAAAGTTACGACGAAAAAGCACAAAATCCTTCAGCAGAAAACGCGGAAATTTGTGCAGAATCTTCCAAAATGCCCCATTTCAACACAAGAATCATCCAAAATGTGCCATTTCAACGGAATTTACACCTTTTTTCTTTATTTTAGACGAGATATTTATTATTTTCTTGGTACTTTAGGAAAAAGGTATTATGCCTCAACAGCATCAATTACAGCACAGCCTCGCGAGAACTGGCAAAGCTCGTCGCCGACCCCACATCAGGCATCGCCTACAAAGGTGCCGGTTCTCATAAGTTTTGGGTGCGCAGAAAGTGAGCAATCGCTCCAAAATGCGCCATTTCATCGCGTTTTGGAACGATTTTCCTCATTTCTGGCCAGATATTCGCTTGGGGTGATGCCGAAGAATCGTTTGAAGGCTCGGCCGAATGCGCCTAAGCGTATGGCACAGCCACCCACCAGAACAGAATCACTAATAATAACTGTCTCACTGGAATTGTCCTTTAAATCCTATTCAGCCAGGATGAAATCAAGTTGGCGTTTCTCAAGGTTGGCACGTGCTACCTTGATACGCACGGGGTCACCCAACTGATACTTATGGTGGTGACGACGACCTACGAGACAGTAGTTTCGTTCATCGAAGTCGTAGTAGTCATCGTCCAAGTCGCGCATCGGCACCATACCCTCGCAGTGGTTCTCGTCAATCTCGCAATAGATGCCATACGACTGGATGCCAGAGATGTGGGCGTCGTACTCGTTGCCAATCTTGTCCTCCATAAACTCCACCATCTTATACTTGATGCTGTCGCGCTCAGCCATCTGGGCGGTCTGTTCCATGTCCGAACAGTGTTCACACAGCTCTTCATACTTCTGCTGATTAGCCGAACGAGCACCATCCTGGTATTTTGTCAATAAACGGTGCACCATCGTATCGGGGTAGCGACGGATGGGTGACGTGAAATGCGTATAATACTCAAAGGCCAATCCGTAGTGTCCGATATTGTGTGTCGAATACTTCGCCTTCATCATCGCACGCAGCGCCACCGTCTCGATGAGCTTCTGTTCCTTCTTGCCCTGGCAGTCGTCCATCAGTGCGTTCAGCGACTTAGAGATAGCACCCTTCGTACCGCTGGTCTTCATCTTATAGCCAAACTTCACTACAAACTCGCGCAGAGTCTCCAACTTAGTGGGATCGGGCTGGTCGTGAATACGGTAAGGCAGCGTCTTGGCCTTCACGCCTTTCTTAACCCTACCAACACTCTCGGCTACCGTACGGTTAGCCAACAGCATGAACTCCTCAATAAGTTGGGTGGCATCGTTCGACTTTTTGAAGTAGGCACGAATGGGCTTGCCCTTCTCGTCAATGTCGAAGTGCAACTCCTCGCGGTCGAACTTTACAGCACCGCCTTTGAAACGACGTTCGCGCAGGCACTTGGCCAATTGATCCAGCGTGCGCAGTTCTGTAGCGTAGTCGCCATCCTTACCCATGAGAATCTCCTGCACTTCCTCGTACGCATACCTTCTATTACTCTTGATGACGGTATGGGCAATATGGTAGTCCTTGACATTGGCTTCCTCGTCCAACGTGAAGATGACACTGTAGCAGAGTTTTTCCTCGTCAGGACGCAGCGAACAGATGAAGTTACACAGGCGTTCAGGCAACATCGGAATAGTACGGTCTACGAGATAAACGCTCGTGGCACGCTTCGTCGCCTCCTTATCTATTATTGAGCCTTCTTTCACATAATGACTAACGTCGGCAATATGCACGCCAACCTCCCAAAGTTTGCCCTGCTTGCGAATCGACAAAGCATCATCAAAATCCTTGGCATCCTTCGGGTCGATGGTACAGGTAAAGACATCGCGGAAGTCCTCGCGACGTTTGATTTCCTGTTCGGTAATACCTGGATCTATCTTCTCAGCAGCATCCTCTACGGCCTTCGGATACTTGTAAGGCAAACCATATTGTGCCAAGATAGCGTGCATCTCAACATTGTTGTCGCCTTCCTTACCCAGGATGTCAATAACCTCACCCACGATATTCTTTGAGTCCTTAGACGGCCACTGGGTAATCTTAACAACGGCCTTGTCGCCCGTTTTACCGCCCTTCAGTTTCTTCTTGGGAATGAGCACGTCGTGTACGAAGATGTTTCCTTCTGTCACAAGGAAGGCATAGTCCTTCTCAACCTTCAGCTTACCAACAGCCTGGTCGCGCTTGTGGCTCAATATCTCGACCACCATAGCCTCCTTGATATGCTTTTCGCGACGTGCCATATAGGCTACTTTCACACGGTCGCCATTCATGGCAAACAGTGAGTTACGCTCCGACACGAATACGGGCGTACCGCCATCGTCGGGCTGGAACGAGTTCTTGCCGTTGGCCTTACGGATAAACGTACCCTCCTGCACCTGCGTCTTCAGATTCAGGCGATACGAGTTGTCACTGACTTTTGACAGGAAGTCGTCCCACGCCATCTCTTCCATCAGGTCGACAGCCATCATCTTCGTGGGATGCGTATCGAGTTTCAGGGCCTTGAACACTTGTTTAAAAGAGAATGTCTCGTTAGGATTCTGTTGGAACAGTGTCTGCAGCATCTCCTGCAGCGCACGCTTGTTCAGTCGTTTTCCACCTTTTTTCTTGCTCATAGTATGACGTGTTTAATAGTTTCTTGCGCAAAGATACAAAATAATTCATAATTAATAATGCATAATTCATAAATATTTTGTAATTTTGCAGCAAAGTAACCGTTAAACTGTTTCAATTATGGATCCAATCACAATGTATGCCCTTATCGGTGGCGCTATTTTGCTACTGGTGCTATTCCTGTTTATTTCATACGTAAAAGCTCCTCCCTCGTCGGCTTTCATCATCTCCGGTCTTAGCAAGGAGCCACGTGTACTGATTGGCTCGGGCGGATTCCGTATTCCGTTCTTCGAGCGTCTGGACCGTGTTTATCTGGGACAGATTACCGTCGACATCAAGACGGAAGAGAGCGTGCCCACCACCGACTTCATCAACGTCGATGTAGATGCCGTCGCCAAGATTCGCGTGATGCCCACCAACGAAGGGACACGTTTGGCTGCCAAGAACTTCCTGAACATGATGCCCAGCGAGATTGCCGAGCAGTTGCAGGACTCACTGCAGGGTAACATGCGTGAGATTATCGGTACACTGGACCTGCGTTCGCTGAACACCGACCGCGACGGATTCTCTGACCAGGTAATGACGAAGGCACAGCCCGATATGGCTAAACTGGGTATCGAAATCATTTCGTGCAATATCCAGAATGTGACAGACAAGGAAGGACTGATCAAGGACCTGGGTGCCGACAATACGGCAAAGATTAAGAAGGACGCCTCGATTAACCGTGCCATTGCCGAACGCGACGTGAAGATTGAGGTGTCGAAGGCAGATAAGGATGCTAACGATGCCCGCGTGGATGCTGACACCGCTATTGCCATCAAGAATAACGAACTGGCTCTGAAGCGTGCTGCCCTGAAGCAGCAGGCTGACACAGCCCAGGCTGATGCCGATGCCGCCTATGCCATCCAGCAACAGGAGCAGCAGAAGACCATCAACATCAAGACCGTTGAGGCTGAGATTGAAAAGACGAAGCGTGAGCAAATCCTGTCGAAAGAACAGATTGAGATTCGTCAGAACCAGTTGGCTGCCGAGGTGGAGAAAAAAGCCGATGCTGATAAGTATAAGGTTGAACGCGACGCTGCCGCTGACCTCGAACAGCGTAAACGTGTAGCTGAAGCCCAGAAGTACGAGGCCGAACAGCGTGCACTGGCACAGAATGCCGAGTCAGATGCCGTCCGCTACCGCTTAGAGCAGGAAGCCGCAGGTATCAAGGCTAAAGGTGAGGCTGAGGCTTATGCCATCCAGAAGAAAGGTGAGGCTGAGGCTCAGGCTATGGACAAGAAGGCCGAGGCTTACAAGAAGTATAACAATGCTGCCGTCATGCAGATGATGATTGAGGTATTGCCTCAGGTGGTCGAGAACGTGGCTAAGCCCATCTCAGCCATCAAGGATGTTCACGTCTATAGCGGAGGACAAGACAGCGGTGCTGGCGTGGCAGCCATGAGCGGTGGTGTACCCGTCGCCATCAAGCAGGCTTTCGATGTACTGAAGTCGGCAACTGGTGTTGATATGGCCGACATCATGCGTGCTGGCACCATCGATGCCAAAGTAAACCGCAACATCAACCTCAATGACGAGGCCCGCGATGCTGTCGACAACATAACAGGAAAGAAGAAGTGAAGATACTGATTACAGGAGCCAGTGGTTTCATTGGCTCCTTTATTGTGGAAGAAGCGCTCCGACGCGGATTCGAGACGTGGGCAGCTGTACGTGGCAGCAGCTCACGCCAGTTTCTTACGGACGAACGCATCCACTTTATCGAGTTGAACCTCTCGTCGGAAGAACAGCTCTGCGAGCAGCTGAAAGACCATCAGTTCGACTATGTGGTACATGCTGCAGGCGTCACCAAGTGCCTGAACAAGGCCGACTTCCACCGCATCAATACCGAGGGCACCCAAAATCTGGTGCATGCCATCATCGCCTTGAAGATGCCCCTGCGTCGTTTCGTGTATATCAGTAGCCTCAGCATCATGGGTGCTATCCGTGAGCAACAGCCCTACACGGAGATTTGCGAGAGCGACGAGGCCAAACCCAATACTGCCTACGGACAGAGTAAATTAGAGGCAGAGCAGTGGCTCGCCAGTCTCCCCTCCTTTCGGGAGGGGTTGGGGGGAGGCTCTTTCCCCTACGTCATCCTACGTCCAACAGGAGTGTATGGTCCGCGTGAGCGCGACTACTTCATGATGGCTAAAAGCATCCAGTCACATACCGACTTCGCCGTGGGCTATAAACAGCAGGACATCACCTTCGTTTATGTCACGGACGTAGTACAGGCCGTATTCCTTGCCATGGAAAAAGGCCAGACGGGTCGCAAGTATTTCCTCAGCGACGGAGAGGTTTATCAGTCGTCAACTTTTAGCAATCTGATTCGCAAAGAGCTGGGCAATCCCTGGTGGATTCGCATCACAGCTCCCATCTGGGTATTGCGTGTGGTGACTTTCGTAGGCGAGTATGTTGGACGACTGACGGGTAAGGTAACAGCTCTCAATAATGACAAGTATAACATCATGCGTCAGCGCAACTGGCGCTGTGACATAGAACCTGCTCGACAGGAATTAGGCTACGAACCACAAGTAAAACTCGAGGAAGGCGTACGCCGCAGTATTAAATGGTATAAGGATAACGGATGGCTATAAAAATCAGCGAGCTTTTTATACGAGACAAAAAAGCCAAGAAGGGATTATTGGCATTTGAGTGGGTAGCCATTGGCTATCTGGCATTCACCATATTGATGATGATCATCCTATGGGACAAACTGGTTGCCCCAGGAGAGATGGTGAAGGGACGCGCACAGTTTCTGCTGGTCACACTGGCCTGCTGGGCGGTTCACTATCTTTGGCCCTGTCGCCTAACCATATTTTTACGTATCCTGGTGCAGATGGCTTTCTTAGGTTGGTGGTATCCTGATACCTACGAAATGAATCGTGCATTACCCAATCTCGACCATGTGTTTGCAAGTTGGGAACAGTCACTGTTTGGTTGTCAGCCGTCCCTACTCTTTTCGCAAAAGGTGCCATACGGTTGGTTCTCAGAATTAATGTGCTTGGGCTACGTCAGCTACTTCCCGCTGATGCTCATTACCTATCTCTATTACTTTTTCAAGCGCTATCAGGAGTTCCAGATGACGGCCTTCGTCATGTTGGCATCCTTCTTTGCCTACTACGTCGTCTTCGTGCTGCTGCCCGTCACGGGTCCGCAGTTCTACTATTTAGCTGTAGGCACAGAGAAGATCGCCGCAGGCATCTTCCCCAATTTGGGCGACTGGTTCCTGACACACTCCGAACGCATGGCGGCACCAGGCTGGACGGACGGCTTCTGGTATCACATGCTCGACCTGACCCACGATGCCGGCGAACGTCCCACTGCCGCCTTCCCCAGCAGTCACGTCGGCGTCACTACCGTCGTCATGCTCTTAGCCCTTCGCACGCGTAGCAAAGGCCTCATCTTCACCATCCTACCTTTTTATATATTAATGTGCCTCTCCACCGTCTACATCTACGCCCACTACGCCATCGATGCCATTGCAGGCCTCGCCACAGGCATCCTGCTATACTTCGCATTGAAAGCCCTCTGGAAACATTTGCCTAACTGAGGTCACTTTAGGGTCGTTCCCAAGTCACTTTCGAGTCGTTCCCAAGTCATCTACGAGGTATTCCCAAGTCACCTTACCCTACTAAACTGACTTTGGAACGGTCGTAAAGTGAATGACGGAAAGGGGCAAACTCCTATTGCGGCAGGGAGTTGCTATATGAGAAAGTGCCTTTCCCCCTTGGCAAAAGGCCCTTTTGCTATTGACTAAAAGGTCGTAAACCGTTACTTATAGTTCATTCCACGTCGAAGAACGTTAATTCCACGTCGAAGAACGAGGATTCCACGTCGAAGAACGAGGATTCGTCGTCGAGGATTTAACTTCTCAGGACGTTCCAAAACTCTTCTGCTAATTTTCTTACTCAAAAACTTGGTATCTGGACGCGTGGGGCGTCTTATAAGTCGCGGTTAAGCATCAGGCGATAGTCTACGGGCGACATGCCGATGGCATCCTGTATGCGGCGTTGAAGGGTACGGACATTGGCAAAGCCCGCCTCCTCGGCAATGACGGCAATGGTATAGTTGGGCTTTTCGCGCAACAATCGCAGGGCAGCCAGCGTGCGCAGATTGTCGATATAGGCTTCTGGCGTACGATGGATGGTCTGATGGCGGAAGAGTTGGTAAAGCCTTGTCATCGATACGCCCAACATGTCAGCTAAATCGGTAGGACCGAAATCGGGGCGCAGATGCGGACGTTCCTTCTCTACGTGTATTTCGATGAGTGCCATCAGTTGTCCGTCGTCCTGCAGGTCTGCATTACGCTGACGTTCTACACGCGCCTCCATGATTTCACGAGCCGCTTCTGTGCGTCGGCGCAGGTCAACATCCATTTCCAGCCGTTCAGACAGGTCGAGGTTTCGGCTCACCATGCGTACCAGTTCGTCCTTCAACCGTTCAACCTCTCCTTTCAGAAAGGCGACCTCGTCTTGCAGTTTCTTGATATCCTCTGTCATCTTCAACTATTAACTATCATTTTTCAATTATAAACAACTGCAGGAATCCGCTGAGATCGAAGACCTCCTTCACGTCCTCAGACAGATTCCTCAGGATGGCCTTGTGGCCGTTGCTGCGAGTATGTTTGAAGACGTCGAGAATAATGCGCAGACCGCTACTGGAGATGTAATTCAGTCCTGTACAGTCAATGACCACATCACAGTCTGTACGTTCAAATACAGGTTCGAGACTACGTTTTGCCTGAGTACTGGCTGCATTGTCAAGGTCACCAACGAGACCTGCCACGAGCCTTCCTGACTCTTCGTTAATCGTGATGTTCAACATATCCTTAACTCTTAATGTTTATCTATTAACTCTTAACTCTTAATTCTTAACTCTTTTAATTATCCTCAACACATTATGTCCGTCTATGCGCTGGTATTCCAACCCATCGGTCATTTCGTGCAGGAACATGATGCCCAACCCACCAGGCGGCCTTTCGTCGGCAGGCACAGAGAAATCTGTGGCAGACTCGCCCGTCGGATTGAAAGGTTGTCCGTCATCGTCGATGGTCAGCACCAGTTGGTTGTCATCCATCGTTGCCTGAAGTGTGATGGTGGTAGCCTGCCCGTGATTGATGATATTTGCCACGGCCTCCTCCACTGCCAGACGCAGGCGTTTAGCCTCTCTTCCTTCCATGGCGGCTTGTTCGGCAACATGGCTGATAAAGGGGGCCAGACGATCAATTTCGTCCATTGAGGCCGACATGGTGAGGTGAGATGGTGAGAAGGTGAGAAGCTGAGGGTTTGGCTGCCACCTGATGGCCAGCATCGTAATGTCGTCGTTCTGTTCGGCATCACCAGCATGATAACGCTCCTCAGCCTCCAGCACCCCTACCAACTGCCGTGCTGTGTCTATGGCGTGCTCGCTGACTATCTGCTGTACGCGCTTTCTGCCCAACAACTCTCCAGTACTGTTCTTGGCCTCGCTAAGTCCGTCGGTATAGAGGAACAGCATGTCGCCAGACTTCAACTGAGTCTGCTGACCTTCATAGTTCCAATCCGACAGCGCTCCCACTGGCAGGTTACGCTTGACATCCAGCGGCCGACCTGCGACGAGTGGTGCTTCGTGCCCTGCATTGCAATAGTCGAGAAATCCCGTTTTTAGGTCGAGGATGCCCACAAACATCGTGACAAAGTCGCCGCCTTTATATTCCTCGCCAAGGTTACGATTCATGGTTTCAACAATCCCAGCAGCACTATCAGCCCGGTGGGCTTCGCTGCGGAACATGGATTTCATGACAGCCATCAGTAAGGCGGCAGGTACGCCCTTGCCACTGACATCGCCGATGCAGAACACGAGACACCCCTCGTGTACAAAATAGTCATAAAGGTCGCCACCCACATCGCGCGCTGGCGTCTGTGTAGCATAGAGGTCGATGTCGGCATGTTCAGGGAAAGACTGGGGCAACAGGGCCTTCTGAATGTTGTGGGCAATAGTCAGTTCATGCTCCATGACTGCTTTCTGAGCAGCAATGGGGTCTGCGATTTCCTTGATTTGGTGACGACAGAACAGGTAAATGGCCAGCAGGCCAAGGACCATCGTCAAGAGGATGATGATGTTCAGCATCCGTCCGTTGAACATGATGACGTCATCGGGCACTACGACTGCCATCGTCCAGTTCACATTGTTTATTTTACGATAGTATATCCACGACGGCACGCCATCAATGACGGCTGTTGCCGACCCTATCTCGTCAGTCATGATAGTGTCCGCCTTGAGGGTGTCCCTTAGCATGCGCTTCTCGTCGGGATGGATGATGTATGTGCCCTCATGGTCTATGACGAAGCTGTAGGCCTGGTGCTCCCTGTTTCCTTTAAACTGGGCGTTCATTTTCGTGACGTCCTCCATCATCTCGTCTCTCAGGTACTCCAGCGACACGTCGGCGGCAAGCAAAGCCACAGGCTGTCCATCGTGGTTGTGTATGGGAGCGGTGTAGGTGGTCAGCAGACGTGGTTCCTGACCGGCAGCGAAAAATGCGCTTTCAAAGTAGGCTTTTGTCCAGCAGCCTTTGTCCTTCTTCATCTGTTCCTGGAACCATTCACTGTAGAAGTAACTGTTATACGTACTGTCAATCCTCGACACCACCAGCCTGTCTGCCGAGTCCAGTCTGGCACATGGTACGAAAACACGGCCCTTGCTGGGATAATAGTCTTGCTTGAACAACATGGCGCAACAGACGATGTCAGCGTTCTGCCTGACAATACGTTCCATGTGACTGAACATCCTGTCGGGATTGTCAATGTCGCGCTCAATGTCGTGCATATTGTTTTTGGATGCCACATAGACATCCGACAGGTGGCGACGCAGCTCCTCGTGCGAGCTCAGCAACATGTTTTTATAGCGCTCCTTGGCCTCGTCGAGCATGTACTCCTTTACCATATTATACACCACACCGGCAATGACTGCCATCATCACCAGAACCACCGCCATGATGCGGTAAGTGAGCCGTTTCGACAGAGAGCTCTGCATATTGTTAGTAATAATTCTGCTGCAAAGATAGTGTAAATCGAACAAAAATGCAAAATAAAAGCAGATTTTATTAATATTTCAAGGCAAAAAAAAGCTTCCCTTGTGGGGGAAGCCTTTTCTATTGAGAGAGTCTGTGTGGATTAGCGGAAGATGGTATTAACGGCGGCGTCAGTTTTTGCATCTATCTGTTTCAAAGCCTCTTGTCTCATTTCCTCGACCAACTGCAGCAGTTTGTTGTTGCCACCCTTGTTGGTACCGTTGGGGTACTTGTAGCTCCAGATCTCCAACTCAGGACCGAAGTTGAAACCTGTTTCCCACTTCAGGAGTTCAATCTTCCAGAGCTTCAGCGTGGCACCTGCCTTGCCATAGAGACCGAGCTTTACATTTGCATTGAAAGTGAAGGGAACCTCGTCGAACGGAGCGACCTTGCCTTCCAGACCTGCCTTCAACATGGGGCCTACGCTGAGTGTGGGGCCTACCAGACCGTCAACCAGTACGTCGCATCCGAGGGTTACACCTGCTTCTGCCTCTGCCGAGAAGGAACCAGTGGGCTTGATGAAGCTGAATTCGTTCTTTTTGGTCTCATATCTGCTGATGGGCTGCCATCCGTTTTGGTACTTCATACCTACTGAGAACTCGCTGGCATACTCGTACTTCAAACCTGTGTAGATCTTGCCGCCTACGCCTGCATTGACATGGAGGTCGAGATGGGGCTGTACAATGATGGCTACGGGAACGACGCCTGCCATGAAGGTGAAGCGGATTTCCTGAAGGTCGCACAGCTTGTGGTCCTGCATGTCCTTGGGCAGCTCAGCCTTTCCGCCTACGCCGATCGTCATCTGGGGAGCGATGGAGAATTCACCGTCGAGACGTCCCTCGAAGTAGTTGCACTTGAAGTCGATGGGGTTCAGGGTCCACTCATCCCACATCTGCCATACGCTCTTGATCTTTGTCTTAGAATTCAGCTTCAGATAATAGTCGAGAGAGATGTTGTAGGGCACCTTGCTCTTGATGGTCAGCGTGTCACCTTTGTTCTTACCGAATGTGGCGTGGATGTCCCGAGGAGTAATCGTGCCCTCCAGATTCAGCACCTTGCCATGATTCTCACCATTGATGGTCAGACCGTTCTTCTTGACATTTTTGATGAAGGTGACGGCCCTGTCTATGGCATTATAGATATCGGAAAGGAAGCCACGGGTTTGGCAACAACTTCCAAAAGTCTCGCCAGCCATAATCTGCTCGGCTGTCAGTGTGCCGAAGCCTGCACCGCCTGCACCACGGGTCACCTGACCGTCGGCACCCACCATGCTATTGATGCTTACTGCTACGGGGTGAAGCACGTTGTTGGCATCGGTATATTTATCAGTACCGCCGTCAGCGCCACGTGTCGTACCAGCATTCGGGTTGACGAAGATAGAAGTGCTCAGCTCATAATCCTGTCCCATCATCACCTCACCGAGACCAGAGCGGACAACAGTAAGGATGTACTTGTCGCCTATCAGCTTCTGGGCGGTGGCGCGGCGCAGATAAGCGCACTCATCCAGGCTCTGCCAGATACCCATCGGACGGCTCACGAAGTCACGGATGCCCAACTTGTCGGCCAAAGCCTTGCTGACTGCAATCTGAGTGGTGTCAGCATTCAGGATCTGTACGTCGTTTGGAGTGATGAAGTCTGAGTAGACCAGTCCGATTGGTCGTTTGATGCCTTCGTTCTCGCCAGCGGTAATCTCCTGGCTGTTGTCTGCTGCGAACTCGTTTGCCATGTCATTGTCTGCGCTGCAAGCGGTGAATGCGAAACCGAAACTGAAAATACCTGCGGTAAGAATGTTCATGAACATCGACTTTACCATAACTGAATTCTTTTTCATAATCTTAAAGTTTTTATTGTTATACATTAATTATTTTTGTCTTGCTGGGTCGTTTTTGACTTTCGACATTGCAAAATTATGGCGATTTTTGCCTCGTTCCAACAAATTCTTTGATTTTTGCCTGAAGTGTATACGACAACTGCCGTATTTCTGCGACACAGATTGTTTACCCCTTAAAATCTGTCGCATGAAGGGTAAAAAAGGCCCCAAAAAGTAACCATTAACAATAAAAAAAGGGACTCCGCTGAGCCCCGACCTTTGTTAACCTTAAATCTAATACTATGAAAAACACAATGCAAAGGTAATCGTTTTTTTCATAAAGTGCAAGAAATCAATGTATAAAAGTAGTGTTCATAAAACACTTTCTTGACATAAATCAACCAAAAAGAAAAATTTTGAAGCGAAAAATTTGGCCGTTTCAAAATTAATGCCTACCTTTGCAAACCAGTAAGAGACATAGATAGAAAACTAGGATTCCGACGACGAAGGTCGGGATTCTTTATTTTTTCTGCGTCCGACAATAGAATCAAAGAAAAGAACTAAAATAATATTAAGGATTATGGCTTACATGTCACAAGAAGGCTACGACAAACTGATAGCCGAACTGCACCGCCTGGAAGCGGTTGAACGTCCTAAAGCATCTGCTGCTATTGCAGAAGCTCGTGAGAAGGGCGACTTGAGTGAGAATAGTGAGTATGATGCTGCCAAGGAAGCTCAGGCACATCTGGAGGATAAAATCAACAAGCTGAAAGCTACTATTGCTGAAGCTAAAGTGGTGGACACATCGCGTCTGAGTACAGACACCGTCCAGATTCTGACGAAGGTGGAGATGACCAATCTGACCACTAACGCCAAGATGAGCTACACCATCGTGAGTGAGAACGAAGCCGACCTCCGTGCTGGCAAAATCTCGATTAAGACGCCTATCGCTCAGGGACTTTTAGGCAAGAAGGTTGGCGACGAGGTGGAGATTACGATTCCACGCGGCACCATCAAGTTACGCATTGAGAACATCAGCATTGCATAATGCTTAATGCATAATGCATAATTCATAATTAATCATTCGTAATTCATCGTTATGGATATTTTTGCAAAGATTGCCGCTGGTGAGATACCCAGCTATAAAGTGGCAGAAAACGAGGAGTTCTACGCTTTCCTCGACATCAATCCGTTGGTAAAGGGTCACACGTTGGTTATTCCCCGTCGTGAAGTTGATTATTTCTTTGATATGGCCGACGACGAATTGGCTCGCTATCAGCAGTTTGCCAAGCAGGTCGCCATTGCCATCAAGAAGGCATTCCCCTGCAAGAAGGTGGCTCAGGTGGTGCTCGGTCTGGAGGTTGCTCATGCCCATATCCACCTCATCCCCATGCAGAGTGAGGCTGATGCCGACTTCCGTAAGGAGAAGTTGAAGCTGACAGAAGAGGAGTTCAAGGAGATTGCCGCAACAATCCAGAAGAATTTCTAAATACTTTCGGAGTAATTTTATTTTCTACGTCAATAATTATGATAGGAGTAATTCTTGCAGCGGGTATGGCAAAGCGCCTGCGTCCGCTGACGGATACGCAACCCAAATGCCTACTAAAGGTTGGTGAACGTACGCTGTTGGAGCGCACCGTTGATGCCCAATTAGCTGCAGGCATTAACGAATTGGTAGTGGTGACGGGCTATCGTAGTGAGATGATTCGCGGATTCCTGACGGAGCACTATCCCACCCTTACCATCCACTTCATCCATAATGCTGACTACGAGCACAACAACAATATCTTCTCATTGTGGATGACACGCCCCTATACAGATGGGAAGGACTTCCTCTTGATGGACAGCGACATTCTGCTGGATCCGAAACTGGTAAAAGCCATTGTCGATGAGACAGGTACTGCCTTGGCACTGAACCGTCACGAATGTGGTGAAGAGGAAATCAAGATTATTACTGACGGCGAAGGTCGTGTGGTGGAACTCAGCAAGACATGCAGCATTGCTGATGCCATAGGTGAATCAGTAGGTGTGGAGCGTATTGCCAGTGACTATTCTACAGCATTGTTCCGTGAATTGGAACAGATGATAGAACGCGAAGGTCTCATTGACATCTTCTATGAGCGTGCCTTTGAGCGCCTCATTCCACAAGGTCATCACTTCCGCGTGGTGGACACAACAAACTTCTTCTCCATCGAACTGGATACAGTAGAAGACTTTGAACGCGCCAAAGAGCTGATACCTGCGGTATTGTATTGAGAGATTGAGAAAATGAGAAATTGAGATATTAGAGCAGGCTCTGGTAAACATTTACCACCTGGTCGGCAACATTACATCCGCTGAAACGGCGGATGTATTTTTTGCTGTTCTCGATACGAAGCTCCCTACCCTCTGCCCCTACTAAGGTTAGACGGATGGCAGCAGCCGTAGCCTCAACATTACCTGGCTGAACATAAAGGCTATCAGGGCCACCAGCCTCCTCCAGACAAGAACCTGAGCAAGCCACGACGGGCAAGCCACAGCTGATAGCTTCGATGATGGGAATGCCAAAACCTTCGTAGACTGACGGATAGACAAACGACTCGGCTAAAGCATAGAGCATGGGCAGATGCTCATCAGGTACACCATGCAGCACACGTACACGTTCCTCCAAATGATGTTCACGAACATACTGCAACACCTGGTCAGTATAGGGCGTATGACGTCCCACCATGACCAAAGCCACATCGTCAGGCAATAGCGGTAGTGCCTGCACAGCCTGCAAAATATTCTTGCGTGTCTCTATTGACCCCACATTGAGGATGTAACGCTGGGGTAACTGATAGGCACTACGCACCTGCGTACGTTGCTCTTCACTGACTTCGACACTAAAACGGGGTGCGAAACTTTGATAGACGATAGAAATCTTCTGTTCGTCAATATCGCCATAGTACAGGATGTCACGCTTGGTACACTCGCTAATGGCAATAACGTGGTCAGCCTCTCTCAAAGTCTGACGGAACTTCCAGGCATAAATCTTAGTATCCACCCAATTGTAAAACTCAGGATGACGCAGAAATATCAAGTCATGAATGGTCACCACACTACGGATACCAGACTTACGAATACCAATGGGGAGTTCACCTGACAAGCCATGATACAATTGTACCCCATCGCGCTGCAAGTCAGTCACAACGCCCTTCATACGCCACCAAGAAGATGGAAGATGAATGGAAGATGAAAAATGAGGATAGCAGAAGCTGACATTGGGGCGTTCAACAATCTGTGAGCGCAGGTCGTCACGACCCTTGTCAGGAGCATAGAGGCGCAACGCCAAATCCTGGCGCTGGGCCAAATCATTGACCAGCGTACGACCATAGCTGCCTAACCCTGTTCCATTGCGAACAATGCGCTTCGCGTCGAATCCGATGA
>JAEEGH010017108.1_pt1 | contig 15517 bp, 18 predicted proteins | sample 9134181 | NCBI WGS metagenome assembly JAEEGH01 (sample SAMN16246544, study PRJNA631951) | gut metagenome | biome: gut microbiome; feature: rumen; material: DP-attached | host: Bos | place: Iran: Karaj | collected 2018-10 | reverse complement strand
TGAAACTGGAAGAGGAATTGGATGTGCGCATCTTTGAGCGCAGCAACAAAAGTGTTGCTCCGACGGGCAACGGAGCAAAGATCATCCGTCAGGCGGAACGTGCCATTGCCGAGGCTGAGCGTATCACCTGGTTGGTGAACGAGGAAAAGGGCAGCGTGTCCGGCGAACTGTCTCTTTCCGTCGGTCCCACCATCGCCCCATACATCCTTCCGAAGTTCATCAGGCATTATGTGGAGGACTATCCCACCGTCAAACTAAGTGTCAAGGAAATGAAAGCCGACATGATGCTCAGCGAACTGTTGGTGGGCCATCTCGATGCCGGCATTGCCATCAGCGGAAACGCCCGGCAGGGAGTGTTGGAGATACCTCTTTATACGGAGAAATTCATGGTCTATCTGGCAGAGAACTGTTGGCGGAAACTTCCCGTGTTCAAACCTGAGAATCTGGAGCATGAAAAAATGTGGGTGATGAAGGAGGCGCAATGCCTCAGAGACAGTGCTTTCAGTTTCTGCAAGGCGCGAACAAAAGGGCGGCACATCTACGAGGCAGGCAGCATCGAGACCCTCATCCGCATCGTTGATGAGAACGGTGGCTTCACCATCATCCCCGAGATGCATCTGCCTTTCCTCACCGACAAGCAACGCGAGAACGTGCGCCGCATCGAGGGCGACTACCTGTCGCAGCGCCGTGTCTCGCTCTACATCCGCGAGGACTACATCCGACAGAGCATGCTCAACACCATCACGAAAACGCTCCTCCGATTCATGCCAGATGGAATGATGGAGGAGCGGATAGTGAAGTACGGAATCAAACTGTAGTAATTATCTTTCGATGTTGTTGCAGCGGATACCCTATTAACAATCTTCATACCTCAATGCTGTTGATGACGCTGAGGGCATCGCCACCCTTGTCGATGGCCGAGAGGACGTCGAACACGCGGTCACTCCAACCAGAAATCAGGTAGACGTCAGGCTCGACAAGGCGCAAGGGCGACTGCCCGTAGCCCCCAAGGTCGAACAGGTAGAGTTTCGCGTGAGGAGCGAGTTGCTTGTAGCGTCTCCATGACTTCTCGAAAGTGGAGTTGCGCCCGGTGCTGTCCCACATTTGCATGTCGGTGAACATCATCACCTTGTCCATCACCTGTTTTTGCTCGATGAGCCAGTCAACTACCTTATAGCCGTTGGTGCTGTAACCCACCTTGCCCTCAAGTCTCTCGAGTTGGCGGGTTGCCATCAGGATGTTGTCGGCAGGCATGTTTTCCACACTCCATTCACTACCGAAGATACCGGCGATAACCTGCTGGCAGCGGTTCTTGAGCAACATCGACAGCAACAGACCGATGTCGAACAGGCGCACGGTGCTCTTGGCGCTGACTTTTGTCCACATGGAACCGCTGACATCAGAGGCGATGAGCACACGGGTGTTCTCATCGAAGCCCTCGATGTTGGCTGCGGAATGGCGGACGGCTGTCTCCAAAGCCGACATCAGTGCAGAGGAGCCGGTGCTGTTGACTCTCTCCACCTCACGGTAGGCCGAGAGGTAACGGAAAGGCAACTGCTTCGACTTGGCCACTTGAGCGGCATCGGAGAGGCGGTCGCAGACGAGCTGCAAGTCGGCGAACGACACGTCAGCCTGAAGCAGGTTGCGCAGGTTGCGCATCAAGGCCATATAGCCCAGCTTGCCGCTGCGGACAAGTTCCTCCCATTTCTGGCGGAAGGCTGCCGTCTTCTCCTTATCAGAGGTGAAGGGTTGCTGGCCGAGGGCTGACAACTCGGTCTCCCAGGTATAGGGTGTCTCCAACTGGCGGTTCACAATCTTGTCGAACAATGTCTGCTGCTGCTCGTTCTTGGCCTTGGGGTGGACGAGGAAGAGCGCATCGCGGAGCTTCACCTCGAGGTTGTCACGGTCGTACTTGGCGAACTGGTATTCGTCGAAGCGGTTGAAGGCACGCTGAAGGCCGTTCTGTATCTGGCGCGAGAGCTTGCCGAGTTTCTTGCGGGGGTCGGCGGACGGATTGCGCCACTGATAGCACATCAGCAACTCCATGATCTCATCGGCACGCAACACCGTCTTCTCCACGGCACGGGCCACGAGGTCATCACCGTTGTGCACCTTGGCCAGCTCCACGAGCAACAGCATGGGGATGCTGCGGAGATGCATCTGGGTGCGTGCATAGACGGCGAGACGGGCGACGAACTCCGGCGACACCTTGCCCACCAGGGCGGCGATGCGGTTGACACGCTCGTCCTGCTTCTCGTAGCACAGGTCGCTCAGCGATGCTGTCACCACGGCGGTGTACAACTCCAACTCAGGGGTCATGGCGTAGGCCTTGGCTCCCTCGTGATTTGTCACGGTCATCTGTTCTTTCAATTTTGAATTCCAGTTCATCTTCTTTACATCTTTTATAGTTAAACATCAAATAAAGCGGTGCTACAGTCGTGGAGAGCCTCGGTTGTGAAAACCTGTCCAATGATTAGTTGTACTCTTGAAGTATCTCTACACTACGGCAACCGCTTATGGTGGCAGGAGCGACGGGCGGACTGACGGTCGGGGTATCGCGGTAAGTTCCCCTCAGATGGTAGCGAAGTATCCGTCATCCTACGGCATCCTGATATTGTCGCGGAGGCAGGACTCGAACCTGCGACCTCAAGCTTATGAAACTTGCAAGCTGACCATCTGCTCCACTCCGCTGTGAAATATGAAAAGCAAGGCGACAGGCGAAAAGACACTATACAATGTTCTACCAACTGAACTACACGGAATTTCTTCCATGGTCGGGCTCGAACCGACGACCCTTGGCTCCCAACGCGAAGTAAGTCTCATCTACGGCACTTGCCAAATATGTTTATGGAAAGCAAGGCGACAGGCGAAAAGACACTATACGTTGCTCTACCGACTGAGCTACATGGAATTGCTTCCAACGGCCGGACTCGAACCGGCGACACACGGCTTAACAGGCGAAGTAAGTCTTATCTACGGCACTTGCTTATTATTTGTGAGGCAACAGGCGAAGAGGTTTTCTGAACTACACCAGCGAACTGGCGGCGGGAGTCGGACCCGCGACTTTCGAATCCGTAATTCGACGTTCTAACCACTGCGAAGCAATCCTCTCCTACGGCACTCACGATAAATAGTAAAAGGTGGGACGCTACAGGCACAAGGAGACTTTTGGAATAATCCAACAGGGGTAGTCAGAAATCGAAATCCTGCACCTTTCCGGTTTACGAGACGAAGTAACCCCTTACTACGGCAATCACCACCTTTGTTTCACTCATTCAAAGATCACTTTTCTTCTAACTGAGTGCAAAGCTATGACACTACTACGCATTGTTTTTGCGTGGTTAAGTAAAAATTAAAGAAATATATCAAAAAAACATATTTTTAGGGTTCTACGCAAATAGAATGCGTAGAAATTGCCTATCTTTGCTCTTGCATTGAATACAAAGGTAATTGAGATGAACAATTTTGATGTTATCCGTCAGGACGGGCGGTTGCTTTATGAATACATCCGAGGCAGTCACCTCTACGGACTCAACAATGAGGACAGCGACATCGACACAAGCGGTGTCTATATCTGCACTCGTGACGAACTCTTCGGTTGCTTTGGCTACAAGCCTCAGGTGACCGATAGCCGCCACGACAACACATGGTATGAGATAGGGGAGCTGGTCCGTCTGCTCCTGAAATCCAACCCCACGGTGTTGGAGAGTCTTTTTGTACCGAAGGACAAAGTAATCGGTGATATCCATCCCATCATGCAGATGCTCATCGACCAACGCGACCAGTTCATCAGCAAGCAGTGCTTCAATCCTTTCTTCGGCTATGCCAAGTCGCAGATTGAGAAGGCACGGGGGCTGAACAAGAAGATTGTCAATCCCGTGACGGAGCGCCTGACCCCATACGATTTTATCTATACTTTCAAAGGCCAGGGCAGTACGAAGTTCAGCGACTGGCTCGACAACCGCAGCCTACATCAGGAGTTCTGCGGTCTTGTCAACGTGCCCAACATGCACGACATCTATGGCGTGTATTATGACTTTGGAGCGCACACCGCCGCTTATCCGGACTGGAGAGAAGATGGGCGGTTCTTGTCTTTCTGCCAAGAGTATTTCGGAGAAACAGAAAAGGTCGCTGTCATCGAAAGGCTCTCGCAGGTGGTGCCCATAGGCTATCGGGGTGTCATCAAGAAGGATGCCAAAGCCGATGAGATACGGCTTTCCTCCATCGATGATAAGCATACCCGTCCGATGATCTTCATATCCTACAACCAAAGTGGATACTCCACCCATTGCCGTCAGTATGCAGAGTACCAGGAGTGGGTGAGCAACCGCAATCCGAAACGCTATGAGTCGAACCTCGACAAAAACTACGACTCGAAGAACATGATGCACTGCTTTCGGCTGATGCACATGGCAGCGGAGATAGCTGAGGGTAGGGGTGTGATCCTGCAGCGCACCGAGGACAGGCAGTTCCTGATGGACGTGCGCAATCACAAGTTCGAGTATGAGGAAATCATCGAGATGCTGGAGCGTGACAAGGAACGGATGAACCAATTGATGGAACAGTCCACCATCCGTGAGAAGATTGACACGGACTTTGTCAATGACCTGATGATAGAGATTCGGAAACAGCAATTCGGAATGTAAAATGAAGACACTTCCATTTGACATCAAGAATACTGGGCAGATTGTCGTGTTCATCGGCATTCAGGCCAGTGGAAAGACCACATTCTTCAAGGAATGGCTGGCTCCTCATGGTTATGTCCATGTCAATCTCGACACCCTGCGCACACGTCCCAGGGAATCGCAGGCCATCAGGGAGTGTTATGACCGTGGGCTGTCGTTCGTGGTCGACAACACCAATCCTGAGAAAACAGATAGACAAAGATATATACCCGATGCCAAGGCGCATGGCTATGAGGTTATCGGCATATTTTTCCAAAGCAGAGTGAGGGAATGTATCGCCAGGAACGAGAAAAGGGAGGAGAAAGTTCCCGTGAAGGCGATTCCCTGCACACAGAACAAATTGCAACTGCCGGAATATGCCGAGGGCTTTGACAAACTGTATTTCGTGAGCATTAGGGAAAATGGATTTGCAATCAGTGAATGGAAAGAACCAAACAAAGAATAGAAATGGATTTCGACACCCTTGACAAACAGATGCGAAGTTTCGAGCAGTCACTGGACAGGACAATGCTCGAAGGCATTTACGTTGTAGCCCGTCTCGACGGCCATGGCTTCACCCGCCTGACGAAAAAGGAGTGGGATTTGGAGAAGCCGTTCGATATCAGGTTCCGCGATGCCATGGTGGCGACATTACGCCACCTGATGGACTGTGGTTTCCGCATCATCTACGGCTATACCCAGAGCGATGAGATATCGTTGCTCTTCCATATCGATGACACTACTTTTGGCCGCAAGGAACGGAAGTTGCTTTCTATCCTTGCTGCAGAAGCCTCTGTTGCCTTCTCCATGGAAACCGGAAAGGCTGCGGTCTTTGACTGCCGGTTAATACCTCTGCCCAACGCAGGCTATGTGGTTGACTACTTCCGATGGCGGCAGGAGGACTCACACCGAAACTCATTGAACGCACACTGTTATTGGCTGCTCCGAAAGGAAGGTGTTTCGGCAGGTGATGTTCAAAAGCAGATCGACGGCTTGTCCAATGCTGGCAAGAACGAGTTGCTTTTCTCCCGCGGCATCAACTACAACAACCTGCCTCTGTGGCAACGCAGGGGAGTGGGGATGTATTTCAAGGAGATAGAGAAGAAAGGGTATAACCCAGTGACCAAGGAACACACCACCTGCATCAGGCGTTCCCTTTATTTGGAAGAGGAACTACCCATCGGCGAACCATATGCAGAACTTATCAATACAATCATAAAAGCAAACGACCATGCCAGCAAACAAGAATGCGTTGATACGCTATAAGACCATTGACAACTGTCTTCGTAACCGCTATCGCCGTTGGACGCTCGACGACTTGGTGGACGCCTGTTCGGAGGCATTGTATGATATGGAGGGCATCCGCAAGGGTGTCTCCGTGCGCACCGTGCAGGGCGACATCCAGATGATGCGCTCCGACAAACTTGGCTACAATGCTCCCATTGAGGTATATGACCATAAGTACTACCGCTATGCGGACAGTGACTATTCCATCATGGACATGCCGATGTCGCAGAACGACTATGAGGTGATGCAGGAGGCTATCGACATGCTCCGGCAGTTGGAGGACTTCGGGCAGTTCTCAGAGATGGCCGATGTGGTGAGTCGGTTGCAGGACAAGTTGGCCATCAGCCGCAACAACCGCAAGCCCATCATCCATTTCGACAGTGTTCCCGACCTGGAGGGTATCCGTCTCTTGAATCCTTTGTACAACTACATTGCCCACAAGCAGACGCTGCGCATCATGTACCAGTCATTCTCGGCCAGACAGCCCACGGAGTATATTCTCTGCCCATATCTGCTAAAAGAGTTCCGCAACCGCTGGTTCCTGTTTGGCGCAAAGGCAAGCAACCTCTTGCTGTTCAACCTTGCCCTCGACCGCATCAAGAGTGTGGAACCGGTGGATGTCCCGTTCCGGGAGAAACCCGAATTCGACTCAGAGCACTTCTTTGATGACGTGATCGGGGTGAGCAAGAATATCGGGAACAAACCACGTACCATCAAGTTCTGGGCCAGCCGTGAGCAAAGCAAGTACATCAAGACGAAACCTGTTCATCGTTCCCAACAGTTGTTGAGAGAAGACCCGGAAGACGGCAGTTGCGTCTTCAGGATCGATGTAGTCATCAACTTCGAGATGTATTCGGTCTTCATGTCCTACGGTCCCGGTATCAGGATTATCTATCCCCGGAATGCGGTAAATTATATGCGTGACAAACTGAAGGAAGCACTTGACCTATATGAGGAAGAGGATGGCAATGTATAAAATGAATGGAGCGGTTTTTGCCGCTCCTTAATCATATTTTGTCAATTCATTTACAATAATGCAACTCTGTCGAAAGAACCCATATCATGAGTAGCTGTTGGTATTTCCAATGCTTTGAACACACGGTTCATTGTTGCAATTGTAGTGCCTTTACTCCGTTCATGTTTTGAGATTTTTTCACTCCTATATGCTCACCTAATTGCTCTTGGGTGAGGTTCTGTTGGAGTCTGACTTCTATGATGGTTAAGGTACTTATGTGTACTGTATTTGGAAATGGATATCTTGGAGATAGTCCATAGAAGGGAAGTTCTTGTGCTGTTCAATGAACTTGTCAAGAGGGTAGTGGTTGTACCCAAGACAATCGCATGTGCCGAAGTAGATGCCTGTGATATGGACTCTATGAGATAAGTCTCTGACATATTGTTCCAGCCAGCGGCGATCTCTGGGTCGCCTCAGGTTGATATCGGCGATTTGGGTCGTGTGGTCATCATATTCTTCTTTGAGTGAGACACGATAGCAATCATTGTCACCGAAGAGGGCGGAGACCTTGATGATGTAATAGCCACCGTCCTTAATGGGTCTGTAGGAGACGATTTGTGGTGGTTGTATTTGGTTCATGTCTTTGAGTTTTAGATTTGAACAATGGTGAGGAGAAGGTGGGGGATTACCCCACCTCGGTTTCTTTGATAGAGATGATGACACCCTCGTTGTCAGAGTCCCATGTGCAGTGGAATTTCTGGTCGGTGTCGGTATAGAGCACATAGGCGGCACCGGTATTCTTTCTGTATTCCATTTCCTCGTCTCTCCAAGTCTTGAGTTGGTCGAGAGCCTGTTTTTTTGTCTTGAACAGCCTTGCGTCGACGAATCCGTTGGCATCGGGTTCGGAGGCGGAAATGGTGACGTGTGTGACGACGAACAATGTTTGTGGTTGTGTGTTCATTTTGTGGTGTTTTGAGTGGGGGAGTGGTTGGCTCCCCCGTTACCTTTTCTTTATTGGTTGCTCTCATTTGGCGTTGTCTTTGTAAGGTAGACGATACCGCCAATGATGGATGTGATGAAGATGGCTGCGACGGGGTGGGTCTCTGCTATTGCCACCACGATGCACAGCAGTATGCAAACGATGTGGGTCAGGATGACTGCGCCCTTTGTCACTGACTTATAGATGCTGCTCGGCGCAAGCAGGTAGTTGGTGATACTTTTCATATTTGTGTCTTCTGTTATGAGATATATTAGGATTCATTCGCACACCCGAATGATGTGGTAATTGAGGAATGCATCATCGTTTTTCATCCGCCACTCGTCATCGAGGTCTTCGATATCCTCTATTCTTTTGAGGGGAGTTGCAGGATGGTAGTTCTCGTTGATGTAGTCAAGCATTGCTTCTAGAGAAGTGAAATACTCGTCATCGTAGTTCTCTTCCGGGTCGCAGAGGTCGATGTGGTACCGGTCGGGGAAGTATTTGCCCTCAACGTCGTTGGTGAGGTACTCACCCATACCTTCCTCCTCAGATGCAAAGTAGTATTTGATGGAAGGGAATTTCTGGCAGATGAAGTCGAACACCTCGTTCATCGGACCCCAAGCGGTCTCAGTAGTCAGCCGGAGGATGTTGCCCGTGCGGTTCTTGTCATCCCACGTTCCCCGGCAATAGATTTCCTTCCAGTCACCGCCAAGGGCGTTGACCAAGCATCCCAGCCAGTTCTTTCCGAAGTCGCTTTTTACGGCTGGTTGTTTTCTAGACACTAGTTTGACAAGGGTCTTGTCAAGTTCTTTGATTTCCTGCTCGCTGCCCTCAAGGACGTATGAGCTAAAGCACCAGTTTGGCATCGTTGTAAAGTTTAATGGTTATTAAATTCCTTCCTGTTCAAGTCTCTTGATGATTTCCTCGTCGGTGGGGTCACTCTCAATGAAACCATCATCGAAAAAGTAGAAGATGGTGTCGTCAATGGCGACTGCCTCTTTGTCGTTCTTGTCATATTCCTCTTCATAGGCGTGAAATAGGCTGCATTCAGCCACGTTTACTGGGCTGCTGTATCCCCAGCTTTCAGGGAGGTCTATCGTTCTGATGGGAAACCTCTCTCCTTTCCATTCGACATAAGATTTAATCATAGCTTTTTGTTTTGATCGTTTTCTTTTCCCCTTCGCTTCGGCTGCTTGCAGCCTTTCGCGTCTGGGAGGTTGTAATTACGCCGCTGCCCGAAGATTGCGGACAGATGTTGTCGCACTCGGAAGGTTTGCGGAAGTTATTCCAATAGCGTGGGTCGTCGGCCATAGCGGTGGGGAAGAATAAGTTCCGTGAAAACCGATGCAAACAGATGCCGCGATATATCTTTGCGAAGTAATGGCACATCACGGACGTGTAAGGTGGAATGGTAGATGAATTTTTGCTGTTGTTTGTGCTCAGGAGAGTTTTGTGATTATTTGAGTCGATATGGGTAGGTTCACATATAGTGAACTTGGAGATCATCTTTGAAAATTTGGCTATTAAGTATGGGCTTGAATGCTTGGTTATAGAATAGTTCAATAGGAGTAAACGGGGGAGGGAAGCGTGTCGTGTGGCGCTTGTCGCGTCAGCCTTTGCGTGAGCATTTGACAAGTGTCGTGAAGACATGCTGTTTCACGTCGATGGTGCCGGGCTGGAGTATAGTGACACGGAAAGAAGGCGTGTATGGGGCAACAAGGGAGGTACGGCAAATGTATCCACGTCAAATCCATGTGTGGGCAGTACAATGGACGCTTGGCCGGCCACTGGGCTGCCCACTTGTGGATTGTGAATACATCTGTCCTGCCTCCCGCCCCATTCTCGCCGGAGAGCAGCGTCACGCCACGGAGGTACGGCGCAATCGGCGTGAAATGAATCACCGTGTGTGCTGCGTGAGCTGTGAGCGTGGTGATTCGCCCCTCTGGGTGGGTGGGGTTGGAGATTTGGATTTAAGTCGAGTGGTCGCACCACATGGTGATGGAATGGTGGGAAATGGTGGCACCATGGTGGAAAAGTTGTGGGATGGAAGTAGAGTAGTTTTTATCACCTATCGTGATTTTTAATTTGGATGTTTCGTATGATTATATTAATTTTGCATGGCGGTATATCCATGATACTTGAAATATAGATAGGATATAATATGGTTGGCTCTCCACTATTTTAATATATTAGTATTTATACAAACATTTGTTCAAATAGTAATACTAAAAATTTATTTTTACACTTGACAGGTTCGCTGGAGGTCGTGAGATTTCCAGCGATTTTGTGTTAGCTGGTAATCTTTCTTCAAGATAATACATGGGAGTGCGCCCCGTTTCATGTATGGCCTATAGGTGAGGTCATATATGGTGCGGGGTTTGTGCAGGATTTCGATAATGACCATATCTGGTTGCCATCATTGGAGGATATGCCTTTGAGATGCGCAGCGAGTAATTGGAACGTCACCCTCAATCTGCGATTGGGCGTGCAAAGGAGTGTGTGTCCGTCCCGGACACTTGCTCCTTTGAGAGGAAATCACTCACTGCATGGCATGAGATAGGCTTTTCCGGAGATAATGGCTCATGATCATAGGAGAAATGCGTGCGGACGTATGGTGTGGGCATGCGTCCTTCGCACTCGGGGATGGGGTGGGGTGATGGGATTGTCTTTGGACAACCATCAGTCACTTTAAGTTGTTTGTCGATTTGGTGGCATAGCGGTAAGTTGATGAATTACCATATGTTATCACAATTCAGTCAAGGATAACCTACCTACTTCATCCACTTTTGCAAAGGCGATGGCTTCATGAGTCAGGGAATCATATTTGGCATATGTTGTAAAGAACACTATCTTATTGTCATGAACAGCAAACTCCGCTTTGAAGGAATAAGTTGGTCTTATGACTTTTCCCTTGGCCACCAACCGCCATTGTTCTTTCTCTTGTTTGTAGATCTCCACAATCCAAATGGGAAGTCCTGACCCAACAGGCAAATAACGACAAAACAAATTGCTGTCATCTATTGTCAAGCTTTGGGTGTGAACCGGTTCCAATCTCCCCCATAACTCAGCCTTCTTTAGTTGACAGGTGTCTTCACAAGCAACATTCTCAAGGCTATCCTTATTTTCCCATTTTATTGTGTCACTATATAAATCATGGGGATTTTTCTTGCCCCAATCCACATTACAAATGGAATCCATCAGCTCGTTGGCATATTTCACAAGGGCATTTTGTCGTTCGTGTGATTTTGCCCATTGGTTACCCATGAAGAAATCCCAAGTCGTACCATCCAGGATGAAGTCCTCCTTGTCCTCTGCATTTTGGACTGCGTCTGTCCACATTTTTTTCAGTTTCTGTGCCTGTTCGTCGTTGATGGCGAGTGTGAAAGTCCTCACATCTGGCGAGACGTAATTGTGAGGACGTTTTCGTGGCACCACACTTACCATATTGATTTCTTCTTTTTCGTTCTTGCCCTGAGTCTTGCGTGCCCATTTGCGAGCCGACAAAGGCCGGTATGTGTTGGTTGCCTTGTATGTGGCATCGTAGATGCTTGTTGCCGCTTCGATGTAAACGAGTTGATGGTTGACGGAATCGTAGGTCAGCGAAGACTCGCAGCGAAGAGACGGTATTCGTACTACGCCGAACTGTGTGTTCTGTGGAACAAGCAACCGAGCCAATTCTTTGTCGTAGAAGGAAGCTGGGAGGTCGTTCTGCCGCCATGCGACTGATGCGCTGTCAATACGTATGAGTCTATCCTGAGCAAATCCGGATAATGTGAAGAGAAACATTGCCAGGGTATAAAAAACAGGATTCAATTTTCGCATACTGTGATGTTTTTGATGTATTCCACCCGTATGTGGATTGGGTCAATCGTCCAATTTGTATATGAACGAATACCCTACTATTCCGTAGGCGCGGTATTCGCCATTGATGTAAAAGACTTGCCAGGGGTGATAGGCTTTCAGCGCTTCTGCCATCTCGGTGGCAAGACGAGGATTGTCTTCGGGTTTAATCACCTTCACTTCACACTCGACAAGATTGCCCTGTGCATCGACACGGGCTTTCTTGATGAAGAACACGATTCTCTTTACGTTGGCTAATTCTGGATACTGTTCGATGTTTAGGGGAAACTTCTCTCGCAGTCCTTCATTACATCCAGGTTTGTTGAAGGAGAACCCGTCCACGACATAATTCTGGAAGTCTTTCATTGCAGAGACCTTTCCGTGCTCGATGCTGATAAGCCGCTCGTTTTCGAAGTTCCTCTCATAGGCAGTATGTACATAGTATATCCTCTTACCTTTTGCTACACGGATTTCCTCATTGAGCCATTTGGCAACGATTCGTTTTCCGTTGGAGTATTTCTTGAAAACGCGGAATAAGATTTCTGAAGACAGGCTTTCCGTCCGATACTTTATCGGATCATTGTCGTATAGCCGATAGGTGATGCTGTCCAGGCAGAGCTTGTCTTCATGAATGCTCCAGTATGCCGTGTAGCCGTCCCAGTTGGCTGTCGTGTAGGAACGTTCTTTGGGAAGAGCGGCTATCAGGTCTTGGGCAAGTACGGAGTCTGCGTAAATTGGTTTGCCCAGCAGGACCCATTGCTCACCATCGATATATATGAGGTCACCATCCAGACCGGTGGCATGGGTGGTCACGGATATGAGCATAAGTGTGAGGAATAGTATGAGTCTCTCCATTTTATATCTGCACAATTTATGTTTTGCATTTACGACCACAAGCGGGAATGCCCACTTCCTTTAGGTGTGGGATGAAAGCGAACCTATGTTCTCTTTCCTTCATACCTTCTTCTGGTCTTCTATATATTTTCTAATAGTCTCTTCTGATATATGTCCGACACTCTCCACATAGTAGGATCTCGTCCACAGAGTTGGAAGCCTGCTCTTCAACTTCGGAAACTCCCTGCGGAGTATAACCGAGGTGTAGCCCTTCAACTGATTGATGATATGGTGAACGGCCAACGTCGGCTTGCACTTCACGAACAAGTGTACGTGGTCTGGCATCACCTCCATCTGGTCAATCTGAATTTCGAGATCTTCAGCCTTTTCAAGCAGCAGCTCTTTCAGGCGTTCATCTATGCCGTCCACAAGAACCTTCCGGCGGTACTTAGGACACCAGATAATGTGAAATCCAATGTTATACAAGCAATGCGATGCGTATTTGTATCTATTTTGAGTGGTCATAAGCAATTTTTATCGATTTAGTTTGCAAAGTTAAGAAAAGGTTATATATTTGCAAGCAAAATAACGGTTTTCTTATGATTGCATACAAATACAAACTCTACAGGACTCCCAAGACGAAGCACCTCGATAAGATGCTCCGGGAGGCCTGCTTTGTATGGAATCATGCACTGGCCTTGCAGAAACGGTACTATCGCCTCTATCACAAGTATATTGGTGCAACCAGGATGCAGAAGCATTTCGCAAAACGAATCAGCCGTTGCCTGCTACATTCCCAGACCACTCAGGAAATTCTACAGCGGCTTGACACTTCGTACCAGCGTTTCTTCAAGCATCTGGCAAAACGCCCGCCGAAGTTCCGCAAGGCAAGGGATTTCACCTCTATCCTGTTTAAGCAGGGCGGCTATTCCCTAGACGGCAACGTCCTGACTATAAACAGCATCGGTAAGCGATTCAAGTTCTCGTTGAGCCGTCCGTATGACGGAAAGGTGAAAACCCTGACCGTCAAACGGAGCCACATCGGAGAATTCTTCATCATCATGGTGCTCGATCAGTCCCCTCAGTCCATCGGAAAGACACATAATGGTGCATCCGTTGGCATTGACTTCGGGCTGAAGAAGTACATGACGCTGAGCGACGGACGGACTGTTGGCAACCCGCAGTTCCTGAAGAGCGGACTGCGCCAGTTGCAGCGTAAGTCGCGGAACCTCTCGAAGTGTCTGAAAGGTTCCCATAACCGGGAACGGAAGCGTCTGGAACTTGACCGCCACCATGAGAAGGTTGTCAACCAGCGCAACGAGTTCCAGTGGCAGCTCGCCCATCAGCTATGCCGGCAGTACGACAGGATCTTCATCGAAGACCTGCAGCTCACCGATATGTCTGCCCTCTGGGGACGGAAGATGTCAGACTTGGCACACGGCGAGTTTGTCCTGAAACTCCAGTATCTCGCCACCAAGTATGGCGTCACCGTCCATAAAATCGACCGCTACTACCCATCATCAAAGATGTGTACGTGCGGGTATAAGAATGAAGGGCTACAGCTTCATGAGCGCACCTGGCAATGTCCCGAGTGTGGCATAGTTCACAAGCGGGACTTGCTCGCAGCAAACAATATACTTCGGCAGGGCATTGCCGAATTGGAGAGTGTCAGTAAGTCAAAGAACGCCACCGGCGCTTCTTTGCGGTCACGCCTGCATCCAAGAATCTCGCTCCTTCAGGGGTGAGAGTATGTCAAAAAAATGCATAATTGTGATTGTACCTAATTCCTTCATAGTCTCTTCCTCTCAGCCATTCTAAGAGTGTAATGTCACTTTTGAGAAACCCCAACTCTTTAAGGTTGGCGTTAAGAGCTTCTGATAGTGTCATGACATGGAACTCTTCGTCGTAATTGCCTTTGATACCATGCCCGATAATAATCTCTTCATATACACAGCGCAAAATGTAGATATGATCTTCATTGTCCTCTTCAAACATAATAAGATCATTGGATGGGGCAATTTCATACTCCATTTTATATCTCATTTTTTCAAAGAACGTTCTCTCTTTATCAGAGACATAATGTCCTATCATTGAAGTGAATAGATCTTCATCTTCTTTCCAAAGTTTATTTTCTGGATTTTTCATTTCTAAAAAATTTTGTAATGTGGTCTTTAATAAACCTGACAGGAGTTGATATTCCAGGAATCTCAGTTTTCTTGCCATAAATGATAATCGCTGTAGGTGAGAGCAGTGATTCCACCTGTCTGATACCATACTGCCACAGTTCCAGTGCCTGGCGTGACCAACTTACGCCAACCCCACAAATAGCGATGACACTATGTTGTGGTAATCCTTCTAGACACCATGGAAAGGAATTCGCTCCTGCCCAACTGGCAGTTGGAATCACGTTAAAACCGCATTTCTGCCAATAAGCACCGGCAAATCGTGTTTTATACACGCTATTCTTGTTGATTTGTAGTGGGGCATCTACATACATTGAATAGTCTGGTGTAAACAGACAGTCAAACTTGGCCAGAGTAAAAGTAGTCTGTTCAAGTCTGTCCCATGTCAGATGGTCAAACGTGTAATCATCTTCGAAAATCATAAGAGCCTGCCCTTTGCCATCGTATTGTCTACGTTTGGAAAAGGTACAATACTCATAATCGAGCGGACCATTGTATGGCTCCAGTATAGGAAACCAATTTGGTTCAGACCATCTCATACCAAAAGACAAATGCAGATTGTTATATGTAAGCTTTCGTTTCTCGGTTGCAGATAGTTCTGCATAGAGTGGGTTATGTCCACTCTTTGTGCAAGACATGACATACATATCCTTCGTTGAAAACAGCGTCGGATTTGAAGTTGTCGAAACTATATCAAAATATTTTTTTAAGCTCATAATTATTTTTTTGTGTTTTACTATGAGCCCTTTTGTGATGCATTATTCATGCAACCATC